>Ga0082335_1004446_pt1 | contig 21006 bp, 15 predicted proteins | sample Subgrocontami58m_FD_72375 | JGI IMG/M metagenome (GOLD analysis project Ga0082335, IMG submission 72375) | Subsurface groundwater microbial communities from S. Glens Falls, New York, USA - GMW37 contaminated, 5.8 m (SPADES assembly) (version 2) ... | reverse complement strand
GAATACAATCGCTTATGGGCTCAACCCATTAACTGGTCATGGACTCGTCGCGACCTCCATAATTGGGCTGAGAAAAAATCAGCGTGACTATGTTAAATTACTTATCGAACACGCCACTAGCCACCATCGCGCAGGGGCAAGACTTTACTGAGCGCAAACAAGCTGAACTCGATCTAAAACGATCCAATGAAGATCTACAGCAATTCGCTTACGTGGCGTCACACGACTTACAAGAGCCGCTGCGCATGGTCGCCAGCTACACCCAACTGTTGGCGCGGCGCTACAGCGGCAAGCTGGACTCCGACGCCGACGACTTCATTAAATTCGCCGTGGATGGCGCCACCCGGATGCAGCGGATGATTAACGACCTGCTCATCTACTCGCGCGTTGGCACGCGTGGCGGCCCCTTCGCGCCCACGCCGTGTGAGATGGTTTTGGAAGACGCGCTCAGCAATTTGAAACTGGCGATTGAAGAACGCCGAGCAGTGATCACTCACGATCCGCTGCCGACGGTGATGGCCGACGAAGCGCAGTTGATCCAGCTTTTTCAAAACCTGATCGGCAACGCCATTAAGTTCCATGTCAAGCCGCCGCCGCGCGTTCATATCTCCGCGCGTAAGACTTCGGAAGTCTGGCTGTTCTCCGTCCACGACAACGGCATCGGCATTGACCCGCAGTATTCAGAGCGCATCTTCATTATCTTTCAACGTTTACATAGCAAAGGCGAGTATCCCGGCAGCGGCATCGGTTTAGCGCTGTGCAAGAAGATCGTCGAGCGTCACGGCGGGCGCATCTGGCTTGAATCAAAACCCGGCGCAGGCTCAACGTTTTTCTTCACCCTTCCCATCAAAGGAGAACAAGGACTATGAACATTAAACCCCCTGGCAGACCTGTTGAGATTCTATTGATCGAGGACAACCCGGGCGACGTGCGTCTGACGGAAGAGGCGTTCAAAGAGGGCAAGGTGCTTAATCGCCTGAGCGTCGTCGGCGATGGGGTGGAGGCTTTAGAGTTTTTGCGCCGCAAAAATAAATATGCCCATGCGCCCCGTCCCGACATCATCATGCTCGACCTGAACCTGCCCAAGAAGGACGGGCGCGAGGTGTTAGCCGTGATTAAAGGCGATGAAAAATTGAGACGCATTCCGGTGATTGTCCTGACGACTTCGCAATCGGAGTAGGACATCCTGAAAGTCTATGACCTCAACGCCAACTGCTACATTACTAAACCCGTTGACTTCAACACGTTCATCAACGTCGTCAGGTCCATTGAAAATTTTTGGCTGACGATTGTGATGCTGCCAGCCGATGGGGATAAATAGCAGGGGACCAATATGAGCGGCAAAACCACAAAACTTCTCTTGGTGGAGGACAACCCGGGCGATGCGCGCTTGCTGCGCGAGATTCTGCTGGAAGCGGACGGGTCACAGTTTGATCTGACTCACGTCGAGCGACTCGATGAGGCATTTAAACGACTCGCCGCCGAATCGTTTGACGTCGTGCTGCTCGACCTTTTACTCCCCGATAGTCACGGTTCAGAGACGCTCCTCCGCTTACGCGCCCACTCACCACAGACGCCTATTGTCGTGCTGACGGGCGTCGAGGATGAATCGCTCGGCGTGCAATTGGTGCAGGAGGGTGCGCAAGATTATTTGGTGAAAGGGAAAGCCGGCGGAGAAAGTTTGGCTCGAGTCATCCGTTACGCGATTGAACGCCAGCGAGCCGAGAACGCGCTGCGTGAGAGCGAAGAGCGATTACGCGCCGTTGTCGAGTCGGCGAATGTGGCGATCATTTCAGGTGATAGTCAGGGGAACATTATTTCGTGGAACGAAGCCGCCGAGACGATCTTCGGCTACACCGAAGATGAAGTCTTGGGCAAACCGGCGACGATCTTAATGCCCGACGCTTACATCGCTCCACATCAGAAAGGGATGGAACACAAACGTTTAACGGGCGAATCGAGAATCGGCGGGCAAACCGTTGAAATGCATGGGCGGCGAAAGGATGGCAGTATCTTCCCGACCGAGAGTTCTCTCTCATACTGGAAAACAAGTAAAGGATTATTCTCCACTATCATTATCCGCGACATCACCGAGCGCAAGAGAGCGGAAGAGGCACTGCGGGAGTCTGAGCGCCGCTTCCGCGCCATCTTGGAAACCCTTCGCCTGGCGGCGGTTGCCCTGGATGTAGAAGGTCGGATTACGTTCTGCAACGATTTTCTGCTTGAGTTGACGGGATGGCAACGCGAGCAAGTGATCGGGCAAGACTGGTTTGAAATTTTCATGCCCGACCCTTCAATGAAGTCAGGTTTTATGAAGGCAATACAATCGGGAACAGCTCCCCAGTATAACGAAATCCTGACACGCCAAGGAGAGCGGCGTTTGATTTCCTGGAGCGACATCATATTGCACGATTCCCAAGGGCAGGTGATAGGGATTGCCAGCATTGGTGAGGACATCACTGAACGCAAGCGCGCCGAGAACGCGCTGCGCGAGAGCGAGGAGCGATTCCGCACCGTCGCCCAATCGGCTAACGACGCTGTTATCGTCGCCGACGACAGCGGCACAATTGTTACGTGGAACAAGGGCGCAGAGAAAATTTTCCTCTACTCGGAGCAGGAAGCGTTAGGGCAACCCGTTTCGATTTTGATGCCGGAACCGTATCGCTCGCGGCATCAAGAGGCAGCAAAGCGAATCCATGACGGCGGCGCGCCGCGCATCATCGGCAAAATGTATGAGTCGTGCGGTTTGCGGAAAGACGGCAGTGAAGTACCGGTAGAGATTTCGTTAGCCTCGTGGGAAACCGCGCAGCACCAATACTACAGCGCCATGATCCGCGACATCACCGAGCGCAAGCGCGCCGAAGAAGAAATACTCCGCAATGCCGCCCGCACCGAAGCACTGCTGCACATCGCCGCTCGCCTCAACGCCGAACTTGATCTCCAAGCAGTATCGAACGCCATCTGTGAAGAAACTGCCCACGCCTTGAACGTCCCCGCCGCCGTCGTCAGCCTCTATGACGAGAAGAGTGACCTACTCTCAATTCGCGCTGATTTCGGCCTGCCACGCGAATTCCGCGAGCGGCACATCCCGATGTCCCGCACCAACTACGAACAGTTCACCCGCGCCTTAGGCACCGTCAACACCATCCCCGACGCGCAAGCCATGCCCGGTTTGCCAAATGCCGCGCTCTGCGTCGCGCTGGACATCCGCACTATCGCTGGCGCGAGTATGATTCTGCACGAGGAAAATTTAGTTGGCACGTTGAGTATCTATACATTGAGAGAAGTGCGGCACTTCACCGCCGATGAGCTTACCTTGCTCAAAGGGTTAGCCGATCAAGCGGCGCAAGCGATCTCCAATGCCCAACTCTACGAAGCCGAAGGACGCCGCACCATCCGCCTGATGAAAATTCTGCAGCTCAGCATTGACTTGGCGATCCTCCACGACGAAAGCGCACTGTTGAATACACTGGTCACGCGAGCGGCGACCATCGCCGAAAGCCCGGCTTGCACCGTACTGCTCATAGATGAAGGGACAAATGAAGCGGTGTTGATCGCCCAAAGCGGTTTGCCCGAAGGCACGCCGCCTCAACTGCGGATACCGTTGACCTTACCCATCATTCGCCGATCCATCGAAAGCGGCGAACCGATCATCATCGCCCACATTGATCGGGATGCGCCACAGATGCGCCGCCTGCTGGTCAAGCCGGAGATCACCTCGTTCTTCGCTTACCCCATGATGCGGGAAAAACAAACCATTGGTTTTATTACGTTGAGCAGCCTTACGCCGCACACGCCGTCCGATTCGGAGATTACCGCATACCGCTTGTTAGCCGATCGCGCGGCGGCGGCGCTGGAAAACACGCGGCTGTTAGAAAAAACCGAACGCCATCTGAAACAAGTTCAAGCCTTGCACACCATTGACGCGGCGATCACCGCCAGCATGGACTTGCGCCTGACTCTCAAAATTTTTCTGGATGAAGCCCTGGCACAACTGCGCGTGGACGCCGCCGCCGTGTTGACCCTCAACCCCCACACCCAAACACTCGACTATATAACCGGGAGCGGTTTCCGCACGACGAGCATCGAGCATTCTCATTTGCGTTTCGGACAGGGAATCGCCGGACGTGCCGCATATCAACGCCGTCGCATCAGTTCGGCCGAACTCTCCGAAACAAACGGAACGCCGCACAACTCGTTGTTGAAGGACGAGAGCTTTGTCGCCTCTTACGCCGTGCCGCTGATCGCCAAAGGGCAAATCAAAGGCGTGCTGGAAATCTTTAATCGCACCCCTCTCAACCCCGATGACGAGTGGCTGGAATTTTTGGAGACGCTCGCCGGGCAAGCGGCGATTGCGATTGACAACGCGACTCTGTTTGAAGGGCTGCAGCGCTCGAATGCCGAACTGATGCAGGCTTACGATGCCACCATCGAAGGATGGTCGCGCGCCCTCGACTTGCGCGACAAAGAAACCGAAGGGCATACGCAACGCGTGACCGAGATGGCTCTGAAACTCGCCCGCGCCATTGGTCTGAGCGAAACCGAGTTAATGCACATCCGGCGCGGTGCCTTGCTGCACGACATGGGCAAGATGGGCGTGCCGGACAGCATCCTGCTCAAGCCCGATACACTGACCGACGACGAATGGATCATCATGCGCCGACACCCGCAATTGGCTTACGAGATGCTCTCGCCCATCGCCTTCCTCAAACCGGCATTGGATATTCCATACTGCCATCATGAAAAATGGGACGGCACTGGCTACCCGCGCAGCTTGAAAGGCGAACAAATACCACTGGCGGCGCGCCTCTTTGCTATTGTGGATGTGTGGGATGCCTTGCGCTCAGACCGCCCCTATCGCGCCAGTTGGTCGGAAGAAAAAGTGCGCCAATACATTCGTGAACAATCGGGGAAGCACTTTGATCCAATGGTTGTTGAAGTGTTTTTAAACAATGACCCTTTTAGCTCTTAACTTGACCCAAACGTAAATTGTCGAGAGCATGGGAAATTCTTACACTGAGACAGGCGGCAGGTGTGCCGCCTGTTTTTTTGTTTCTGCGCCACACTTGACAGGTCTGTTTAAATTTCGGCGGGTGTTAAGTTCGGCAAGACCTGTCAGGTGTTGTCTTACGTTTCGGCGGCAGTGCAACTGCGGCGCGAGCCGGAGGATTTTCAAAATGCGTAAATTATTTTTCTCCATTCCTGTTGTGTTGGCACTGCTCGTCAGCGCGGTCTACCCTGTGCAGAAGGCAATGGCGGCAACAACCGCAAGTTGGACTTGTGCACCTGGTGGCGCAACAGTGACTTGGTCAGGCAACGATCTAGGGGACGACATATTTGTCACCACTCCAGCAGAAACGATCGCACTCGGGTCGGCGGCGAGCGGCACGCTGGGCTTTTCCGGAAATGGCACATTCACGTTTTTTACAAAGAGAGGAGGAGCCACTGTCTTCTCCTCCTCGATCACTTGTCCCACCACAACTACCACCACAACTACAACCACAACCACAACGGTTGATGAGTCACCATCTTCTCCGCCGTTCTGGGTAATGGACCCCAATGGCTCCAATCGCATTGACCCCGCCCCCGGCGAGAACTTCGCAGTGTATTGCTTCCCCGGCGGCTTCGTGGATATTTGGGATACGAGCGGCAAGCCTTTCCAATTTGCTACGACTACCTTCAACGATCTCAAACAGTTATCAGTAAACTCTGTGGTCACAGGCAATGTCAACATACCAAAGATCGTTCACAGTAGCGAGAACGAACAACCCGGAGTTGTGGTCACGAACGCGGACTCTACGCCCCTTGTCCCGTTTACCGTTGGCAAAGATATAACAGGCAAGTTCGTCACACTTACGAAAGGCGAGAACAGCAAGACTTTCTCCCTCAATAAATGCGAGGCGTGGGTGAATTACAAAGCAGATCCCAAACCGAATAACCCGCAAGGGGCAACGTATAACGCCAAGACTTCTGCCATCATCGCCAATAATCTCGATTGGGCGAAGATATTTCTCGTCCTCGTGCAAACGACGCGTGACGAGAAAAGTATCGCCGAGGCGAAAGCGGGCGTGGCGCGGTGGGAGAGGATGTATCGCTCCAACGACACCATCATCACCGAAAACGCCGATGGCTCGACCACTTTCAAATTCAACGACGGCTATAGTGTCACAGTGAAGGAAGTCAAGAAACCCGTGTGCGATGAGGCCGCGCGGGCCCGGGCCCTGGCGCGGCTCTACGCCGCGCATGATGCCCTTTTCCGCGCCAGGGACGAAGCCGCCAACGCGCAGGCACGCGCCGATGCCGCGCGGGCCAAGGCCGACGCCGCGCAGAAGAAGGCCGACGCCGCGCAGGCCAGGGCCGACCCCGCGAACGCCGAGGCCAAGTCCAAGCGAGCCGAGGCCGACCACACATCTAGTCTCTTTCCCGGCGCCGGCATCACGGACATCGGCGGCATCTTTGTGCGGCGCGACAACGCCATAGCCGAAGCCGCGGAGGCCCGCGCCGCTGACCTGCAGGCCGTCGCCAACGCCGACGCCAACGCCGCGCGGGGCGCCGCTAACGCCGCCGCCGTTGCGCGGGGCCCCGCCGCCGACGCGCAGGCCAAGGCCGACGAGGCGAAGGCCGCCGCCGACGCCGAGCAAGCAGTCTACGACAGCCTGAAGAAGAATTGTCCATAAGCACAAGAGACCTTCGATGTCTTCCGAAGAAATAGCATCGCCTGCTTCGGCCTGTCGGTGGAGTTGAAGTGTTTTTAAACAATGACCTTTTTAGCTCTTAACTTGACCCCGATGTGAATTGTCGAGAGCATGGAGAAATTCTTACACTAAGACAGGTGGCAGAAATGCCGCCTGTCTTTTTTTGTAATTACTCACCCAAGAGGATGGAGAGAGAATCACTCTAATCCGCAGTCAACTTTTTTCTCGCCCTCAACATTTTTCCGCCTATTAGCAGAAGAAAGCTCGACTTCAGAATAATGCCAAAATGCGGATTAGAGATGCAACCCACCACGCATCGTGAGTAGTTACTTTTTTTCTTCATGTCATTCCGACACGACATCGAATCGCTCAGTGGGCAGAACGTCAACTTGTGCTTTCAGTGCAGCAAGTGTTCTGCCGGTTGCCCCCTCGCCGACAAGATGGATCTCAAACCGGCGCAAGTGATGCATCACATTCGATTAAGTCATGAAGAGGCGGTGTTGAACAGCACCGCCATCTGGTTGTGCTTGGGATGTGAGACATGCTCGGCGCGTTGCCCGCAACAAGTGGAACCAGCGGCGGCAATGAACGCGGCGCGGGTCATCGCTCTGCGAAAAGGAATCAAGCCCGCCGTCAAAGAGATCGGGATCTATTATCGCGGCTTCGTGGACAACATGCGCTTGAATGGAAAGATTCACGATGCGTCGGTTGCTGGAATCACTCAACTACTCAGCGGACAATTAATTGCGAGCTTGCCACTGGCGTGGAAGCTGCTCGCGCGCGGGCGAGTGAAACCGCCTCCGCTCCCGTTTGGCGGTGGCGGCTTCCGCAAGCTGTACAACGCCGCGCTGGAAAAAGAAAAGACATGAAATACGGTTACTACCCCGGTTGTTCCCTCGAAGGCATCAGCGCCGAATACGACGAATCGATCCGCGCGCTCTTCACTCATCTCAATATCACTATCGAAGATTTGCCAGACTGGATTTGCTGTGGCACGCTCGCCGCGCCTTCACTCTCACGTCTGCTCGGGTTAGCGACTCCGTTATGGAATGTGGCGCGCGCCAAGCAAGCCGGATACGACCAATTGATCACGCCGTGCAGCGCCTGTCTCTATCACTTCAAGCACGCCGCCAAACAAGTTGCCGAAGACCCCGCCCTCCGCACCAACGTCGAAACGATTCTCGAACTCCCATTAAACTCTCCGCCCCCCACCATTCATCCGCTCGAATTTCTTATTGCCGACTCTTTTGAATCACGAGTCAAGCAATCCGTTCAACGCGATCTCTCCGATCTCAAAGTCGTGTGCTATTACGGCTGTCACATCTCGCGCCCGGCTTCGGTGATGCAGTTCGACGATCCCGAAAACCCGCAAAGCATGGATCGACTGATGAGTTGGGTCGGCGTGCAGGTGATGGATTGGTCGCGCAAAGTGGATTGTTGCGGCGCGCATTACAGCTTGATCAAACCTGACATCGTCGTGGATTTATGCACGCCGTTGTTTGAGTCGGCAATGGAAGCGGGCGCGGATGCCATCGTGGTCGCCTGCCCGATGTGCCACGCCAATCTCGACACGCGGCAAGAAACCATCGCCGCCAAACTGGGTGTTCCCGTAAAAATTCCTGTGTTGTATTTCTCACAAGTGCTGGGCTATGCCATGGGTCTGTCATCACACGCGCTTGGACTCAAGCGGCACATTGTTGATCCACTTCCACTTATGCTAACAAAATGTATGCAAGCGCAAAAGGAAATAAAGGAGCTAAGGAACTAAAGGAAATCCTTTCCTTCGTTTCCTTTATATCCTTTGTTTCCCTTTCCTAAATGAATCCGAATTTCCCCTCTCCTCTCAGTAAAAACGGAAAGCCCATCGGCGCGGTGCTGGTCGTCGGCGGCGGCATCGCCGGGATGCAGGCGAGTCTCGATCTCGCCGATTCAGGATTCAAAGTTTATTTAGTTGAAAAAGAATCTGCCATCGGCGGGCACATGGCGGCGCTCGACAAAACTTTTCCGACAAACGATTGCGCCATGTGCACTATCAGTCCGCGCTTGGTGGCAACTGCCGCTCACCGCAACATCAACGTGATGACCGACAGCGAACTGCTCAAACTCGACGGCGACGCCGGACATTTCACCGCCACCGTGCGCCGCAACCCGCGTTACATTGACGTGAGCAAATGCACCGCCTGTGGCGATTGCGCCAGCGTCTGCCCCATCGTCATTCCTGATCGATTCAACGACGGACTCAATCAACGCAAGGCGGCATACAAACTTTATCCGCAAGCAGTTCCGAATGCCTACGCCATTGAGAAAAAAGGAATCGCGCCATGCCGCGACGCTTGTCCCACCGGTCAACGCGCACAAGGTTATATCGCGCTCATTCGTGAGGGGCGTTATGCCGACGCGCTGCGAGTCATCAAAGAAGATAATCCGTTCCCCGGCATCTGCGGACGAATTTGCAATCACCGTTGCGAGACGGCGTGTAATCGCAATTTAGTGGATGAGCCGATCTCGATTGCCGCGCTTAAACGATTCGTGACTGATCAAGTCTATGCCGCACCGTACGTGGCGCCGCCACCCGCTCCCAGAAAATTTGAGGAACGTGTTGCCATCATTGGCGCGGGACCGTGCGGACTCACTGCCGCGAAAGATTTGGTGCTAGCCGGTTACGGCGTCACCGTGTTCGAGGCGTTACCGGTGGCAGGCGGCATGTTGCGAGTCGGCGTCCCCGAATATCGTTTGCCCACGTCCATCATCAACCGCGAAGTGCAAGAGATCATTGATCTCGGAATCGAACTTCGACTCAACACTCCTGTTGAAAATCTTGATGACGTGTTCGCCCAAGGATTCAGCGCAGTGTTGATCGCCGTCGGCGCGCACGAAGGAAAGAAACTTCCCATCCCCGGCGCCGATCATCCCGACGTGTTGATCAACACGCGCTTCTTGCGCGATGTACGTTTAGGCAAATCGCCCGACTTGAAAGATCGTCATGTGCTGGTCTTGGGCGGCGGCAACGTGGCGATGGATTGCGCCCGCACCGCGCTGCGAGTCGGGGCGAAGCGTGTAGACGTTGCTTGTTTAGAGTCGCGCGAAACAATGCCATCACACAAAGATGAGATCGCCGAAGCAGAAGATGAAGGCATCACGATCTATCCGTCTCGTTCTTTCAATTGCATTCTTAACTCCAACGGGCGCGTGAGCGGCGTCGAAGCAGTCAACGTAAGTTTCATGCGTTTTGAATCGGGTGGAATGTTGACTCTTGAAACTGCCCCAAACAGCGAACACGTTTTACCATGTGACACGGTGATCTTCGCCATCGGTCAACGAGCAGGCTTGGCATTCATCCCGGAGGATGCCGGTGTGGGCATCACACGACAAAGAACGATTGCCGTTAACCCCAACACCTTCGCCACCAGCCGCGCGGGTGTGTTCGCCGCAGGCGACACCACCAGCGGCACTGCTTTTGTGATCGAAGCGGTTGCGTCGGGTCACAAAGCCGCCGAGAACATTCACAAATATCTGCGCGGTGAACGTCTAGAGTCGCGCCGCCATCCCGAGTTGCCGGTCGTGCGCCTAAGCCCCACCGAAGTTGCCGCGCGAATCGGCAAAGGTGAGATCGTGGTGAAGCCGCGTGTGCGGATGAAAGCGTTAGAGGCGGCGTCGCGGCGGCGTTCGTTTGAGGAAGTGAATCTCGGTTACACGGCGGAAGAGGCGCGATCAGAAGCGGCGCGTTGTTTGCAGTGCGGCGTGTGTTCCGAATGTCTATCGTGTTATTACAAATGCGCGGCGGGGGCGATCAATCACGATCAAGTGGCGCGCGAAGAAAAGATCGAAGTGGGCGCGGTGATCTTGGCTTCGGGCTTTGAGCTATTCAACGCGCAGCTCAACGGCGAATACGGATTCGGGCGTTATGCTAACGTCCTCACCTCTCAACAATACGAGCGCATCCTCTCGCCAAGTGGACCTTACAGCGGACATTTAAAACGTCCTTCCGATTCGCAAGAACCAAAACGCATCGCTTGGATTCAATGCGTGGGTTCGCGCCGCGCCGATCGCAATTGGTGTTCAGCCGTGTGCTGCATGGTTGCCACCAAGCAAACTCTCATCACGCAAGAACACGCGCCCGGCACCGAGTGCACAGTTTTCTATATTGACTTCCGCGCTTACGGCAAAGGTTTCGACGCTTACTATGAACGCGCGCGATCATCGGGAGTGCGTTACGTGCGCGCTATGCCCTCGGCGATCAAAGAAGACCCGTCCACCAAGAATCTAGAAATTCAATACGCCCTGCCCGATGGTCAAGTGATCACCGAAACATTTGACATGATGGTGTTGTCCGTCGGTATGCAAGCGCCCAAAGGCATGAGCCACGTCGCCCAAGAATTAAATATCACACTGTCCCCCAACGGCTTTTGTCAAACCAACAACCTCTCGCCGCTCAACACCACTCGCAATGGCGTGTATGTCTGTGGACCTTTCGCCGAACCAAAAGATATTCCTGAAACGGTGATCTCTGCCAGCGCGGCGGCAGCTTGCGCGATGACTCTGTTAGCGGATGCGCGGCACACACTCGTGCGCCCCAAAGAATATCCACCGGAGATAGATGTCACGGGGTTGCCGCCTCGCGTGGGCGTCTTTGTGTGCCATTGCGGCACGAACATCGCCGGAGTCGTGGATGTTGCCGCCGTCACTGAATATGCCCGCACGTTATCTAACGTAGTCTACGCCGATCACAACCTCTTCACTTGCTCCACCGATTCGCAAGCGAAGATTCGCGCCGCAGTCAAAGAATACGATCTCAATCGAGTGGTGGTTGCCTCTTGCACACCGCGCACACACGAGCCGTTATTCCAAAACTGCATCCGCGAAGCCGGACTCAACTTTTATTTATTCGAGTTAGCGAATATCCGCGATCAATGTTCGTGGGTGCATCGAGATTTCCCGCAAGCGGCAACCGAAAAAGCGAAAGACCTTGTTCGCATGGCAATTGCCAAAGCGCGACTCATTGAACCATTACAACGCAAGTCGCTTGAATTCAATCACGATGCGCTCGTCATCGGCGGCGGGTTGGCAGGGATGACCGCCGCGCTGGAGTTGGCGGAGCAAGGATTCAAAGTCTCGTTGGTCGAGCGCGAAAAAGAATTGGGCGGCAACATGCGCCACTTGCATTTTCTACTCAGCCACTCCGATCCACAAGACTTGCTCAAAAAAATAATTCGGCGCACGTTGATCCATCCTAACATTCACACCTTTCTTGAAGTCGAGATCGTTTCGTTTGAAGGCAGCGTGGGCAAGTTTAAGACGACTCTTAAATCGCCGTCTCACTTGCATCTGCCGGCAGGCGACGCGTTTGCCAAAAGCGGCGACACCACATCAATCATCAATCATGGCGTGGTGATCGTCGCCACCGGCGCGCGACCCTATCAGCCCACCGAATATCTCTACGGGCAAGATAAGCGCGTGCTGACACAATTGGAATTAGAAACGCTCATCGCCGAAGACCCGAACACAATCCGCAGTTTGAAATCTATCGTGATGATTCAATGCGTTGGCTCGCGCACTGCCGAGCGCCCGTATTGCAGTCGTCTGTGTTGTGGGCAAGCGGTGAAGAACGCGATGGAGATCAAAAAGATTAACCCGGAGTGTGAGGTCTACGTTCTCTATCGTGACATTCGCACTTACGGTTTTATGGAACAGTATTACCGTCAGGCGCGTGAGGCGGGTGTTTTATTCTTACGTTACGAAGCGGATCGCCCACCGCAAGTTAATGCCAATGGAACGTTGCAAGTCACGATGCACGACGCAATGCTGGATAGCGACATCTTGATCGAAGCGGATCGGGTGGTGTTGTCGGTAGCCACGGTACCACAAGCCGACGCGGGCGAGATCGCTCAACTGTTGAAAGTGCCGCGCACGCAAGACGGCTTCTTCCAAGAAGCGCATCTCAAATTGCGTCCGGTTGATTTCGCCAATGAAGGAATCTTTTTATGTGGGATGGCACATTATCCCAAGAAGGCGTTGACTGAAAGCGCGACACAAGCACTCGCCGCCGCCGGGCGTGCCGCCACCGTGTTGGCGAACCGCACGATTGAGATCGAGCCGTCAATCTCGCACGTGGTCGAAGCGAAGTGCGATGGCTGTGCTTACTGCGTTGACCCCTGCCCGTTCAAAGCGATCACGTTGATCGAGTATACGAATGAAGCGGGGCAGATCAAGAAGCGCGTGCAAGTAGACGAGAGCGCGTGCAAAGGTTGCGGCACGTGTCAGGCAACATGCCCGAAGGGCGCGATCTTTGTGTGGCACTTCAAACTCGATCAACTGCGGGCAATGACAATGGCGGCGTTGGGGAAATAAATTTTGTAGAGACGTTGCATGCAACGTCTCTACAAAACAATTCCGATTCTATATGTCCGACGATAACTTCGAACCCCTCATCCTCACCTACTGCTGTTACTGGTGTTCTTACACCGGCGCCGATTTAGCCGGGACGTCGCGCATTCAGTATCCGCCCAACATTCGCATCATTCGCGTGCAGTGCAGTGGCATGGTGCATCCCAATTTGGTGATTGATGCGTTGACCAACGGCGCGGACGGCGTGTTGATGTGCGGCTGTCACGAAGGCGATTGTCATTATCGTGAGGGCAACTTGCGGGCGAAGGCGCGAGCGGAGGCGATTACGATGATGCTTGAAGATTTTAATCTCGAACCTGAGCGTTATCGCTTGGAGTGGGTTTCGGCATCCGAGGGTCCGCGCTTCGCCCAAGTGGTAACGGAGATGGTGGAGCAGGTGAAGAAGGTGGGACCGAGTCCGTATAAGTGAGGAGATTGGGGATTAGAGATTGGAGATTGGATTCGATTTCAGTTGCAAAGGAGGTCGCTATACCCAAATTCAAAATCACTGTTCATCTATTGACAAACGTTTTTTAATTTAGAGAGGAGGCACTATGGCAGTAAAAGTAGCACAAGAATGGTTCGCTATCTGCGGCGGATGTGAAGTCACTATCCTCGACGTGGGCGAGCCACTGCTCGACGTATTGCCCGCATTGGAGTTTGTGCATATGCCGGTGATCATGGATCACAAACTTTATGGGCAGACAGGGGAGAACAAAATAATGGAAATCCCCGAAGCGGATGTCGGCATCATCACCGGCGGCGTCCGCAACGAGGAAAATAAAAAGTTGGCGGAGCTGATGCGCTCGCGCGTGAACACGTTGATCGCTATGGGATCGTGCGCCAGCTTCGGCGGCATCCCGGCGTTGGCGAATCAATACGAGCTCAGCGAGCTCTATGACCGCGTGTATCGCGGCAACTCCACGACGGAAGCTGGCGATACACCTCAAGGCGATGTGCCGGCGTTGTTGGATCGGGTGTATGCGTTGCACGAAGTGGTGAAGGTAGATTTACATCTGCCGGGCTGCCCGACCACGCCGGATATGTTCGTCGGCGCGTTGATGCACTTGCTCAAAGGCACACCGTTTGCCGTCTCCGAAAAAAGCGTGTGCGACTCATGCCCGACTATCCGCGAGAAGAAAGCAGTTGGGACTCTTAAGCGCCCTCTTGAACCCATTGAAGGAGTCGGCGAACCATTGAACACCGTGCGTTGCTTAATGGAACAAGGCTTCTTGTGTTTGGGTCCAGCAACACGCTCGGGTTGCGGAGGGATGAATGGCGGCGACCCACGTTGTATCAAAGCCTATATGCCGTGTCGAGGTTGTTACGGGCCCCTGAGTCTCGATGCCAATCCAATGGTGGATATGATGGGCGCGCTTGCGACCATCGGTCTCGATCCCAAACAGATTCCGGATCGCGCGGCGACGTTCAATCGCTTTGCAGGCGCAGGACGACTGCAAGCGAAGAAAGCGAGGAAGTAACCATGGGACAGACACTTGTTATTCAACCCGTGAGTCGCATTGAGGGTCACGCCAAAGTCACCATTCAACTTGATGATAGTGGCAATGTCTCCGATGCGCGCGTCAACGTGATCGAACTGCGCGGCTTTGAAAAATTCTGCGTGGGCAGACCCGTCGAAGAAATGCCGCGCATCACGACTCGCATCTGCGGCGTATGCCCTTGGTCGCATCATCTCGCGGCGGCAAAAACAACGGATGCGGTTTTCGGCGTGGAGCCAACTCCAACCGGAAAGAAACTGCGACAACTGTGCAACAGCATCGCTTACATGGAGGAACACATTCTCCACTTCTACATCTTGAGCGGTCCCGATTTTGTGATGGGTCCCAGTGCTGACTACGCCACGCGCAATGTGATCGGCATTATCGGCGCGGCACCGGACATCGCCAAACGAGTCGTTAGAGTGCGGCACTTGTGCGCCAAGATGTTGGAGATGATCGCTGGGAAATCCATTCATCCCGATGCGGCGGTGCCGGGAGGGTTCAGCAAACCGTTGCAGAAAGAAGAACATGCCGCGCTGCTACCGATGGCGCAGGAAGCGTTGGAGTTGGCGAAGTTCTCAATCGCTTTTGCCAAGGAGAGCATCTTCCCCAAATATCTCGACGCGGTGAAGACCATCGGCACGATCACCAGCGGCTTTCTTGGAACAGTCGCCAATGATGGTGCACTTGATCTCTATGACGGCAAGTTGCGAATGATGTATGCCGACGGCTCTTACGAAGAGTTTGCGCCGAAGGATTATGCCGACTACATCGGTGAACACGTTGAGCCGTGGACGTATCTCAAGTTCCCCTATGCCAAGAAGAAAGGACCGTTCGCGTTAGAGGACAACGCGCCGAGTCTGTATCGCGTCAACTCGTTGGCGCGCATCAACGTGTGCGATTACATCCCGACTCCGCTGGCGCAAAAAGAGTTGGAAGAGTTCCGCAAGAACTTTGGTCGCCCGGCGCAGCTCACACTGCTCTATCACTGGGCGCGATTGATCGAACTCCTGTACAACGCCGAGATGACGGTGCAGCTGTTGAACGATCCGCAGATCACCGGGCGCGAGACTCGACTCAAGGTGACGCCGCGTGCCGCTCGTGGTGTGGGCGTGGTCGAAGCCCCGCGTGGAACGTTGATCCACGATTACACCACCGACGCCGACGGCATGTTGACTCACGTCAACTTGCTCGTCGCCACTTGCCAGAACAACTCGGCGATCAACTTGTCGGTGAAGCAAGCCGCTAAGACGTTGATCAAGGGTGGCAAATACGATCAGGGCACGCTCAACATGGTCGAGATGGCGATCCGCGCTTACGATCCATGTCTGTCGTGCGCCACGCATCGGCTCGATGGAACTTTGCCGGTGAAGGTAGATATCATTGGGGCGGATGGAAAGTTAATCGAGACGTTGACGAACTAGAAGTGACTAAAGTTGGAAAGTGAGAGAAGTGACTAAAGTGAGAGCAACCGAAACACCTTAGCCACTTCTCACTTTAGCCACTTCGTACTTATGATTGTTTGCGATAGTCGGCAAAAATGATCTCGTTCCACTTAAGCCCCAGTTAGGCACACCACAACCAGGAGGTCTGCCATGTCACAAGTCACTGCAACAGTACGCGAAAGAATCCAGGCACAGGGTTTCTGTGGTCTGGATGATGCAACTTACGCACAGATCAATTATCCATTGCGTCTGTCTCCCGCTATTTGCATGGTCTGGGCGGCGGTAGGGACGGCACTCGCCTCGGCAACAATCCTCTGGTTCTTGGTTCCATTCGCCGCCCTGGGGGCCATTCTTCCGGGACACCCGTTCGATGTTCTCTATAACTACGGTCTCCGTCACATCTTCAACACGCCTCCGTTACCACGTTACCCGCTTCGCCGACGCTTCGCCTGTGTTGTTGCCACATTGATGCTGGTCGCTGCGGCTTGGGGTTTCCAGGCCGGTATGCCTCTGGTCGGTTATATCGTCGGCTGGTCGCTGGCGGGCGCGGCTTTTGTGAACGTGAGTACCGGCTTTTGTGTCCCTTCATTCATCTACAGGCTTGCCTTCGGAAAGATGGTCTGTAAGTAACCGGGCAGCCTAACTCGCAGCTGGATTGGAGACAAAGGAGAAAGAAATGGGCTATAAGCGCGTTGTCATTACCGAGTTTGGCGGGCCAGAAGTGCTCAAGATGATCGAGGAAACTAAATTGCCAGAGCCAAAATCTGGCGAGGTGCGAGTCAAGGTGTTGGTTACGAGCGCGGCATTCACCGACGTGTGGATTCGTAAAGGCACATATCCCGACGTGAAAGAGAAACCGCCCTTCTCGCCGGGCTATGATATGGTCGGCGTGGTAGACAAGTTGGGCGAAGGCGTAATCCACTTTAAGGTGGGGCAGCGCGTAGCAGACCTCACAGTCATTGGCGCCTATTCGGAATACCTCTGTCTACCAGCAAGACGTTTAACGCCTGTGCCCGAGGGTCTCGATCCAGCAGAAGCAGTCAGCCTCGTACTTTCATATGTTACGGCATATCAAATGCTACACCGGGTAACAAAAGTCAAGCAAGGTCAGCGCATCTTGATCCATGGTGCAGGCGGGGCTGGCGGCACAGCAATGCTGCAATTGGGCAATCTACTGGATTTGGAAATGTATGGCACGGCTTCCAAGTCCAAACACGAACTGATAAAACGGCTGGGCGCAACGCCAATTGACTATCAGGGTGAAGATTTTGTGGAACGTGTCCGCAGCCTGACAGGTGATGGTGTTGATGCAGCTTTTGACTCGCTAGGAGGGGATAATTTCAAGCGATCCTTTAGTGTGCTGCGGCGAGGCGGGAAACTGGTAGCATATGGTTTTTATAACGCTGTCTTGGGAAAGGGCGGCAGCATCCCGCTTGATTTTATGCGGCTTCAGCTATGGAACGTGTGGCCGAATGGATGCTCAACAGCGTTTTACTCGATTGGTCCCTTGCGGAAGAAGCATGCCGATTGGTTTTCAGAAGACTTAATCAAGTTGTTTGATTTGCTAGCACAGAACAGGATTAAGCCCATCATTGCGGCGCGTATGCCATTGGCCGAAGTCAGGCGTGCCCATGAACTTATCGAACAAGCAGATGTACAGGGCAAGATTGTGCTAACCGTTGCTGAAACGCCCGCGTAACAAAGCGTGGAGCGGACGGCTGGGAGTCCGTGCGATTTCCATGTTCGAATAGAATCCTGCTCTTGGAGCGAGTCCACACCCGCCCCACCGCCGCCAATGCAAACCGTTGGGCTGCTCCGCAGTCGCAGTAGCCATAAATGAACAAAAGGGAAGGAGGAATGCATATAAACCCAAGTTCTGACCTGTTTCAATGTCGTGTGTTCCATTAGCATGGGTGCGGCTCGTTCGGAATCGCATCCTGTTAGAAAAGGAGAAAATTCCATGAAACTCAGAAACTTTCTAGTCGTGAAGGCTGTCATCTCGCTCGCCTTTGGAATTGCGTTTGCATTGGTACCAGCAATAGCGATGTCACTGTACGGTGTCACACTAGACCGAGGCGGAATATTGATGGCACAATTCCTTGGGGCATGCCTGATCGGGATTGGCCTGATTTGCTGGCTTGACAGAAATGCAGACTCCCAGGCGTTACAAGGCATTACACTCGCCCTGTGCATTGGCGACACGGTTGGCTTCATCGCCGCCCTGCTGGGTCAGCTCTCTGGCCTAACGAACACGCTCGGTTGGATTAACGTCGTCATCTGGCTCTTGCTTGCATTGGGCCTTGGATACTTCCGATTCCTGAAGCCACGCGCTTCCTGAGTAACATCATTGGTTCAATACCAACAGACGTATCTGTGCAGGCTCCAGTCTAACATTGGTTGCAGTTGACGCCCGTACCAGTATAGTTTGTGTTCAGCCGCGCTTTGCTAGAAAGGGTGTCTTGTTGCAGAGCCCGGCTGAACCTGACCGTTGACCTAACAGCATTGGCTAGCTGATCCGCGAATCAAAATATTAACTTACAACAAGTGTTTCTGACTACTTAATAAATTATGCTAACTGACTCTCTTGTTACTCTCGACACCCTCCCTTCATTTTGTCACGCCCGTGTGTTGATTCTCGGCGTGGGCAATATGTTGTTTGGTGATGATGGGTTCGGTCCCGAAGTTGTAGATCATCTCACGCGCCACTACCACCTCCCCGATGATGTGTGCGCCTTAGATGTTGGCACGGGCGCGCGAAAGATTCTCTTCACTGTTACATTGAGTGAGACTCGACCCGAAGAGATCGTGATCGTGGATGCGGTGGATTGGGGAAGCGGTGACGGAAATATTTTTGAAGTCCCCGTTGAATCACTACCTATTGCGAAGGTGGACGATTTTTCACTGCATCAAGTCCCCACGTCCAACATGCTGCGCGAATTACAGGATCAATGCGGGGTTAAGGTGACGGTCATCGCCTGCGATGTCGGCCTCATCCCGCAGATGATCGAGCCGGGGTTATCGCCCAAAACGAGTGAGGCAGTGATCGCCGCCAGCAAATTGATCGCGGATCGATTCAACTTATCATCCAACGGTAAAGCCCAGTGACATTCATCGTAGCAGGTGATGAGGCTTCCAACTTTACAAGCAACGCCGAGAGGGAGTAAAAAGGTTTATGCACGAAAGCGGATTGACCGAAGACCTGTTCACTCACGCCATGCAACACGCGCAAGAGGCAAACGCGCGGCGCATCGTGCGCGTTAAAGTTCGCCTCGGTGCGCTGTCCGATGCCACCCCGGACTCCATCGAGTTCTACTTCAACACACTCGCGCCCGGCACCATCGCCGAAGGCGCGACTCTCGAATTTGTAACCGCGCCCGGCGAAGCGCACTGCAACGCTTGCGGACGCGACGTGACGATTGACGAATTGTTCGCCGCGTGTCCATCGTGTGGTGAGGTCGCGCTCACCATCACCGGCGGCAATGCGGTATATCTGGATAGCCTCGATGTTGAAACTTAGCAGATGGCAAATGGCTAATAGCGTATCGCAAAATAAAGATAGCGATCAACTATCTGCTATCGGCGATTCGCTATCGGCTATCGGCTATCGGCTATGTGCTACCGGCGTTGTGCAGGGCGTCGGCTTCCGCCCGTTTGTATACGGCTTGGCGACTCGACTCGATCTCAAAGGTTGGGTGTGCAACACATCATCGGGCGTGGTGATTGAGATCGAAGGATGCCCGGAAGGAATAGATGAATTTCGACTCGCCCTGACGCGAGACGCGCCGCCACTGGCGCGCATCGATCAACTCGCCGTTGAACCCCTTCCGTTAAATCACTTCACCCGCTTCGAGATTCGTGAGAGTGCGTCGCAAGTTGGCGCGTTTCAACCGATCTCCCCCGACATTTCAATTTGCCCCGATTGCCTGCGCGAATTATTCGATCCCAAAGATCGCCGCTATCTTTATCCGTTCATCAACTGCACCAACTGCGGACCCCGCTTCACCATCATCAAAGACATTCCTTATGATCGTCCGAAGACCACCATGGCATCATTCGAGATGTGCGACGATTGCTCCCGCGAGTATCACGATCCACTTAATCGAAGATTCCACGCACAGCCGATTGCATGTCCGAAATGCGGGCCCAAAATAACTCTAGAATTTAACAGGACAAGCACCCCGAGCGGAGTTCCGAGCAAAGCGAGGAACAAAGTCGAGGGGCGCGGTGAACGTGCATTATCCGCATCCTTCGACTTCGCGGCGAACACCACGCCGCTCCGCTCAGGACGCTTACGAGAGGAATCGCAATCAGCAATTGAAGAAGCGCAACGTCTCTTATCAGAAGGAAAAATCATCGCCGTCAAAGGTCTCGGCGGATTTCATCTGGCGTGTGATGCCACGGATGAAAACGCCGTCGCCGAATTGCGCCGCCGCAAAGGAAGAATTGATAAACCGTTTGCGCTGATGATGCCCGACGTTGAAACCGTTGAGCGATATTGTCACGTCTCATCCGAAGAACGCGCCTTGCTCGAATCGCATGAGCGACCCGTTGTGTTGCTACAAAAACGTGACGCCGCCTCTCCAGCGATAGCCGACTCTGTCGCGCCCCGTCAACACACATTGGGCGTGATGCTGCCGTATACACCGCTTCATTATCTCCTCCTTCATCCTTCATCCCTCATCCTTCATCCTTTAGTCATGACCAGCGGAAACTTTTCCGAAGAACCCATCGCCACGCGCAACGATGATGCGCTGACTCGACTGGCGCCGCTCGCCGATGCATTTCTTCTGCATGATCGCGACATTCACACTCGCGTTGATGACTCCGTCGTTAGAGTGATCGCAACAGACTCAATCTCCAATCCCCACGCTTCGCGTCCAATTACTAATAACCAATTACTTTTTCTCCGCCGCTCGCGTGGTTACGCGCCCTACCCCGTTAAATTGCCTTTCAACGTGCCGCCGCTTCTTGCCGTCGGCGGCG
>Ga0082335_1004445_pt1 | contig 21011 bp, 23 predicted proteins | sample Subgrocontami58m_FD_72375 | JGI IMG/M metagenome (GOLD analysis project Ga0082335, IMG submission 72375) | Subsurface groundwater microbial communities from S. Glens Falls, New York, USA - GMW37 contaminated, 5.8 m (SPADES assembly) (version 2) ... | reverse complement strand
CCGCTGGGTTTACTGATCATGTTTGGACGATTGATGAACTGCTAAGTTTTCGTGTACCACCGCGATCTCAATGGAAACAACCTTAAAAATGTCACCTGCCCGTTACAGGGACACTACCTAAAAAATCGCCTTAGCAAAAATCGCGCGATGACCGCCGTCACAATTCGAATGCCTGACGGATGTGGTTTCCGATCTGCGCCGCGTCGCGCCACATCATGGATTCACCGGTTATCAACCTCTGATCCGCGCCTATATTGGGCAAGGTCTGCGTGATGATTTGGCAGATATTGAAAACAGACCCGACATAGCAAAACTGATCGCTAGCCTGCGAAAACATGGAGTGAAAAAAGAGTCGCTAGAAAAGGCGATGGCAGAGGCGGGGTTGGTTAAGATTTAGGTGTAAACGATTGGGATGCTTTGATCATCTGATGCAATGGTTGGCAAAAATGATCTTGCTCAGTTTAAGAACTAGATGGACGGAGGCAGAGTTATGCATATCTACAAACACAGACAGGTTGGAACAGTGATGTTGTGGTCCCTCGGCTTGGGCGGGGTGCTGGCGGCGATGATCCTGGTTCTAGTCCCCGCGCCGTCTGGCATCACGGGTGTCGTCCTGGTGATTCTATTGCTGTCCTTGGGACTATTTCACTCACTTACTGTCGAGGTGAATGCAAACGAAATAATTGCGTCGTTCGGACCCGGATTGATCCGTAAGAGATTCCCTATCGGGGACATTCATGGCGCGCGGATCGTTCAGAACAAGTGGTACTACGGCTGGGGGATCAGACTGACGCCACACGGTTGGCTCTTCAACGTATCCGGATTCGACGCCGTAGAGTTGGAATTGAAGAACAAGCGGAAGTTCCGCATAGGAACAGACGACCCTCAAGAGTTGTTAATGGCAATTCAGCGAGTGTCAGAAATTGCCAGCTAATAAGGAACACAAATATGACCCAACCTAACCCCGCCATGCTCGAAGTCGTTGAAAATCAATTGCGTGACAACACGCCACCCGAGACCAAACAAACTTTGCAACGGCTCATCAAAGAGGGTCACTCCGAAGAAGAAGCCAAACGTCTCATCGCCACTGTCGTCGCCAGTGAAATCTTTGAGGTTCTCAAACAACAGCGACCTTACGATCAAGCGCGTTACATCGCCGCTCTACAACGATTGCCCAAAGTGTTTGACGAAAAGTGATCAAAGAAAATAAGTCTTAGGCAACAACAGACCCGAAGGGTTTGGCAAACCCTTCGGGTCTTTTCCTACACAACAAAGACGATGCTCCACGTCTCTCACCTCTCCAAATCCTTCAACGCCCTCAAAGCCGTCAACGATGTTTCGTTCACCCTCGACACGGGCAGCATATTGGTCGTGTTAGGTCCAAGCGGATGCGGCAAGTCAACCTTGCTCGCGCTCATTGCTGGATTGATCGCGCCTGACTCAGGGGATGTGTTGTGGGATAACGAATCGATCACGGGGACGCCGACTCACCAGCGCAGCTTTGGTCTTATGTTTCAGGATTATGCCTTGTTCCCACATTTGAACGTGGGCGACAATGTGGGGTTTGGGTTGAAAGAATCTGTCATTCCGAGCCCCGCAGGGGCGAGGAATCTCTCGGACAGCCCCAGAGATTCCTCGTCGCATCCCTCGACTGCGCGCGAAAAGCATCGCGCTCCGCTCGGGACGCTCCTCGGAATGACAAGTTCAATATTAGAGCGCGTCGGTCTCAAAGGTTTTGAGAAACGCGATGTGCAAACATTATCAGGCGGTGAAGCACAACGAGTCGCCCTCGCCCGCGCGCTTGCCCCACGCCCGCGATTGCTCATGCTCGACGAACCGCTCGGCGCGTTAGACCGATCTCTGCGCGAACAACTGACGCGCGAGTTGCGCCAGATACTGAACGAGTTTAACCAAACGGCGATCTACGTCACGCACGATCAGCAAGAAGCATTCGGCGTTGCCGATCAGATCGCCATTATGCGCGGTGGGAGTTTTGTGCAAATTGGATCGCCAGAAGAGATTTATCGCAACCCGAAAGATGATTTTGTGCGCGAGTTTTTAGGAAATGCTAAGTTGATCGAGGGAAAAGTGAAAGGGAAGAAGATCGAGTCGGAGATCGGGGCGTTTGATGTTGGAAGTTGGAAGTTGGAAGTTGGAGAGGAAGTGGTGATGTTGATACGACCAGAGGGGATACGAATGAAGAACAAAGGAGATAAAGGGAAAGAAAGGAAATGAAGGAAAGAGAGGAAACGACGATAATCACCGTCCACAAACTTGATCACAATGGCAAAGAGAAGATCGCTTACGCAGGAAAAGTGATCTCGCGCAACGATAACGAGATCGTGTTAGAAGCGATCTTCAAATATGGACCGATAGAGCGTGAATACGCTACGCTGAAGCCCGGAGATCGTTTTATGGAACACTTCTACGCAGATCGTTGGTATAACGTCTTTGCCATCTACGAGGGCGAACTTTTCAAAGGCTGGTATTGCAACATCACCCGCCCGGCAAAGTTCGAGGGCGATCACCTCTACGCCGATGATCTCGCCCTCGATTATTTTTTGCAACCTGACGGAAAAGAATTTATATTAGATGAAGAGGAGTTCAACGCCTTGGGGCTAGACTCAAAAGAGTCGGCAGCCGCGCGCGAGGCGTTGGAAGAATTAAGATCAATGGCGGCACGGGGGATTCATCCCTTCGATACGAATCACCGCGCTTGAGCCGCCTCTCGATTCGCTCGTCGCCACAACATCCACAAAATAAATGCAGTGCAGATAATCACCAGCGCGGTGAGAATCGCCGGTAATACAATTGCCAGAATCGAAACAACAGCGGCGATAACATCTTCGATGATGCTTACAACGGGGTTGGCGATTCCGCCAGTGATCGCCGTCACCGTTGGGCGAATAACAGCCGCCTTCGCAACATGCACCCCGCCCGCGACAAGGATGCCCAACACAATCGCCACCACCGGATGAAGTTGCGTGATGACTTGCGTGCTTGCCGCAAAAAGAATCGCGCCCGCCGTCGGACGGATGAGAGTTTGGATGATGTCGTTGACGTGGTTGAAGGCTGGAATTTTGTCGGCGAAGGTTTCGATGATCAACAAGATAGTGATCACTGCCAACGAGATCGGGTGCGCCAACAGATCAAACGGCGGCGCGAGGGTGATCCAATTCGTAAAGCGCGCGGCGAAAGCGACGATGAGCAGAGGCAAATACGCATTGAGACCCGCGCTCGCCGAAAGCCCAAAGGCGGAGAAGAGGGATGTGACTGCTTCGATCATGACAGACTCCTTGGCTCAAGACCGACGCGGTCTTACCTGTTCCGCTTCACTACGGGATACTTCGCAAGACCGCGTCGGTCTGAAACTAAAACGCGCCCGGTATCACGAACCCACCCCATGTTCCGGTGAACGTAAAACGCACAACGTCAATCAACAAAATAACACTGAAAGCAATCGTGAGTCCGGTAGAGAACGGCACGATCGCATCGCGCCATGATCTGGCTTTGTTTTCAGATCGTGTCATAAGCATGAACGACATCGCCATCGTGCAAGCGAGCAGTAGCATCACGCCCGCCGCGCTAATGAGTCCGAAGATGTAAAGCACTATCTCGTTGCCGCTTAACACCAAAAGGATCAACACGGCGGCGGCAAGCACAATTAACCCCAGCTCGCGAAAACTTTGCAAGCCGGACTCATCGCGCCAATCGTCCCACAAGGTTTGGGTGAACATAGGGAAGAACAAGTTGGCAATCGCCACGCCGTTCAACGTTCCTGTAACAAGCCTTAACCAATTTTGTGGTTGATAAAGATAAGGCAGGCGCGGGATCAGAGTCATATAGGAATTGACTCCATCTATGCCCATGATCACGATGAAGAGAATCAACACGACCACGATTCTCAATGGCGGAATGTTGCCGGCTCTGCCGCGCCGCATGATCAGCAACGCCGCCGCACCCAACACCACGCCCAAATAGATTCCGGTGCAGCGCGCGCACAACGGCAATTGCAAGTTGCCAATCTGAAATGAGCGCGAGTCAATGCGATGACAGATGGCGTAACCGATGGCGTCTGCTTTGCCGAGCAAGCCGGGCGGCGCATTGAAAAACCACGCGCCGAAGATGATAGCGAGTGAGAGAAGCGCCAGCGTGATCGCTCTTTGAGAATAAAATGGGATTTCAACGGAGTCGGCAACACCTGTGTTGGCAAGTTCGCGGGTCATGTTGAATCATTATAAACGATTGCCTTGACACGCCTTCTTCAACTACATATAATCCGCTTCGCATTCCTCAGTAGCTCAATCGGCAGAGCATTCGGCTGTTAACCGAAGGGTTCCCGGTTCAAATCCAGGCTGAGGAGCAAACAAAAAGCCCCGCGTAGATCGCGGGGCTTTTGTGTTAAAGGTATTCAATTCGCCCGCGCATTTCTTCGGGCGTGAGAACATCGTGGATAAGAAGCAGTCCGCGCACCATGTCGCCGATAGATGTGCCTTGTGGGGTGTAGGCAATACCGGCGTGTTCGGGTATTTTGTGATGCAGTGCCAAAAAGTCTTCGTCTTGGGTGAACATGACGCGCTCTTGGCTGGTGGCAAACAGCAAGAGGATGTCATCATCCTGATTGAGCATGTTGGCTTCTTGCGCGGTTAACACATCCACGCCACGCCGTCGCAAGCCGCGAGTCACGGCGGGCGGGACGTGTTCATCTATGAAGAATTTAATCTCGTCTGCCATACAGTTTTTGTTTTACGAGTGACGGATGCTCTTTTCGCATTTCTTCGGCGAAGGCTAAACCATCGTGGATAGACTTTTCGATTTCGTCACGGTGGTCAAAGTAGTAGGCAAGCGCGGCGTGGACTTCGGCAAGGGAGAGATCATAATCACCGGCGATCTCGTCGGCGCTCATGCCCATGCGCTCATGCCAGATGGCAACGTTCTGCACAGTGATGCGGTGCCCGGCAACGCGCGGCTTGCCACCGCAAACGCCAGGTGTAATTTCGATGAACTTATCCAAGTCAATAGTGAGGGCAGTCATAGCATCAATCCTTTCGAGAACGATTATAACAAACGCGGGCAAAATCAATTTATAATTGCCGCCATGCCCGAACTCCCCGAAGTAGAAACCACCGTGCGCCGATTACGTGAACCGTGTGTGGGTCAACGCATTGTAGATGTGACCATTAACTGGGCGCGACATATTTCTACGCCCTCCCCCAAACAATTCCGCCAGCGCATCCGCGATCAGAAAATCGAAAGTATTACACGCCGCGCCAAATACTTAATCTTTAATCTTGAATCTTCTTTCTTACTGATCCACCTCAAGATGAGCGGACGGCTAGAAGTGGTGAACGCCGACACCCCGCGTGACAAACACGATCACACTATCTTTCATTTTGCCAATGGGCGCGAGATGCGCTTCAACGACACGCGCAAATTTGGCAAGGTGTATTTGGTGAATGACGTTGACGATGTGACCGGGCATCTTGGACCTGAACCGCTTGACGAGTCGTTCACGGCGAAGCGACTGAGCGAGATTCTCCAAGCGCATCACAAACCAATGAAAACATTTTTGCTCGATCAAACCCTCCTCGCCGGGGTGGGTAACATCTACGCCGACGAGTCGCTGCATCGCGCGAAAATTCATCCCAAGCGTTACAGCGATTCGCTCAAGCCGGACGACGTAAAAAAACTTTGGCGCAGTATTCGTCACACACTTAATCTCGCCATCAAGCACAATGGCTCAAGCATTGATTGGGTGTATCCGCAAGGCGAGCACCAAAATCATTTCCGCGTGTATGATCGCCAAGGCGAACCATGCTACACTTGCGGCAAACCAGTCCGCCGCATTGTGATGGGCGGGCGAAGCACACATTTTTGTTCAGGCTGTCAACGTCTATGAGCGGAATAGCAATTTTTGTTTTGATCACCGGCATCGCCATCGGCATGGGCATCATCGCCTTTGCCTTCCGGTTGCGGCAAGTTGAGAAAGAGGATGAGGTGAAGAGTGATCCGAATCACTTGGCTTCATTGTTGACGGCTGCGCCACCGCCAACGGTTGAACCCACCTCTACGGTGCCGCCGCCGACTCCAACGGAAACAAATTCCCCAACACCGTCGCCGAGCTGGCTCTCATCGTTGAAATCGAATCTCCAACCGGCGCTCTCCACTCTTGCCTCGAACATTCCATCGGCGATCAAAAAAGAACCCGAACTACCGGAACTGGCGCGGTTCTATGTTGCATCCTCTGGCAGGTTGATCGTTGAAGTGAATGGCGCGCGATTTTCAAACGTCAAAGAGATCACCGATCCAACGATTGCCCGCAGTTTGAAGACGCTCATTGATGAGATGAATCGATTCTTTGGCGTGAACTTGGTCAGCTCGGACCCGGCTACCCCGCCCGTGACAATCTCTATCACGCCCGATGCGGCGTTGCCGCCGCTGGCGCCAACGCCGTCTATGATGAATCGTCCGGTGAAAGTAGTAAGTATGGAAGAAGCGAAAAGTATGCCGCTCGAAAAACCGAGCATGGATATTTTCAAGCAATATCGCAATTTGCGTGAACGCGAAAAACAGCCGGAGATCAAAATTAGATCGGTGCTAGAGGAGATTGATGAAATTTTGCAGGCAAAGATCGCCGGCACTGATTTCACGCGACGCGGTTTAAAAGTTAGCACGCACAGCGACGGCACGGCGTTATTTGTTCTGGATGGAATGGGGCATCACAGCGTTGACGAGTTGCCAGACGATCAGGCGCGGACTCTGGTTCAGCAAGCCGTGCAAGAGTGGGAGAAGAAATAAATTTTTACCCCGCCAGCTCTCGCAAATTATCTACCATGATGAAAATGCCAAGTGCGATGATGCCCAACACCAAAAGCGGCAGCGCAAATTCGTAGATCAATACCAGCGTTGCTACGATGCCCAAGATACTCACGGCGCGCTGAATCAGCACTTTCGCTTCACGGCGGAATAAGGCTTCAAGGAATGAGATCGCCGAGACCACACTGACAATGCCATTCGCCCATAATTGCGGCGCGATGAGCAACACCAACACCAAACCCAAAATCAGCAAGCCCAGGCTAATCGCCGCCCACGCTTCAGCCAGCCGCCCGAGTTGTTCGGTGGTCTCCGATGTTGGATGATGGGCGGCTTTGAGATGACCGCGCACGGGTAAACGGACACCGCGCGCGAGGCGATCACTATAAGCGTCCAGCGATTCAAGCAAGGAATGATCAATAGCGATCTGTTTTTGCAATTCAGCGATCTCGTCAGAGAGTTCATCAACCTTCTTGATGTGAGTAGAATAGATAGGTTTGAAGTACGGCATATCGAACATGGACTCGGCTTCCAAGCCCATACCGCGTAGTTCCAGCGTTTTTGATTCGATCTCGGCTTGCGCCTTCTGTTGCCGCGCGCGAATCTCGTCGATCCGTTTTTGGATCGAGGCTTCCGCCGCCAATGGCGGCGTCACCTTATCGAGCCCAGCCCATCTCACCGGGTCGATCCACGATCCGCGCACCGATCCATTGCGATTGTATTTCGGTCCGGCGGGCGCGTTCTCCCCGGCAATTGGATCGCGCGCGTAGAGTCCCCACAAGCCGCGATAGTGATGCGCCCAAGATTGCAGATGATCAGGTGAAGTGTCGTAAACGTCAGGCAAGAGTCTCGCTTGCCAAATTTTTTCACGCCCATGTCCGATCTGCATGCCATCACCGCGGGCATAATCCACAAACGGAACGACGAGCACGCCCGAGGATCGTTTTTGTTCTTCCTCAACCAATTGACCTTGACGCAATGTGTCGCGCCAAAATTTTTGCATGGCGCGCCAGACACGAGTCACGGGTCCGCTAAACGGCAGTTCCACTTCGTGCATGTACTCGCCCGCAGAGAAATAAGAAGCATGCGATCCCGCGCCCGCAAAAATGATCGGATGATCGCCATCACGCTTAAGTTCGGTGTCATCCCAACGACGCCGTAGATCATCACCGGAGAAATCGTGCGAGGCGTATGCCACCCATTGCGGTGTGAAGTCTTCGGTGAGATAGACGATCACTTGTTCCCAATCCGATTCGTGATCGTTGACGCCATAAAAGCTGGAACGCCAATCGTTCATGGCGTAGAAATAAAAGTAATGCAAACAGATGTAACCGTTCTGGCGCACGAGGCGAGCGTAATAAACGTATTCCTCTTTTTCTGCTTGTGCCTCTTCGTATATTGCTGCTGCGGCTGCGGCAGTACCGCCGGGAACTCGCCCGCGCAAGAACAAGGTGATCGAGAACAAGGCGTCCACAATACGCGAGGCCAAGCCCACGCGGGCCAAACGTCCGCGCGAGCGATGAAACTTGCGTTGATGCCGCGCTAGAAATTTCGCCGCTTCTAAAGGCGTCAATTGTTCAACGTAACGGAGATACTGCACAGTGCCATGCGGCGCAGTTCGCGGCTCGATCAATTTTTGCGGAGTCAATTCGCCTTCGGCGATCAACCGCGTAGCAGGTTGATCGGGACGAGTCTCCCACAACGAACAATCACGGATGTAACGATCCACATTCGTCGGGAAGAAGTGTTCACCTTGCGTATAGTAAATAACGGGTTCGAAACGGCGGAGAAGATCAAGATCGTTCATAGCATTTACTCGGGTAGTGTGGCGCGGTTAGCGCGATAGAAAACCAATACTTCGCGTTGATTGAGAGTCAACACAATTGCGCTGGCTAACCCCAAAGCAACATTAAACAAGTTATCGGTGTTGCGAGTGAAGTACGCTTCCAATCCCAAGATTAAAATCGCGCCCTGTAAAATGATCGCCGCCGTCCATGCCCACGACCGGCCGCGCCGCAATCCCACACCGATGATCGTCGACGCCAACCCCAACACCAACCATGTTGACGTGAACAACATAAAAGTCATAGTCTCTTGGGAGAAGTGAAATGTGCCAAAATATATTTCGGGGATGACCGAATCGGCAAGCGCACTGCCGTGTATGAGATACAACGCGCAGTAGGTCAGGAACATCGCCGCCTGCCCAAACACCAACATAAATAAGATCAACAAAATGCGCGGGCGTTTGATCACCGTTCGTTGTCGTCGTTTCATGAGCCGCATCCTCTCGTCGCCGTTGAAATTAATTTGAGATATTCCGAGCCAACGGCAATAATGCCGCTCTCACGCATCCACCATCGAGACGGATCAAACCACGACGGGGATGCCGCCACCATAATGATTTCCACTTGATTCTTAAACCGCCCATTGAAGATCATCTGCGAGCGGCGCGTGTGAAATGGATCCGACACCACAATAATACGTTTTATGCCGGGTGGCAATGAAGCAAGCGTTAAGCGGGCATCATCACAAGTCGAAGTGCTTTGAGGTAATTGCAAGATCGCCGTTTCTGGCACACCCAGTTTTATTAAATAGTCCGCCGAAAATTTGGCGAAGGGTGTGTCGTCTATACTCGGGATTTTTAACGGCTCGCCTGTTGTGACCACCCACGGCGCGTAACCTTCTTTATACAATCGCGCGCCCGTCCGTTCACGATCTCCATTCCCCCCACCCAACACGATGATCGCATCCGCCTTCTGCAACGGTTGGTCAATCACTAAAGCATAACCCAGCCACGGAAGCCACCATTGATGAAGCGATGCAATCACAGCGATGACAATTAGAGTCGCACCAAACATTTTCTGCGTTTTGCGTTTTGGGATGAGGATGTAGTCGTTGGATTCGATGAGAGGCATGAACAGAATTTTACAACGAAAGAAAAGACCTCACAGGTCTTGGGCTATTTCGTCGTCACCACAAAATCATCAAAGCGCACTTCGACATTCTTCGTCTTCTGCGTGGAAACAAACAGCCCCACATCACCTTTGGCGAAAGTTGAATCTTTGGCTGAGGCGATCTGTTTTCCGTCTACGTAAAGAGTCAATGCGTCATTGCCACAATCTGCGCCAAGACGGTATAACGCCGCTTTCTTGGGGATGTCATCGGAGCGCGCCCAACGATTATTGTTCGTCAGAAAAACTTCGGCGTCGTTGGTGTCCCCGTTCAATCGGGCGATGGTGTATGCCCCCGTCCAATCAATTCCCAAATAGTAGTAATGATCTTTATCTTGATAAGCACAGAGGATTCCAAAAACCACGTCATCGGTCTTGCCAAAATTTTTTGCCGTCACCTCAATATGCACATTCGATAAATTTCTCTCGCCGGCGTTGCCCCACGAGAACCACGTCTCACGGAATACTTTAATCGCGTATTCGCCATTCGCATACTGCGCCGAAGCGTTATCGGTGCTGAACGAACTCCAACCGCTATCCGGCTTCGAGAAATCATCTTTGAGCAACGCGCCATCGCCAAAGGGCAAGGCGCAGGCAAACGTCGTGAGCATCCAAGCAACAACCGCAAACAAAATTTTGTTTTTCATCTTTGCTCCGTTTACAAACTTCAGATCTCCGAGTTCTTAAAGAACTCGGAGATCTTCGCTTCCAAAGTTTAGTCTATAATCATCGCGCTATGAACTGGAATGGAATTGTTGCACACTATCGTCAGTATCTCAAGATCGATCCACGCGCCACACCCATCACGCTCCTCGAAGGCAACACACCGCTCATCCCCGCGCCGCGTTTGGCAAAAGAGATCGCCCCAAACCTCAATCTTTACCTCAAATATGAAGGATTGAATCCAACCGGCTCATTTAAAGATCGTGGGATGACGGCGGCGATCACCCAAGCAAATTTTGAGGGAGCGAAAGCCACCATCTGCGCCAGCACCGGCAACACCGCCGCGTCTGCCGCCGCCTACTCCACCCGCGCCGGACTGCGCTGCATCGTCCTCATCCCCGAAGGCAAAGTTGCGCTCGGCAAGATCGCCGGAGCCATTGCTTACGGCGCAGAAGTGATTCAGATCAAAGGATCGTTTGACGATGCGTTGGCGATGGTGCGCGAAATTTCGCAACGCCAGCCGATCACACTGGTCAACTCGATCAACCCCTATCGCATGGAAGGGCAGAAGACCGCCGCCTTTGAAATTTGCGACACATTGAATCGCGCGCCCGATTGGTTATGCTTGCCTGTTGGCAACGCTGGAAACATCACGGCTTACTGGATGGGTTTTAAAAAATATCACGCTGAAAATAAAATTGATTCGCTGCCAAAGTTGCTCGGCGTGCAAGCGGCGGGCGCCGCGCCGTTGGTGTTGGGTCACGCTGTTGATAACCCCGAAACAATCGCCACCGCGATTCGAATCGGCAGACCAGCGAGAGGCGAACAAGCTCTGGAAGCGGCTGAAGAGTCGAAGGGGAGAATCATCGCCGTCAGCGATGATCAAATTCTCTCGGCGTGGCGCGGACTCGCGCGCGAAGGCGTGTTCGTCGAACCGGCATCCGCCGCCGGAGTGGCGGGATTGATCCACGAAGTGGCGCAAGGCAAGATCGATCTCGAAAATAAAACCGTCGTCGCCGTCCTGACAGGTCACGGTCTTAAAGACCCGGATGCAGTGACATCACGCGCAACGGAAATGAAAGTGATCCCCGCAGATATAAAATCGCTTGAACAATTACTAATTACCAATTACGAGTGATCAGTAATTGGTAATTGAGATCATGCCAACCAGAGTCCGCGTCATCGTCCCCGCTTCTACCGCCAATTTGGGTCCTGGCTTCGATTGCTTGGGTCTCGCGCTTGGAATTCATAATGCGTTTGAGTTCAATGTGTTAGAGGCAGGCGAAGGTTTACACATTGAGATCGAAGGCGAGGGCAAAGAAAAATTAAAAGCAGATACAAGTAACTTAGCGATTCAAGCGGCAAACGCGGTTTGGGAATCGCTGGGTCAATCTCCATTGGCGTTGAAAATAAAAATGATGAACAACATCCCACTTGGGTCGGGGATGGGATCGAGTGCGGCGGCGATTGTGGGCGGGCTGGTAGCGGCTAACGCACTGGCTGGCGGGTCGTTAACGCGAACTGATCTTTTGCGGATGGCGACTCGTATCGAAGGTCATCCTGATAATGTCGCCGCCGCCATCTTCGGCGGGCTAACGATTGTGAGTCATGCCAATGAAGAGTTGATGCACACTTCGCTTGACGTGCCGCCGATGAAAGTGGCGATTGCGCTGCCTAACATCAAACTTTCAACCGCCGATGCCCGCGCGGCGTTACCCAAACAAGTTCCGTTTGGTGACGCCGTCTTCAACATGGGGCGCACAGCGTTTGTGATTCAAGCGTTGCAAAAAGGCGATTACGATTTGTTGAGTTGGGCGATGACGGACAAGTTGCATCAACCGTATCGCAAAAAATTAATTGCCGGCTTTGACGATGTGGTGAACGCCGCCCGTCGAGTCGGCGCGCGCGCGGTTGCTCTTTCGGGTGCGGGACCCAGCATCGCCGCGTTTGCTCCTGGACTTCATTGGGAGATCGCCGATGCGATGAAGAAGGCGTTTGAAGCAAATGGAGTTGCGTGCCGCACATTTGTGTTGCCAGTGGATAGGCAGGGCGTGCAGATAAGTGTGAGTGGATAAAACGTAAACAGGTAGAAACGTAGACAAGTATCTGTCTACCTGTTTACCCCTCTACCTGTTTACTTGCCCCCCTTTTTACTTGTATACTTCTTCAAAGAGGTGCGCTATGCCAAGTCCGTTTCCCGGTATGGATCCCTATTTAGAAAATACATCAACGTGGCGTGATCTGCATCACAGTTTAATCACATACATTCGTGACGCTCTACAACCCAATCTGCGCCCAAACTACAATGCGCGCATTGAAGAGCGCGTGTTTGTGGAAGAGCCACCGCAAACATTCTATCCTGATGTGGCGTTGCTCAAACCCGACTTGCCCCGTGTGCGTGAGGTAGCGACTCTTGAGAAAACGGCGACAGAGGTTGTCGTCCGCGACCCCGTTGAGATCATTTTGTTCCCCACCGATTATCGTGAGTCGTTCATTGAGATCCGCCACGCGAATGGGCAAGTGATCACGGTCATAGAAGTGTTGAGTCCGGCAAATAAAACGGGCGAGGGATATCGGCAATATCGCCGCAAGCAAGATAAAATGTTGAATAGCCAAGCACATCTGGTGGAGATCGATCTGTGGAGTCAGGGCATATTTACTGTAGCGTGCGCCGACCCGATGAGCGCCGAGCCCGCGCGTCATCCCGCCTTGCCACCATCGCGTTACGTCATCTGCGTCAGTCGCGCCAGCGGTCGCTCACGCGCTGAAGCGTATCCGCTTAAGTTGCAAGAGTCGTTGCCCGCATTTCGGATTCCGTTGAAAGCTCCTGATGCGGACGTGGTGTTAAATCTGCAAGCCGTCTTTGAAAAGTGTTACGAGAACGGTGGCTACGCGGATTTGATCAATTACAAAGACGCGCCGCCCGCGCCGTTGACGGAAGAAGAAGAGACGTGGGTGAAGGAAATGATCTTGAAAATATAAGGAGACGAATCATGGCTCGCAAACCACAATCCAAAGGCGCGTGTATTTATTGCGGCGACGAAGTTGCCAAAGGCGGCATGAGCAAACATCTTGCCGCTTGCGCCAAACGCAAAGTTGTTATTGAGCAAGCAGAGAAAAAGAAAAGCGCAAAGGAATCGCTTTATCACTTGCGCGTGCAAGCTGCGGGGGGCGCGGACTTTTGGCTTGATTTAGAAATGCGCGGGACGAGTTCATTGAAAGACCTCGACTATTATTTGCGCGCGATTTGGTTAGAATGTTGTGGACACATGAGTCAATTTTCGTTTGGGGGCTGGAGCGGCGACGAGATCGCCATGACCAGAAAAATTAAAGATGTGATGCAGCCCCAAGACACTTTGACGCATATTTACGATTTTGGAACTTCGTCGGAGACGTTGGTTAAAGTGGTTGGCATTCGCGAAGGAAAACCGACAACATCTCATCCGATTGCCTTGATGGCGCGCAACCTCTTGCCTGAAGCGAAGTGTATAGAGTGCGAGAAATTCGCAACGTGGTTATGTATGGAATGTTTGATTGAAGAAGGAACACCGGGGTTCTTGTGCGATGAACATGCCGAAGGTCATCCACACGATAACTATGGCGAGCCTATGCCGTTGGTAAATTCTCCGCGTGTGGGGATGTGTGGGTATGATGGTCCGGCAGAGCCGCCGTATTAATCGTCGCGAATGAATTCAACGCTAAAAAGACCGCGTCGGTTTCGCCCACTCCGCTTCGCTACGGGGTGCTTCGCAAAACCGACGCGGTCTTTAGTTAAAACGGTCTCGGCGTGATGATCAACAAAAACCAGATCAGCGTTGCGAAGCCGATCACCTTGCGAACAGGATCGAGCGGGGTGATGTCGTTGAGCGGTGCTGAGTGACGCAAGCCGGTGATGATGGCAAAGAACGCCCAAGTGAACCATCCCTGCCATACGGTGAAGCCGGCGATGATCATGGTGCCGAAAGCGATGAACGCAAGCGTATGTGCGGCTTTGCCTAACACGGCGTAAGCGACGTGACCGCCATCGAGTTGACCCATCGGCAACAAGTTGATGCCCGTGATCAAAATGCCGAACCAAGCGGCGATGGCGATGGGATGGAGCGAGACGGCATAACCAGCGGCATGAGGTTGAATTAAATCAGTGAGCCAGCGCAGGAGAAGTGATGATCCGAGCTGCCCCGATCTGCCAAGTACCGGCACTAGATCCGACATAAAGAGTCCAACGATCATCAATGGCAGTGCAACTAAAAATCCGGCGACGGGTCCGGCGAGTCCTACATCAAACAATGCTTTACGATTCTCAACAGGCGATTTAAGTTGAATGAACGCGCCCATTGTGCCGAGACCAAATGGGACGGGGATGAAATAAGGAAGCGTGACGTTCACGCCGTGCAAACGCCCGACAATGTAATGCCCCATCTCATGCACGCCGAGAATCAATAACAGTGTGAGCGCAAACGGCGCACCTGAAACGAATGCACTGAACAACGCCGTCCAATTTCCATTAGTGATTGCATTGGGGATCACGCGCAAAAGATTCACTTGAGCGAAGCTGGCACCGGCGAACATCGTGGTGAAGATAGTAATAATCAACAGGGCGATATTGATGATCGGATTGGATCGGGTGAAGGGGAATACGCCCTTCTGCGCGACGATCACATCATCACCATTTTTTTCGCGGCGCAGCAATGCCGTGTAGCCCAATCGTTGAAAGCGATCTTTGAGAATGTTATAGGCATCTTCGGCGCTGTTAAGCAAACGACCGATGAACACAACCGAGTCGCCTTGATCGGATGTGTGAATATCCACCAAGCGAATCACGCTTTCCACTTCTGCGCGGAGAGCAGCCACAACATCAAATTGTTTTTGTAAAAAAGATTGATAACTAAACATTGGCTCACCTTCGTTATTAGCAGTCATAGTTGTATCTGACTATAGAGGCGCGATATCAAAATTGTGTAGACGGAAGATGAGAGAATAGTGAAAGGAAACAAGGGAAATAAGAAAAAGGAAATAAAGGAGATAGGGGAAATGGTTTCCTTTAGTTCCTTTGTATTTTTACATGCGGGGCAAGACCACGCCGTGCTGTGCCTGATATTTGCCCTTCTTGTCAGCGTAAGAGATGTCGCACTCTTCGTCGGCTTCAAAGAATAAAACTTGGGCAATGCCTTCGTTAGAATAGATGCGCGCGGGCAATGGCGTGGTGTTAGAAATCTCTAACGTGACATGACCTTCCCATTCAGGCTCAAAGGGAGTCACGTTGACGATGATGCCGCATCGCGCATACGTGGACTTTCCCAAACAAACCGTTAACACCTTACGCGGGATGCGGAAGTATTCAATCGTCCGCGCCAACGCAAATGAATTCGGCGGCACGACACAGATGTCCCCTTTAAAATCCACCATGGATTTCGGATCGAAATTTTTGGGGTCAACCACCGCCGAAAAGACGTTAGTGAAAATTTTGTATTCGTCGGCGACGCGGATGTCGTAACCGTAGGACGATACGCCGTAGGAGATCACGCCTTGGCGAACCTGGTTCTCCACAAACGGCTCGATCATTTTTTGTTCTAACGCTAGTTTTTTGATCCAGTGATCAGGTTTTAAACCCATGAAGTCTCCATAGTCGAATAGTCGGGTGGTCAAGTAGTCAACAAATATTCCATCATCCCCTTCATCCCGTTCACCTTATCATCTTGTCACCCCTTCACCCTGTCACATAGATTCCGGCGCACTCACTCCCACCAACCCTAACACCGTCTCCAGCGCAACCCGCGCCGCTTTTACCAAGCGCACCCGCGCGGCAGAGAGTTTCGCATCCAGCGGATGTGTCTCGGACGGCAGCACTTGGCAATCACGGTAAAAGTCGTGAAAGAGTCCGGCGAGATCGGTGGCATAAGTTGTGAGGGGGTGCGGGGCAAGATCGTTGACGCACGTTTCGATCACGCCCGAAAGTTCGAGCATCCGCCGAATCAATTTTTGTTCGGAGGGATGCGCCAGCAAACTCACATCGCCGTCTTCACCTGTTTGCTTCAGGCCTTCACCTTTTCGCAAAATGCTGCATATACGGGCGTGAGCATACTGAACATAGTAAACGGGATTCTTCTCGGATTGTTCTTTGGCAAGCTCGAGATCGAATTCGAGGTGACTCTCCGCCGAGCGCATCAGCAAAAAGTAGCGCACCACATCCGCGCCCACTTCTTCGATCAATTCATCCAGCGTGGTGAACCGCCCGGCCCGCGTAGACATCTTCTCGCCCTTCACCGTGACGAATTGATTCATCAACAACTTGATGCCATCGGTCTTCAAGCCCAATGCCTGCAACCCGCGCAGCACATCGGGGAAGGAATCTTTGTGATCGGAGCCGAGAACGTCAATGATCAGATCGAAACCGCGATTAAGTTTGTTGCGATGATAAGCGATGTCGGGCAAACGGTATGTTGGATCGCCGGTTGATTTCACGATGACGCGATCTTCCTCCGCTCCAAAAGCTGTGGTCTTAAACCACACTGCGCCATCGTTGTCGTAAGCATAACCTGTCTCGCGCAATTTAGCGATCACGTCGTTGACCGATCCATCATCGTAAAGCGAGTTCTCGTTAAAGAAAACATCCATCTCGATATTAAGTCGCTTTAGAGTTTTCTTGATGCTGGCGAACATCGCTTCTTCGACAATGGGTTTAAAGTATTCCCAACCTTCTTTGGCAAGTCGGCTGTTGAACTTCGCGGCGAGATCGCGCGCCAGATCGATCAAGTATGAGCCTTGATAATAATCTTCGGGGAACTGGACAAGCTCGCCCAACGCTTGAAGGTAACGCAAACGTAATGAGTCGCCGAGATTACGCATCTGTTGACCGGCGTTGTTGAAGTAATACTCGCGTGTGACTTTATAACCTACTGCGGATAAAAGATTCGCCATCGTATCGCCGATGACGCCGCCTCTGCCGCGCCCGACGCTGAGGGGACCCGTCGGATTCGCGCTGACAAACTCCACTTGCGCCTTTGCGCCATGACCCAGATCGAGATTCGCAAACGATGATCCTTTTTCAAGAATGACATTAACTTGCGCCGCCACCCACTTGGGATCGAGAGTCAAGTTGATAAAGCCGGGCGCGGAGGGTTCGGCTTTGGAGATGAAGTCCACCGTAGGAAGATGCTGCACGATCACGGCGGCGGCATCCATTGGTTTCATCTTCGCCGCTTTACTGATCTGCATCGGCAGTGCCGTCGAATAATCGCCAAGAGATTCTTGTTTAGTTTTGTTGATCGGCACAGAGGCGGGAAGATCAAACGTCGGCAAAGCGTTGGCGCCTTGCGCCCGCTTCATGCCGTCTAAAAAATAATGAGAAAGTTTTGAATGGAGAGTCATGGTTAGAAGTTGGAAGTTGGATGTTGGATGTTGGATGTTTGAGATTGTATCCGCCCTGACGAAATACGCAATAGACATTATTGGAAATAGACAGGACTGTTGTAGTTTTGGAGCTCTAATCCGCTAACAAACATTGTTCCAAACTTCAACTATTAGCGCGTGTGCAATACCTGTACCTCAATGCAGAACAATGTTCAGGATCAGAAAAATGCTAAACAGCGGATTAGAGAACCGCCCCTCCACAACACTCCAAAATTGCAAAGGGCTATTTCCGATAAAGTCCAATACGAAACACGCAATACGAAATAAATTTACGTCGCGCTCTTCACCGCGTTACTTAACGTGCCGATCCCTTCAATGTTGACTTCAACCGAGTCACCCGTAACAAGCGAACCTACACCCGCCGCTGTGCCAGTGAGAATGACATCGCCCTGTTCGAGAGTCATCACCGAAGAGATAAAAGCGATCAGTTGAGGGACAGAGAAAATTAATTCGCGCGTTGACGCCATCTGTCGCACCTGCCCGTTGACCGAGCAAGTGATCACCACATCGGCGGCATCCACGTCAGTGGAGACAAAGGGACCGAGAGGGCAAAAGGTGTCGAATCCTTTTCCGCGCGTCTGTTGCGCGTCTCGTTGTTGAATGTCGCGCGCGGTCACATCGTTGGCGCAGGTGTAACCCCAGACGAACTTCAGCGCATCTTCCACCGAGACCCACTTCGCGCGCCGCCCGATGATCACCGCCAACTCGGCTTCGTGTTCCACTTGCGACGATTGCGGCGGCAAAATAATTTCGTCGCGATGCCCGATGATCGCGCTCGGCGGTTTCAAAGAGATCAACGGGATGTCGGGCTTCTCTAAACCGCGCTCGGTGAGGCGCGAGAGATAGTTATGACTCACGGCGATGATCTTGCTCGGCATCACAGGCGGCAGCACCTTCACGTCACGCAGTTCCGCCACAATCCCTTCGCGTTGAGCGTTGCCATAAATGTCGCCCGTCACCGCGCCGATGCTGGTGCCTTCGAGCCAGCCGTAGCGAATTTCGTTTATATCGGGTTTGAGGTAGCGTAAGTAAAGCATATAGTTGTGCGTTGATTTTACAACGACGGCACTGATCAGGCTATGTGCAACTTTGCCGAGACAACTCAAACTGGTAAATCAAAAATCACCCCAAACGTATCTGCTTTGAGTTTTAAGATCGGATTTGCCTATTGAAAACCATCAGTGTTTTGTCATAAGATGTCGTAATCTAAATTCGATCCAAGAAGAGGAGAAAACATCATGAAACGCCCAACACTTCAAACCGCTTTATCATCATTCACTTTGTTGTGCATCATGATCTTTATCAACGGATGCAACACGGTGTTGCCGCCGCCCACATCCACGCCCACGCCTGTGCCGCCGTCTGCTACCCCCGCATCATCGCCCACACCCGCACCGACGGCGACCCCCGCGCCCACCGCCACTCCGGTTCCGGCGATGCCAGCCGAAGTGCAAACGCTCAAATTCAAAACAGCGGACGGAGTCGAACTCCCGGCGAAATACTATCCATCAGCAGTTAAGAACGCGCCGTTGGTGGTGTTGATGCATTGGGCTGGCGGAGACCAAACTGATTGGGATGAGATCGCGCCGTGGTTACAAAATCGCGGGCAAGGTGGCAAGAATCCGAATCCCAAGAAATTAACTTGGCTCGATGCCTCATGGTTTCCCAAGAACCCACAAGGCTACGCCGTATTCACGTTTTCGTTTAGAGGCTGCACGCCTACTGCCGGCTGCAACAACTGGACTCCGGCGTTGTGGCTGCTCGACGCGCAAGCAGGCATGAAGGCGGCGAGCGAACTTAACGGGATCGATCCAAAGAAGATCGTCAGCATGGGCGCCAGCATCGGCGCGGATGGTGCGATTGATGGTTGTATGTATCTCAACGCGCAAAAAGGAAATGGGTTGTGTCTTGGCTCACTCGCCTTTTCGCCGGGCAGTTATCTCAACGTGCAATACGGCGCGGCAGTGAAAGCGTTAGAGGTGGAGCAGCCGCCGAAACCGGCGTGGTGTTTGTTTTCCGACGGCGATGGCGAATCGGCAGTGGTGTGCCGACCGCTGACGAACAAAAATTACAAAGCCACGAACTACGCCGGCAATAAACACGGCATGGCGTTGATAAACAAAGATTTGAATCCGCAGCCGTTGCAGGTGGCGTTAGATTTTTTGAAAGCCACTTTAGGTAATTGAGACAACCCCGAAAGGATTCTTACCATGTCTCCCAAACCATTTCGCTTCATCTTCAATTTGTTGATCGCCTTCACGCTGATCTTCAGCAGCGTGGGCAGCGCCACCGCCGCGCCTAATAAAGATGTTGTGTGTGTAGACGGCAATCTAATTATCTATTCTTTAAACTTCCGCGAGGCGGCTAACCAGACCAAATACGTGCTCGTTGACAAGAAAGCCGTTGGCATCGTCACGTGGGATAGCAAAGGCAACACTAATACCTTAGTCCCTGTCCCTCCCGGAACAACACAAGTTACAGATATGCAGTTAGTGGGTGGCGGATCCGACTTTATTGTTAGACGACCCGGGGATGGTCTGCCTCCGATAAATTGTGTGACTACCAAACCCACAGGACCCACAGGACACTCAGGCAATCAAGGGCAGACCACGCCCTCTTCCCCCAACACCAGCGGCAATGCACCCGGCAGCGGCTACATGGGCGACCCGATCAACAGCGCAAGCGGCGAATACTATTTTGATCTACCGTTGATCGATCTCGGTGGCACGTTGCCCTTGCGCTTCACCCTAACTTATGCCGCCAACATGGACAAGTCAGCCGCCAACCATAACGACCCCTTCGGCGGCGACAACTTCTCGCACAACTTTCACGTCGCGCTGAAACAAACGAATGAGTCGTCACTGGTTATATTTTTTGGCAGTGGCAACTTGATCAACTTCCAAAAAGTTGAGGGGAAGTGGCAAGTTAAAGGGGAAGAGACGGTATACGCTTTGATCGAGAGTAACACACGCTACACTCTGCTCGATCCCATCTCACAAATCATTTTTACTTTTGATAAAGCCAAGAGCGGCAATGACGCCATCGGCATATTGAAACGGATCGAAGATCGCAACGGCAACGCCCTGACCTTCACCACCGACTTTGCCGGGCGCGTGGCGCGCGTGGATGATGGCAAAGGACGATCTTTGATTTTCACTTACGCCAATCCGAGCG
>Ga0082335_1004444_pt1 | contig 21013 bp, 19 predicted proteins | sample Subgrocontami58m_FD_72375 | JGI IMG/M metagenome (GOLD analysis project Ga0082335, IMG submission 72375) | Subsurface groundwater microbial communities from S. Glens Falls, New York, USA - GMW37 contaminated, 5.8 m (SPADES assembly) (version 2) ... | reverse complement strand
CAGTCGCCCTACGGGCTCCTTCCGTTACCCTTCTGCACACTGTAGATTGATGAATTAATGCATCTAAATATTAATAGTAATTGGTCTTGACAAACCAGTCCACCTTATTGTTCATCCTGTAAATTCTGTCAAAATACCGTTAAATTCTCGCAAAGCCAGCAAAGTTTATAAGGATGGGTTAAACGAACCCATCTTTACCATCCCCTTTTTTTAATGGGGGGACTCTTTTATGTTTGCTTCTATGCGCTTTGAGATAGACATACTTTCCCAACCTACAGTTTTTCCCGTTTTCACTTCGCCCTGTCTTTCCCTCTGTGTTCACGGTGTAAGACATTCAAACCATTACGGGACGTATTTAGAGAAAATATAGTCATCCTCTTTTCTGGATACATGACACATGTAACAATCCTTGGCAGGATCGCCGATCTTTGATTGCAATGACCCGCTATCAAAACCGTTAAAAATCCAGCCACTCGTTTCCGTTGCAGATGAATCTTTTTTCATAGCTGCGTACCAGATAATATTACCCTGGGAAATTACATCACCCTCTCTCAGCGGTTCATAAAATCCAACGATAACCAGGCTGCCATCCGGGTACGGTCCACCGGCTCTATTAGCCATAAATCCACTATCGTTGACATAAATCTGTTGAAATCCATAGAGCGGACTGTTTTTATCCAGGATTACCTTTGAATTCGAATGACGCCATGAGCGGAAATCTGCGGGAAAGGCAAAACTATTGGTAGTGTTGTCAGGTGGAGACCTGACAACACTACCAATAAAATAGCTTTCATAATTTACATTTCATCCAGTACCAAAATGGTTTATTGGACATTTACATCACTACCGAGAAATACTAAAAACTGTTCCGTAATACACAAAATTTGTACCAGAAACATGAGTATTCGCAATTTATATTATTCCAAACACTACAACACCTTATAAAATAGGCACGTCTTGTAAATTATAATACCTTTTAAAATTTTTCCTTTAGGATTGGCTTGTCCTTTTATAGCTCAGAAAAGTGTGACATGGCACAGATGTGTGACGGCACACTTGTGTGACTTGTGTGACATTAATACCGCGCGCTCTAGGTAAAACAAAAAACGCCTTTCCCGGCGCCATGGCCAGAAAAGGCGTTTTTATCAACCAATCCCACTTTTCCTCAAAAAGAGAGGCTGCTTTATTAGAAAGAAATGTGTTGTGTTGTGTTGTGTTGTGTTGTGTTGTGTTGTAAAAAAGGGCGTCATTTTACTATTTCAGAAACGTCAGCTTGTACTATTGTTAAACAGTAACTTTCTGTCTGGCTTTTTTGGGAGATTCGGATTCAATGCCTATTTCCTCGTCAGTAAGGTAACAGGCCGGGTCGTGCTCCCACATATCGCCATAATACGCCTCTGCCCTGGCTCTGAAGTTCCCGCCGCATATATTGAGCCATTTGCACTTTGCGCATCGCCCTTTAATATGTGGATTCTTATTCTTCAGCTTTGCCATTAACTCATTGGAAGTGTCTTCCCATATCTCGCTGAATTTTCTCTTTCTGATGTTCCCGAAAGAGTATTGCCTCCAGAACTGATCGGCATGAACTTCCCCGTCCCAGCTTATACAGGCAAGCCCTTTACCGGAACTATTCCCCTCATTCCACTGAAGGAGCTCGAATACGTCCTTTGCCCGTTTGGGATCTTCCTTTAATAGTCTCAGATACACATACGGACCATCGGCATGATTATCCACCGTAAGCACCTCAAGTTTCCGACCTTTATCGTGCGCCTCTTTTGTCTTGTTGATGATGAGGTCCACCACCTCGCGTGTCTCTTTATGAGAAAGGTCTTCTTCAATCAGGTTAGAACCCCTTCCCGAATAGACCAGGTGATAAAAACAGACGCGCGGAATGCCTTCTTCCTCAATGAGCTTAAATATGCCCGCGATGTCATGTGCATTTCTCTTGTTAATCGTAAAACGCAATCCTACCTTGATACCCACAGCCAGACAATTCCGAATACCTTCAAGCGCCGCGTCAAAAGCGCCGGGAATACCACGGAAGCGATCGTTCGTTTCCCTCAAACCATCCAAGCTGATTCCCACATAGGAAAGTCCGAATTTTTTTAATTCGCCGGCCTTGTCACGTGTGATTAACGTGCCATTCGTGCTGATAACGGCCCGCAAGCCCTTCTGCTTGGCATAGCCAATTAATTCAAGGAGATCTGCCCTCATAAGCGGTTCCCCGCCTGAAAAAAGAATCACCGGCGCGCCGTAATCTGCCAGGTCATCCAGCATGGCCTTTGCTTCGCTGGTGGTTAGTTCGTTAGGATATACGATGTCCTTTGATTGAGAATAGCAATGAATGCACTTCAGGTTGCAGCGTTGCCCTACATTCCATACAACCACAGGTTTTTTGTCGCTTGAAAACTGCAGCAGGTGTGACGGCAGTTTTTTGGATTCTCTGCCATATCGTAATGCATCGGATGGTTCTACGGTGCCGCAATATAACTTTGAAATACCTATCATGTTTCTACTTCTCCTGCACAAGGTGTTTGTGCTTAAGCAGGCATCGGGAAGTAAACCCGCCCTACGTATTATTTAAAATTAAATAAACAATTCCAAAAACAAAGAACGTCACAATTATAACTGAAATTGCTCATTTAGTAAAAAATATTTTACAACTTTTAAAATCATTGCCCCACGGCATAAAGCTTCCAGTTGACACAGCCAACATATAAAGTATTCTTAGCATCTATGGCCGGCGAAGATAGTAATGATTCGCCAATAAATACGCTCCACTTAAGCGTGCCGTCGTTATTAATAGCATATAATTTACCATCCCACGAACCTATATAGATGACGCCATTCGCATCAATGGTAGGCGATGCTGTAATGGAATTTTCCGTTTTAAATTTCCATTTCAGCGCGCCATCCTTTTTTACCGCGCAAAGGCTGCCGTCCTGGGTTCCCACATAGACTGTCCCGTCTGCGTCAATAGCAGGAGACGAATGCGTCCGGCTGCCCAAATCAAATCCCCACTTCAAGGTTCCGTCAAGATTAACGGCGTATAGCTTGCCATTCGTGTCGGCAATGTAGACTACGCTGTCGCTAACGGCGGGAGAGGCGTCTATTTTACTTTCTGTTTCAAAATTCCACTTTGCGCTTCCGTCGGTATTTACCGCATACAGGCGCTTATCCCACGAACCGACATAAATGGTGCCGTCTTTACCTATGGCGGGAGACGACGTCATGATCGGCTCGCCTGTTTTGTAGCTCCATAAGAGTCTCCCATTGGCGGCGATGGCGTAGAGTTTTCCATCGTAAGAACTAATATACACCGTTCCTTTGCCGTCAACGGCAGGAGACGAATGAATCGCCCCGCCTGTTTGAAATTTCCACTTTAGTTTTCCATCGGGACTGATTGCATAAACTCTTCCGTCCGCCGAGCCAAAACAGACAACACCGCCAGCACTGACTGCCGACGCTCCAAATATTTCATCGGCTGTTTTAAACGCCCACAAAACTTTTCCTTTTGAAGTTATCGCAAGTAAATTCCCGTCCGTGCTGCCCACGTAAACAACCCCATCGGCATCCACCACAGGAGACGCCCATATTTCACCGGCGCTTGAAATACTCCATTTCAAATTCTCGCTGGAAGGCCCTGCAAATGGCACGCGACCCGTCCTTTGCATATCATACCTGTACATGGGAAAACTACTAGCCGCCTCCTGGGCATATATGCCGGAGATTGGCAATACACCGGACATTATAAGGGTGCTTGCTGTTAGACAAAAAAGCATATTTCTGACATCTGCAACAACACTTCCGATCTTCATCAATCTCGCTCCTTCTAAGGCATTAAAGGTCTGGAATTACCAGTTCCTGGCCAACTTTTAAAGAATTTTGGTTCTTTAGAATTTTCTTGTTAGCTTCTAATATTTTATCCCACTTTGCGCCATTGTTATAATATTTTATCGCAAGTTTATAAAGCGAATCGCTTTGATGCACCGTGTGCCTTTTTGTTGTTTCAGTCACCTGGGAAAGCGTGGGAGTCGTTGTTTCTGCTTCCGTCTTCTGAGACGAAGATTTCACCTGCGGAATCACAAGTTCCGTGCCTATCTTAAGGCTGTTGCGGTCATGAATTTTATCCTGATTCGCATTGAAAATAAGCAACCACTTCGATACATCCCCATAATACTTTTTGGCTAGTTTATGGAGGTCATCATTTGACTGCACCTTGTGCATCTGAAATTTCGCGGAAGTTTTCACTTCATCATCAGAAGAAACATCCTTCCAGCCATCCTGTTTTGAGGCTTCATCGGCATCCGATGATACCTGCACGGGCTTTTCTTTGGCTTTTTCCCATTCCCCTTCAATTACGTTGTCTTCCTTTTCGACCGGCTGTTCCTGAATTTTTACTGTATCTACAACCGTCTCTGCCTTTTGTTCCGTGCTTTGTCCGGCAACCGCCACCTCCTTGAAAGTATCCTGAGAGGCGTCGGAAGGAACCTGTGACAAATCATTTATATCCAGTACCCCTACTTGCGTATCTTCTTCTGCTACGGGAATAGGGATTGTTGGTTCTTTAACAGCAGTTCTTGTACTCAGGAAGACACCAATGATTGCCAGGATAATTACTCCTAAAATCACACCAACCTGAACATCTCTTTTCATTGTTTTAAGCCCTTTCGAAGGTTACATCAGGAATGAAAAAACAAAATTAATATTTTTCCAAAAGGCACTTCAAGCGCAAATATCTTTGGCCAGATTCCCTACCCGAAAAAAACATGCACACCCACTGTCCGCACTTACGCCCTCCGCGTACCCGTGGGATTCTGCCGGGGCAATGCCTGTCCCGGCGTAGCAAGCCCCTTCCATTTAAGGAGCATCGGACATGCAATAAATATTGTTGAATACGTACCAACAATGATACCAACCAACATAACAAACGCAAAGCCATGAATCTCAGGACCTCCCAGGAAAAACAGCGCGCAGAGCACACCAATCGTGGTAATACCCGTCAGGATGGTACGGCTCAACGTCTGGTTGATACTGTCATTCACCAACTGAGGAGTCAGGACGTTGCCCCGAACACCCATGTTTTCCCTGATTCTGTCAAATATAACGATCGTATCGTTCAGAGAATATCCCACCACGGTAAGAAACGCTGCCACCATGGCGCTGTCTATTTTCATATTACCAAAAAAGTAATCTGCCACAGCCACAGCGCCCAGGGTAATCAGGATATCATGTACTACCGCAATAATTGCGGAAGACCCAAATTTGAAATCTCCGAAACGGAACCACACATAGAAAATTGTCGCAATACAGGAAAATATCACGCCCAAAATGGCGCGGCTCTTCATCTCTCCCGCAACAGTTGCGCCAATGCTAACAACCCTTTTCAGCGGATTGGGCATTTCAAACGCGCGTTTAATGGTGCTTTGCGTAGTTTCCGTATTTTGCTGTTCATTGAAGGCAATCTTGACGGTTTGATATTCCCTGCCTGACTCCAATCCCTGCTCAAGCATATTGGAATATCCCGCAGCATTGAGCGCCTCTTCAATAATCTCCTTTTTCAATGGCGTTGACAAGGTCATGCGAAATTGCGCCGGACCCGGCTTCGTCTCCTGACCAGAAACATCCTTTAACAACTCAAAGGAGACATCTATTTTGTCTACATACAAATTATCTTTAAACTTGTTTATAACGTCTTCCTTGATTTTCTCCTGCACCTTTCCGGCGCTCAGGGGTTTCATGGAAACCGCAAACAATTGCGATGGCGCATTCAGCGTATACACATTTTTAACTGCGTCCTTAATGGATTTGATTCCAAGAACCATCGCCACAAAATTTTCCTTACTTACACTTTCTTTTAATTCGACGCTGATAGCTCCATCTCCGGTATTGTAAATGCTCGGCAATGAAACAACTTCCTTAACCGTCCGCTTTACCTCCTGCAAGATTGTTTTTGATCCCTCGATTCTCAACTTTCTTGCACGTGACGATGCAGACTCCCTTGATTGTTCCGTAACAGAAATATTGCCGAATCCCAGTCCGTTTAACGCCTGATTCAGGACAAGGGCATCTATCGCCTCGCTGGACTCAACGTCAATGAAAGGCTTTGATACCTGCATGCCAACGTCCTGTGTTTGTAATGTCTCTGCAACATCACCCAGGGTTAGTTTGATATCTTTATATACCAGGCTATTTTTTAATCCTTCAACAAGGTCATTGATTAATAGCTGACGTTTCCTAATATCTTCCAGACCGGCAATATTCACCCGATATTCTTTTGCAAGTGTATTAACAGGCGCTATTGACAACACATCTTCTTCACTGTAGCCAGCGGCTCTCAGGTGCTTTTGAGTAACCAGCTCTTCCACCGGTTTTTGCAACTTGAGATTAAACACCATCGGGCTAACAAAATCCACCTCTACAGCCAACCCTGCCTTTTCAAAGGAACCCTTGATGTCCTCCGTTAATTTCTGATTTGCCTTTTCCGTATCAATTTCTTTTATCCTGATGCCGAATTCATTTGAAGTAGACGAGAACTGCGCCAGATTTTCACCTGACAAAATACTCTGCACTTCGGCTTCATCGTAACCAGTATCTGCCAGCGCCGTTCTGATAAATCCTGCCGGCGTCTCGTTTTTGAGGTGTAAATGAACCAGCGTTCCACCGGTAAAGTCAATATCGTATTTCTTGTTTCCGCGAAGGGCAAACGTCGTCATCCCGCCAATAATGCACGCACCGGAAACGGCAACAAGGATAAAACGGTAATTAATAAATTTGATGCTGGGGATACCAATAAGTTTAAACATGGAGAAGTTCTTGATCCAGCTCAAATCCATAAACAATTCATATATTACCCTCGTTACAAAAATAGCCGTAAACAGGTTAATAATTAAACCCAGGATCAATGTCCATGCAAACCCTTTTACCGGACCGGTACCTACCGCGGCAAGAATAACCCCGGTAATTAAGGTCGTAATATTAGAGTCAAAGATAGCGGAGAACGCCTTTTCATACCCGGCTTTAACGGCCGCGCGGACAGGTTTCCCCTTCGCCCTTTCCTCCCGAATTCTTTCAAAAATCAGCACGTTGGCGTCAATTCCCATACCGATCATGAGCACCAAACCCGCGATACCCGGAAGCGTGGTAGTGGCATTCAGCAACGCCATTGCCCCGATAATGAGGAAGATGTTCAACGCATTTGCGCAGTTGGCGACCCAACCCACTCCCATGTAGTAGATACCGATAAAGAGAATGGCAAATGCGCCTCCTATCGCGCCAGCCAACAAACCCCTGGAAATCGAATCTTTTCCCAGGCTTGGCCCAACCATGGTTTCCATTTCGAGTTCGAGATCCGCCGGCAGGCTTCCAGCCCGCATGATGGCGATAAGCTCGTTAACTTCATCCTGGGTAAAACTTCCTTCAATGATACCTGACCCAGGAATACGGTCGCGTATGACAGGCGCTGAATAGAGCGTACCGTCCAGGATGATTGCCAGCGGCTTACCAATGTTTCTCTCGGTAAGTTGTCCAAATTTTGATTTGCCAACGGCGTCAAATTCGAAACCAACCACAGGCTCGATCCCTTTTCGATCGGCATATATTCTGGCGAGATGCTCTCCAGAAATCTCCGTTTTATTTCTGATAAGGACCCACTTATTGGCTTCCCCTTCTTCTCCCTTTTTCTTTCTTGTCCAGTGCTTATAAAAACCAGGCACCTGCTTTCCTTCTACCGCGTCTTTATATTCAGGGCTATCGGCGCTGGCTGCCAGCCTGAATTCGAGTTTACCCAAACGCGTAATCCGATTCTTCAGCGCCTCGACTTCCATCTTTGTCGCGCCGGGAACCTGAATGAGTATGCGGTGACTGCCCTGTTCCTGTATCCTGTACTCTATTACCCCCTGCGGGTCTATCCTCTTCTTTAATACCTCAATAATTTCTCTTGTAATTCCCGGATGGTCTTCCCTTTCATCAACCCTTACTTTATACAACAGCTCTGAGCCGCCTTTGAGGTCTAAGCCAAGCTTAATTTTACCCTTCGAAAAGTATTCAACGGTCTTATTGCGTATCTGCTTCCCATCTTTGTCTGTTTCTTCACTGACGATCGTCTCACGCACAACTGGATTTGTTATAAAGAGATTCGTCCATGACTTCTCTATTGTAGTACGCTCTACAACCTTACCGTTGATTTCCTTAACGCTTTCCCTCTTTAAAACCTTTTCCGCCGGTGGATACAAAACCATCATGCCAATAGCGATAACGACAACTATGAGTGGTATCTTCCACCTTAAATTTTTAATCATTTGTTTCTCCTCAACAGGCTCCCTTTCCGCTGTTTGTAATAAATAGCTAATTCTACAGAATTACAGAGTTATTTTGTTTCCTTACTTTCTTTTTCGACTTCTTGTGACTCTTCAGACTCTTCGTGAGAAACTTCCAATACCGTAACAATTGCGCTCCTGTCAACCTTAAGCTTTATATCATTCGCATCGTCAACCCTGAGAATCACTTCATTCTCCCGGACTGAAGTAATGGTCCCGTGTACCCCGCCTGCCGTTACAACCCTATCGTTCTTTTTAACTCTGGATAACAGCGCCTTGCGTTCCTTTTCCTTCCTTTTCTGGGGTCTTAGTATTAAAAAATACATCACTACAAACATCAATATGAAAGGAAGCAACATAGACAGCATGCCGCCCGGTGATGATTGTTTTCCAGCCGCTTGTAATAAAAAAAACATACTATTCCTCCTAACCCGTATTGAAAAAGTTTAACTCAAAATAATAGATTGCGAATTAATTCTTACTAATTTCTGATTGTCTTATCAGAAAATCAGTCTTAAAATTTTTGAACTCACCCTTCTTAATGGATTCCCGTATTTCCTGCATCAGGTTTTGAAAATAATGTATGTTATGCAACGACATCAGGGTTAATCCCAATATCTCGTTTGCCACAAAAAGATGACGCAAATACGCCCGGGAAAAATGCTGACACGTGTAACATCCGCATTTTTCGTCAAGCGGTTTAGCGTCTTCCCGGTACTGGCTGTTTAATATCTTTATTTTTCCCGTGCTTGTAAAGGCGCAACCGTTTCTTCCGTTGCGAGTGGGCACCACACAGTCAAGCATATCTATTCCACGCTCCACGGCATCCAGAATATCCGCGGGAAACCCGACACCCATCAGATACCTGGGCCTGTCCCGCGGCAAATATTCCACCGTATAGTCCAGCACCTCGTTCATCAGGAAACCGCCTTCTCCCACACTCAAACCACCGATTGCATACCCTTCGAAGTTCATATCCACGAGTTTTTTGGCGCATTCAATGCGAAGTTCCCTGAATACGCTGCCCTGCACGATTCCAAAGAGCGTTTGCTGTTTATTCGCATGCGCGTTTAAACAGCGTTCTGCCCAATCAAGCGTCCTTTTTACGGCCACGCCCGCCCTATCCTGTTCGCACGGATATGGCACACATTCATCAAATGCCATGGCAATATTGGCGCCGATGTCACCCTGTATCTGCGTCATTTTTTCAGGGGTAAGAAACAGCTTTGCCCCGTCTACCGGCGACTGAAACTCTACTCCATTGTCGGAAACCTTTATCAGCCCTGCGAGCGAAAAAACCTGGTATCCACCGCTATCGGTAATGATTGCGCCGTCCCAGCCCATGAATTTATGAAGGCCGCCCAGTTGCTTTATAATTCTCTCGCCTGGCCTCAGACAGAGATGGTACGCATTACACAGGATAATCTTTGTATCTGTTTCCTGCAAATACTCCGGCGTTATGGTCTTGACTGTGCCTTGCGTGCCAACCGGCATAAAAACCGGAGTGGAAATTTTATGGTTGGCCAATTGAATCTCGCCACACCGGGCCTTTGTCTGCCCGTCAACAGCCAGGATTTTAAAATTCAACACGACCTCCGCGCAGAGGCATTAATATACCCGAACCAACTCTATCTTCGGGTAGTAATATTTTAAAATAGCCGTCCACTGAAAGCCCTTTTCTGCCATCGCCTGAGCGCCGTACTGGCAGAGTCCCACGCCATGACCCCAGCCTCTTCCTGAAAACGTAATACTATTTCCATTATTTCTTGTGTCAAAGGCCGTGCTGTACAGATAATTCGGACCAACCGTCAGCCGGAAATCATTTGCATTCATTTCCCTGCTTCCGTTTGCGGAAACGATTGAAACCCTCGAACCATGCTTGCCAGCCCCGGTCTCTATCGCTTTTACGGTGTTAATATTCGAAACAGAGATATTCGCCGCCCTCAGCCTTCTTTCAATCTCCGATTTACTAATATCCATGCTCCATCTGGAATATTTCGTATTATTGCAGTAATTGCAAGCCACGCCGCTCAAGGGTGGTATATTATCCTTCCCAAACACCCTGCCGGCGCCTTCTGTATGTCCGCCACACGTGCTGTGGAAATAGGCCGGGAAAATGTTCCACTCGTAAACCATAACCACGCCCTTCGTATCATGCACGATCTTGTTGAGCCGTGGCGATTCCGAAGACATGCCCTTGTACGCAAGCTCCAGCATCTCCAGATGGTGGACTTCATCCCGTCGTACCTTCTTCTTATACATTGCATAGGTTCTTGCCGTTACCGCCTGCGCACGCAATGCCTCTTCATTCCATGTTCGGGGCATTTCGCTGCCAAGAACACCGCAAATGAAACTTTCTAAATCTATTTCCTCGATAACCGAGAACCTGTTGTTAAATTGCTGTACTATCCTGATTTCACCGCGGTATCGCGTGTTATTTAATTCAATTGCGCCCTCGCGCAGCCCCGTAATCCGCAATTCGCTATTATCATATCGCTTATCTCCGATAGCGATGCCGCCATTTGTTACGGATATTTTCGACTTCGGCAGTCCCTGTCCCTGGTCTATAATGTTTGTCAGACTTCCGGTAATTTGATAACTGCCGTTTATGGCCAACTGAACTTCCCGCGCGTCATTTATCAGAAGCACGCGCAGGATGGGCGCTTTATCCAGAATAGGTCCGTAATCATGAATTACGGTAGTGCCTTTCTGGCATGAAAGCGGTATTCCCGCAGACATGGCCGGTAACATCGTTGCAAACATTAAAAGTAATGCCTTACCCATGTCATCTCGCGCTCACGGCTATCAGAGGCAATATACATATACTACATTCCCGGTGTTTCATGCTGATCAATAAATAATTTACCGCATCGTGCCACATGCGCCCGGAGAAATACACATGTAATCACGCGCCTATCCAAAACAATCGCACTTCTGTAGCGCACTTTCTGCGCCTGCGGTTGTACGAGCATTCTCTTTGTACGGGCTGTTCCCCTTGTATATCTCGCGGGTAGTGTCTTTGTATCGCTCATATTCACTGAAGACGCATCCACAATAGCCCTGCCGGTAAATCATTTTTTTCTTGGCCATATCGTGACTGCATTCGGATAAATACCGATAATCACGATAAATGAAATTAATCCCGTATGACTTTGATAAATTTTCCGAGATTGTTTTTAATTGTTCGTGATTCTGGTACACGCTGAACAACATCGTGGATGCAAAGGCATCAAACCCATTTCTCTTTGCATAATCCGCAGCAAACCGAAGCCGCAGGGCATAACAATCAGCGCAGCGATCATCGCCCTCATAATTGACGTTCTTTAAATATTCCCTTAAGCCGTACTCTTCATGGTAAATAACCTGAATGGGATCGCTTTCCTGAAATACGCGCAACGCCTTTAGCCTCCGCCTGTACTCAAGGAGCGGATGTATATTCGGATTGTAAAAGAGCCCCGTGACCTTAAACCCTTCTTTTCTCAGTTCATTCAACGGCGCACACAAACAGCATGCGCAGCATATATGCAACAACAGATTCATACAATGACTCCCTCATAAAAGCCTTTTCTGGAGCCCGGATTCTGTGTTATATCCAAGGTGTTCGTACGCCAGCTTTGTGGCAATCCTTCCGCGAGGTGTTTTATTCAGGTATCCTCCCTGAATCAGAAACGATTCGTACACCTCTTCAATAGTATCTTCCTCTTCGCTTACCGAAACAGCAATAGTTTTTAAACCAACAGGGCCTCCGCCATACCGGATCACGGTTTCCAGGATTTTACGGTCCATATCACCCAGACCATTTTCGTCAACACCCAGCATTTCCAAGCCTATCCTGGCCACATCTTCGGTAATAATATCATTCCCACGCACTTGGGCAACATCCCGGATACGCCTTAAAAACCTATTCGCTATTCTTGGGGTGCCGCGTGACCGTTTTGCAATAATTTCCGCCCCTTTCTCGTTTATTTGAATCGAGAGGATACGGGCAGAATTAGTCACGATTTTATAAAGATCCGTCCAGGGATAGAACTCCAGCTTCTCCAGCACGCCAAAGCGAGAACGAAAAGGCGCCGTAAGCAGCCCCTCGCGTGTGGTTGACCCAACGAGCGTAAATTTTGGTAAATTGATTTTGACCGACCTCGCCTTGGGCCCCTGATCAATAATGATATCAATGGAAAAATCTTCCATTGCCGAATACAAATACTCTTCAACCGTCGTATTCAGCCGGTGAATTTCGTCAATAAAAAGTATCTCCCCCTGCTGCAAGTTCGTCAGAATGCCCGCAAGATCCATAGGTTTATCCAAAACGGGACCAGACGTGGTTTTAATTGCCGTGTCAATTTCGTTGGCGATAATTTGCGATAACGTCGTTTTTCCCAAGCCGGGAGGACCGGAGAACAGGATGTGATCCAGGGGCTCTCCCCTTTTTTTTGCGGCTTCTATGTAAATGAGCAGATTTTCTCGTATCCGATCCTGTCCGATAAAATCGCTGAATCGTTTCGGTCTAAGCGTAAGGTCTAGATTTTTATCCTCAACGATTATTGTTGAGGACAAAATATCTTCTTTTAGCATATCGGAATCCTGCAATGGTCGTTCTGAATTTCACATAAGTATCAGACCTTATATTTCAATGCTTCTCTGACAAGCGCTTCAATATTGTCAATTGTTTGTAATTTTCTTGCCGCATCGCCGACCGCTTTTTCGGCAATTGACCTCCCGTACCCCAGCGAGATTAACGCCATCACGGCATCAGAAATAAGCGCCTTTTGTTGAATATCCGTACCGGTAAATGTTGACGTTGCAATTCCTTTTATGGTTTCCTTAAGCTCCAGGATAATTCGCTCTGCGGTCTTTCTACCCACTCCTTTTATTTTTTCCAGCGCCCTTGCATTTTCATTAACTACTGCATGTTTAATATCATCTACCGTGCTGCCGGACAGTATCGCAATTGCCGTATTAGGCCCTATGCCGTTTACCGACAATAGCAACTGAAACAAATCCCTTTCTTCTCCCGTAGCAAATCCAAAAACTTTTACCTGGTCTTCCCTTATAAATAACTGGGTGAGAATTGTGACTTCTCCCTGTATGGGGATTTTCTCGAAGGTAGATAGTGGAATGTGTAATAGATAACCGATGCCAGCTACTTCCAAGATTAGCCGGGTTGGAGATTTGCTAATCACCCGCCCTCGGATGTAATCTAACATGTATGCTTCGTCCCCGGCATATTAACTAAGCCATCCGAAAAAACTTTAAATCTACTGCTCTGTAGTATCCTTTTCCAAATCCGTCTCACTGTCATCGTCTGTTTTCAGACTCAGGCCAAACCTGGAGAGCGCTTCTTTTATCTCATCTATATAATTTTGTTTAATATTGTTTTGAACTAACTCTTCCTCCGTTTTTTCTTCAAGGTCTGCAATTGTCTCAATACACAGATTCCCGAGCGCATTCAGGCAACGGGTAGAAAGCCTAAGGTCTGACAAAGCATTAACCGGAGCAACATCGTCTTCCATATCTTTCTCTGTGTCGCCAAACAAATCGGCCTCGCTATAGCCTTCAACCGACTGCCCCAATCGCAATCCCTTTTGATTCAAAATATACTTAATTTCATTGAGTGAGGTTTCTCCGAAATTCTTAAAAGAAAGCAAGTCGGCTTCGGTAATTTTGGTGAGGTCCTTTAACGTTCGAATATTCATCTTTTCCAGGCAATTCTTGCTTCTCACGGAAAGCTCAAAATCAGAAATGGGAATATTCATTACTTCGCTTTCCTTCCCCTGCTTCTTTGATATCTCCTCATCATAGTACATGGACATTGCCGCCTTTGCGTCCTTTAAAAACAAGGCAGCCCTGTTATGGGTTGGCTCGGCATCGGTAATTGACTCAAAACAATATACCGCATCATCATGCTCGCCCTGGTCTTCATACAATATCCCCAGATTGATAAACGCATTCTTATACGTGGGCTGTAACTTTACACACCTTTCGTAATACTCTATGGCATTTTCGTCTTCACCACCCAAATCGTAATTATACGCCACCCGGAAAAGTGACTTCGCATGGTTTGGGTCAATTGCAAGCGCTTGTTCATATTTATTGAAAGCCTCCTGGTACTCTCCCATATCGTCCAGGCAATGCCCCCATTGATAAAGCAATTCAGCGTTATTTCCATGCGAGTGGGAAAAACTCTTAACCAGTTTCAACGCTTCATCACTATGGCCAGACATTCTCTTTGCCTCAATAATATCCATATTGATATCGAATTCTTCCGCGTCTGATTTTTTTGCACGCTCAAAACATTCCAGCGCCTGATTATAATCGCCCAACTCAAGGTAACATTTTCCCAGGAAATAGGCACCCAGCTTCCTTGATTTTACTTCTTTTAATAACTCTACCGCCTCTTTTACTTTCCCCACCACCCATTTGCATATACCCAATAAAAGAACCAAATCCTTGGATTTAGCCCCGTCATGTTCCTTTTTTATATCAGCCTTTAATAACTCAATTTTTTTGTCGAGTTTTTCCCTGTTTTCCTTAGAACCGTATACTTGTTCCTTTATATATAAAACAGTCTCCCTTGATATTGTTTCTGCTTCCAATAGTTTATCAAGGTCAATTTCAACAATAGCTGTTGTCATGTAAACACCTCCCACACTTCGAAAAATATCAGCCTCTAAAGGTACTGATTTTGATAACTTTAAAGGTTGAAGTTTAACAAACATACATGCTGAATTCAACTAAATTTTACCATTACAATTTTTACAATAATCTTATTTTATGCTTGCTTTCACATTTAATGTTTGATAATATTTGTCCATGTGGTTAGGTCGTATCGTAAATTTGCATAATAATAAAATGTTAAAGGCTACGGGGGCTAGTACCTCGTAGCCTTTTTTGTTTTAAAAATTTTTATAACAATTTTCTAAGTGTGGAAGGGGGTGATTTTAGAATGGCAACAGGAACAGTGAAATGGTTTAACGACAAGAAGGGATTTGGTTTTATTTCTCAGGACAACGGTGACGATGTTTTCGTGCATCAGACCTCTATCGAAAGCGAGGGGTTTAGAACCCTCGCAGAGGGAGATAAGGTCGAGTTTGAGGTCATAAAAGACCAAAAGGGCTATAAGGCCACGAAAGTACGGAAGATATAATTTCCTAAAATTTATGGAAGGGGGTGATTTTAGAATGGCAACGGGAGCAGTAAAGTGGTTCAATGACAAGAAAGGATTTGGTTTTATTTCCCAGGATAACGGGGACGATGTTTTTGTACATCAAACCTCAATCCAGGGCGATGGGTTCAGAACCCTCGCAGAGGGAGACAAGGTCGAATTTGAGGTCATGAAGGACCAAAAGGGCTATAAAGCCACAAAAGTCGTCAAATTATAAATATAAAGAGCACTCTTATATTATATATAGCATAATCGATCTCAGTCGACTGGCGTGTAAAAATAGGGAGCTGTCATTTAATTATAATTACGACACCAAAGCCCCAATATCTGAAAAGAATATTGGGGCTTTTTTTGTTTTTACACCCTCTGCCAGTGGCGTAGCAAGGAATTTAAAAGGTCTTCTTGTTTAACGACGACAATATCTTTTCGTACTTTTTGTGTATCTTTTTTTCATGCTTAACAGCATCCTTGACAATTCTGTTAAAGAATGCCTTTACAAAAGGATCCGTCTCCTGGTCTGCCATCTTCAAATACTTTTCCTGGAGTGCCCGCTCATCTTTTGCCACCATATCTATTGCTTCGGATAGGTTCATTTTATGCCCCCTTTCTTATTTTGCCACGGCTAAAACACGATATTCAGGACATCGAATCTACCAAATAGCACGGCAAATATCAATATCTTTAATTCCCTGCATTGCCGCATAGTTATCTTGACACAACACATTTATTTTGCTACTATCCTTTCATTAAATTTATGTTTACCAGCCTTACCAATCAGCCCCAAACATCCGGCGCAAAATACTCAGGCGACATCGTATCAGCACATCATACACCACAGACAAATCAGCCGTCCAAAAAATTGTATGCGGAAGTTGTTGTCAATATCCCTTTACAGAAGATATTTCATTATAGTATTCCTCCACACTTAAAAGACAGCCTTACCGCAGGCATGCGGGTAAAAGTCCCGTTCGGCAATAAAATTCTTACGGGATTTTGCGTCGGTTTTACAACAGAGACCCTGTTTGCAGACAAAATAAAAGACCTCGTCGCCATAATAGATACGTCTCCTCTGGCAGACGATACCATGCTTAAGATTACAAAGTGGCTGTCGTCCCATTATTTTTGCGGCTGGGGAGAGGCCATTAACGCGGTAATTCCTCCGGTAGCACGCAGAAGCGTAAAAGAAAAAGAGACACCCTTTGTTACACGGTGTGATGCCCTATTGGGGCTTGATCAGAACACCCTCATGCAAATAAAAAAGCGTGCGCCAAAACAGGCGAAGGTCTTGGAATTTTTCAAGGAAAATTCTGGGGAAATAAGCGCCACGGAACTCATTCGGGTCACCGACTGCAAGATGCCGGGACTTCGTCAGCTCGAAAAGAAGGGTTTTCTTGCCATACAAAACAAATCCCAACATGATCATGATGTTAATTCACCTTGTGACAGCGGCCCACTGCAGGAACATTTAACTTTTACGCCGGAGCAGCAGAACGCCTTCGATATTATTAACAATAAACTTGCACAGCCAAAGCCCGGCGTTGTCTTACTTCACGGCATTACGGGCAGTGGAAAGACAGAGGTCTATCTCCAAACTATTGCAAAAGCGGTTGAGCAGGGACGTAAGGTAATATTCCTTGTCCCTGAGATATCTCTCACATCACAAACTATCCAGAGGATAAAGGCGCGGTTTAACCGTGTGGCCATATTACACAGTCACCTCCTCGGTTCCTTCCATTATTCACAGTGGACTGATATTAAGGAAAACAAGGCCGATATTGTTATCGGAGCGCGTTCTTCCATATTTGCGCCTCTGAAAAATATCGGATTGATTATTATTGATGAAGAACACGAGAACACCTATAAACAGGAAAATAACCCCCGTTATAACGCCAGAGACGTCGCCATCCTGAGGGCAGAGTACGAAAACGCCCTGATCATCCTGGGCACAGCAACCCCCTCCCTTGAGACATATCATAACGCAATCACGGGAAACTTCGAAAGAGTCGTACTTTCCAGGAGGGTCGGTAATCAGAAACTCCCTCCAATTGAGATTGTGGATATGAGCGAGGAAGTCCGCAAACGGAGGGGACACCACATTATTTCCCAACGGCTGGAATACTATATGAATCAGGCGTTAGCCAGAAAGGAGCAGGTAATCCTGTTTTTGAATCGCCGTGGGTTTGCGCCGTATCTGCACTGCAAACGGTGCGGATTTGTGCTAAAATGCAGCCGGTGTGATATCCCCATGACTTTTCACAAAAAATTGAACACCGTTTTATGCCATTACTGCCACGCAGAAACCGCGCCCCTGGAATCGTGCCCGGACTGTATGGCTGGCAATATTAACTACCGCGGGTTTGGCACGGAAAAAATCGAGGACGAAATCACCTCAAAATTTCCCCAATACAAAATTCTCCGGATGGACAGCGACACCATGAAGGTACGCAACGCACACGAAAAGGCGTTAATTGCATTCGAACGGGGCGACGTCCAGATATTGCTCGGCACACAAATGATTGCAAAGGGGCTGGATTTTCCCAACGTTACCCTGGTTGGCGTAATTTCGGCGGATACAATCCTTAACCTGCCCGATTTCAGGGCAAGCGAGCGCACGTTTCAGCTCATCTCGCAGGTTGCAGGACGTACTGGCAGAGGATCGAAGGGAGGCAGGGTCATTGTACAATCATTCAATCCCAGACATTACAGCATCACCTATGCCGCCGCCCACGATTATGATGGTTTTGCAGGAAAGGAACTGGAATACAGAAAACAGTTGAATTACCCTCCCTTTGGCAAATTGGCCCGGATTGTATTTCGCAGTGGGAAGGAGGAAAGCGCCAGCGAAAAGGCTTCTGTTGTTGCCGAAAAATTGACAGAAATCACAAAAGCAACCGGGGGTCAACTGGAAGTGCTCGGACCGTCACCGGCGCCCGTGACGAAGATTAACAACATGTTCCGGTGGCATCTCCTGCTAAGGGCGCAGGACTACACAGCTATTCACAATGCCCTCCAGGGTATTTCTGACATGTTAAAACCATCAAAGAACGTACAAACAATGGTTGATATTGATCCCTATATGATGTTATAAAAATGGCATTTTTGACGTTTTTCATAAGTGACCTGAAGCGTGTCTTTTATGACTGTAATACCTTACAATAAACAAGTTACAACTCAAATTCATTTCCTGCCCATTCCTGCAGAATCCTGTCCGTTTCCGTGAAATCGGTCACGATTTGGTCACGGTAGGTCACGTTTTGGTCACGGTAAAAAGCGCATTTTTGGGTTTGACATAACTAGCCGGAGTTGTTAATCTGTGCGTGGCAAAATGAATCTGAAATAATACATGTTGTGGTTCAGCGGTTATCCGGGTTTTTCAGTAAATAATGAAAAATATCCTTATCTGCGTAGCAGGCGCAACTCCACAAATTGTTACAGAAACAATTTACGCCCTCTCCCGTAACATCCCCCCTGTATTTATCTCGGAATTGTATGTTATCACCACCTCGTATGGCAGGCAACTGATAGCCGACACCCTTATCAGGCAAGGCATTCTCAGGCAACTGATAGAGGAATATAAACTTCCTGATATCACCTTTACGGACGATAGCCTTATCGTAATAAAGGATGCTCATGGCGTCCCGTTGCAGGATATCAGGAATAACGAAGAGAACGAAGTAGCCGGCGATACTATAACAGGGTTTATCAAAGAAAAGGCCCGTGATGTAACAACTCGCCTTCATTGTTCCATCGCCGGAGGCCGCAAGACCATGGGGTTCTATCTCGGCGGCGCATTGCAACTCTTTGGCAGACCGTGGGATAATCTCTATCACGTCCTGGTTAGTCCGGCATTTGAGGGCAATCCTGACTTCTTTTATCCCCCCAAAAAGCCGAAACGGATACCCTGCAAGATGCCAGATGGGAGCGAAGTCATGATGGACACAAATCAGGCGCACATTCAACTGGCGGAGTTGCCGTTTATCCGTCTCAAGGGGAAATTACACCTGGGCAGTAATAGTTTTAAAGAGCTTGTGTGCCAGGGGCAGGAAGGGATAGATACGGCGCTTGTGCAGGAACCGCTGCGGCTGAATCTGCGTGACAGGGCGCTTGAGACAGGAGACAGGGCGATTTATTTCACGCCAATAGAGCTATCCGTTTACCTGATACTAATGGAGCAAAAGCTGCATCATTGCAGGCGACCGGAAAGGAAGTACTGTCTCGAATGCAGTGATTGTTATACCCCGATTGGATATTTAATGGGGCGAGAGGCATTGAATACCTTTGTCGCATGTTATGAAAGGTTATTTGGCAAGGATTCTCTGAAGGGCAGAGAACTTTATGAAAAGTACGGGAAGCGGGGCGGCATCCCTTCTAAAATACTACGGCAGGTTATCAGTAAGGTAAGGAGAAAAATAGAAGATAGTCTTCGGGACAACCACCTGGTCCCCTTTTATACCATAACATCCGTTGGCAGCTATGGGAGCACGCAGTATGGATTAAGGCTGGAGAAAGGTAAGATGGTAGTAGAATAGGGAATATTTCTGAAATATTTCTTATGTGGTGTTTTTAACGGATTGTGGTAAAAATATTCGGGGTGGTAACCGCAGAGGGCACTGGGAAGGCATAGAAATAAAGGTACACATGAAATGCCGGAAGAAGAAATGAATGGGTGGCACGGACAAACCATAGCCTGCATGTCTTAAGCAGAGATGGTTTGTCCGAGTTTGAAAGCAAAAGGAGTTTGTTTTGATCAGGTTTGAATATCTATTTTCTGCACTAAATAAAGCTAAGGTTCGGTATCTGGTCGTTGGTGGAATCGCAGTCAATCTCTACGGTATTGAAAGGGCTACGGCGGATATTGACCTCGTTGTTGATTTAGAAGAAGACAATCTGGCGAGATTCGTAACAGTCATGAAAGAACTTAATTTTAGGCCAAAAATTCCCGTAAAACTTGAAGGCTTTGTTAAAAAAGAAATAAGAGAAGGCTGGATTCGGGGAAATGGGATGACGGTTTTTAGCCTTTTCGATCCGAAGAATCCCTTTTTCCTTCTGGATATTTTTGTAGAAACGCCCTTCAATTTTGATAGTGTCTATGGAGCGAGAGAGGAAATCCATGCCGAAGAAACAATTATTCCGGTAGTGCCGATGAAACATCTCATTGAAATGAAAGAAAAGACGGGCAGACCCCAGGATATTGCAGATGTATTTTACCTGAGAAAAATACAGGAGGAATGGCATAATGAAAGCTGAGCAACCGTTACTTTACTATAAAACAAAAGAGCAAATAGAAGAATATCGAAAAAAACCCGTACGGGAAAAGCTCATGTGGCTGGAAGCGCAGATGGAATTCTTTTACAAGGCCATGCCGGAAAAGGCAAAGAGGATAAGGGAACGATTGTTTGACAAGGACAATTGCGCCACGAGTAAGAAACCGGATTGCTAGTCTGTTACCTGGAAAGGGATAAATAGTGGAGAAAGCTATGGATGAAAAACAGAAAAAAGAATATCAGACGATAGTGCTTGCAGCGCTGCTGCA
>Ga0082335_1004443_pt1 | contig 21015 bp, 23 predicted proteins | sample Subgrocontami58m_FD_72375 | JGI IMG/M metagenome (GOLD analysis project Ga0082335, IMG submission 72375) | Subsurface groundwater microbial communities from S. Glens Falls, New York, USA - GMW37 contaminated, 5.8 m (SPADES assembly) (version 2) ... | reverse complement strand
CACCACCACCGCCACCACCACCACCACCACCGCCGCTCGGTGGTGATGTCCCTACGGCTGGCATCTCCTCGGACACATTCGTTCAGCGAAAATCAGTCCAGCCTTTTGCCTTAGCCAAAGACCGGGAGCCCACTGCTGCCGAACTCCGTCAAAATGCCATTAAGACTCGGACTTCTGTTGCGCAATGCGAGTACAACGTCCAGTATCTATCTTGGCAATGGTGTAATGTCACGCTTCTCTTCGAAGGTGGGCGGAAGCTGCCTTATAAGGAGGCTGCGGCATATGCTACGACCCTCTACGTCAAGGCTTGGAATGCGGCCGTAAACAGCGCGATAGCCGCAGGGATGGTTGGCCCAGTCAATAGGTGCAATGCGTTCGCTATGGCGGTAGGAAGGGGTCTGGACATCCCTTATTTTAAGAATCTTCCATGGGAAGAGAATCATTGTGCCGACAACATCTACGAGTTCTTGACGAAGGCCGTGCAAAGCGACGCCAGTGGATGGGACAAGCTGGATGAGGATACGGTAATCCAATCCCAAGACAGTCATGGGGACCTTGAAGGCTTGTTTGTCGTCGGATCCGCGCACAGTGTTGCGGGCAGTGTCGATCCGCACGGGCACGTAGTCTTGGCGGTCCCCGCGGACTTTCCAAGAGTTGATCGCGAAAACAGAACTGGCCCTTGGGCTATTGATGCCAAACGAGCTGACGTGCGACCGCCGAAAAGCTTTCGCGCGAGCGGATTGTTCCATACGGTCCCACCCAATCAGCTGACCGAACCAATTTGGGCAGTCTATAGGCCATGATGTAGGCATGGCGGTCGTCTATCTGTATGGTCGTGTTGATTTGTAACTGAGCTTACGAAATCGCGGAATTGCCGCAGTCGACCCTTATGCAGAGCTCTACATAACGGTCGGGTACGGACTCACGGTAATCCGGGAAGCGGACATTCGCGCCCGCGGACCTGACTGACGGGACCAGCAAAGCGCGAGCGCCCGCTCAGGCCGAGGTACTGCCCTTGCAACCATTTTTCGACATGGCCGCTCCACACCCAGGAGCAGAAGGTCGCCAGCGGGCAGGCCTTAGGTCCGCTGGGGGTCGTAAGCAGACAATCAGAGGCCAATGCAGTACGCAATCAAATGCCGCATAACAATGCGTCGCAGCGGATGCGCATGAACCTGCGCGCCGCTGAACGCAAACGTTATGCCCTTTCAGAATACCGTTTTTCTAATACAAGGAGAGTCTCTTGAATATCGTTAATGCACCCAGCAGCTACTCGAATTCTGTCGTGATCGTCATTCCCGCCGCGCCCGGAGAAATCGGAAAGGACAGCGTGGATGTCACGATTTGGTACGTTACCAACAGCACCGGGAAGTCGGTCTCCATCGTTGATTCGAAAGGTAAGCTTACCTCAAGCGCCGTGTGTGTGGAGGCGAGCATGCACGTACGCGGCATGGCAACGGCTCAGTTACCCAAGAAGCAATATTCGGTCAAGCTCAAGCACGAGCCGACCAGCGGCAATTTCCTTGACATGCCCGGCAGTGGCAAGCATTGGGTTTTCAATGACTGTGGTGCGATGGATTTCACGCTGGTACGCAACCCGCTCACCTTCCACGCGCAACAGCAGTTTGGGCAATATGCGCCAGCCTTCGAATATTTTGAGATGTTCCTGTTGTGCGACAGCACGGCAACCGTTCAGGATATGCAGAACATCCTCGACAGCTACTATCATGCATGGCATCTATCTTAACCTCGACAAGATCAGGTTCCAGTCGTCCAGAATTAATCTGCCCTATGACAAGAACAGTCTGAATAGCGACTACGCCATCATCCAGTTGAACCAACTGGAGCCCAAGTACTTTGCCTTTCCAAATATCACCCTCACCGCAAACGTACAAATCTACGAGCCGGAACTGAGCGCAATCAAAGCCTCATCCGCGCCACAAACGCTGGAAGATGCGTTCACCAATTGGTACAACGGTTCCGGCACGAATTGGGGTGGAGCCTTTGCCGCTATCTACAACACCTACAATACCCAGCCCACATCGGTCCCGGACACGGCCTGGCAAACAGTGCGTCCATACACCGACTATCAGTCGTTTGCGGTGTATTTCCTGCTGAACGAGATCGCCAAAGACGAAGACGGTTATCACAAGAGCACCTTCATGGTGAAAAATCAGCAGGTCTGCAACGCTGGCCCGCTGAAAGAAAAGGGGTCACACCTTGATTAGTGATTATATTATTGACAGTAAAAGTCAATTTTGCTATCTTATCTGTCATGACAAGACAATGGCGCATAGAATTTGAAGGGGCTTACTATCACATCTTATCACGAGGAAATGAGCGAAGGGACATTTTTCATGATAATGCTGATCGTATTTCGTTTCTGGAGATTTTGGGAGAAATGTCTGAAAGGTTTGAGGTTGAAGTTTATGCCTATGTTCTCATGAATAACCATTATCATTTACTCCTCAAAACCAATAAGCCCAATATTTCTAAAAGCATGCAATGGTTTGGAACTACTTACACACGCCGGTATAATATAAAACACAAGCGAAATGGTCACCTTTTTCAAGGACGATTCAAAAACTTTCTTATTGAAAATGATGAATACCTGATGCATCTTTCCTGCTATATCCATAGGAATCCGTTGCGAGCCAGAATAGTTAGGCGGTTAGTAGATTATACATGGAGCAGTTATCCAATGTATGCCTATGGCAAAAAATCACCGGAGTGGCTACGTACAGCGCCTATTCTTTCTCATTTTGATACAAAAGACAAGAACAAGGCATATAGAGAAATGGTTCAAAGATATTCTCGGGAAGAAAAAAGGATATGGGAAGATTTTCGGCATGGTCTTTTTTTGGGATCTCAGAAGTTTATCGACCGTATCAAGTCCAAATATTTGTCCGAAAAACCTGATATTGAAATTCCCCAAAAACGCCAAGTTTTAAGAGATACCAACCCTAAAATCATCCTAGAGGAAGCTGCAAAGGTATTAAAATGCAATACAAATGATTTCTTAGAATCCTCCAGGATATGCGATTCAAATAAACTAAACCGTGATTTATTAATCTATCTTTTATGGAGTACAGGCTGGTATAATAATCAAGAAATCGGCAGTTTGTTTGGTCTTGGTTATTCTTCCATAAGTCGGCGAGTAACGATTATGAAATCAAAGATGTCTGGAGAAGATGAAATGAATAAACGACTAGAAAATATTAAATCACTAATCAAGGTGTGACCCCAGACCCCAGTGACCCCAGACCCCAGACCTTCCAGACCTTGCTGACCCCAGACCTTGCCAGACCCCACATTAGCAGGTTATCCAAGTTCACTTTCTAAGGAAGAAAAAGGTTGGTTGAAAGGTACATTGATAACAGCTTATTCAAAAAGAATGACAGAGGTACCAATCGAAGCAAGTAAACCATTCCATCCTGAACTAGATTTATTTTTTAATTATGATAACACCGTAACTACTTTATATGGAAAAGAGCTAGAAACTTCAGAACTACCTGGGACAAGTGGTGCATCTGTCTGGCAAATTGATAATGAAACGAGATTAGGTATTTGGTCACCAGAATTAGCAATAAAGGTTGTCGGAGTTCAGTCTTCATATTTGCGAAATAAGTACTTTCGAGCCAAGAATTGGTGGGCAGTAGCAAAGGCCTTCTCAAATATTGATGATGATCTTGCCGTTCACCTTGAGGAAGTTCTTCAATAAGACGCCTAACAATGCCACTAGACTCGAACGCGGCAATACAGTCGGCGCGCGGCCGGTCACTGGCGAGTCGTTAGGCGCCAGAGGAGTTTTGAACTTGCGACGCAAGAAAATAAACAAACACCTACGGGTTCAAGTTCTCACACGCGATGGATTCAAATGCCGAATGTGCGGGCGCTCCCGAGATGAGGTATCTCTCGAAGTCGACCATATTATTCCTGTGTCTCAGGGTGGCACTGATGAGCTACAAAACCTGGCCACTCTTTGTCGTGATTGCAATGCTGGGAAATCCGATTATAAATTTCCTGATTATGCGAGTATGACTCTCATACCTGATAATCTTGAGGCGCATTTTAAGTTTTGCCATGAGCCCAAGCAGGGAGACTACGAGCGGTATCACCTATATTGTTATTTCCAACAGGCTGGTGGCTCACTCTCCTCCCAAGGGAAATATGATCATACCTGGAAGATATCGGACACCGAATTTGCTTTTTCTTCTAATCGGAGCGCACTTGAGCAGAGACGTAAAACAGAAGAGACACAGTTGTTCAAGGAGAAGATTCGACGTGCCTTAGCCGAGGAAAGAAAACGCCTCATCTTAAACGAAGAGGGCCTTGTAAAAGTGGAAACCCCTGGGTCAGACTCAAATTAGCTATTTTCTTCCATGCGGCGGGGTTGGGAGGGGTCGTTTCAGCGTCTGTTCCAGTGTGCCGCACCTAACCTCGCACTGGATCCGACCGCCGCCAGCGTCCGCTCCGTGCCTCGCTCCCGCTTTTGGCGGCGGCTTAGTTCCGGCATTAGGCATAGTGTGGAGGTCATTAATAAGAGGAAGTCAGTATGGTTGAAGTAATCATGAGGCACACTACACCTTTAGAGCAGGACGGGCTATACGGTGTCAAGCAACTGACAACCGTTTTTTCAATGGAAGTGAAGGTGAAAGGTCAAAACGCACGGTGTCTGAAGATTCCACGACCACGAAGAACAATATCTCAAATTATTAGAGGCATTGAAGGTAAAATTACCTGAGGTTTTACCGTCGCAATATTACCTTACCTGGAGGCTGGGGTATATTTAATAATCTTTGATGAAACTATGTTTATTTTGTACTTTTTTTGTTTGCGTAAGCAGCCTCGACCACATTTTTGGTCTTTGTCGAAAATTTGGAGATGAGTTTATCCAATTTGGGAATTATTACAGGGCTTGCCACCTTTGCAAGGATACCAAGAATGGCATTGTCGAATTTCAAATGGACGGCAGTTTTTACTTCCTCATAGTATCCCTTTTCATCTCCTTGAGTTGTATAATTAATGTCTAATACAATCGTACCTGAAAAACTGAAAAACACAGTAGCATTGCCATGTCCCATATAAATGACCCTGTTTGGCTGCCGTTCTATAAGCTCGAACTCTCCTGTAATGTGTTTTGACGGCATCTGTATGCCATACTTGCCATTGCCCTTAACCTCAAGTATCAACTCTTTTCGGTTAAAATCCCTTCCATGCTTTGTAAGTTCTTCAACGTGTTCTATAAAGTATTCCAGTGTCTTTTTGTCTGTGTGTACTGTGAGGGGTTTCTGAATCCTGGTGAATGTGCTGAAATTGATAATGGACTGTACATTATCTGAATCTGACAGGACGGTTTCAGGGTAGAGAGGCGCAAGCCAGGAGAAAATGAAAAGACAGATGAATATCGCATTACGGAATATGCGCACAGTTTGATACCTGTATAGATTAGGAAAAATTAGACCTTCGGCGACAACAGATTATCCACGAAACACTCGAAAAAGCACGAAAAAAATTTCACTGCTTTCGCGTCTTTTCGTGGGCAACTTTAAAATTCATGTTGACAGTTTTTGTCAAAATTTATAAGCTCATAAGAGAATGAACAATTTCTTGTGGGCGCTTAAATTTCTAACCATCATTCCTATTGATAGGGAAGATAGGATAAAACCAAAGGATTTTGGTTCCGTTGTCTGTTGGTTTTCTGTCGTGGGTTTGTGTATTGGTGTGTTCCTCTCAGCAGTATACCTGCCTCTCTATTTCTTTTTTCCACCTCTTATTACAGATGCCCTGATTATCCTTGTTTCTATTGCAATAACCGGGGCATTGCACCTTGACGGGCTTGCCGACACCTGCGATGGCATTTGGGGTGGCTGGAATAAGGAAAAACGACTAGAAATAATGAAGGACAGCCGCATCGGTAGTTTCGGCGCTATTGGACTAATCTGCTTGCTCGGACTCAAATACCTTTGCTTCCATAGCATTGGTGAAATTTTTAAGATAAATTATTCGTCTTTTGATGTCAGTATAAAATGCGTGTCCTGTTTCATCTCGCCCATTCTGATAAATAAATGCGCTGCGTTGCTGTTAATGCCCGTTGTGGGGAGATGGGCTCAGGTTTGTGCCGCAGGGCTGTCTCAATATGCCAGGAGCGAATCTGGCACGGGAAGTTTTATTTTGGGAGGCACTGCACGACGACATGTGATTTACGCATCGCTCCTTCCGATATTCTTGTTTTGGTATTTTTACGGCCTGAGTGGATTCGTAATATTTGCAATAATTATCATTTTCACCCTGGTCTGGATTTGGTATATTAAAAAGAAAATTGGCGGTATGACAGGAGATACTTTGGGTGCAACCAATGAAATTGCTGAACTGTTGTTTTTGCTAAGCCTTCTATTACTTAGTTAACTGAATGAAATTTTGGAAATGTTGACTCATGGATTGTGTTAGAGGTGTAATATGAGTGTATTGTGGGAAATAACTCCTCAAAAAGTTCAAATGGTTATCCAGAAGATTATTGAGATAAGTCAGCCTCGAAAGTTAATTCTTTTCGGTTCTTTTGTTCATGGAGATATGCACATGTCCAGCGATCTGGATATTCTCGTGATAACTGGTGATGACATTAAAAACACAAGGAGGGAGAGTATACGTATTCGTCGTGCCTTAAAGGGAATTATCATGTCTATGGATATCCTGGTCGTGCAAGAAAGCAAACTGGAAGAATTAGCAAATGCCCCAGGTTTGATTTATAGAGAAGCTTTAAGATATGGAAAAGTTGTTTATGAGTCCTCCAGATAAAGAACGTTTACCAGCATCTCCTGAAGAGTGGGTGATCCATGCTCGCAGCGATTTGACGCTTGCTCAAATTGGACGAGATAATAGCAATGTTCTGCATGAGCAAATTTGTTTTCATGCCCAGCAGGCAGTCGAAAAGTCTCTTAAGGCCGTTCTTCTATTTTATAAGGTTGATTTCCCTTTGACACATGATCTGGAAGAACTCGTTGACATCCATGATAGGAACGGGATTCCGTTGCCAAAAGAAATGCTGGATGTTGGCATTTTGACACCGTATGCAGTCGAAGCCCGTTACCCAGGCTATTGGGAAGAAATAACAGAACATGAAGTAGATGATGCAATACAGCTTGCAGAAAAGATTGTAACGTGGGCAGGGGAATGTATAAAGAAAAAATAAAGCTCGCACGGATGATATTTACGATCACTCAGGTTTTCCATATTTCAAGGCACGTCCCTTATCCACATTCACCGTCAGTAACTTCTTCAACTTTCCATTTTCTCCGCTGTAAGCATTATGTAACTGCTGGAGTTGTTCGGAATAGTATTGTTCAAAGTTTGAGAATATGTCAGATTTGAGAAAACTTAGATCGATATTGGTTTTCGCCTTTTCTTCAAGAAACCGAAAGACCGTTCCCTCTTCAATAATTTTCTATTACTAACGGTTAAAATCGGTCGCCGTGCTTTCTGCCGTCGATTTCATCTTGCAATCCACCCGTAGTGTAAGTATCGCAGGGGAGAAAACGGTATTTATCAACATGCAAAAGGGTAAAATTCCTTGAAAGCCTTAGAAATACTGTTAGAATTAGTGAAAATAAAATATTAAAATTGCTGTAACAGTCTAGTTTTTTGTATCTTTTTGGGGAATCGTTATTAATCAGCGTTTATTTGTGTCCGACTGCAATTTTTAGGTATCGGATAAACCTCTTGCATGTCTTGAGATCAATGCATAAGTTTAAAGGTGTTTGACATGGCTAAAATGACCTTTGTTCTTGGCGGCGCACGGAGCGGCAAATCTGTCTTTGCGGAAGGGCTTGCCAGGAAGTATAATGATGTCGTTTATATTGCGACCGCAGAGGTTAAAGATGAAGAGATGCGCGACCGTATTCAAATCCATCGTGCCCGTCGTCCTTTTAACTGGAAGACCATTGAAGCTCCTTTTCATGTAGACAGGGTTATATCGAACCCGAATGAGAAGGCAGGACTTGTTTATATCGATTGTATTACCTTATATATTACGAATATGCTTTTGAGCGATGAAACAGGCGCGTGTATGGGCGAACGGCTGTTCGCCCTTACAAAGGATGACAAAAATCCCCCTCCCCTAACCCCTCCCGCCAGGGGAGGGGAAACGAAAGGGGTGGCAACGCCTGGGGAAGGGAAAACGAAGGGGGAGACAACACTCCCCTCCATTGATGGGAGAGGGAAGAGGGAGGGTGAAAAGGCATATTTAGCCGATAGCGCAGGCATGCAAGGGAAAAACTTAAAGCAGAAACAGTTACAAATACTCGATGAAATTAATAAGCTCAGCAAGGTGTGTCGCGAGTCAAAATCGGACGTTATTATCGTATCAAATGAAGTTGGACTTGGTATTGTGCCTGATAATGCCCTGTCGCGGGTGTTCAGGGACATTGCGGGCAGCGCAAACCAGATAATAGCAGATGAGGCAGACGAGGTCTATTTTATGGTAGCAGGAATTGCCCAGAGAATAAAGTAAACAATTAATAAACAACATGGATATTTACCAATTTAAGGTATTATTAGATAAAGACAAAAAATTTCCAATATATGTATTTTATGGAGATGAGGATTTTTTTATCCATGAGGCGTGTTCGGCAGTAAAAACGCATTCTCTCAAGGATACCGACCCAAGCATATCTCTGGTCGAGTTTAAGGGGGACGAAACCTCTGGCGGCATAATATTCGACGAATTGAGAACCATACCATTTTTTGCCGGCAAAAACAAGCTGGTAGTCGTGGAAGAGGCTGATGATTTTGTAGAAAAGAATCGGGAAACCCTCGAAAAATATTTACAAACGCCTTCAAATCATGCCTCCCTGGTTTTGGTGTGTAATAAATGGGACAAACGGACAAAACTGGCAACCCTTGTTGATAAAGTCGGAATATCGATTGAATGTAAAAGGCTAAAGGACCATCTTTTGCCAAGTTGGATTCCCACTCGTGCAAAACATTATAAAAAGAACATTTCCTCTGCAGCAGCGCAGAAACTGGTCGAAGACGTGGGTAATAATCTGGCGATTATAGATAAACACCTGGAAAAGTTATCCATTTATCTGAGCGAGAAAACAACCATCGATGAAAGGGATGTGGATGCACTCGTGGGCGTGGATAGAAGCCGTACGGTGTTTGAGTTGACCGATGCCGTTGCGCAAAGAAATGTGGCGGGGGCGCTAAAAATTCTTAGCCAGATGTTGACTCATGGCGAGGATTCAGTAAGGATTATCAGTCTCCTGGCGTGGCAAATCAAGCGGCTGTGGAGGGCAAAGCAAATATTAAAGCAGGGAGGGGATGAGCATAAGGTTACATCGGAGCTGCAAGTCGTTCCATTCTTTGCAAAGCGTTTCTTTGAACAAGTCAAACTTTTTGCAGAAGAAGACCTTATGAAAAAACACGCACTTTTGCTGGAAACAGATGTGAAGAGCAAGACAAGTTCCTTTGGTACACAATTGTTATTGGAATTACTAGTGTATAATTTATGTGTTTAAAAAAGGAATTTCAAAATATCAGCCATAATGATTAAATTCGATAGACACGCAAAAAGGCGAATGAAATGGAGACGTATTTCTGAAGAAGAAGTTTATCTTACTTTAAATACTCCGGATAAGATTGAAGAATCAATACAGGGCAGGATGAATGCACATAAAACCATTGGTCAGAGATATATAAAAGTGACATATAAGAAGTTTTCTGAAGAAATCCTTGTAATAAGTGTGGTAGATAAATCAAGAGGAGGGTGAAAGTGAAGATTGAATATAGTAAGGCGGCAGATGCAATTTATGTCTATTTCAAAGAAGATTTTGTAGAAAGGTCAAAAGAGATAGAAGATGGTATTGTAATAGACTTCGACAAGAACGGACAATTAGTAGGAATAGAGGTATTAGATGCGAGCAAGCGATTTAGCCTTGCTGATATTGTCAATGTAAATATTGAGAATCTTCCGGTAGAGGCAATCAAATAGCACGATTCTTGTTGTCATTTCGAAGGAGCGGAGCGACTGATAAATCCTTGTTTCGACCTGGGGGAGAAACTTGGATACCTCACTTCGCTTGGAATGACAGGCATTCAAGTCAACTTAGGGCATAGAAATGTGGGAGGGTAAAAGCAATGATTGTAACAAGAAAAATGCTAGCTAATCAGCTTATAAAATATATCAACAGGGAGATAGATTTATCGAAACTCATAGGTTGGGCAGAGGAAATGATGAGAGATGCCGACTTTGAGGATAAAGATTTTGAACTTTTAAGAGATATCCTTGCACGAATAGGACTTGCAGCTGTGTGCGAATTCGGCCTCAGTTGGGATGATTGTTATGATTATCTGCACAAACTGGGATACGATGTAAAAGTAGAGGTATCTGAGACATCATAAGAGATAACAATTTGTTATAAGTGTGAATTCGTGTTTATTCGTGGCAAATAATTAAGATAAGAAAGGAAGTAAAATGAAATTTTTTATTGATACGGCAGATGTGAAAGAAATTCGGGAGGCTCATAGTCTGGGCATTCTGGATGGAGTAACGACAAATCCTTCTTTGATTGCCAAAACGGGTCGTCCGTTTCGTGAAACGATTGAAGAAATCTGTTCCATTGTACAAGGTCCTGTCAGCGCTGAAGTGGTGAGCCTGGATACAGAAGGTATGCTCAAGGAGGCCAGAGAACTGGCAAAAATAGCCGACAATATTGTGGTTAAGATTCCCTTGATTAAAAATGGTTTGAAGGCCGTAAAAAGATTGACCGAAGAGGGCATTAAGACCAATGTAACCCTTTGTTTCTCTTCGAATCAGGCGCTTCTGGCGGCAAAGGCAGGCGGTACCTATGTCAGCCCATTTGTCGGGAGACTCGATGACAGAGGGCAGGTAGGTATGGATCTGATCGAGGAGATTCGTACCATTTACGACAACTATGGATTCCAAACGGAAATCATTGTCGCCAGTATTCGGAATCCAATACACGTGCGGGATGCAGCGATGATGGGCGCTGATGTTGCAACGATTCCTTTCAATGTCTTTGATCAACTTGTTCAACATCCGCTTACTGATGATGGTGTCAAAAGGTTCCTAGCTGATTGGGAAAAAGTACCGAAGAAGTAAAATAATAATTCACCGCAGAGACGCAAAGAACGCAAAGTTTGCATGTAGGGGTAATTCATGAATTACCCTTACCCAATGTTCCCTTTGCGCCCTTTGCGCCTTTGCGGTGAGATGAAAGCTTTTTGAAGAAAATAATTGTGGAGTAAAATATTGTTCAAGCCGACAAAAAGTAAACTCAGTATTTTTTTTCTGGTCTTAACATTTATTCCCCTTATTGTCATGCGACTCGTTGTTTATCCCATCACCTTTCAAGCCTTGAAAGACGAAATTATCAAAAACCTGGAAGGGGCGGTACGGAAGCAGACGGAATTGATTACAAAATGGATGGAAGAACGTACGGCTGATGCCCAACGTATCGCCAAGAACCCCCTTGTTCTCCTTATTATACAGTCGATTGCGGGAAGTACTGAACATACCGATTTAGTGAAAAATATGGAGACGATTAAATACTTCGATTACTTATGGAAGGAATACGGTTCTAAAGAGGCATTTATTGCAGACCGTGATGGTATTATACGCATTGCGTCAAGGAAGGAACTTGTTGGCGCTAATATTTCAGCAAAGGATTATTTTCGCTCTTCTATTAAAGGAGTTTTTTTTACCTCTAACATCATACCTTCTGATGTTCCTATTGAAAATGAATCGGGGATGTTAGAATCTGGTGTGCCTACCATGCTCGTTTCTGCGCCGATTAAAGACGGGTCGAATTCGGTTGTGGGAATGGTAACACTGCGGATAGACGTTTCTGAAATTAACACAATGATGCAAAATATCCATATCGGTAAGACCGGAGAAACTTATCTTATCAATGGATACGGATACATGCTGACAGAATCTAAGTTTGTGGAAGATTTAAAAGGGCAACATCGGATTATAAAACGGTCTGCCCTGGAATTGAAGGTTGCCAACCCGCTAACAAATGTTGCGACGAAGGGGGTTAGTGAGTGCCTGAAAGGTTCAGAAGGTTTCGATGCCGATGGTTACAGCGATTATCGGGGCGTGAATGTGATAGGATTCTGGCGCTGGATGCCGGATTACGGATGGGGCGTGATTGCGGAGATCGATGTCAACGAGGGGTACGGAAAACTTTACGAATTACGGGATTATATCTTGTTTACCTTTGGATTGGTTGCCGTGGGGGTTATCATTGTTGCTTTTTTTTTGGGGAAGAAGATTTCTGCGCCGATTTCCCATATTACAGAGACAGCCAGGAAAATTGCCGGGGGCAGTTACCATGTAAGGGTACAGTATAAATCGGGTGACGAGATTGGTGAACTTGCAGGCGCAATTAACAAGATGGCCTCGACCCTGGAATCGAGGCCTCAAATGTCTGAACCTACAAACCCGCCTAAATTACAAGGAGAGATTTAGTTGGCAAGCAAAAAGCCGCAAAGAGACCTATTTGACGCACAAGTGAAAACCACGAGAAAAGCCCCGTTGGCAGACCGGATAAGGCCGGGAAATTTAAAAGAGTTTGTGGGACAGGAACACCTCGTTGGCCCAAACAAAATACTCCAAAGGCTAGGAGAAAACAAGGAACTGGTATCTCTGATACTTTGGGGGCCTCCGGGCGTAGGGAAGACAACGCTGGCCTCTATTATTGCCCAGTCAGTAGATGCCCACTTTGTTTCCTTCTCGGCAGTACTATCAGGGGTTAAGGATATCCGGGAAGTTATCGAAGAAGCCAGGGAACAACTTAAATATTACAACAAAAAAACCATTCTCTTTGTTGATGAAATCCACCGGTTTAACAAGGCGCAGCAGGACGCCTTCCTGCATCATGTGGAAGACGGTACGATAACTCTGATAGGCGCCACGACAGAAAACCCATCCTTTGAGGTGAATGCCCCGCTTTTATCACGTTGTAAGGTACTGGTGCTGGAACAACTCACCGAAGATCATCTAAAGACTATTATGAGTAACGCATTACAGGACAGAGATCGAGGGCTTGGCAACCTGAAAGTAGAAATTCAGGATGATGTCTTTGATTTTATTGCACGCCTTTCTCATGGAGATGCCCGGGTGGCTTTAAACACTATGGAAGCGGCTGTTATGCTCACGAAACCCGATCAAGAGGGTAAGCGAATGGTAACCCTGGAAATTGCCCAGGAGGCAATGCAAAGGAAGGCGCTTCTTTATGACAAGGGTGGAGAAGAACATTATAATGTAATTTCGGCATTTATTAAATCTATGCGGGGAAGCGATCCCGATGCAGCCCTCTACTGGCTGGCACGCATGCTGGATGCGGGCGAAGACCCACTTTTTATTGCGCGTCGTATGATCATATTTGCAGCGGAGGATGTTGGCAATGCGGATCCGGCGGCGCTCCAATTGGCGGTGGCTGTTAAAGATGCATTTCATTTTATGGGTATGCCAGAAGGTTGGATACCCCTTGCCCAGGGTGTTACCTATCTTGCCTGTGCTCCTAAAAGCAATGCCTCCTACATGGCTTATTTGGAGGCATTGAAAGATGTCAGGGAGAAAGGCGCATTAGCGGTACCATTTCACATCCGGAATGCCCCAACTCCTATGATGAAGGACATTGGATATGGAAAGGGGTACAAATATCCACATAGCTTTGGTGGTTATGCCGAACAGGTATACATGCCCGAAGAGATTCAGGGAAGGGAATATTATAAACCTACTGACAATGGCTTTGATAAGGTAATTAAGGAGCGACTCGAACTTTATAAAAAAGGGCGTAATTCCTTAAAATAAAGTGACTAGCGAGGCGAAGCCTCAGACCAATACTTGTCCTCGTGCAAACGGGGAAACGAGTTTGGAACCACAGATTTCGCAGATTGCACAGATTTTGGGTTATTAAATTCCACAGATTTATTTAGATTTTTATCTGTGGAATCTGTGCAATCTGTGGTTTCAGTAATTCTTTTGAATTTAAAAAAAACCAATGTATAATATTTCAGTTGATAATTTTTATGATAGGGTGGAAATGGGGAAGTTTGTTCCAAAATTCGAACGAAAAGGAGAAAGAACAATGTTTAAAACAACCAAATCAATTATTGCTACACTCGTCTCATTTTCCTTATTGTCTATATTTGTAGTTAAAATGGCTTTTCCTGACACCTTCGGTATCATTAGGGAAGGTATAGGAAGGGATTTGCAGGGTATTACACGAAAACAGTCCGAGGTTATAACAGGCTGGGTGGATGCCAGAAAGAAAGATATAAGGGTTACTGCCAATAACTTGCCTGTCTATCGTAGTTCAGTAATTCGAGAGAATTTGGAGCCAGATTTTTCTAAACCCCTTGAATATCTCACTTTTCTGAAAAATATATATCATTACAAGGAAGTCTTTGTTGTAAACCCGTCGGGTACGATCATTGTTTCGACGGATAAAAATAATATCGGAAAGGATGTTTCCTCTGCACAATATTTTCAAGAGGCAATTAAGGGTAAAACGTTTTTTTCCGACATCATGCCTTCTACAGTACCCATTGAGAATGAATTCGGTGAGTTAGAGTTAGGTCTACCCACGATGTTTGTATCAACCCAGGTCACTAATGAAAAAATGGATGTCCTGGGAGTTTTGGTTTTTCGGCTTGATGTAAATGAGCTTATAAAATTAATAATACCCATGAAAGCAACGGAAACTGGAGAAGTTTATTTAATCAACAAAGATGGGTACATGTTAACCTCATCCCGATATACAGCTGATCTTAAGGGAGATGGCCTTATAAAGAAGAGGACAACATTAGAATTGAAGGTGGCAAATCCCAGGACAGGAAATCTGACACAGGCGGTTCAGCAATGTTTGAAAGGCGTAGAAGGGTACAACGATACAGGCTACCTCGATTATCGGGGTACCAGTGTGATTGGTTACTGGATGTGGCTGCCGTATCTTAATTGGGGTCTTATTGCCGAAATTGACATAGATGAGGCATGCAATGAGGTTCGTAAATTTTTTCAGGATACTACTATTAAAAATCTGCGGGGTCTTATGCATCGGCAGGTCGAATTAGTAAAAATGAGGATGGAGGGACATAAGAATAATGCTGCAGCGATTGCCCGTAAGCCGCAGACTATTCATTTTGCAAAGGGTGTGGCATCGGTGGATGAATTTGTAACCGCTCTCAACTATTTGGAGTTCATCAGAGATGAATATGGGTATAAAGGTATATTTATCTGTGACTCTGCCGGGGTCGTAAGGTTATCGACAGAAAAAAATCTGGTAAATATGAACTTTTCCGGGGAAGACTATTTCCTGGAAGCAAAGAAGCGCGGAGTTTTTGTGAGTGACGTGAAGCCTTCAACTACACCTATTTTGAATGAGTTCGGCAAGGTCGAACGTAATGTGCCCACGTTGTTTGTATCTGCCGTAATCAAGGGCAATGATGGTGCTTTTGCTGGTGTCGTGGTTTTTCGAGTGGATACAATGGAGTTGAATAAACTCATGCAAAGTATGGAGATTGGTGAAAGTGGAGAAACCTATCTTATTGATTCGGAGGGGGTTCTTATTACTGAGTCACGATTTGTAATTGAACTTAAAAGGAAGGAAATGATAAAAACCAGGACTGCTTTGGAACTAAAAGGGATTAGTCCTAAGTCTGGAAGGTTGACAAAGGGAATAGCCGAATGCTTAAGCGGAAGTGAAGGGTACGATGTTACAGGTTATCCAGACTATCGGGGTGTTCCTGTGATAGGTACCTGGTGCTGGATTCCGGAATATGAATGGGGTATACTTGTCGAGATCGATCTTGATGAGGCGTTCCGCAAGAGTTCTGCATTCTGGGGTATCAAGCAGTATTTTTAATTGAAGTAAACAAGTAGGGGCGAACGGACGTTCGCCCCTACTATAGGTAAACGGTTACTGCAGTATCTTTTTATGTCATTCCTATAAGTTCATCAACCATTGAAGATATCTTTGCGAACCTTTCCTTCTGTATACCCCCGCCTACAGCCTTTGCTTCGGCTACTTTTCCAGCAAAAAAATTAGGGATAACCTCGTTATCTCTTGTGTTCCTGAAGATATCCCATGCGTCCTTTAGTTCCTTAAGCTTGCCTTCGACATTTGTGCCTTTTGCATTTACCATTAAGGTGGAAAAAAGCGATATAGTTTCATTTGTTAGATTTTTTACTGTTGTACGGCATTCCTCTTGTTTATTCGTATCACTTTCACCGAGCATGGTAACAAGCGCCGTTCTTGTATCCACAAGCTTCGTCTTAACGCCATTGATGTCACTTGCACTAACAGCCATATTTCACCTCCTAGATATTTTGTCCTTCACCTTCAAATTCGCAGACAGGCCACACGGCTGTCCATGCGTGGTGAAGGATATGCAAACTAATATTTAAATTCGGAGTAATGATGTAATATTGAGATGTGCTCCACTTGAGTGATGAATTAAATACAAGGCCAGAAGAATCAGTATTTTTCTTGTGAATGCTACTTTAATCACATACGCAATCACTGTTCCTTTATGTAATAGCAAATCTCGCATAAAAATATATCCATAATCCTTTTGTTTTCATTATCCTACAAGAATTGTAGATGCTAACTTAAAATATGAAACTCTATAATAGCGTAGTTTCTTTTTGAAATATACGATGCAATGCTGAAATGGACTTTAAAAAATGAGATTCAAAGGGGATAAGAAAATATCTACGTTTCATTTAGTAATCTATTGCCTTTTCTACTTCGTCAACGATAAACTTGCTAAATGAAAAGGCAGAGGTAAACGCAGGCGACACAGCATTTAATATATGTGTGGAATTTTCTCCGTGTTCGACAACGAAATCCATTACCAGTTTCATCTCTTCTTTGTCAAGTAATTGTGCCCTGATTCCAGGGGTTAGATAATTACCAAACTTGTTTATGTCGATTTTTTTCACCAAATGCGTGGCTTGGTGTATAAAATAGTTCCGGTAATATTTTTTAAACTCCTCGAAGGTTAGACTTCTAAAATTAAAGGCATTGGTAAAAAAGAGCTTTGCCTCATAAAACAAAACCTCAAGAAATTCGTTCAGATTAAAACCAGAAATACCCTCATAATTTTCCCTCCAGAAGGCTGGAATTGCAGTTGGGCCTATCTTCACTTTCCCACTTATCGTAATGGTAAAATGGACACCAAGGAAGGGATTTTTTAAATTGGGCACTGGATATATGTGTTTGTGAATTAAATTACTGTCTTTGTATTCCATGTATAAACCCTTAAATGGAATTAAGGTGTATTTTTGCCCAATTCCAAATTGATGAGCTATTTTGTCTGCGTAGAGACCTGCTGAATTGATTAAATGTTTAAATTTTATTTTGTGTGTATTGGTGCTTACTGTGTTGGTATCATCTCTTTTAATAAACTTCTCATTGAATAAAATATTTACCTTCCTTTTCAGGGTATCAGCTATATGTCCGACTACTTCTTTTGGATTTACTACAGAAGTTGTTGGTGAATATAATGCCTTATCGAAAGTCCTTGCATTTGGCTCTAGTTCTTCCAGCCTTTTTTCATCAATTAACTCTAAATCTACGCCATTTGTATCGCCCCTCCTTTTTAGTTCAAATATACCATCCAGTTCCTTTTCATCCTTTGCTACCACAACTTTCCCGCACCGATTTATGGATAGATTGTTTTTCAAACAGTAATCGGTGAGAAGTTTATTTCCTTCTACAGTAAATTTCGATTTTAAACTATCTGGCGTATAGTAAAAACCGGCGTGAAGAACGCCGCTATTTCTGCCGCTCGCATGACATGCCACTGTGGCCTCTTTTTCGATTAAGGTGATTTTTAAATCTGGTTGCCTGTTGTAAATTTCTCTGGCGATGGAAAGACCGATTATTCCACCGCCAACTATTAATATATCCGTCGTTATCATGTCAAATCCCCCTTACGATGCGGCCTTCATTGTCTATAAGCGTGTTACGGGCTAATTCTCCGTGTCTCAGTTGTAAAATAGCCCAAAAAAACACAACCCCCTCAATCCCCCTTTTCTAAGGGGGACTTGAAGCATTCCCCATTTACTAATGGGGATTAACTCGACGTTAAGGAAATTCAAAGTTGCAGTTGTAGCGCGAACTTCAGTTCGCTTACATCCTATGCGAACTGAAGTTCGCGCTACATTAAAAAAGTTGCCAAAGGCCTAATTTGCGTTATTCAATACGTGATGTATCTTTTCCATGAGTTCATCAAAATCGGTTTTGTCAGCGCCAAGACATTTGGATACGATTTTTAATTCTGAAGGATTGCTGATTCCAATATGCAGTTCTATTGCCCTTTTAATCTGGCGTTGTTCCCAAATATTCATAGTCTTGAGTCGTTGCCATCCACCAAACGATCTGATAACGCTTAGTCCTACAACATCGGCGGCAATCCTGTCTCCGGTAGTAATGATAAGATTAGGTGCAGCTACGGTGCCTCTCGTTGGGCCACCTTTTATAAAAATCTTTGTCCCATCAAGAATATTGAGATGGGGTGTGTAAGCTACATTTAATTCCGCGATGACTTCGTCCCAGAAGTCTGGTGCAATGAAGTAGGGACGTTGTTGTGGGTGGATAGCCCCGATGAAGTTTTTTAGTGAAATAGTATAATTTGCATAACTATGAGTCTTAATGACGGGGACATTGATAACCCTGTCTACGTTATAAATAAACTCTGACACGATAGCCTTCTTTACAAATCTTCCGTATGGTATGTCCACTTCTACCCAGCCGTATTCCTCAAAGGAAACAAATTCCATGTTTTCGTCACTAATAGCCTCCCAGATACCCGACTTAATAGCATTTTTCTTTGTGGGTAGTGCAAAGATGGCTGACATATCACCCACAAATATTTTAGATACTCCGCATTCATGCAGGATTTTTATCAGATGTTTGATCACGAGTGGATTTGTATTGGCCGGGCTTGGATAACGATTGACGATATTAGGTTTTATAAGGATGGACTTTCCTTTAATGTCCAGCCTTTCCAGGCCACCAAGTAGTTCTAAACCTTCCTTGAGCATTTCATAAATATTATCTCCTTGTACAATTGATACAAGGGCTATTTCATCATTTTTATAAACATTCGAAATGGGTTCAGGATCGATTTTCTTAGCCTTGGGCTCTGAGAAGAGATAGGTGAGTACAAAACGCCACTGAAATTTTAGGATGAGATAAATGGTTATACCAATCACGTAGAAAAGTGGGTATTTTATAATCCGCATATGTGTTCAATTACCAATATTTTTGAGATTGACCATGTATTATATTTTATGTACTATAACAAAGCTTTTTAAATAGTTCAATGTTTAAGCATAGAGAGCGAGAAAGATCCTATGATCCTTGTATTATCTGGTACAGAAGAAGGTAAAGAGATTGTCAGAAGGCTTCATGAAGCGGGAGTGAGTCTCTTGACAACTGTTGCAACTGAATATGGCAAAAAGATGTTTGAGCAGGCGGGACTGGAAGCAGTTTGTTTGCAAGGTCGTTTGGATGCAAATGGGTTTTCTCGTTTGATAAGGGAAAGGGGAGTCGATACTGTGGTGGATGCCACACATCCGTATGCTATAGAGGTGTCTCAGAATGCAATGGATGCCTGCAAAAAAACCAATATTCGTTATCTTCGTTTCGAAAGGGAGGAGATATCAATCCCAATACATCCCTTAATCCACAAAGTCAAGACAATGGCAGAGGCTGTAGACAAGTCCAGAACGCTTGGCAAAAGAATATTTCTGACGACGGGCATATCAAGTGTGGCAAGATTTATTGTCTTAAAAGACGAAAAGGAATTATATGTCCGTATCCTGCCCATACCTGAGCATATTGCTTTATGTCTTGATATGGGGATTCTTCCTACAAACATCATCGCCATGCACGGCCCGTTTTCAGAGGATTTAAACCGGGCGATGTTCAGACAGTATCGAATCAATACGATGGTAACGAAAGAAAGTGGGGAGGCTGGGGGCGTACTGGAAAAGATTCATGCAGCACGTAATGAAGGAATAGATACGGTAGTCATCGAGAGACCCAGAATAGAGTTTCCCCAAAAATACTCGTCTATTGATGAGGTGGTGAGGTTGGTTAAAATGTTACAGCCTTCCAGGATATCCGTTTCTTAATGGTTGTGTAAAAGTATAAATTATGCAGCTACTTAGAATAGTTGGCAGTTGACAATGGGCAGTTGGCAAACAAGAAAGATGAAAAGTTTTAAAGATTTAATCGTTTATAAAAAAGCTTTTAGTTTGGCAATGAAAATTTACCACATTACTAAAAACTTTCCCAAAGATGAACTTTATTCTCTAACTAATCAAATTATAAAATCATCTCGTTCTGTTTGCTCGAATATTGCCGAAGGATACAGAAAACGTCAATATCCATCTCATTTTATAAGCAAAATATCAGATGCAGATATGGAGAATAGTGAAACACAAGTATGGATTGATTTCGCGTCTAGTTGTAATTACATTGACAAGAATGTAAAACAAGATTTAGAAAATGAATCGTTTGAAATAGGACGGCTTTTAAACCATATGATAGAAAATCCAGAAAAATATCAATCAAAAAAGTAATTTGGTTGTATTAGTATTTTTGCCTGATGCCAATTGTCTACTGCCAACCTAAGTGATGAAATGAACAGTTACTAATTAATACGAAATAGATCCGTATTGTTTCGTAAAAGGAGTTCCAGGTGGAATACATTGTCTTAAATGGTGAAAACCTTTCTCTCAACCAATTTATTCAAGGGGTGAGAGAGGAAAAACAGGTAATGCTGAGCGAAGAGGCTGAGCTAAAGGTAATTAAGGCACGCGAGACAGTACAACGTGCGTTAAACTCCAAACGGGTTATCTATGGGCTAACTACTGGTTTTGGCGCCTTGAGTGATGTGGTTATTTCGAAAGACCAGGCGAAACAATTACAAAGAAATATATTAATGAGCCATGCGGCAGGCGTTGGGAATAAT
>Ga0082335_1004442_pt1 | contig 21017 bp, 15 predicted proteins | sample Subgrocontami58m_FD_72375 | JGI IMG/M metagenome (GOLD analysis project Ga0082335, IMG submission 72375) | Subsurface groundwater microbial communities from S. Glens Falls, New York, USA - GMW37 contaminated, 5.8 m (SPADES assembly) (version 2) ... | reverse complement strand
TTAAACATCGTGAAGTTGGCAGAGATGTAAATTCATTTAAGGAAGGAGTTACTCAAGCATTACGTCAAGATCCAGATATTATTGTTATTGGTGAAATGAGAGATTCCGATACTATCATGGCGGCATTGGAAGTAACAGACACTGGGCACAAAGTATTTTCAACATTACACACATCATCTGCTGTAGAATCAATTGACCGTATAATCGCCGAGGTGAATCCAATCGAACAAGAAAGAGTAAGAAATCGTCTTGCTGACGTTCTAATTTCCGTTGCCTCACAGAAACTTATACCAAGTTTAGACGGCAGAAGAGTGCTGGCTAAAGAGGTTTTAATAGTTACTCCTTCGGTTAGAGCGGCAATAAAGAACAATAATACCAGTGAAATTTACATGATGATCAATCAAGGGGGCACACAGGGCATGGTTACAATGGAACAGGATTTGTTACGTTTATATACCGAAAAAAAAATCTCTAAAGAAAATGCTGTTGCTTATGCTAATAATAAAACTAGAATCCTACAATTGTTAAAGGTTTAAATGAAGCAAATTGTCTGTATATATTGTGAAGGCACCGACGCTAAACTTGCTGTCTTATCAAAAGTTAAAGACGGTATTAAAATTCATAGTGTCGGTTCTCTTACCATGTCCCGCACACTTAGGTCATCATTAAAACAAGATGTAATTGCCGAACTAGATGGGCAGGAACTAATTTCTGAAGATCAAGTCTCGTTTGATAATCTTGATACTGAAGGAAATTTATCCTTAACATCAATACCGGTAGATCAATCTGATGTAGGTCAACTCAGCTCTCTTTTATCCGATCTTAATCTTAATAATATGCTTTTCATTCCAGTTATAACAGAACCGATAATAAATTTTCATACTTATGAAGGGCAGCGTGATACTAATAAGAAAAAGTTGATCGAAAATGTTATTGGTGATTTGCGAACATCTAAAGGTATAGAAGTTACTGAAGATTTGATTGATGTCTTCGAGTTGAACGAAAAATCTATGCTTGGGGTATTTATTGAAGGAGATATCCCTTGTGTCGGTTTAATAAATCAGCTGGCAAATTATAATAAGAAACGATATTTCAAAATACCTACAATTAAAACGGCAGAGTTATCATTAGCATATTACGTTTCAAAATCCACAAAATTTTTCCCGGAAGATTACTCTCTAATCGTTTATATCGGAAAAGAATACAGCAAGCTAATCTTTATGGAAGGACAAAAACTTTCTCATATCGGTTCAACTTTAGATATTGGAACAAAAAATCTTCATACTTATGATGTCTATTTTTCAAAGATACTTTTAGAGATGGAGAATGGCGGTATTCCTAAATTAGATAATATTATTATATGCGGTGAAGACAGATCTGAAAACTTAATTCTTTCTTTCTATGGAACATTTCCCGAAGCAAATGTCTCCGAACTTAAATTTGAGAATTTTAATACTTCCTTAATTAGTGAAGAAGACCAAACAAATTTAGCATTGTATGCAATTCCAATCTCCGTTGCTGTAGAATATTTTGACGAACTTGATAAAACATATATCGGTGTTAATTTTTTGCCAAAGTACATTCAGGAGAATCAAAAATTCCTGCAATTCGGATGGCATAGTTATGCTGTTATGCCTCTGCTTTTTGGAGCGGCGTTCTATTTTACTTTCCAAATACTTTCCACTAATCGTGAAATAAAGGATCTTGATTATGAAATTGCCCGGCTTAATCAGAGACAGATTGAAAATCAAACTCTCGTTGATGAATTAACTCCTATTGGAGAAAGAATTAGAAATTTTGATGCTACTCAAAAAATTTTAGATCAGGCATCAGAAGGTTCAAGTCTCTGGAATAAAACAATTTTTAAAATGTCCGACTTTATTGAAAGAAGAAGAAATTTTTGGGTAGCTAAAATAGAAACAATAACACCAGATGAAATCAGATTAAATGGTTATTCATTAAATAGAAGTGTACTTACCGAGTTTGCAGATCAGAACAAAGCTTCTTTATTGAAGAGTATTAACTATGAACCATTGAGAGAAAAAAGTGCTTTTGCATACATCCTTAATCTGAAATTAACGAAGGATACTCTTACTACAAAATGAGCAGTAAAGTAAAAAATACAATCATAATTTTAATAATTTTTATAGCCATCTTTATTGGCGGCGGGTTCGTCCGCTTCGTTATACAAAAAGGAAAAATTAATGACAAGCAGAAGATCATAGGGCAGTTAAAACTTTACCAACTTGATACCGATGCTCTGAACCAACAATTAAATCTTCTTAAAAACCGAGTTGCAGAACTTGATTCTATATTAGTTAATAGAAAGTATAATATACCATATAATCTTACACAGGCATCATTCTTCGATTTTGTGAATCAAGTTAGTTTTGGTTTTTCACCGGACTCATATGTTAACATAGAATTTGTTGAAACAGAAATTTCTACTGATTACTTTATTTATCATTACACTTTAAACGGCATTGCAGAATTTAATGATTTTGTAAAATTAATTTATGCAATAGAGGAAAGTAAACAGCTTAAAAAAGTTAGTGACATTGATTTAACAAATAATGTAAAAGTAGAGCAAGACGGTACGCCGCATTACCTTGTAAGTTTCAAGTTTAAAGCTAAAGTATATTACTCGAACGATAACCGTTTCTTTGTACAGAATTTTAAAGAAAATCAGATAATTCCAAATCCGGTTTATGATTTCTTCTATCCGCTCATTAGAAACGAAATACCACCGAATAAGGATAAATTATTGGATGTTCAATCAGCTCATTTACTTGCTCTAATTCCTGACGGGGCTTTCCTTTCTGATGCAAGCGGAAATACATATTTACTATGGGAAGGTGATCAGGTTTATCTTGGTTATCTTACCAATATTAATTATCAGAATAATGAAGTAAATTTTGTTCTTAATAAAGGCGGAGTAATTGAGAATTACAATTTGAAACTTGAAAAAGAAAAAAAGCAGAGTAAATAAAATGAAAAAGCTAATAGTAATTTTAATTCTATTCGGATTAATTGTAACCTCCCACGGTCAGATTGACTTGAAGGATAAATTAAAAGGGTATGTTAGTCCGGATGAACTTATTACGTTATCAGAGAGCATCAGTTTTGATCAGGCGCTGCAAGTAATAAGCAAAATTAGTGAGAAAGTTTCCGGCAAGAAGGTTGTATCGCCGGTAAGTATCACAATGCCTATAGGAATTGAAATTGATAAGATGCAGTACAAAAAAGCTCTTATAATTATAGTACAGTATAATAATCTTTTTATTGAGGAAACAGAGTCTGCAATCATAATTAAGAAAAAAGGCGATGGAAAAGGTATTGGCGATTCTAGCGCTGTATCTATTGATGAAAGAGAAGTTAAAATTTCTGCGCTTATGTTTGAAGCAAACATAGCAGAAATGAGAGAACTGGGCATCAATTGGGAATTTCTTTTATCCCAAACCGGATTATCTATTGGCGGTAAATTAGTATCTATTCAGGATCAAGCCTCTACTTCAAGTGGTACATCTAATACTGCAACTCAAACAACACAGAATCCTCCCCAATTCAATCTTAGTAGTAAATCTACTTTTTCAATGGGTCCTTTCGATGGAACCGCTACTGCATTGTTCAAATTTTTTGAAGACGAGAATCTTGGAAAAATTATTTCTCGTCCGGTTATAACTGCAATTAATAAGAAACAAGGTAAAACTCAAGTCGGTTCCGATTTCTCAATTAAAGAAAGGGATTTTGCAGGAAACTTGATAGACAAGTTCTATCAAAGCGGAACTATAATTGAAGTTACACCGAATATAATGACCGAAGATGGGATTGATTATGTGTATTTAAAAGTTAGAATGGAAAGAAGTTCTGTTGTAATCGGCTCGTTGTCTACTGAAAAACCAAAAACAGAAGTAACAACAAATCTTCTGCTTCTTAATGGGGAAGAAACAGCAATTGGCGGATTAATTACTAACGAAGAGACAACTGTGCGCAGAGGCGTTCCATTCTTAAAGGATCTTCCATGGTGGTTTTTTGGGTTAAGATATATATTCGGTTACGACCAAGTTTCCTTCTCTCAGAAAGAAATAATATTACTTATCAAAGCAGATATTCTTCCGTCATTAAAGGAAAGATTTAATAAACCAAAAGATCAAACATTATTGAAAAAGACTTTAGACCAACAGAGAGACGATGTAGAAAAATATAAAGAACAGATCAAGAAAAAAGAAGAAGAAAAAAAATAGACAGCGAGATTGATTAACATTTGTAATAATAAACTGATAAAGATTTTCAATCCGTCATTGTGTTTAATTGTAATGCCATCGCAAAATTAATTATAGCATTTCTTTCCGATTAGTTTTTATTAAACCGGAAGGTCCATCGAACAATGAAACTTAACTACCGTTTCATACTGATTACTTTTATTATCATCCTGGTCGTGTCTATAACTTCGACATTTGTTTTCTATTCATTAGCAGGCAGAGTTCTATTACAGCAGCAAAATAAATCAATATTAAATTCCACAAATGATTTTTCATTTTTTTTTCAAAATGAAAATATTAACATGGAAGAAGAATTCCGTTCGATCTCACCTCAAATCGGAATTTTTAATAAAATTAATCTTGATTCTACGTCTATAGATTTTTGTTTTACACTTGTTAATGATTCACTTATTAATGCCAGCGAATTCAAAGTTAAATCAGAATCTTATTTGAACATTAGGTCATCGTCGTTTAGACAATTCTTTTCGGATAATCCAAATGTAGTTTTGCGTTATTCTCAAATTCCAAACGGTAAAACAGTTTATTATGGAAATCAAATTTCATCCAAGTACCTAAATCGGATCTCCCAAAAAATACGCGCTGAAGTTGCTTTGGTAATTAATAACTCCCCGGTTGAGCTCTCCAATCCGGAAATAAATCAGAAACATTTATTAAGTATAATAAATGCAGCTAGAGATTTAAAATACCGTAATAGTTTTGATTTATATAATACCGTGTTGGACAATACTGATTTTACTGCGGCGCTTTTTATTCCAAAATATATTCTAACACCCGGTGCAAAAATTAACTTTATTGTTTTTAATGTTTACAAAGAAGGTGTTGAATTCAGGGATACATTAAGATTAGTAATGCTGCTTGTTGTAATTGCTGGAAGCGCGTTAACCTTTATAGTAGTATGGTTTTTTACTGCAAAACTTAGAGAGCAGGTTTCTTTATTAAGCCAGGCTGCCGAAATTACAGGTAAAGGAAATCTTGATCACCGGGTTCCTATTCTTACAAAAGATGAAGTGGGTAAATTCGGTGAAACATTCAACCATATGCTCGATGAATTGGTAAGGAATAAAAGAACTGAAAAAGAATATTCTGAATTCATAACTCTCATTAACAAAAATCCCACATTAATTGAAATATCCGATGCAGCACTTTCTAAAATAATTAAGTCAACCGGATTAACATTCGGCGTGTTATATCTGGTTGAACAAAAATCATTAAGACTAATTTCCTCGTTTGGTATCAGCCAAAATTTTATTGAATTGAAACAAGATGTTAGTCTTTACAGCAATGCGGTTGAAAAGAAAGAAAAAGTTGAATTCCGGTTTAGTGATAATTTCCCCGAAATAAAAACCGGCATGACTTCTATCAAGATAAAATATTTAATAATCTACCCGATCATTTATAATAAAGAAACAATCGGTGTACTTGAATTAGCAGCAGAATCAGATCCGAATACAGACGTTCTTAATTATATTGATAATATTCACGAACAGCTTGCAGTTGGAATTATCAATGCAAAATCTTTTGAACAGCTTGAAAATTTTATTAGTGAATTAAAGAAACTTAATGAGGAATATCTTAAGCAGAACGAACAGATCATAATGCAAAACGATGAATTAAAAGAGCTTCACGAACAACTAAAAGACAAAGCTGATGAACTGGAAAGACAAAGAATTAAAGCAGTTGAATTAACAAAAGTGAAATCCGAATTTTTAGCTAGTATTTCTCATGAACTCCGTACACCTTTAGTTTCTATACTTGGATTAACAGAATTATTGATTAATGACGGTTCGGTTATTATTAAAGCTAAAGACCGCTTGAATATAGTTCATCGAAACGGAAAAAAATTACTTTCTTTAATTACTAATATTTTGGAATTCTCAAAATTTGAGTCCGGTAAAATTGAAGTAAAGAAAGAAAGCTTTTTAATGTATGATTTACTCGAAGAAATCTATCCGAACATTAAACAAATCACGTCTGAGAAAAATCTTGAGTTCAATTATGATTTTGAGAGAAACTCTAATTTTCTTCTTAACACCGATAAAAGCAAGTTGGAACAGATTCTAATTAACTTACTGGTAAATGCAGTTAAGTTTACTGAAAAAGGATCTGTCCGACTCGGTATTAAAGTTATCAATGGAACTGATATTGAATTCAATGTAACGGATACAGGTATAGGCATATCTGATGAAAGCAAGAAAATTATTTTTAGCGAGTTTATACAAGTTGACAGCAGCACGGCAAGAAAATATGGCGGTGCAGGCTTGGGTCTTGCTATCTGCAAAAAATATGTTGAGCTGCTTGGAGGAACACTTTCTCTTAAAAGTATCATAGGCGAAGGTTCACGGTTTTATTTTGTTTTACCTGAAACTGTACTAGATGTTGTAGAAGTTCAAGAGCATCAATTCTTAACTTTAACTGAAACCGAAAAAGAAAAACAGTTGACAAAATCAATACTCATAATTAACGATAATACTGATACCCAAAAATTAATTGGCGATTATTTGGCTTCCTATGATTTCGGAATAATGACAGCTTCAAATGTTAATGAAGGATTACGTTTGGCTAAAGAAAAATTGCCTTATGCTGTTATATTTAATCCATTTCTAAATGAAGACAATCTATTTATAGATGAAAGTAATCTGTGGACATTTATTCCGGCAATGAAAAGCTATGAATCAACACGGCATATGCCAATTGTTCTTACAATAATAGTAGAAGAAGAAAAAGTTGGATGGGAGCCTGAAATCTTTGATTTTATCATTGAAAAAATTAATTTCAATGAGTTTAATGGATTGATATCAAAGATCGAGACACATTTTGAAAAAAATATACGGAAGATTGTTTTTGTTGATAGCCATCAAGAGGAAATTGAAGCACTCAAAAAATCTTTTGAAGATGCTTTTGATATTGCTATAATTTCTTCATTGGCAAATGTTAGTGAGCGAATTCATATCGAAAAACCGCATTTGGTCATAATAGATGTTGCTACATTTATGGAACAATCATTACAAATAATTTATGAAATATCTCAAGACAGACTGTTAAAAAATGTTCCGGTTATTTTGAAGTTACCAAAAGAACTATCAAATGATCAGATAAGTAAATTAAATAATAAGTTTAAGGAAATAGCATTAACTGTTAGATCACACCCGCTGGATGTGCTGAAAGTATTACGCGACAGATTAAAGATTGATGACGATATTACAAATAGAAAAAATAAACTTATTGAAGATACGTACCCGGATGAACAAGCAAATTATTATCAGAAGAACGAAAGCAGCAAAGGTTCGAAGCCAACAGTTTTAATTGTTGATGATAATAATGATGCACTTTTTACTATAGGTGAGTTCGTTAAAGAAATGAACTGTAACACCATTTTTGCACATAACGGTATGGAATGCTTATTAACATTAAATCATGTTGAACCGGATTTAATATTTTTAGATATAATGATGCCGCAGATGGATGGATTCGAAACTATAAAACGAATTCGCAATGAAAAAAGATTTGATAATATTCCTGTCATTGCACTTACCGCTTACGCTATGCTTGATAACAAAGAGGTTATTGAAAAAAATGGTTTTAATGATCTCGTTACGAAACCGATTAACTCACAAGTACTTGCCTCGAAATTAAAAAAATACTTAAAAGCCAAAATTAGTTAACAGCCAATGAAAAAAATTCTGATTATTGATGATAGTCCGAATAGCGTTTTTTTGCTACAAGACCGGCTGGAGCGTGAAGGTTTTGAAATTGCAAAAGCTTATAATGGTGAAATGGGGATTCAAAAAGCTGTTAGTGAAAAGCCGGATCTAATACTTTTGGATATTATGATGCCTGATATTTCTGGTTATGACGTCTGTAAAACTTTATCTTCGATAGAAGTGACAAAACTAATTCCAATAATTTTATTAACAGCTTTGACAGAAGCGGATAATTTGCAACAGGGATTACTATCAGGTGCTTTCGATTATATTAAGAAACCTTTTAACCGTACGGAATTAATTGCACGAATAAATTCAGCGCTTAGATTCAGCGAGACAAATAAATTTCTTATTGAGATAGAAAAGATTAAAACATTCGCCGCAACCGTTGTAACTGCAAATCACGAAATAAAACAACCTTTGACATTGATCAATCTTTCAACAGCAGCTATTCGCAGAGAATTTTCTAAAACAAATTACTCTTCAGATAATATCCTAAAAAGAATTGAGTTTATTGAAAATGCTGCGAGAGATATTATTTCCGTTCTCGATAAACTTGGATCTATTAAAAAACCGGTGATCACGCCTTACGTTAACGATCTTAATATAATTGATCTGAAATCGGAAGAGAATAAAGACCTACCCAATTAATTCTTTTACTAGAGAAAGCAGTTCTTCAAAGTTGTACGGCTTGTTGATGATTTTAGGTGTTAAGAATTTTGGAAGTGTTTCATCAAATTCAGAAGGTGAGCCCGAAGCAAGAACGATTGGTAAAACGTAACCTGCTTTATTAATTTCATGCAAGCAAGTAATTCCGTCCATCTCAGGCATTTTTCGATCAATAATTAGTAGATCAGGCGTTCTTACTTTAAGAATGTCCATAACTTCAATTCCGTTTGATGCAGTAAGTATTGTGTAATCATAAGATTGTAAAAGTTCGGTAAGAAGTTCGCGGAGTATATCTTCATCTTCTGCAATCAAAATTGTTTTTCCGCTTTGTAAAGGTTTATCATGCAATATAGGTGCAGAATTTAATGTGATAATAAATTCAGAACCTTTGCCTACTTCACTTGAAACGGAAATAGTTCCGTTATGATCTTCAATAATTTCCTTAACAATAGATAAACCAACTCCGGAAATTTTATTTTTATTTTTAGTCGAATAGTCTTCATTGAATACTTGAGAAAGAAACTGCTCTTCAATTCCGCTTCCGTCGTCGTTTATGATAATTTGAATATTATCTTTGTTTTCCAAATTACAGGTTTTAATTCCTATTGTTCCTTTCGTTTTAATTGCTTCTACAGAATTAATTATTAGATTTAAAAATACCCGATAAAAATCAGAATACTTGCCGTTAACTAGTTTAAGGTCTTTTTCAAGAGAAAGGTGAAAATCAATTTTATCTTTTTGTTGTAAAGTATATGAACGGACTATATCTGCGATAATCGAATTTAAATTAATTTTTCGCTGTGTAATCTTATTTGAAGTATTTCCAAATGTATCATCAATCATCTCCGATGCAAGATAAGTTCCGCTTTCAATATTATTAAGGATAGGAAGAATAGTATCAATATTAGTAACTTTTCTTTTAAGAAGGTCAATACTGTTTAGTATACGTGTGAAAATATTATTAAGATCATGTGCAAGATGTTTTACAGAGGAATCCTTTTTCATTCTATTTAAGATTATACTTTAGAATTTTTGAATAGAGTGTTTTTTGACTGATATCTAAAGCGCGGGCTGTATTTTCGCGGTTCCAACTATGATGTTCTAAAGCCCGTTTAATATGAATTTTTTCCAATTCATCCATAGTTAGAAGAGTGCCGTCATCTTTTACAAAATTAGCAAAATCAAAATCTTCTTTAGGTACGTTCAAATCTTTAGATTGAATTGTATCGCTTTCGGAAAATATTATTGCCCGCTCAATTATATGTTCAAGTTCTCTAACATTACCGGGGAAGTTATAACGCTGTAAATCATTTTTAGCATCGGATGAAAGTTTTTTAACTGAACGAACAGGTGATTTCTTCTGAAGAAAATATTCTGAAAGCAGATGAACGTCTCCTTCGCGTTCACGCAACGGAGGAATTGTTAATGTGATAACATTTAGTCTAAATAAAAGATCCCGGCGAAAATTTTTCTTTTCCGCTTCTTCCATTAAATTTTTATTTGTTGCACCAATAACACGAACAGAAGAATTCAAATTTGTAATTCCGCCTACTCTTCTGAATTCTCCATTCTCAAGAAATCGTAAAAGTTTTGGCTGTAATGCTAAACTTAATTCACCAATCTCATCAAGAAAAAGTGTACCTCCGTTTGCGATTTCGACCAATCCTTGTTTAGAAACTTTAGCATCGGTGAAAGCTCCCTTTTCATAACCGAAAAGCTCGCTCTCTATTAGCTGATCCGGAAGAGAGGCACAATTGATAGCAACAAAAGGTTTATCGGCATGATTGGAATGATTATGAACAAATTCAGCAAATAATTCTTTGCCGGTTCCGGTTTCTCCCTCAAGCAAAATATTAGAATCGGATTTAGCTGCACGTTCCGCCAAACGAATAATTTTTTTTATTACATCACTCTCGCCGATAATATTATTGGAGGGGAGTTGATTAATTTTTGAAACAAGTATTTTATTTTTTATCAGCAGATCTTTATGATCAAGTGCACGTTCAATAATTACACAAAGTTGACCGAACTCGTATGGTTTAGTAATGAAATCATACGCACCTTGCTTAATGCAGTCAATAGCTGTTCGCATATCTGATTTTGCGGTTAGAACAATTACTTGTAACGAAGGGTGATTTTCTTTAGCATAGCTTAAAACTTTTTCTCCGTGAACCTCACGCATTTCAAGATCGAGCAACAAAATATCATAAAAACGTTTCTTCAAGTTTTCAATGGCATCTTTTCCATCATAAACAACATCTACAGAGTAACCCTCGTTTACCAATTCTTCTTTTAAAAGGTAACAAAGTGTTTCATCATCGTCGGCAATTAATATTCTTGAGTCTTTCATATGAGGTAAATTTTACTTGTGTTTTAATATATAAAAAAAGAGTGATAAAAATAATTTATTACTGTAAATATAAGTCGCTTTGGAATTTAAAGGGGAGAGGTTTATATTTACGACCGCAATTTTAATGGTGAGGGCGCGTAGCTCAGTGGTAGAGCAACACCCTTTTAAGGTGAAGGTCGGTGGTTCGAGCCCACCCGTGCTCACATATAACTCGTTTTCATACTTGGATCGAGCTTTATTGTTGATAAATAACTTTTAAGCATTGACAAAGCGATAAAACGATTATACATTTACTCTTAGGATGATAAACACAAATAACATATTAAGCAATAATTGGTGGTGGAGAATTAATTCTCTGCTATCCTAATGCTTTAAATATTTTTAACAACAAGCCGTGGATGGTAGAACCGTTCACGGCTTTTTTGTATCCGGCTGTGAACTTCAATTCAGCGGCTTTTTCTTTTTAAATAAAAGGAGGTTCACATGTCAAGCAGCAAAATAGTTTTTCTCGATCAAACCAAAATGCCAACACATTATTATAATGTACTGGCAGATGTTCAAGTGCCAATGGATCCGCCGCTTCATCCGGGTACAAAACAACCGGTTGGTCCTCAGGATCTCTCAGCTATATTCCCGATGGAGTTGATCAAACAAGAAGTAACGCAAGAACGTTTTATAGAAATTCCGGACGAGGTTCGTGATCTTTATAAACTTAGCAGACCAACACCGTTAATACGTGCGACCAATCTTGAAAAAGCATTGCAAACGCCTGCAAAAATATTTTTTAAATATGAAGGTGCTAATCCAACTGGAAGCCATAAAACAAATACTTCCTATGCCCAGGCATTTTACAACAAGCAAGCTGGAATAAAAAAACTTGTAACCGAAACCGGCGCGGGGCAGTGGGGAAGTGCACTTGCAATGGCATGCAAACATTTTGAAATGGAGTGTGAAGTATTTATGGTAAAGGTAAGCTATAACCAAAAACCGTATCGTAAAACATTTATGAAATTATTTGGAGCCGAAGTTCATGCAAGTCCTTCAATTCTTACTAATGCAGGACGAAATGTTTTAAGCAAAGATCCCGAATCGCCAGGTTCGTTAGGAATTGCTATTAGTGAAGCAATAGAAATGGCAGTTCAGCGCGATGATACAAATTACAGCTTAGGAAGTGTGTTGAATCATGTATTACTTCATCAGACAATTATAGGCGAAGAAGCGCGGATACAAATGGAAATGGTGGATCAATATCCTGATATAGTTATAGGTTGTGTAGGCGGCGGCAGTAACTTTGCTGGAATTGCGTTTCCTTTTCTGCGGGATAAACTTACGGGCGTTAAGAAAAACCTTAAAGTGATTGCTGTAGAACCGGCATCCTGTCCCACTCTTACACAAGGTAACTATGAATATGATTTCGGAGACGAAGCAGGAATGACACCGCTTCTAAAAATGTACACACTCGGTCATAATTTCATTCCACCTAAGATTCACGCGGGCGGATTGCGTTATCATGGTGCTGCACCTTCTATCTCGTTACTGTATAATATCGGTGTTATTGAAGCAAATGCCTATGAGCAGATGGAAGTCTTTCAAGCGGCACAATTGTTCTCTCAAACAGAAGGGATTGTTCCTGCACCGGAAAGTTCGCATGCAATTAAGGAAACAATCGTTCAAGCTTTGCGTTGTAAAGAAACAGGAGAGAGAAAAACAATTCTGTTTAATTTATCGGGACATGGATTTTTAGATCTCGGTTCCTATGAAATGTTTTTAGAAAATCAGCTTGAGAATTATTCTGGCGAGACAAATTACGCTAAGGTTTCAATGGGATAATTTGTTATTTAGGGGACGGTCAATGACCGTCCCAATATCTGCCATTAACAAAATAAAATCATATTCATCATAAAGAAAAAAATTATAAATTAGTGTATGAATTCAATACTTCAAATATTTTTAGGAAGTCTTCTTCTTAGCTTGGTTCATGCTACAATACCAAGTCACTGGCTTCCGTTAATTGCAATCGGCAAAGCTGAGAAGTGGACAGACAGAGAAACACTTATAATAACTGCCATCACAGGGGCTTCACATACAATCAGTACTGTCGTAATTGGAATTATTGTTGGCTTAGTTGGTTTTAAACTATCCGAGTCTTATCATTATATTACTCATTATGTAGCACCGACAATTTTAATAATTCTAGGCATTATCTATTTCTATTTAGAATATAGGCACAGTTTAATTAAGGCAGCTCATCACCATCATCATATTCACATTGATGAAATAATAGAAAAACGAAAAAGTAAAAAATCAATTGTGCTAACTTTAAGTGTTGCAATGTTTTTCTCGCCGTGTTTGGAAATAGAAGTTTACTATTTCACTGCAAGCCGCTTAGGCTGGCTGGGAATTGGTATTGTCTCTATTGTTTATTTTTTTGTTACAGTTTTGGGAATGATGTTTCTTGTTCACTTTGCATCAAAGGGCGTTCGTAAACTTAACTGGCATTTTCTGGAACACCATGATAAACTAATTAGTGGAATTGTGCTTCTAGTAGTTGGATTGCTTGCGTTTTTTATAGAATATTAAATTATTTTGTAGCACAGAGTCGCACTCTGTGCGGGACTGCTTTTCGTAGAATACAATTCTGCGATACAGTTTAAACACAGAATACGATTCTGTGTTACAAAAGAGAGCGATTCTGCGATACAGCTTAAACACAGAATATGATTCTGTGTTACAAATACCCTTTACGTATGTAAGTATATTGCCATTTACTCCAATCATCAACTAAGCCGGCATTAACGGGATTCTCCAATACATAATTGATGATATTGAACAACTCTTTATCATCGCGTACCCATCTATCAAAACTTTCGTCTTGCCAAAACTTGCCGGTGCATCTTAAAAATTCATTACTCCTTTTGGATGATACTCTTTTTATTGACTGCATTATTTTGCTGATACCTCTGTTATATTTCAACAACTCAAAAACAAGATGAACATGATTAGGCATTATGCAGTAACAAATTACTGTAATGTTTTTACCGTCTTCATATAGAATAGTCTGCCGGACTATCTCAGCAATTTCCGGTATAGATAAATATTTTTTACCACTTTCACTCTTATCGAGTAATACGTCGTACTTTTTGAAAATCTTTTTCTCTTTTAAGTTAAGTTCTTCTTTTGAGTTATTAAGTTCTTTGTGGAGCTTTTTAAGAAATTCTAAAGGTAGACTATCAGCTAAACGAAAAGTAATAAAGTATGTTCCCTCGTTGTAGTATAGATGAGGCAAATTTCTTCGATGAAAATGTTTTGTTTCATAATTATTTATTCATTGTTAGTAGCACAGAGTCGTACTCTGTGCGGGATTGCTTTTCGCAGAATACGATTCTGCGATACAGCTTAAACACAGAATGCGATTCTGTGTTACAAATTAGCACAGAATGCGATTCTGTGCTACAGGCTTAATTCTTTTAATATATTTCCTGCACCACCGATCTTATCCATAACCCAAAGAACATAACGTATATCAACACCAATCGAACGGCTGTAAGATTTATTCCAAGCAAAATCATTTATTGTTGCTTCATACGCACGGTCAAAATTAACTCCAATCAAATTTCCGTATGCATCTAAAACCGGGCTGCCGGAATTTCCTCCTGTTGTATCCATATCATAAAGCATAGCAACCGGAAGTTTGCCGGTTTTCTTACTTACATATTTTCCAAAATCTTTTTTATCATAAACTGTTCGCAATTTATCCGGAATAACAAAATCATCACCGCCCGCTGAACTTTTTTCAATTACTCCTTCAATAGAAGTGAACGGTTCCATATAAACTGCATCTGCCGGATTGTAACCTTTAATATATCCATATGTGAGCCTTAGTGTACTGTTTGCATCAGGGATGAAACCTGCTTGTCCGGCAGGCATGTTATTTTTTTTCCATAATATTTTTGCATCAACAAGATCACCATAAAGTTTGTTCAGCTTGCCTTCATTCTTTTGATTTTCTTTATCATTTACCTGGTTCTGCATTCTAAGTTTTCTTGTAAAAATAAAGAGAGGGTCTTGTAAAGCAGCAATCTCCTCCGGCTTTTTTGTAAGAAGAGAATTAAAATATTCTTTATCACGGATTTTTGAACTAATAATATTGCTGGTAATAAATGATTGAAAAGTATCTTCGGAGTTAACTCCGTTTCCCTCTAGTATTTCATCAACTGCTAAAATTCTAGATGATGCTTTGAAATCATTAGCATCCATAAACATTTTTATCAACATCGTCTCTTCAAAGTCGGTATTATAATTCTGTTTTGAATTTTCTAATGCTTCAAAAGTTTGTTTGATATTCTTCTCCTGGTAAGCAGTTCTTCTATCAGCATCGGGCTTTTGCATATCTTCAGTATAATTTATTACAAAAGTTGAAAGAGAAAGTGTTAACGAGAAATTATTTAGCTGTCGCAGCCATAAATCGGCTTGTGCATTTTGATTAACCTTTTCGAATACAATTCTGATCTCATCCAAAAGATTTCCATATTTTGCTTTCAGTGCCGGTTCAGAATTTATAAATAGCTGGAGCTCTTTTTCCTCTTCTTGTTTCTGTGCAACAAGATTAATTTTCTTCAAACCTTTGATTTTACCTTGATAATTTTTCATTGTGTTAGCCAAACCTTTTATGCGGTTTGCAAAAGCAAGTGTAAGCTCTTTACTTCCTGAACTAAGTTCTTGCATCGTTTCTATTGCATACTGGTAAAGATCGGAAACGTATGGAAGTAAATAATCCTGTTGATATTTCATATACTGTGAAGGACGATGACGAAATGTTCTGCCCGGGTAGCCAAGCTGAAAAACAAAATCTCCTTCTTCAACTCCATTTGGATTTATTTTTAAGAATTTTTTTGGTTTGAATGGAACATTATTTTTTGAATATGTCGCAGATTTACCGTCCGGTGCTACGTAAGCACGCATTAAAGAAAAATCTCCCGTGTGTCTTGGCCAAACCCAATTATCAGTTTCGCCGCCAAAGTTTCCAATTGATTGTGGAGGAGCATATACAAGGCGTACATCGCGAATCACTCTATACTTGAACAAAACGTATGTCTTGCCGGCAAACATTTCTGATACCTCTGCAACAATAGATTCCTTCTCATTTGCGGCAGCGTCTGAAAGTTCTTTTATTTTTTGTGCCATGACTTTAGTACGCTCTACCGGATCGGTTACATTCTTAATTGCACCGAGAATTATATTAGAAACATCCTGATATGATTCGGTAATTCTGCAAATTCCTCCTTGTGATGGAATTTCTTCTACAATGGTCTTAGCATGAAAACCATTTTCAAGATAATTATTCTCTACAGTACTGGCTCTTGTAATTGCACCAAAAGCACAATGATGGTTGGTTATAATCAATCCTTGATCAGAGATGAATGAACCTGTGCATCCACCCAGACTTACAAGTGCATCAACAAGACTAACTCCATTGGGATTATAAACTTCTTTAGTATCAATTTTTAATCCGGCTTTTTGAAGATCAATTTTATCTATCTCACTTAAAGGATACATTCCTTCTTCAGGTGAAGCCGGAATCATTCCAAGTATGAAGGATAATAAAACTAACGAGATTAATAATTTGATCGGTTTAAGTAACGTTAAAAGATTTGTCATATTAACTCCGCCATAAGGTTATTTCAAAAATAATATTAAGCTGATGAATAAAGAAGTAAGAATAAAAGCCCATCCCACCAAAAAAACGGCGGGCAAGCCCAACCCTTCTCAAAGGGAAAGGCTTTTTTAAAATCCCGTTAAGGAACCTAGTCTTCAACCGCGAAGCAAAGGTCAATGGTTTCTTCGATTAATAAACCGATTATTATTAAATTTGTGCGGGGATAATTAATAATAGAGAGGCATTAAATTGGAATCACATAATCCTTCATCTGCTCTTAGTACCGTTCAATCATACTCGTCACCATTTGAATATAATAATAAAGAGACCGCAATAATATTAGCTGCGGGACATGGTAAGAGGATAAAATCGCAAACTTCAAAAATGCTTCATAAAATTTGGGAAGTACCAACTGTAGAACGTGTTTATAATGCATGCAAAAAAGGATTGACCGATTCTAACATAATTATTGTTGTCGGTATTAAAGCTGAAGATGTAATTAAAACGATCGGTAAAAAAAATACGGTTTCGTTTACATATCAAGAAGTTCAAAATGGAACCGGGCATGCTGTGCAAATTGCTCTTGATAAAATTAAGGACAAGAATTATAACGGTACGGTTTACATTTTCCCAGGCGATATGGGTCTAATTGATGCAGAGACTATTAAATTTTTCAAAGAAGAATTTGAAAAATCAAATGCAGATATGATGGTACTAACAGGAATTTATGAAGGTGCTGTGGAAGATAATTATTACGGTAGAATTTTACGTGTTAATGATAAATCGAAAAACAAGAATAAAGTAATTGAAATACTGGAATACAAAGACATCCTTAATCTCGATAAGAAAAAGCCATATACAACAATCTATAATAAAAGAAATTATAAGTTTACTCGGAAAGAACTTATTGAAAATAGAGAATTTAATTCCGGTGTCTATGCATTCAAGTTCAAACCACTAAACGAACTAATAAGCAAAATTCAGAACAACAATGTTCAAAATGAAATCTATCTAACAGATTTGATTGGATTATTTAATAGCAACGGATATTCTGTAGAAGCAATAAGCCCGAAAGAGCAATATGTTTTGATGGGCTTTAACAATAAGTCTGTTCTCAAAGAAATGGATTCTATTGCGCGTAAACTGACTTACGAAAAACTGAAAGATATCATCACGATTGAAGACGAAGATGATTTTTTTATTGAAGAAAATGTTGTTGATGAAATATTAGAAATAGATAAACAAGGGATACCGTTGGATATAATTATCGGCAAAGGAGTCTATATTGGTAAAGGTGTTAAGCTTAACTATAATTTAATTCTTTCAAAGAATGTTTTATTAGAAGGTGATATAAGATTTGGAAAGAATGTAACTGTAAAAGAGAATACAAAACTTTCATGCTACTATGGCCAAGCGATTGTAGTTGGTAATAATGTTGAAATATTTTCCGGTAATATTATCAAAGGGAATGTTACTATAGGAGAAGACACAAGGGTTGAGTCTGGTGTTAGAATTACAGGGAGCGACCAGCATCCTTCTACAATTGGATCACATGTAACAATAAAAGGACTCACTTACATTTTTGGAACTGACGTTGGAAACAATATGTTAATTGAGCATTCGGTTCTTGTGAGAAAAAAAATATCTAAACCTGATGGAGTGAAAGCGGATTTATATCATGTAAAATATATTATGCCGGAAGCAGAAGGATTAGATGCAATACAAGATTTATAAAAAATAAAAAAGGCAACTCTAAAAACGAGCTGTTTGAAGAACATGTTAGGCATTTACATAGTTTTATTTTTCTAATTTTGGGCGTAATAAAAAAATAAAATCTAAACCAAAATTATGCAGACCAGGAACATCATGAAATTTACTTTGAAAGTAACGATATTTGTAATATAAATCGGAATATTTCTTTTCATCAGTAACAATAATCTTGGTTTCTTTAATTTCTTCAGGAGAGGTTTTGGGAAAGTAATCTTTTTTCCAATTTTTCTTTTTAGGGAGATACCCTATATTTCTCATACCCCTTTTAATACTACCCGTTTTTTTATAAACAATTTCGAAACCGATTTCCTTAAATAGTTTTAATAATGTCTGTTTCTGAAAAAAATATAGATGACCGCTTATACTTCTGGCGGACAACTTTTCGGAATTATAAAAATCTATAATATTTCTACTATCATTAAATCCATTTGGAACCGACAAGAAAAAGTAACCGTCATTTTTTATAATTCTCTTACATTCTAACAATAATGTTTTAGGATCTCTTACATGTTCAAGCACATTGTTTACATGAATGTAATCAAAAAACTTATCAGGATATCCAGCTTTCTGTAATTCACCTTCTTTTACATTTAGCCCCAATTTATTAGTAGAATACACAACAGCATCATTGCCAAACTCATTGCCAAATACATTCCATTTTGAATTTTGTTTTATACCATAAATAAAAAAACCCAAGGCACTTCCGACATCCAAAAAATTACCTTCTTTTTTTATTTTGGTTAATTTTTTGGCATATAAATATCCTTTTGCTTCATCATGCCATCGGCTGAAATTAAAATATGATCCGGAATAAAATCTTTCTAATTCTTCTTCAGAGGGCATAGGATCAAAATAAATAACCCCACATTCAGGGCATTCTAATAAACTGAACTCTGTTTCATAAACTAAATTAACCTTACTTAAAAATAGTTTTGTTTCAATATTTTTACATAAAGGACATTGATTCATTATTTCTCCTCTACGATGCATGACGACATTGCATCTAAACAGTCGCAGCACACGACAATGCGGTTTTGAAAACGAATGCCAATAATTTAATAATAACTTTTTTAGTATAATCAACTTCAAAGAGCAAAGAAGTTTTATTGACCTAACTAAAAATTAATTCAGCCGATTGCATTGAAGAAAGTTTACCATGCTTAGACGGGCGGGCAGCTTGGAAAACTCGTTATGTATTTTTGTTGAAATTATTTCTTAACAATCTTAATTCCTTTATCTCCTTCTGTGATAATTATTCCAGCTACAGAAGAAGCAGTAGCATAGTCATGGAATATATTATTGTAGTTTAACTCTTTTATAAAATTCTTCTTCAGAAATATTAGAATCACTCTTTCTATTCTGAATAATCTTGATACACTCATTATCCTCTATCAATTCCAACATTCCTTGTAAGTTTTATAATCCACTAGCACTCTTTTGGGTCTGCACTTTTTAAAAATATAATTTTCTCTTTGGTTTTAACTCAAAAATAAATATTCCTTTAAAACGTTATTTTTTATGTCGGGTTCTAAGCATAAATACCCCCTTAGCTTTGAGAAACTATTTTATCTTGTAAGAACTTAATTTATTGGTAATTTAAAACCAAGTGATTATTAACATTAATCTGGAAATAATATCTTTGAGGTTTCAGAGGTATTTTTTTACAAAATGAAAAAGGCAACCCGGAAACGAATTGCCTTTCTGAATAATTCTTAATTACAAAAATTATTTTGCTGCAGTTAATTTATTGACGTGTTTTGTAAGAGCAGATTTTTTTCTTGCGACAGTATTCTTATGCATTCTGCCTTTTGAAGCTGTCTTATCTAGAAATGCAACTGCTTCTTTCAAAGATTCCTGTGCTTTTACCGTGTCTTTTAAGTCTAATACTTTTTTTACAAGCGTTTTAACTTTTGTTAAAGCTGCTTTATTTCTCACTGCACGTTTTTTGGTTGATCTTACTCTTTTTTTAGCTGATTTGTGATGCGCCATTAATAAAACCTTATTTTGTTGAAAATCGGGTCTAAATATAGCACTCAAGGGTTAACAAATCAAACATAGAGTTGATTTACTTTTTTCTCAAACATAGTGTTATTATCTTTGCGCCACTTTAAGAATGAATTACTCATTTATGCTCAAGATCAATGAAATATATTACTCAATCCAGGGGGAAAGTTCTAAAACCGGGCTGCCATGCGTCTTTGTTAGATTAACCTATTGTAATCTTCGATGCTCTTACTGCGATTCCGAATATGCATTCTACGATGGGAATGAAATGACTATTGATGCAATTATTGATCAGGTAAAAAAATATAATTGCAGATTAGTTGAGATTACAGGCGGCGAACCCTTATTTCAGGAAGAATGTTTTGAGTTGATGAAACAGCTTTGTGAAGAAGGATTTGATGTTATGCTAGAAACCGGCGGAAGCTTTGCGATTCAAAATATAGATAAACGGGTAATGATAATTTTAGATTTGAAATGTCCATCAAGCAAAATGATGAAAAAAAATCTGTACGAAAATTTAGATTATATAAAACAATCCGATGAAATAAAATTTGTAATTGGTTCGCTCGAAGATTATAAATGGG
>Ga0082335_1004441_pt1 | contig 21018 bp, 18 predicted proteins | sample Subgrocontami58m_FD_72375 | JGI IMG/M metagenome (GOLD analysis project Ga0082335, IMG submission 72375) | Subsurface groundwater microbial communities from S. Glens Falls, New York, USA - GMW37 contaminated, 5.8 m (SPADES assembly) (version 2) ... | reverse complement strand
GGGACACCCCTCAAACCCCCCGTCCTGCTGGGTCAGGGAAGAAGAGGGGGGACACCCCCCAAACCCCCCGTCCTGCTGGGTCAGGGAAGAAGAGGGGGGGACAACCGCCAACCCCCTAACCTCATTAGGCCGCGACATCCTCTCCTGATTGGGTCAGGAACCTCTTCAGAGCAGGGTAGACGTCATTTTTGTCAGTAATAATGGCCCGGACGAACTTTTCATCCTCGACCGCCTGGAAGGAGGACATGAGGGATCCCAGGTCGCCCCGTCCGCTGCCGCGTATCTCCCCGTAGCCCATAAGGCTGCACTGCTCCAGGAGCTTGTGTACGAGGTTTACGCAAGTATCATTGTCCCAGGGTATGTTTTCCCCGTCCGAGAAGTGGAAGGGATAGATATTCCACTGGTCCGGCGGGAAGCGCTCCTTGATCAGTTCCAGGGCCAGTTGGTAGGCGGCAGACACCTTGGTGCCGCCGCTCTCTCCCCGGTGGAAGAACTCTTCCTCAGTTACCTCCTTGGCTTCTGTATGATGAGCGATGAAGACGATCTGCACCTTCTCGTATCGGGAGCGCAGGAAGCGGACCAGCCAGAAGTAGAAGCTGCGGGCTATGAACTTCTCGAATTCACCCATGCTCCCGCTGACATCCATCATGGCCAGGACCACCGCGCTGGACTGGTAGGTCTTTTCTATATCCCAGACCTTGAAGCGCAGGTCTTCCATTTTGATGTCCTTGAACCGGGCCTCGCCATGGGTCAGGGCGCGGCGCTTGATGCCCTCTTTGATCGTGCGCTTCTTGTCCAGATTAGCCAGTATACCGCTCTTCCGGATATCCGTGAAGCGGATGCCTCCAGTCTCGACCTCGGTCCGTTTCTTTTCTTGCAGGTTAGGGAGGCCCAGGTCCTCAAATAGCATCTTGGAGAGCTCTTCCAGAGTTACCTCCGCCTCGTAGAAGTCGACACCGGGCTCGTTGCCCGCTTGCCCCTTCTGGCCGGTCCCCTGGCGTTGCGTCTGGCCGATAACATCACCCTCTTTGCTATCGCCATTGCCCTGGCCGGCGTGCTTCTCTCGGTGGTGATCAAAACGGAATTTATACTCTTCCAGGGACCGGATAGGCACCTTGATAATGGTCTTGTCGTCGGCCATAATGATATTCTCCTGGCTGACAATGTCCGCCAGGTTGCCCTTGATGGCTTCCCAGACCTTCTCTTTGTGCCTTTGCTGGTCCGCTGGACCCTTTCTGTGCAAGGACCAGTCACTCTTGCCTATAGCGAAATAAGTGGGCATACCCACACTCCCCAACATCAAACTTCCAACTTTAGTCCCGGTTTATCCTTGCCCGCTCCAACATTTATCATGTTGTGGCGCAGGTCATCCGAGCCTGCGCCACCGGGTCCCACGACAGCCTATGCTGCCGGTGCGTCGTGTCCTAGAACAGGTTGCTCGGCCTTACCCGCCGGCTCACTTTACGAAGCACGTGCCTGGACGCCAGGAGGCGCAGTTGATTTGGCCTCTTGACCCGGCCGTTCCGTTGCGCCGAGGCTTTTCTGCGCTGTGCTATCAGGTCCTTGTCCTTAGCCATCTTTGCCCCCCTTTGGTCCGCTGGCTGGTCTTGCCCCCGGCCGAGGCCTAAATCGGTGCAGGCCCCTGCCGCAGGCTGTCTTCTTGCTGCCTGCCTTAGACTGAAGTCTGTACCTGGACCCCTGTTGTAAACTCCTTACCCGGTGTGCAACCTCCCCTTTTACCTGCTCAGCAGCGACCCCACGTACTTCAGCAACTCGTTGGCACACGTCGAGCAGTAGCCATGCTCCTGGCAGAGCCGGTCCGCCACCTCGTTAATGCGCTTTAGTTGCTCAGCATCCGGGGTCTTGGTGGACGTGGTGATCTTCACTATGTCCTTGAGGTCGGCGAAGAGCTTCTTCTCGATAGCCTCCCGCAGCCTCTCATGGGAGCTGTAGTCGAACTTCTGCCCCCGCCGCGCTAATGCTGAGAGCCGGATGAGGATTTCCTCCCGGAAGGCCTTCTTGGCATTCTCCGTGACCCCTATCTGCTCCTCGACGGCTCGCATCAGCCTTTCATCAGGCTGCATCTCCTCATCCGTTATCGGGTCATGGAGCTTCGCGTTGTTGCAGAAGGCTTCCACGTTGTCCAGGTAGTTATTCAGTAAGGTGCGGGCCGAATCCTCGAAGGAGTAGACAAAGGCCTTTTGTACCTCCCGCTTGGCTATCTCATCGTACTCATGGCGAGTCTCCGCGATGAGGTTCAGCAGGCGTTCCTTTTCCTCCGCGCCGATCGAGGCGTGCTGCTCGAAGCCCTCCCGCAAGGCGCGTAAGGCGTCAATGGGATTGATGCAGTTCATTCCCTCCCGCATTTCGCGCACTACCGCGCTGGACAGCCGGTTGATGATGTAGCGGGGGCTGATCCCCTCCAGGCCCTCCCTGGGCGCCTCATCCTGGAGGTCCTTGACATCATTGCTCTTGAAACCGTCCACCTCTTCGCCGTCATAAAGCTTCAGTTTTTTTGTCAGGCTCATGCCGGCCTTTTTGGATGGGTGCAGCCGAGACAGCACGGCCAGGGTGCTGGCTACCCGTAGCGTGTGAGGCGCGATATGGACGTCCCTCAGGGCGCTCTGCCTGAGCAGCTTTTCGTAGATCTTGACCTCGTCGCTTACCCGAAGGTTGTAGGGCACTCGCACGACGATAATCCGGTCTTGGAGGGCCTCGGCCTTCCTGTTAGCCACGAAGCTGCTGTACTCTGACTCATTGGTATGTGAGACCACCACCTCATCAGCATAGATCATGCTGAACCGGCCGGTCTTGATATTCTGCTCTTGAGAGAGGGTAAGAAGGACATAGAGGAACTTCTCATCGGCCTTGAGCATCTCGATAAATTCCATAACGCCGCGGTTGGCTACATTCAGCTCCCCGTCGAAACGGTAGGCCCGCGGGTCACTCTCGGCGCCAACCTCTCCGATGACGGAGAGGTCGATTCCGCCTACCAGCTCGGAGATGTCCTGGGACTTGGGGTCGGAAGGGCTGAAGGTACCTATGCCCAGCCGGTCTTTCTCACTGAATACGATCCTCTTGACCGGCACGTTCTCCACATTGCCGTGGTATTCGTTCTGCACCATGTAGCGGCAGCGGGGGCAGAGGTCCCCTTCGATATAGATGCCGTAGGCCTTCTCCAGGTCAGAGCGCAGCTCGTGAGGGATGAGATGCAGAGGCTCCTCGTGCATGGGGCAGCCCTTGATAACGTACACAGCTCCCTCTGGGGTACGGGTGTACTCCTCCAGGCCCTTCTTGATAAGGTAGACAATGGTTGACTTGCCACCTCCCACAGGGCCCATGAGCAGGAGAATACGCTTTCGTACTTCGAGGCGCTGGGCTGCAGACTGGAAGTACTCCACGATCTGCTGGAGGGAGCTTTCCAGTCCGAAAACATCCTTGTCAAAGAAGTTGTAGCTTGACTTGTCGTTCGCGCCGGGCCCGGTTCCGGCAGCCATGATCATGTCGTATACCCGAGCATGGGAGAGGCGAGCAAGCCTGGGATTTCTCGTGACTATCTCATAGTAGTCCGAGAACGTGCCTTCCCAGGAGAGCTCTTTCTCTCTAGTGCGGTATTCCTCAAGTCGCTTCCCCAGATCCATTTCCACCCTCTTGAGCCTTTGGCAAAATCTAGCTAGAACCCTGCTATCCTGGTAGAGCCCAAAAAGACAAACGCCAGCCTCTCCTAAATCAGGCTGGCTCTCAGGGCCCGTATGCTGTTGGAAGCCTTCCTATATCGATAGATATCTTCCGAGCAGCCTGTTCAGGTGTAGGCCTCGCCCAGGCAGCTACGCCCTAGAAGCAAAGGGCCAAAGTGCTTACCCCTTCACTTCGTTTTAATTATATAGCGGAGAGGCCGACGTGTCAATTTGTTATGTTATGGCAACTATACATAAAAATGCCCGACAATGCAAGCCCTGCGGCCCGGAGCTTTCCAACGTAGACTCTACATTCAATCGGGGCTATAGTAGGCAAAATTGTTATACTATACGCCTTTCAGTCTTGCAACGGAGTCGGCCGGGTGCCGTCAAAGTCTTGTGCTTGAAGGTAGACTGTGCGAGTCCCCCAAAACTTTACTGGCACCCGAATGTGCCTGCTATCCGGCTCTAATTAGAGAGTGTTGAACAACGCTTCGTTCCGTAGCCGGGGTCGTCCCCAATGCTGTCCGATAAAAAATTCCATTGGAACGACGCAAAGCTGTGCAGCTACCCAAGTGGTCGACATTGTGGAAGAGTTGACGTCGGCAGACCGAGCCGGCTCCTTCCGATCCGCGTTGGGCACGTTTGCCGAACGACTCGGGGCCATATGATCTTGCACCGTGCAAACTTTCCCCGGACAGCATTGGGGTCGTCCCTGACCCCGGCCGTCGGCATCGTCCCCGATGCCGACTACGGAAGTAATTCAACAGTCTCTAATTATGTCGCGTGTCCTTGCGCTCTAGCTATTCATGCTGTATAGTTGGGGGCGGCAATAAGTTTAGTCTCGAAGACTGCCCGGAGGCTGCGCATGACGGGGTGTGTCCGGCTCTAGATTACTAAGCGGATGCCCAACACCAGTAGGAGGTCATAGTGAGCTTTGTAGACAAGGCGCTTACCTGTCGCGACTGTGGCTCTTCCTTCGTTTTTACGTCGGGGGAGCAGGAGTTCTTCGCACAGAAGGGCTTCGTGAATGAGCCCACCCGGTGTCCGGACTGTCGGTCCCAGCGGCGGGGAGGGTATACGCCGGCGGCGCGGAGCGGAGGGGCCCGAGAGATGCACCCTGCTACCTGTGCTCGGTGTGGCGCTGCCACGGAGGTCCCTTTCCTTCCCCGGGGGGACAGGCCCGTCTACTGTGACGCTTGCTACAAGCGGGACCGCAGCCGCTAGCTAGTCCCAATTAGAACCCATCCGGGCTTACTTCAAGCGTCGGGGGGAACGCCGGCGTCGTCGTCTGCGGTCCGGTCCTGGCTGGCTGCCTTCCTTTACACTATTTCCTCCGGCCACTATAATCGTTTTAGGCCAAAAAAAGGGAGGAGGACGCCATGGGTCTTATGAGTCGATTCACGACTCTTATGAAGGCTAAGCTGACCCGCATTCTGGACACCGCTGAGGACCCCCGCGAAACGCTGGACTACTCCTATCAGAAGCAGCTTGAAATGCTCCAAAACGTTAAACGAGGTATCGCAGATGTGGTTACCTCCCGCCGTCGCCTGGAGCTGCAGTCGGCTCGCCTGAAGGACAATATGTCCACACTGGATGTTCAGGCCCGCCAGGCCCTGACCTCCGGCCGGGAGGACCTGACCAGGCTGGCCCTGACCCGCAAGCAGGCGGCGCAGACTCAGCTCCAGGGTCTGGAGACTCAAGTCGACGATCTGGCCAAGGAGCAGGACAAACTCACCGAGGCGGAGGCCAGACTATCCACCAAGATCGAGAGCTTCCGCACCCGCAAAGAGGTAATCAAGGCCCAGTACTCCACCGCTGAGGCCCAGGTCCGAATCGGAGAGGCTGTTACAGGTATCTCTGAGGAGATGGCCGATGTGGGCATGGCCATAGACCGGGCGGAGGACAAGACGGAACAGCTCCGGGCCCGAGCCGGCGCCATAGATGAGCTGGTGGCGGCCGGCACGCTGGTGGACTTCACAGGAGGACAGGACGAAATACAAAGGGAGCTGGACAAGATCAACGTAACCACCGGTGTGGACCAAGAGCTGGCGGCCTTGAAGCAACAGATGGCTCCCAAGCAACTGAAGGAGGGGCAATGATCATCCGCATCCTTTCGGAGGGGCAGTACCGTCTGGACAGCAGCCTTCTAGACCGGCTTAACAATCTGGATAACCGCCTGGTCCAGGTCGTAGCCGCTGGCGACGAAGCCGAATACCAGTCGCTCTTCGCTCAGATGATAGATCTGGTCCGAGACAAGGGCAGCAAGGTTGCTGTAGAAGAAATCCTTGAATCCGACATAATACTTCCGGCCCCGGATACGACGCTGAAGGAGGCCCAGGGCCTCTTCATTGGCGCCGGCTTGGTCCCAGGCTAACGCTCCGCAACGACTCGGAACACTCTTAGAGTGACCTTTCCTGGGGCGGGCCTCCGCCAGGCCAAGGTTTCAGGGCCAGGGGTATCTTCATGCCAGATTACGCAGAGTCCGCGGAGGCAGCTCTGGTAAGTCTCTGCGCGTTCCGGGTTCTTCGCCCTGAGCTGGCATAGACCAAAACTAGGAGTGAAGTAGTGGACAATCAACATGAGCTTGCACCAGAAACCTTGCGCTGGCAGTGTAGTCCCGACCAGTTCCATTTCGAGTGCACCGCTGAGCTGGCTCCCCTCCAGGAATTCATTGGCCAGGACCGGGCCGTCAAGGCCATTGAGTTGGGCCTGGCGGTGGAGAAGTCTGGTTATAACATCTTCGTGACCGGGCTTACCGGGACCGGCAAGACCTCCCTGATCAAGGCTTATCTTCAGAAAGTCGTGGCAACTCGGTTGGCTGAAGGCGCCGACTTTCATCCCCGGGACTGGTGCTACCTGTACAACTTTTCTGATACAGATAGACCCCAGGAAGTTGACCTGCCTCAGGGAACAGGAAAGGTCTTCAAGGAGCAGATGGAGGGCCTTCTCAAGACGTTACGCTCCGAGATTGCAAAAACCTTTGCCAGTGACGAATACAACGAACAGCGCAAAGAAGCTATGGAGAGCGGGGAAAAGCGCCAGCGGGAGATTTTCCAGGAAATGGAGCGGGAGGCCAAGGAAGAGGGGTTCGTTATCAGGATGTCTCCCATGGGCATGATGGTTGTCCCCACCGTGGAAGGCAAGCCTTACAGCCAGGAGGAATACCTGGCGCTGGAAGAAGAGAAACGGGAGGAGATCGAGGCCCGGCGTATCGCGTTCATGGCGAGAGCGTCAGAGACCCTGGAGAAGGCCCAGAGCCTGGAAAAGGAGGTAGTGGAAAAGATCCACACCCTGGACGAGAAGGTTGGGGAAACGGCTATTGCCCGTCCTTTCCAGGAGCTGGTGAGCAAATACGAGGAATTCCCCAGGGTGATAGCGTATCTCGAGGATGCCAAGTCCTACACCCTCAGGAACCTGGACCTCTTCCGCAAGCAGGAGGAAAGCGCCCCTGGGGCGCCCCCGGCAGATGCTCAGGCCGTGGGTGCGGCCTTGAGGTCCGCCGAGCTGCACGCCGCCTTCCAAGTCAACGTCTTCGTCGACAACGGCGGCACTCAGGGACCTCCTATCATCATGGAGACCAACCCAACCTACGGGAACATGTTCGGGCGGATCGAGCGCCGCTTCTTCATGGGCGCCTACCTGACGGACCATACCATGCTCAAGCCGGGGGCCATGAGCCTGGCCAATGGCGGATACCTGGTCGTCAACGCTCGGGATATCATCCTCAGCCCTGGCGTCTGGGAGGGCCTCAAGCGGGTCATCAAGAACAGGGAGCTACGCTTGGAGGACCCCCTGGAGCAGTTCGGTTTCTTGACGCCCCATGGACTCAAACCCCAGGCCATACCTACCGATGTCAAATGTATAGTGATCGGAGACGCTCAAATCTACCAGTTGCTATCCGCTTATGATGAGGACTTCTGGGAGATTTTCAAGGTCAAGGCTGACTTCGATTTCCAGATAGACAGGACCGATAACAACATCGACGCCTACTGCGCCTTCATATCCTCCTACTGCGAAGCGGAAAAGCTCCGGCCGTTCGATCGCACCGGCGTGGCCAGGATCGTTGAGCACGGCGCCAGGCTCGTAGCCGACCAGGAGAAGCTTTCCTCCCGGTTTGGCCTTATCAAGGACCTGCTTATCGAAGCCGATTACTGGGCCAGGCGTGTTGGCAGCTCTAACGTATCGGGGCAACACGTGCTGAAGGCGATCGAGGAAAAGGTATACCGCTCCAACAGGGTGGAACAGTATCTGAGGGAGATGATAACCCGGGGCACTCTTATGGTGGACATCGAGGGGGCGATCGAAGGGCAGGTAAATGGCCTGGCCGTGTACGACCTGGGTGATATCAGCTTTGGTAAGCCATCCCGTATCACGGCTAAGACCTTCTTGGGACGCGGTGGGGTCGTTAACATCGAAAGGGAAGCCCGACTTAGCGGCAAGACCCACGATAAGGGGGTCCTGATCCTAAGTGGCTACCTGGGATTCAAGTACGCCCAGGAAAAACCGCTCTCGCTCTCAGCCAGCCTGTGTTTTGAGCAGTCCTACGAAGGTGTGGACGGAGACAGCGCTTCCTCTACGGAGCTCTATGCTATCCTTTCCAGCATATCAGGCGTGCCAATCCGTCAGGAGCTTGCTGTCACCGGCTCGGTGAACCAGAAGGGAGAGGTCCAGCCCATCGGTGGGGTGAACCAGAAGATAGAAGGCTTCTACGACGTATGCAAGGCCAAGGGCCTAACCGGAAGCCAGGGAGTAATGGTACCCCATACCAACGTCAAGAACCTCATGCTCCGGGAAGACGTGGTAGAGGCGGCGCGGGATGGCAAATTCCATATCTACGCGGTAAAGACCATTGATGAAGGCATAGAACTCCTCACCGGTGTGCCTGCTGGAGAGCGCGGGACGGACGGCACTTACCCGGAGGGATCGATCAACGACCTGGTTCACAAGCGCTTACGCCAGATGGCGGAGGGAATGCGCAGCTTCCAGGGTCCTGAGGACAGGAAGGGAGAGAACACCAAGGATAATAACAAGGAGAAGGAACCCTCTGAATGAGCGTCATCCTCTATAGCACGCCTTCCTGACCATACTGCCGTCAGGCGAGAGAGTTTCTCTCCAGGAAAGGCGTCCCCTTTACGGAATACGACGTAGCCTCGAACCAGGCCGCGGCGGCCGAGATGGCGCGCCGGTCCGGGCAGATGGCGGTTCCCGTGATCCTGGTAGGCGGCGAAGTGATCATTGGCTTCGACCGGGCCCGCCTGGAGAGGGCGCTGGCAGCCCAGAAGCCTTCTCTCGGCGTCAAGGTGGCCGATGCCTCGGCCCGCGGCCTTCCCTCGGGCGCCTATGTAGGCGGAGTACGCACCGGGTCAGTTGGCGAGCGGGCTGGCCTCCAGCCTGACGATATCATAATCGAGGTAGAACGCCAGGTCATCCGAGGAGCGGACGAGCTGGAAAGGGCTATCTCCGGGTACGGCCGGGGCGCCACTCTATCCCTCAGGGTGCTGCGCGGCGGCCAGAGGCTGACACTTCGGGCCAGCCTCTGAGGTTGCGGCTGAAGACTTTACCGGGTTCTTTCTTGATGGGGAAGACCGGGCGGGGGAGCTCATCGAGTATGGACCCACGGGAGAGCTCTTTGCTCGACCCGCGGACAAGCGGACGGAGGATTACATTACAGGTAGGTTTGGGTAGCCATGCCGAGAGAAGCGCTGGACCAACAACTATATGCGCTCTTCGAGGGCTTACTTGCTATGGGCGGTATGGTGGAAAAGGCCATTGAGAAGTCCGTCCAGGCCCTGGCCAGGCGAGATACCAGACTGGCCCAGGAGGTCACAGAGGAGGATGCTGCGATAGATCAGGCCCGCTGGCGGCTGGAGGAAGAATGTCTGCGGCTCTTGGCAACCCAGCAGCCCATGGCTACAGACCTGCGCACGGTAGGCGCCGTCATGAGCGTCATCGCTGACATTGAGCGTATGGGAGACCACGCCGAAGGCATTGCCAGGATCGTCCAGCGCATTTCTGACCAGCCCCTTCTCAAGCCCCTGATCGATATCCCCCGCATGTCCAAGAAGTGCCAGGAGGACCTGCGCTTGGTCTTGCAGGCCTTCATCGACCACGATGTCGACCTGGCCCGCCGCATATGCGCCGAGGACGACGAGGTAGATGCGTTGTATAAGCAGGTCTTCAGCGAGCTGCTGCTGATCATGATGGGAGATCCCCGCACCGTGGACCGGGCCACCCACCTCATCTGGGTTGCCCACAACCTGGAGCGAATTCATGACCGCATCACCAACATCGGGGAGCGGGTCGTCTTCATGGTCACCGGTAAGCTGGAAGAGCTAAACACATAGCGTGGGCGATACTTGGAAAACTTCTCTTTCTCTTTCCCGTTGAACCTTGACGGCGACTCTTCTCAAAGCGGTACTCCCCAGAGCGGATACCACCTTTCCAAATCCGGCTCTACGGGCAATTCCCCCTCCATGACCGACCGGAGGTGCAGCTCTCTGGCATTGTCTCGCTGGTTCCCTGTCCCAAGGGGCACAAAGGGATAGAATTTTCCCCGCTTGTAGCTATACACCCATAAGACCGGTCTGTCTTCGCTGTCCCGAAAATGAAAGAGGGCGGCCAGAAGCTGGTCCTTGAAGCCATGCTCGTGGAGGCTCTGGCTGACCATATGGATCGTGGTTACCAGGTCTTCGAAGTCTGGGTCCTCAACTATTATCCAACGGAAGCCGTATTCGTCTTTAGAGGTCCGTATGGCGCTCCCGGTCGTCCTGGAACTGACCCGTAGCAGGTCTTCGATCTCTTTCTCCGCCTGCCCGAAGGCGGAAGAAGTAACCGGCTTGAAACAGATGCCGGCTCTGCCATCGCTGCGCAGCTCTAGCTTGGCCTGCAGCGTAATGTAAGCTGTGGACATGGCGAAAAGCTGTTCAAGGTGGGATGGAGTCGGCCTGGTCCGCCCTAAGAGAGAATCGAAGAAGCTCAACGCATCTCCATCTGCTGCTCCAGCTTTCGTAGCTGCTCCAGTCGACGCTCCAGGGAAGGATGGGTGGAGAAGAGCTCCATGATCGACGATCCCCGGACGGCTGGTATGATGAAGAAGGCGTTCATTCCCTCGGCCCGCCTCAGGTCTTGTTGCGGTATGCGCTGCATGCCGCTGCTGATCTTCAGCAGGGCCGAGGCCAACTGGGATGGTGCTCCCGTCAGAATGGCGGAGCCTCGGTCTGCGGCTAGCTCCCGGTAGCGAGAGAGGGCGCGGATCAGGAAGAAGCTGATTAGCCAGACCAGCACGGAGGCCAGATAGACCAGCATGATGGCCTGCCCGGACTGGTCGCGGTCCCTCCTGCCATACCCTCCAAAGCCGGAGAACATGGAAAAACGCATGATGAAGAAGGCTACGGTGGAGAAGAAGCTGGCCAGGGTTATGACCGTCACGTCCCTATTCTTGACGTGGGTGAGCTCATGGGCCAGCACTGCCTCCACCTCCCGATCCTCCAAGCGGTCCATTAGCGCAGTGGTCACAGCGACTACCGCCTTACTGGGGTTGCGCCCTGTGGCAAAGGCGTTGGGCATGGGGCTTTCAGCTATCGCCACGCGAGGCTTAGGTATGCCACCCATGACGGAGAGCCGTTCTATCATGCCGTGCAATTTGGGCGCTTGTTCCGGACCGACCTCCTTGGCTCCCATGGACCAAAGGGCCAAGCGGTCGGAGAAATAGTACTGAATACCCAGCATGGCGGCGGCGACGATTAGGAGGGATAGGTAATCTACCCCGACCCCCCATAGGACCGCCAAGAAGGCGAGATAAAGGAGCGCCAACAAGAACATGGTGATGAACATACGGGTAGAAAGCCCCGCATCGTGGCCGTACCAATTTCGGTTCATGGAAAAACCTCTCTACGATTCTATAGAAATTCTAGTCCAATACACCTCAGAAGTCTACTGGTTGAATTTGCAGGGGCGCCCGTCAAAGCTTTGGGAGGACTTACTGGCCCCGCCTAAAGAGCTAATGGCATCGCACTGGATGGCCTGGAAGTCCGGCCCGTTGTGGTGAGCGGCCGACAAGACCCAGCCGGGTGGCGGCAGGAGCGCCCGAGGCTAAAGCCGAGTCGGGCTGAGAGGAGCAAGCCCGCTTAAGGGGCTAGGCTGCGAGAAGAATAAGGTGGAAAGGTCACGCCCAAGTAGCATGTCTCATAGTGTAGTCCTGGTTCACGAGGCCGTTGCCGGAGGGACCGCCCAGATATGGATAAGTAATCGCACAGCCAGTCCACAGTTACAGTTTGCACGAGGGGCTGTCTTTATGTTATTCTCAATATAAGCTAAATTAGCCTAGAAGGGGAGGAACGACCGTAATGCAATCACAAGAAATTAAAGATATGGCCCGCTCCCTCGGGGCCGACTTCGTGGGAATAGCCGCCGCTGACCACCTTACCGAGGTGCCCGGTTATAAGCCTGAGGACCTCGTCGCGGGCGCCAAGTCGGTCATAGTCGTGGGCAAGCGGCTCTTGCGCGGGTCCCTGGCCAAAGGGCGAGGTCGCCCGGTGGCTTGGGCCACTATCCATCTCAACCTGAAGTTGAACGAGATCATTTATCAGATGTCCGCGGCCCTGGAGGATGAGGGGAAAAATGCCTTTCCCGTCTTCTTCCTGCCCATGACCTTCCTCCCTCCCGATGACCTGAAGAGCAAGGAGCTTATCCTCACTACTCCTAACTTCTCCTATCGCCACGCCGCGGTGGCGGCGGGCCTGGGGGAGTTTGGGAAGAACAACCTCTTCCTGCACCCGAAATACGGCGCCCGGACCCGCCTGGCGGCCATCATAACTGATACCGTCCTTGAACCCAACTCTCCGGCAGTTAAGAAGTACTGCACCTGGCCGGAGTGTAAGGCATGTATCGAGCAATGTCCTTCCAAGGCTCTCCAGTTGGATGACCGGCATGTTTTCGATCGGTGCAATAAGTACCACAATGCCAACCTGCACCTTCTGGGATACGGCAGTTGCAGCATGTGCCAGCATGTCTGTCCTGTAGGTGACAACTACAAAGAATAGGCAGACTCGAAGCGGAGTACCCCTACTGCCCCTTTATATACCCTATCTTTTCCCTGAGTGAGGCCGGGCGGAAGCCGAAGACTCGCTCCACCGCGTCTAACTCAGTGGTGTTGTCCAGCGACAACTGTCGCAACTGTCCGGGGGTGATGAGCGGGTGAGACTGGAGGGCGGCCATCAGGGCCGCCACCGGCATCATCAGGGCCAATGGCACGTGTATCTTGGGCTTTTTAACCCCCAGGGCCTCCATGATGATATCCACTATCTGCTCGTAAGTCAGGTGCTCCGGTCCTCCAATAGGGATGACCCGGCCGATAGTGGCTGGGTTCATCAGGGCGTTCGCGACGCAGCGGGCGGTGTCTTCCACCCAGATGGGCTGAAAGCGGCTCCGGCCGGGGCCGGTGATGGGCACGATGGGACCAGTCCTTACTATGCCTGCCAGTTTGGTGATGAACTTGTCGCCGGCGCCGAACATGATAGAGGAGCGGAAAATGGTCCAGTCCAGGACGCTCTTCTTTACCATTTCTTCCGCGCGCCATTTGGAATGCATGAAGGGGAAGCCGGCCTCAGGGCCCACGCCGATATTACTCATGTGGACCAGGCGGCGCACGCCTGCTCCCTTGCAGGCCTCCACCAAGTTAACGGTACCCTGGTAGTTTACCCTCTCAAAGGTCGCCGGTCCCTTCTCCACGATAACGGCTACCAAGTGAATGGCCGCTTCCACGCCTCTTACCGCCTCATCCAGCGAGGCAGGGTCTGTGACATCGCCCCAAGCCAAATCCACCCCCAGCTCGGCTAGACGGCTCACCTGAGCACCGCGTCGCACCAGGCAGCGCAACTTCACGCCCTGTGTTGCCAGTTGGCGGGCCACATAGCCCCCCACAAAACCCGTGGCTCCGGTAAGGAGCACCATCTGTCCGGCAGCTCCGTGCTTCAAATAGTTATCTGCTGATGGCGATGACATCAGGTAAACTCCTCAATATTGGATAGAGCGAAACGTACTTATCTAGTATAAATGTTATCATGTTGGTTGTACCGGTGTCCACACAAGTACTGTTGCACGACCCTGCCTGCTTGCGCCATCGGGTTTTTTCTACTATGATATTGCCCGCAGAGTTTGCCATGGAAGTGAAGCTGAAGCTGATGCAGCCCCTTAGCGGCCTGGTGGGGGCCAAGGACCTCTCATTCGAGGTTACGGGCGATACCCTGGGGGACCTGGTAGAGCAGCTATGTCGGGAGCATGGGCCAGTGGCCGGCGAGCTTCTCGACCAGGAGGGAGGCCTGGACCTGGCCTACGCCGTTTCTATCGACGGCGCGCTTACCCGTTCCCTCAACGCTAACCTGAGGGATGGAGCGGAAGTCCTTATCTTTGCATCCATAGTTGGGGGAACAGGAATTCAATTAGGAGGATGACCGTGAAGTTGGTAGTCGGGATTTCGGGCGCGACAGGAGCCATCTATGCTATTCGGCTCTTGGAGACCCTGCGCAATGTGCCGGACATGGAGAGCCATCTGGTAATCAGCGATGCCGCCAAGCGGACTATCGAGCATGAGACGGACTGGGCAGTGCCGGAAGTGGAGGCCCTGGCGACGGAGGTGTACGATAACGCAGACATCGGGGCAGCCATTGCCAGCGGGTCCTTTCGTGTGGACGGGATGGTCATTGCTCCCTGCAGCATCAAGACCATGTCCGCCCTGGCAAATTCCTATAACACTAATCTGATGGTCCGCGCTGGCGATGTTACTCTTAAGGAGAGGCGTCCACTGGTGCTCGTAGTGCGGGAGACTCCGTTACACTACGGGCACTTGAAGCAGATGCTGGACCTGGCCCAGATGGGGGCTATACTTCTGCCGCCCGTGCCCGCTTACTACCACAAGCCGAAGACCCTGGACGACATCATCAACCACACGGTAGGGAAGGTGTTGGACTGTTTCCGAGTCGAGCACCAGCTCTTCATGCGCTGGCGAGGTATGCCCAGTCCTTCGGGAGTGCAGGCGGGGTAGCTACGGTTAGCACCGAGATCAAAAATCGTCGCTTCTGTGCCCAGATGAGGGCTGGGAGTTATGAGGTGGATCTATCTGCGAAATCTGCGTAATCTGTGGATTGGCTCCATCACAACCTGCGGCTCCCTTAGCCGCCCGCTTTCCACTCCAGCGAGAAGGAGAGGCTTTCTCCGCCTTCCATCTCGAACCGTACCAGGGCCATGAAGCAGGTGCCCTGGAAGGTGCGCTCCAGCCCGCCCTCTGAGTTGCTCACTGCCTCCAGGGGAAGATGCCAGATGGTAACCTTGCGGCTGGATTGCAGCGACAGGTGAATCCCCAGACGCCGGTTCCCCAGGGACAAACGGTCAATATCCTGGACCTGGCCGCTTGAGTCCAGCCGGCCATGCCGGCCCCCGGCTTCCCAGTAGCACTGAGGGTCTCCGCCTCCGCCAAGGAGGTGAAGGCTCCATTCGCTGCCGAAGAGGCCGCTGGACCTGTCCGGACTCGTATTCGTCAGCCGGTACTGGATGGCAAAGCGGGAATCGCCTTCCCTTATCTCCAGCTCCTTCTCTATCCGGAACGGGGCCGGCGCTGGCCCGTAATGGATATGCCCGTCTCTGGCCAGGGCCACCCGCAGTCCCCTGGGAATACTGGTTAACTGAGCTTGATAGGGGCTTGCGGTGAAGTCGCCCATCTCCTCGTACTTGGCGGCTTTGAAACTGGCCAGGGACAGGCTCGGCTTCAAGAAGTGGTCGATGAGACAAACCCGGCGGTAGGTATCAAAATGGATGCTCTTGGCCAGCCCCGGCTCCTTCATCCTGAGGCCGGAGTGGATGGTCTGAACGTCGTCCCCCTCGGGGACGATCTCTTCTGAAGAGGCTAGAAGCTCTTGATGGTAGGCCTCCGGCCGGCTGCTCAAGGTGCTGGTCAGGTTGAAAGGCGGCCGGCGCAAGTCCCATTCGAACAGGCTACCCCCTTGGGCGGGGGCCAGATAAAGGTTGAAGGCAGTTCCCTCAATTAAGAGCTCGTCCCGGCCGTCACAGTCCAGGTCGGTCATCTCCCAAGCCAGGTGGGGACCAGTCCTCTGGAGGGCGGCATCAACCTGGTTCTGGGCCTCGATAAGGTGCGAATAGGTCTCGGCCCGGATGCCATTAAGGTAGATTCCACCGAAGACGCCGTGCCAGTAGGGGCAGTTACATTGTCCCTTCCAGAGCTCGTCGACCCCGGGGTGCTGATACCGCACATTTAAATGTGCGGTATCAGCCGAATTTGCCGTGTCAGCCAAATGTGCGGTATCACTTGCGGCAGCTCCGTAAACTTGCCGGTGGACGCGCAGCATCTTCTTGTGCATGTTATTGACTTCGGGATACTTGACCAGGAAATAGCGCCAGAACCCGCCACCAAGGAAGCGCAGGATATCATCCCGCCCCTCCTCCTCCAGCCTGTGCTTCAAGTGCGTGAGCTGATAGGACCGCTCGGCCGGCAGCGCCCACTCCATCATCTCATCGTACGAAGCCGTGGGCAGGTACACCCGCCCCAGGGGCGGATAGGACCGGGCGTATTCGCCCAGGGCAATAGTGTGGAGCCAGTCCTGGTTTCGTTCCAAAGCCTTGAAGAAATCTTCGACCCACCCCTTCTCCCAGCAGTGGGCGTAGGTTCCCGGCCAGAGGCCAAACTTCTCGCCGTCGTCCCCCAAGACCGCCAGGCTAATCCCGGAGGTTGCCACTTCCGACAGATAGTCCATGACTCTTGGAACCTCATGCCAGGGAATAGCGTAGCGAAGGTACTTACTGGTGGGGAATATCTTCAGGGTGTTTCCCAGGTCTTCGGTGATATAGTAACCGAAAAGGTCCTTGTTCTCCAGCCCTATTATCCTGAAATGGGTATCGTCTACCACGGTCCACTGAATCCCCGCCTGCGCCAGGGTGGAGGGCAGATCGGGTTCCCAGACCCGCTCCGCAAGCCAGATGCCGGTAGGCCGCTGGCCAAAGCGCTCTCTGGCAAAGGCGGACATCTTCTCTACCTGGCCGGTGCGGTCTGCGGGAGGTATCGATGGTAGGATGGGCTCATAATAGCCGCCGCCCATGATTTCCACCTGCCCCCTGGCGGCCAGGGCAGCCAGGCGATCAAGGAAATGGGGGCGGTTTTCCACAATCCAATCTAAGAGGGGTCCACTGTAGTGGAGAGAGACCCTGATAGCCGGGTGCCTGTCCAGGCTCTCGACCAGAGGGAGGTAAGACCGATCGTAGGCCCAGGCGAAAACCGAGGGGTCGTTGCCGACCGGCTGGTGATTGTGGAAGGCCAGCCCCAGGTACAGATGTTTGCGGCTCATATCAAGATAGAAGGAGGCGGTCCCTTATCTTGGCTCTCAGGTCGCGGGCGGCTACTTCCAGGTAGTAAAGCTCGGTCTTAATCTGAGGGCTGCAGCCGCTGGTGCGGATCGCTTTGTAAGCATTGAATAGAGCTTCAAATTGCTGCATCAGTCCCCGGTTGACCAGGTTGATGTCCCACCAAGGCCTCCGGCTGGCCCACCAGAACTGATCGCTGTGTAAAGACCGGTCCAGGAGGGCGCGGGCGATATCGACATAATAATGGCTTCCTTCATTGTCGGCGAGCTCGCGGCTCCGTTTAACCATCTGGATGGCTATTTCCATATGCTCCCAGAGGAACCGGTGTATCTCATTGTCCTTGTCCAGCCACAGGGGGTACGGATTGTTGGCCCGCAGGTCGTCCCCGCTGGTGCTCCACGAGGAAGCATGAGGTTGGATGGCGGCCCCACGGGGAAAGAGGTCCAGAAGCTGGCTTATGGTAACGGATTGAATGCCGGAAGTCGCTTCCCCGTGTTGCAGCAGGCGGAAGTGCTGCTGCACGGGCGCCGCGGGTGCGTCCTTTCCCACTGTGGCTATAAAGTTGTTGGAGTATACGCTGGCCCCTTGTCCGGGTGCGACGGGTGGCACGCAGGCCTCTCCCAACTCCCCAGAGGTTGGAGGACAAATTGCTCCGTACACCTCTTCCAGAAAGAGCTTTTCCCAGTTCTTGATGTGATGGCCGAAGGTCTCTGCATCCATGGCCGTTATGACGTAGGCATCTTTCTTACCGTTGCCTATCCTTCGCAAGTGGTTGATGAAGTCTGCCTCGTCGGTCTGCCGGAAGCTGATCTCGTTGCTCAGCAGGTCATCCCGGAAGAAGACGTTCAAGCCATCCATGCCTTCCGGAACATAGTGTATTTCATCCACCGGCCAGGACGCGGGGCAGGCCACGCCGCTCAAGATTACCCAGCGATGGCCCGTCTCTAGAATCGCCGGGGCCAGATCTCGGCTGTAGGCCATCTCCGGAGGGAAGAAGCCTGCAGGGTTGTACGCCTGACCCAGGATAGCCCGGTTGGCCTGCCAGTTCTGGGAGATCTGTCTGCTGGCCTCCTCCTGGGGGATAAGAGGGAGGATGGGGTGGTATTTCCCCGAGCCGGTGAACTCTATTTGCCCCCGCTCTGCGAGCTCCGCCAGGCCTTCGATGATGTCCATCTTGCCGTGGTCTCTCAGGAGCTCGGTCAAGACCGCGTTGATGTTGACCGTTACCCTGGCCGTAGGCATGTCGTTGAAGACCCTGATCAGGGGCCGGTAGGATTCGTCGCAGATGCGGTCCAAGACCCAGTGGATCTGAGTTGGGGGCTGATAGAAGTGCAACAGCGGTGCCCAATAGATCATTCCGACCTCACTTCCTCTTCCGTCATAAGACTATTGTACACGGAAGCTCTTTGAACATGTAGTGGCAAGGCATGCGTTGCCACTATGGGTTAAGCAATGCCGCATTATTGTACACGGAACCTCTTTGCAATAACAAAAAGTTCACATTGGTAAGCTAGTATCGTTGGGACTGCTTTCCTGGCCCGATACCGCAAGTTTTTGGTTAAGCACAATCCAAGACGCCAAGCCTAGTCTGCCGAATAAATTCGGCGTTACGTTTAGCCCAACGCCGAATTTATTCGGACGGTCGTTGCACAATACTTGGGGCTTGACCATAAACCTGCGGTATCGGGCGCTACGGCGGCGCTAGAGCGTCACGCGTGTACTTGACCCGCGGGTCCCAGAGCATCCAGCCGCTTACGCCGGCATCGTGCGCCGCCTTCTTTTGGGCCAGCACCTCCGCAGCCGCAAACGAGCGCCTGTCGAAGGCATAGTCGGGGAAGTCTTGGAGCCAGGGGCGAATCTCGACACCGGTGTCTCCCACACGTTCCATGGCCTTGTCCAGGCTATAGAAGACGATCTCGTACGGGTGGGCTACGGCGTTAACATAGCCCGGGATGCCATTTGCGAAGGTGGAGGGATAGACCATGGGGGATATGACGTCCACCACGGAGGCCAGGTCCTCCAGCCTCTGGCCGAGGCCCATGTCGTCATCCCGCCAGGTGGTATAGCCGAAGGTATCTATCGCTACCTTGACCCCCAGGGGCTTGAGCTCCTGTCGGGCCCGAGACAGGAAGCCCTGGATCGCAGCCTGGCGGCTCTCCCGGGTAGCCTCTTGGGAGAAGACGGCGCCCTGTACGTCACCGTCGGTTGGGAACCGGATATAATCGAACTGTACCTCGTCGAAGCCCTTTTCGGCGGCCTCTCGGGCGATGGCCAGGTTGTAGTCCCAGACCTCTTCCTTGAAGGGGTCGGTCCATGCCAGACCCTCGTTGTCTATCCAGCGGCCTTCCGTGCGTCCATTCCGGACGGCCAGGTCGGGTCTGGCCTGCGCCAGAGGATTGTCCTTGAAGACTACCACGCGGGCGATGGTGTAGATTCTCTTTTCCTTGAGATAGACCATTAGCTCGTCGATGTCCATCATGGTGACGTAATCTAATGCGCCGATCTCTCTTGCCAGGGGAAGTTGGCTGGGAAACGCCACATAGCCCCGGTCTCCCTTCACGTCTATCACTACCGCATTCAGCTCGGTATCTTCGATCAGGCCAAAGGCGTGGTCCCGGAATGCTTGGCTCCCGATAGCAAAGAAGGTCATATAAAGAGCTTTGACCGGTTTATGCTGCAGCCTGGGGCGGCTAGGGCCCGGTGTCGCCGCTGGAGGGGTGCCGGGGCCCGCCGGGGTGAGGCCCGGGGCTGCTCCATCCAGGAACAATTTCTGGCCTACATAGATAAAGCTGGGATCGGAGATTGAGTTGGCTCTGGACAGAGCTTCAACAGTTGTGTTGTTGCGTAGGGCGATAGCCCAGAGGGTATCGCCCGGCTGGACCGTGTATTCTCCGGGGTCCGAGGCCAGGGCTGTTGGGCCCGGAAGTACCAGGGACAGCAGCATGACCAGTAAGGGCAAGCCAGGAGTCCCGCCTCTGGCATGGATTCTCATTAAGGTCGCGACCAGCTTGTTCAGCCTCAGTTACTTCTCCTGTTGCAGACTTGCGGCTAAAGTTAGCATAGGGCGAGAAGGGTGTCAAGGGAGCAGTCCGACCTTGATGGGCACTCGCTTGACAACTGGCCGTGGTGAAGATACCCTCGGTGCTAAGAGGATAAGGGACGGCGATAGGCGCGTTGCGGGGCTACACCGACCACAGATTTCGGCTGAGTGCGGCACAGGCCGCTGGGTGCAACCCCTGAGTGTCCGGCCTGCGCAAACAGGCGGGACGCCTGTTCCACTTCTGGAGGGGAAGCTAGGATGCAAACACAGCAGACCAGACCCGGTGTGCTTTCAGGAATTGTCCAGGCAGCTAACCCCGTCTTCATAAGCGTCGTGATATGTCTGCCCGCCGGCGCTCTCATATACGCTCTTAATTTCGGGCCGCTTATGTTTCTCAACTACGTCCATATCTTAACGGGTGGCCTCTGGACCGGGATAGACCTTTTCTTCGGATTCGTCCTTGGTCCGATCCTGGGCGCGATGGAGCCCAAAGACAGGGCCGCCGTCTTCAAGCGGCTGGTGCCGAGGATGACTTTCCTTATGCCAGCGCTCGCCGCCGTAACGGTTACAGCAGGGATCGAGTTGACCAACCGGCTGGGTTTCCCTCTGGACAACCCGCGGATTATTGCTGCCTTCATTATCACGGGGATACTCACCATTCAAGGATTTGGGATAATCCTTCCCAACGAGATCCGCGTATTTCAGCAGTTGCTGTCTGAGACTCCGGACATCGACAAGATAGCGCGGCTGGGCATGCGGAACGCCAGGCTCGGCGGCATACAAGGCGTGTTTCAGCTAGCCATCGTCTTCATCATGGCCACGATCAGGTTCTAGGGTTCTGTCGCACGACTTACTAAATATCTGCCGCCGTAGGGGCGACCCGCCGGGTCGCCCCTACCTTAGATCAAATCCCGATTGACAGTCCGCTAG
>Ga0082335_1004440_pt1 | contig 21019 bp, 21 predicted proteins | sample Subgrocontami58m_FD_72375 | JGI IMG/M metagenome (GOLD analysis project Ga0082335, IMG submission 72375) | Subsurface groundwater microbial communities from S. Glens Falls, New York, USA - GMW37 contaminated, 5.8 m (SPADES assembly) (version 2) ... | reverse complement strand
AGATCGCCCACTTGAACGCCGAGCGCATTCTGCGCATGTAGGTGACGCGCCTAGTCCCTGGCGCCCGCCTGCCTCAGGAGCTGGGCGACGTCTCCCTTGCGAGCCTTGAGCGCCAGCGACAGGGCGGTCGCACCGGCATCGTTTCGAAGCGCGGGATCGGCTGAATGGGCCAGGAGCAGCTTCACGGCATCGGCGTTCCCTTGCGCAGCGGCCATCATCAGCGGGGAGGCATCGTTGGGGGCGCGCGCATTGACCTCGGCGCCCTGCTCGATCAAGTAGCGGCACACCTCGGTCCGCCCTTCCCAGGCGCAGTAGTGCAGCGCGGTCCAGCCCGGCTGGTTGATCTCGGCACCCCGGGACCGAAGCAGGCGTACGACCTCCAGGTGGCCCTTGAGGCTCGCCATCATGATCGCCGTGTCACCGAACGCGTTCCTCGCCCCCAGGTTCGCGCTCTGGCCGGCGAGATACTGCGCCGCTTCCAGGTGGCCTTCGCGTGAGGCGAGCATGAGCAGGGTATTGCCGGTGGGGTCCGCAGTGTCCACCGCCATGCCCTTGGATACCAGGCTCCGGAGGGTCGGGACGTCGTTTACGCGCGCGGCCCGAAGGATGTCCTCGAAAGGGGTCTGCGCCAGGCCGTGCCCGGGGACAAGAGACAATAGTATAAATTGTATAAACAGAAGGATACGTGCCATATCTACTGTAGAGTATTAACTATTGCGGCACGTCTGAACAGGGCGAAAAAGTTGTCGGTGGTCGCCTTTGCGACCTCCTCCAGGGTCTGTCCGCGCAGCCGCGCGATTTCCTCGGCGACGTGGCGCACCAGGCCGGGATGATTGGTCCGGCCCCGCCAGGGCACGGGCGCGAGGTAGGGCGAATCCGTTTCCACGAGCAGGCGCTCGAGCGGGATCCGGCGTGCGACGTCCTTGAGCGCGACCGCGTTCTTGAACGTGACGATTCCGGACAGCGAGATGTGAAAGCCCAATGCCATCGCTGCCTCGGCAACTTCCTGGGTCTCGGTGAAGCAGTGCATGACGCCGCCGACCGCCTCCGCGCCCTCTTCCCGCATGATCGCGAGCGTATCCTGCGCGGCTTCGCGCGTATGGACGATGAGGGGCAAGCCGGCTTTGCGCGCCGCCCTGATGTGGACCCGGAAGCGCTCGCGCTGCCATTCGGTGTCGCCGGTCTGGCGGTAGTAGTCGAGCCCGGTCTCCCCGATTGCGACGATCTTGGGATGCTTCGCCCGCTCGACCAGGTCCTCGGTCGTGACGGGATCGGCGCTCTCGTGGTCCGGATGGACGCCGACCGAGGCGAAGAAATTGTCGTAGCGATCCGCCAGATCGAGCACCTTCGGCCACTCGGAGAGGCTGACGCTCACGCACAGCGCATGGCTCACGCCGTTCGCGGCCATGTCGGTGCGAACCTGCTCGACCCGGCCCTCAAATTCGGGAAAGTCGAGGTGACAATGGGAATCGACGAGCATCGCTCAGCGGTCCGTCCCGAGGATCAAGCCTTGGTAGTCGATCAGGAGCCCTTCGAAGAACAGCCGGGGGTTGAGCGGGTGCTGGGCGAGGCCCCTCGCCTGTGCAAGCCGGCGCAGCAGCCTGCCTGCCTGTGCCGGCAGGCAGCGCCCGGACACCGTCCGGATGCCTGGCTCGTCGGTCACGTGGTAGCGGATCGTCCCGGCGAGCCTGAAGCTCATCAGGTCGTAGACCCAGCGCTGGAGCCACCCGACGGCTTCGCTGGGATCGACGGCCAGGCAGGAATCGGCCGCGGCGACCGGGTCGAATCCTCTGTCCTTGAGCTGCTCGATCAGCCGGCGCCGCGCGGGTTCGCTTTCCGCCAGCCACAGGGCCGTGAGGGGCGCCCCGCCGGCAAGCGCAAGCAGCGATTCCGGGCTTTCCATGCCCTGATCCCTCAGCCAGGCGGCAGCCTGTTCGCGCGAGGGCGCCGTGACGACGACGTTCTGGCAGCGGCTTCGAATGGTGGGCAGCAGCCGGTGCGAAAAACCGGTCACCAGCAGGAACACAGTGTCGGGCGGCGGTTCTTCCAGGCTTTTCAGCACGGCGTTCTGCGTCGCCGGGTTCATTGTGTCCGCAGGATGCATCAGTATCACCCGGCGGCCCGCCCGGTGCGTGCCGACCGAGAGGAAGCGCTGCAACTCCCTCACCTGCTCGATGCGTATCTGGTCGCTTTTCTTCTTGGATTCGGCGGGCTCGGCCTCCTCGTCGTCAGCCATGCTCTCGGGCTGGATCAGGCGAAAGTCCGGGTGGCTTCCCTGCCCGAACCAGACGCATGCCGGGCAGGTACCGCAGTAACCGCCGTCGGCAAGCGGCTCTTCGCAGAGCAAGGCCTGCGCAAAGGCGCTCGCCAGCTCGAGCTGTCCCATCCCTTCGCGCCCGTGCACGAGCAACGCGTGCGGCAGCCGAGTACGCGTCTTCGCAAGCTCGATAAGCTGAGCAGATTGCCAGGGTAGTATCATTTACGAACAGTAACTTACAAATATCTCTTCAAGTGTCGCTCTAACTATCTCGAGCGGCCGGCTGGCGTCGATCACCCGGATCCTGTGGGGGGCCTCGGCAGCCCGTTCCAGGTAGGCTTGGCGAACGCGCTCGAAAAACCCATTGTCCTCACGCTCGAAGCGGTCCAGTTCGGCCTGCGAACCCGCAAGCCGCAGCCTGGCTGTCTCGACCGGAAGATCGAAATACAGCGTCAGGTCGGGTTGCATGTCGCCCTGGACCCAGCGCTCGAGCGCAGCAATCCTGTCCCGGGCGAGGCCCCGGCCGCCTCCCTGGTAGGCGAAGGTGGCATCGGTAAAGCGGTCTGAAAGGACCCATCGGCCACTGTCCAGCGCGGGCAGGATCGCCCGCACCAGGTGTTCGCGGCGCGCAGCGAACATCAGCAGGGTTTCGGTTTCCAGGTGCATCGGCTCGGACAGCAGCAGCTCCCGAAGGCGCTCGCCAAGGGGCGTGCCCCCGGGCTCCCGCGTTACCAGCACGTCGTGGCCGCGACCCCGGAGCCGCTCGGCGATCCAGCCCAGGTGCGTGCTCTTGCCGGCGCCGTCGACCCCTTCCAGGGTGATGAATCGGCCGCGCGAACCGGGCGGCGCGGTCATCGTCCGCCCTTCTGGTACTTGGAGACCGCCCGGTTGTGGTCGTCGAGCGAGCGCGAGAACACGCTGGTCCCATCCCCGCGCGCGACAAAGTACATCGCGTCCGTCCTGGCGGGGTTCACGGCAGCGGAAAGCGATGCCTGCCCGGGAAGGGCGATCGGATGCGGCGGAAGGCCGACCCGCGTATAGGTGTTGAAAGGCGTATCGGTCACGAGGTCGCGCTTGCGCAGGTTGCCGTCGAAGGTCTCCCCGATGCCGTAGATGACCGTGGGATCGGTTTGCAGCTTCATTCCGGCCCGCAGTCTGTTGACGAATACGCCCGCGATCAATTGCCGCTCCGATGCCTGCCCCGTTTCCTTCTCGACGATCGACGCGAGAATCAGGGCTTCGTAGGGGCTGGCGAGCGGAGAGTCGGAGGCCCGCTGCTGCCAGGCGGATTGTAACCGCTTCTGCATGGCGTGATAGGCCCTCCCCAGGATGTTCAGGTCGCTTTCCCCTTTGCCGAACACGTAGGTATCCGGAAAGAACCGGCCTTCCGGGACAGTGCCATCGGCACCCAGCCGCCGCATCAGCTCCGCATCCGCAAGCGCGGTCGTGTCGTGGCGGATGAAGGCGTGGGCGTCGAGTGCCGCACGCACTTGGCGGAAGGTCCAGCCCTCGATGAAGACGACCTCCGACTGCGCGAAGTCGCCCTGGGTGATCTTCTGCATCAACTGCCAGGGCGTCACCCCGGCCGTGACCTCGTAGCTCCCGGCCTTGATCTTCGTTTCGCTGGACAGCAGCTTTCCCAGAAGGTTGAACTTCCAGGCCGGCATGGCGATGCCGGCCTCGACGATTTGCCGGGTGGCGCCGCGAAGGCCGCTGCCCCGCCTGATCGAGAAATCGGTCGGCGACGCGCCGAGTTCGACCGGCGTCACGGCAAACCAGGCGATCCATGCGGCGAATGCGAGCGACGCGGCAAAAGCCAGGGCGGTCAGTCGTAGCAGTGCGTGTCGCATCGGCGGCGGCGAGTTTCCCCGGGGGAGAGATACCTGAGACGATATAATAACTTGCTGGTTCAGTACTGACGTGGCGGGCGGTGACGATGAATGCAGTTTGGCAACGGTGGCTGGAGTCTCTCGGGGCGAAAGTCGAGGACGGCGTGGTCACGGATTTTGGCGACCCGCGCGGCGAGCTCGCGGCGGCGCGCAGCGGCAGCGTGCTCGCCGACTTGTCGCACCTCGGGGTGCTGGACTTCAGCGGCGAGGACGCCGAGACCTTCCTGCACGGGCAGCTCTCGTGCGACGTTCAAGCCATGGACGCGGACTCGGGCAGCTACGGCAGCTACTGCACGCCCAAGGGAAGGATGCTGGCCGACTTCCTGCTCTGGCGCGTGGTGGGCGGTTTCCGGATGGCGCTGTCGCACAGCCTCGTCGCGCCGATCCAGAAGCGCCTGCGCATGTACGTGCTGCGCTCGAAAGTCCAGGTCGCCGATGCGTCGGACGCGGTCGCGCTGCTCGGCGCATCGGGCGACGCCGCCCCGGCGGCGCTCGGACCACTCGTGGCCGAGGCTCCGCAGCGCGCCTGCGAGGCGCGCCCGCTCGGCGAAGGCGGAACCCTGATCGCGCTGGGCGGCGCGCGCTATCTCCTCGCCGTGCCCGTGGAAAGCGCGCGTAACCTGTGGTCGGGCCTGGCCGCCCGCTTGCGCCCGGTGGGAACGCCCTGCTGGGAATGGCTGGACATCCGCAACGGCGTGCCCCTGGTCACCGCGCGCACGCAGGAGCAGTTCGTGCCGCAAATGGCCAACCTCGAGCTGATCGGCGGCGTCAACTTCAACAAGGGATGCTATCCGGGCCAGGAAATCGTAGCCCGTACCCAGTATCTCGGCAAAGTGAAGCGCCGCATGTTCCTCGCGCACCTGGAATCGGAGGCCGCGCCGATGCCGGGCGAGGAAATCTTCAGCGACGACCTGCCGGGACAGTCGAGCGGCATGGTCGTGAACGCCCAACCTGCGCCCGAGGGCGGATACGATCTGCTCGCGGTGGTGCAGCTTTCCAGCCGCGAGTCTTCGACGGTGCGCCTGCGATCCCCCGAGGGCCCGGTGCTGCGCTTCCTCGAGCTTCCCTACGCGGTAGCATGAACCCGGGCTACTACATCTATTACCGGGTCGCCCTCGAGCGCGCCGACGAAGCCATGCGCATCGTGGCGGCGGTCCAGGACGAGGTTCTGATGAAGGCGGGCGTTGGCGGCCGGCTGATGCGCCGTCGGGACGATCCGGCGACCTGGATGGAAGTCTACGAGGACGTCGCGGAGGAAAAGTCGTTCCTGGCCGCGCTGGCGGCCGCAGTCGAGCGCCACGGATTTCAGCGGCTGCTCGTGCCCGGATCGAGCCGGATCGTCGAAACCTTCGTCCCGGTTTGAGCGATGTGCCTGATCCTGTTCGCCTGGCGCGCCCATCCAGAGCATGCGCTCATCATTGCGGCGAATCGCGATGAATTCTTCGACCGCCCGGCGAGCCCGGCGGCCTACTGGCCGGATCGACCCGGAGTGCTCGCCGGACGGGACCTCACCGCCAACGGAACCTGGCTCGGCATCACCCGGACCGGGCGTTTCGCCGCCATCACCAATTACCGGAATCCCGCCGAACGCAACCCGTCCGCGCCTTCCCGGGGGCGGCTGGTCGCGGATTTTCTCGACGCCGCGCAGACTCCTTCGGAGTACTTCAGCGGCGTCGCGCCGCAGGCGCAGGAATTCAACGGCTTCTCGATGCTCGCCGCGGACGGCAGATCGCTCGCCTTCTATTCCAATCGGGAAAACGTCGTTCGCGACGTGCAGCCCGGCGTGCATGGCCTGTCGAACCATTTCCTGAACACCCCCTGGCCGAAGGTCGAGAAGGGCAAGGAAAGGCTGGGCACCCTGCTCGAGCGAGCGTTCGACGCGGAAGCCTGCCTGCAAATGCTCGGTGACGCCGAACCCGCGCACGACCGCCACCTGCCCGACACCGGGGTGGGCATGGAATGGGAGCGCAGGCTCTCCTCCATCCGGATCGTCGGCGGGCACTACGGGACGCGCTGCTCGAGCGTGTTGCGCATCGGAACCGACGCCACGGTCGAATTCTGGGAGAGGAGCTACGCGCCCGAGGGCGGCGTTACCGGCACGGTCCACTACGCGTTCAAGCTTCCGGTTGCGGAGCCAGTGTGAGCGTCATCTCGACGTGCGGTATGCCGGCCTCGACGAATTCCGCGCCGGCGGCCGCGAATCCGAAGCGCCGGTAGAAGCCGGCTGCGTGAGTCTGCGCGTTCAGCCTGACCGACCGCATTCCCTTCGCCTTGGCGAGATCGAGAAGCGCATCGAGCAGGGCCGAGCCCACGCCCCTGCCGCGCCACCGGGCGAGAACCGCCATGCGGCCGATGTGGCCGTCGGGCAGCAGGCGCGCGGTGCCGATCGCGCCGCCCTCTCCGTCGAAGGCCACTGCGTGATCCGAAGGCGCATCCCAGTCGTCCCATTCCAGCTCGCGCGGCACGCCCTGCTCTTCGATGAACACCCGTTCGCGCACCGCGCGCGCAAGCGGCAGCGCCTCGGACCACGGCATGAGTCGGACGGAGTATCTCGCGTTCACGGTTTGGAGACCCCTCGGGGTTTTATAATACATGGCGGAAGTGTCTTACAAGTCCGGTGTTGAAAGACCTGGCGAAGATTTCGGGGTTATCAATGTCTCGCTATTTTGGAAAGTTGCGAAGTTGTAACTTTCCAAAATAGCGAGATGTATGGGCCTCAAGAACGGGCACCCCGTTTGATTCCGGCCATGCCGGCCTAGGAAAGAGGACTCATGCGCAGTCTCTGGGACGAAGGCGAGGCAGGACAGTACAACGGCGAACTGGGATTGCGCGTCTACACGTCGCGGCTGCTCGGCCGTGACAAGTCGCTGGTACTGCACGGCGGGGGCAATACCTCGGTCAAGATCCGCGAAGCGAACCTGTTCGGCGAGGAGGAGGAGATCCTCTACGTCAAGGGCAGCGGCTGGGACCTGGAGAAAATCGAGCCGCAGGGGTTCTCGCCGGTGCGCCTCGCGCACGTGCTGCGACTGGGCGGCCTCCCCGCCCTTTCGGACCCCGAGATGGTCAACCAGCTCGCCACGCACATGCTGCGCGCCTCGGCACCCGCGCCCTCGGTCGAAACCATCCTTCACGGCTGCCTCCCCTACAAGTATGTCGACCACACGCATGCCGACTCCGTGGTGGCGATCACCGATACGCGCGATGGCGAGGCGCGCATCCGCGAGGCCTACGCAGACCTGTGCGTGGTCATCCCCTACCTGATGCCGGGCTTCGACCTGGCGCAATACTGCGCGCGGGCGTTCGGCGAGCGCAGGACCGAACGTACCATCGGCATGGTGCTCCTGAACCACGGCATCTTCTCCTTCGGCGACTCGGCGCGCGAATCCTACGAGCGCATGATCGAGCTGGTGTCGCTCGCCGAGGCGTATCTCGGGAAGAAGAACGCCTGGACGATCGCCCTGCCCGCCGCGAATCCGGATCCTGTTGAGCCGCTCGCACAGGCGCAGCTGCGCCGCAGGATTTCGGAATCGGCGGGCGCGCCGATGATCCTCAAGACCTGCACCGACGCGCGCACCCTCGGCTTCGCGCGCCACCCGCAGGCCGCTCGGATGTCGCAGCAGGGGCCCGCGACGCCCGACCACGTGATACGCACCAAGCGCTTGCCCCTGCTCGGCACGGACGTCGCGCGCTACGCGGCGGACTACCGCGCCTATTTCGACCGCCATGCGGCGGGTTCCCGGGAACCCAAGTCCATGCTCGATCCCGCGCCGCGCGTGGTGCTCGATCCATCATTCGGCCTGGCGGTTGCGGGCAGGACGGCGAGGGAGGCGCTGATCGCCGAGGAGATCTACGCGCACACGATCGAGGTCATCCTGCGCGCCGAAGCACTGGGCGGATACCAGGCCCTCCGCGCGCAGGATGTATTCGATGTCGAGTACTGGGACCTCGAGCAGGCCAAGCTGAAAAAGGGCGGCCAGCCTCCCGAGTTCGCAGGCGAAGTGGCGCTGGTGACCGGCGCGGCATCGGGCATCGGCAAGGCGGCGGTCGCGTCGCTGCTCGCGCGCGGCGCGGCGGTCGCCGGTCTCGATGTCAGCCCGACGGTCGAGAGCCTGCACTCGTGCGCGGATTACCTCGGCCTGCGCTGCGACGTGACCGACGAACAGGCGGTGATTGCGGCGCTGCGCGATTCGGTGCTTCGTTTCGGCGGCCTGGACATGCTGGTGCTCAATGCCGGCATCTTTTCCGCCGGCCGGAAGATCGCCGAGCTCGCGACGCAGGAATGGCGCCGTGTCATGGAGGTGAACCTCGATGCCAACCTCTTCCTGATGCACGCCTGCCATCCCTTCCTGAAGCTCGCACCGAAGGGCGGCCGGGTGGTGGTGATCGGCTCGAAGAACGTTCACGCGCCGGGGCCCGGCGCGGCGGCCTACTCGGCCTCGAAGGCGGCGCTCAACCAGCTCGCGCGCGTCGCGGCGCTCGAATGGGGCGCGGACGGGATCCGGGTCAACACGCTGCATCCCGACGCCGTATTCGACACCGGGCTGTGGACCGAAGAGGTCCTCGCGCAGCGGGCCAAGCACTACGCGATGAGCGTCGAGCAATACAAGACGAAGAACGTCCTGCGCACCGAGATCACCAGCCGCGACGTCGCGGAACTGGCGGCGGAAATGTGCGGCCCGCTGTTCGCGAAGACGACCGGCGCGCAACTTCCGGTCGACGGCGGCAATGAACGCGTCATCTGAGCCCGCGGTTTTCCTGACGCTGCGCTGGCTCGGCGACGCCCTCGAGCTGATCGACCAGCGCAAGCTGCCATCGCGGGTCGAATACGTGCGCTGCGGCGACGCCGCGCAGGTCGCCGCGGCCATCCGCGACATGGTGGTGCGCGGCGCGCCGGCCATCGGCTGCGCGGCGGCGTTCGGCGTGGCACTCGAAGCGCGCGCAGTTGCGTCGTCCTCCGCGGAGGACATCGAGCGCCGTCTCGACTCGGCGTTCGATGCCCTGGCGCGCAGCCGCCCGACGGCGGTCAACCTTTTCTGGGCACTGGAGCGCATGAAGAAGGCACGCGTCGGCGCATCCGCGCTGCCGCGCGAGCGACTGGCCGCGGCGCTCGCCGATGAAGCCGTGCGCATCTACACCGAGGACCTCGAAGCCAACCTCGCGATCGGTAAAGCCGGCGCGGCGCTCGTGCCCGACGGCGCGCGCGTCATGACCCACTGCAACGCGGGCGCGCTGGCGACCGCGGGCCACGGAACGGCGCTGGGCGTCATCCGCAGCGCGCGCGACCAGGGCAAGCGCATTTCGGTCATCGCCAACGAAACCCGGCCGTTCCTGCAGGGCGCGCGCCTCACCGCATGGGAGCTCGTCCAGGAGCGCATTCCCGTCACGCTCATCACCGACAGCATGGCCGGGCACATGATGCAGCAGGGCAAGGTCGACCTGGTCATCGTCGGCGCCGATCGCGTCGCCGCGAACGGCGACGTGGCCAACAAGATCGGCACCTACACGCTCGCGGTGCTCGCCTCGCGCCACGGGATTCCTTTTTACGTGGCGGCGCCCGTCTCGACCATCGACCTCGAAACCCGCGACGGCTCGGCGATCCCGATCGAGGAAAGAAAAGCGGACGAAGTGACCGGCTACGACGGCATGCGCTGGGCGGCGCAGGGCGTGGAGGTGCGAAACCCCGCATTCGACGTGACGCCGGCGGAGCTCGTCACGGCGCTCATCACCGAGCGCGGCGTGGCGCGCGCGCCCTTCGCATCGACGCTCCGCCGCCTCGTCGAGGGCTGATCGCGCCCGGGCGGTTCAAGCGTCGCGGATCTCGACCGGTGTGCCGGGAGCCACCCGTTCGAACAGCTCGATCATGTCCGCGTTTCGCATGCGGATGCAGCCGATCGAGCCGGGGGTCCCCATCGCGACATCGTCCGGACTGCCGTGGATGTAGATGTAGCGGCGCATGGTGTCGACCTCGCCGAGCCGGTTGAATCCGGGTTCGCAGCCCGAGAGCCACAGGATCCGCGTCAGGATCCAGTCGCGCCCGGGGAACCGCTCGCGGAGCTCCGGAGTGTAGATTTCGCCCGTGGGACGGCGGCCGACGAAGACCGTGTTGACCGGCTGGCCCGTCCCGATCTTGGCGCGCACGATGTGCCGCCCGCGCGGCGTGCAATTGCTGCCGCTCGCCTCGCCGGCACCATTGCGCGCAGTCGAGACCGCGTAGCGGCGCAGCTCCCTCCCTTCGTCGTCGAAAAGGGTCAGGCGCTGAGCGCCGATTGAAATGTCAATCCTCGGCATCTTCGGTCCTGCTCCCGCGACGGGCAGCGAAGAACCCGGAGAGCATGGCGCCGCATTCCTCGGCGAGGACGCCGGCGGTCACCTGCGCGTGGTGGTTCAGCCGCCGCTCCGCGAACAGGTCCACGATGCTGCCGCAGGCGCCCGTCTTCGGGTCGGGCGCGCCATAGACCACCCGCGCGATCCTCGCATGCATGATCGCGCCGGCGCACATCGCACAGGGCTCGAGGGTCACGTACAGCGTGCAGCCGACCAGCCGGTAGTTGCCGAGCGCCGCGGCGGCTTCCCGCATTGCGCGGATTTCGGCGTGCGCGGTCGGATCGCACAGCGAGATCGGCGCGTTGAAGCCTGTGCCCAAGACCGTGCCCTCCGGGCTCACGACGACTGCGCCGACCGGCACTTCGCCGCGCGCGGCGGCGAGCCCGGCCTGGGAAAGCGCCTCGCGCATCATGGCGGCGTCGAGGCCGATGCCGGACGCGGGCGCTGTTCTCATTCCTGACTCCGTTCTCGGCCCCGTCACGCGCACTCGCTGCGATCAGCGCGCACCTGCCGTGTCCTCACCCGTTTCCGCCCATGGCTTGATCTTCGCCAGGGTTTTCGCGAGCGTCGCCTTCGCAATCTCGGTGTCGTAGTCGACCTGAAGACGCAGCCACCAGCCATCCGAAAGTCCGAAAAACCTGCACAGTCGCAGATCAGTGTCTGCGGTAATGGCGCGCTTGCCGGCGAGTATCTCGCCGATGCGCTGCGCCGGCACGCCGATCTCCTTCGCCAGCCGGTAGTTGCTCATACCAAGCGGCTTCAGGAACTCCTCGGCCAGCATCTCGCCCGGCGAAACGGGCTTCAGTTTCCTACTCATGTCCATCTCCGTCAGTGGTAGTCCACGATCTCGACGTCTTCGGCGTCGGTGCCCGTCCAGCGAAAGCAGATGTGAAACTGATCGTTCACGCGGATACTCCACTGGCCCGCGCGATCACCCTTCAGCTGCTCGAGTCGATTCGCGGGCGGTGCGCGCAGGTCATCGATGCGCCGTGCCACGTCGAGCTGCTTGAGCTTGCGCAGCGCGGGGCGCTCGATGTTCGCGAATCGGGCAACCCGCCGCAGCCCGAACAAGGCCCCGGTGTCGGCACACTTGAAGGTCTTGATCGCCACGGGCAGAATAGTAATGCATCGCGTGATTAACGTCAAGCGTGATTAGAATGCGCCCAATCGCGTAGAGCCCGAAAGGGCGCAAGATAGCTGGTCGATGGGGAAGCCGGCGTCGAGTGCTGCTGCCGTTGCCATGCTCTCCAAACCCTTGTCGATAGCGCGTACGCCAACCATTGCCGCCCCCACAATGCCTGCGCCTATTTTCGCACGCTGAGTATTTGCGTGCGTTGGCCTACAGACCATGCGCAGCGCGAGGATCGCCCGACGAACGAGATCGTGACGTTCTTACAAGGCATGGAAAATGCATTCGTCGTCGGAATGCCCGCCAAGCGGCGGCGACAATGTGTGCGCCGATGCGCGGCGCGTGTGCATTGCGAGGTGGATCATGTTGCGACGCAAGCCGAAATCGGCCGGGATACTGTCCGCAACGCTAGTTTTGGTTCTGATCGTGCCACAATTCGCATTCGCAGAGCTTTCCGAAGAGCCGATGCTCGGCCCGGGCCTGCGATTGCGGCCGGCATACGATGGCTCGGCGTCCCGGCGCGTAGAGCTGGTCCCGGTTGTCAGGTACTACGGCCGGCACTGGTTCGCGCGCTCGACCCAGGGCGTGCTCGAGGGCGGTGCCCGCGTGGAGCTTGCGCCGGGGCTTCATGCCGGCGCGCAACTGGCCTACGAACCGGGGCGCAAGGCGAGTGAATCCGATTTCCTCGAGAGTCACGGCGTGCCGGATTTCAAGCCCGGGGCGTCCATCGGCGTGCATCTCGAATGGGACCAAAGGTTCGGTCCCGTGCCGATCGCACTGCTCGCGCGCGCCCGGCGGCACGCCGACTCCGATCGGGGCGCTCAGGCCGACCTGCGTCTCAGCGTCGGCATTTTCCGCGGCGGACCTGTCGCCGCGGGCGTATTTGCGCAAGCGACGTGGGCGAACGCGAAGTCGGCCGGTTTCCTTTACGGCATCACGCCGCAGCAATCCTCCGCGACGGGCCTGCCGGCGTTCGATGCAGGAAGCGGCGGGTTGTTTGCCAGCTTCGGCCTGCTCTGGTCGATCGATCTGAGCCGAGACTGGATCGTGGTCGGAAATATGGAGAGCCGGCACTTGCGTGGCGGCGCGGCGCGCAGCCCGCTTGCGAAGCGCACATCGAATTACTACGTGAGCGCGGGCATCGCCTATCGTTTCTGAGGCGATTGGGCCGCGCAAGCGCGATTAGCGCGCGAGCGGCGGCGCGCCGTCGGTCGGCACCCCGGTGAAGTGGCGGTAAAAGGCTGCGGCGCGATTGATGAAGGAGGCCGCGTTGCTCTCGGCGAACGAGCTGTTCACCGAGAGGAGAGCGAAGATGCCCCAAGCGCGGGCGCCGCGTCGATCCAGGAAATAGAGGAATCTGATTTCGCCCGGCCCGAAAAGCGTCACGACGAATTGGCGCACCGGGGTCACGTTCTTCATTTCCACCACGAGGTGGTCGGCGCCGGCTTCGCGTACGCTCATCTTGTAGACTATCTCGCCGGTGGTGCGGCTGTCGCGCTGCACGAAGAAGAGGTCCCGGCCGAGCTTCATCTCGGACGCTCCAAAATCCGGGCGACGGTCCTTCGAGTCCGGCCCGTCGAGACCCGCGGCTTCGGTGACCAGGACCCGCCACTCCTTGTCCGTGACCGACCAGTACCGGATGCCGCGCAGGGTGGAAACCGCGCCGATTCTGTCCAGGAGCTTGTCCGCGCCCCCGGCGAAATGGAATGTGCCCGCCAGGGCCACGAGCAGATTGCCGACGCCATCGGTCCACCCGATGCACGGCGGCGGCGTCCACCATGCCAGGCTGGACTTGCCCCAGACCTGGACGTTGGGTTGCTCTCCGATCTCCGCGTAGTACGGCTGCGGAGGACGCCCGCACGGCGGCTGCGGGGCGTCTTGCGCAAGCGCGCCGGACGACGAAGCGAGCAGGAGCGCGAGCGCAATTCCTTTCACGGCCCGCGCGCATCCCAGCGCAGACGATTCAACGCCAGTCGACCACGCCGAAGTGGTCGTGGCCCAGCATGGTGTAGAAAATGCCGAACGTCGCGCGGCTTTGCGTCCTGTCGCCCAGCGTCGGGTAGCTCGCGTCGCGCCGGTTCCACAGGTACTTGATCGAGATTGCGTGCTGGCGCCAGACGCGCCAGGTGAACGCGATGTCGGTTCGAATGATATTGTCATGTCCCGAGGTGGCGCCGGCCACGTTGGTCACGAAATATTCGCGCCCGGTCAAGTCGAGCGAGGCCTTGTCGCCAAACACCAGGCGCAGCGAAACGAGGGCCTGCGGCGCGATCCCGTAGTGATAGTCGCCTTCGGCGGAGCCGTGCAAGGTCCCGACCGCAGCGTAGCCCGCGCCCGCGAGGGCCGTGCCCTGCAGCGCGATGTCCTTGGTCAGCCATGCCTGCGCGGTCGTGCCGATGGACAAGGCGGTGCTCGAGATGCGGTAGGTCTGCGGCGAGATGTAGTCGTAGCTGCCGTAGATTCCCCAGACGCCGCGCCACTTGCTGCGCGACGCGTAAGTCTTCCCGTACAGCAGCCCGCGGGTCATGACGTTCTCGAACAGGTTCGCACTCGAGGCGGTGGCCTGGAACGTGAAGTAGTCGAACGGCCGCGTGTACTCGTAGCCGGGCTTGCCCGGCATGCCGTAGTCCAGGGAGAAGTCCGCGAGCGCCTCGTTCGGCCTCGCCCGGGTCGAAGCGCCCGGGTTGTTTTGCGTCTCGCCGCTGAAGCCCAGCGACAGTCGGCTGTAGTAGGGCGCGCCGCGGCTGGAGAAGATAGAGTTGAAGCCCATCACGCGGCGGTTGAAGCCCATCGAAGGGGAGATCGCGGTCGCGGCCCACTTGCGCCAGAACGGCGTCATGCCCCCGCCCTGCTCCAGCACCAGGTTCGCCATGCGAAACAGCGCCTCTCCGAAGAAGGAGCCGGCGACGCCGCTCGCGATCTGGTCGTTCCACGAGGGCGGCGTGCGCTCCCCCGCGACCTCCCAGAGCGCGCTGCCGGCGAACGTATAGGCGGCCGATTCCCAGTAGCTCAGGCCCGCGGACCTCGCGAAGCCGTGGTAAATCGAACCCTGGTACGGGTGTCCCACCTGGTTGATCTGGTACGGGTCGTTGTCCACCACCCATCGGCGGGACATGTTCTTGCCGACTGTATTCAGGTTGCTGGAGTAGTCGCTGCCGAGGACGTGCCGGTCGTAGATATTGAGCAGGGCGTCGAAGCCGATGATTTCCATCGCCGGGATCGCGTAGCTCTTGGGGCGCCCCGGTCCCGTCGGCGTGGGTTTCTCGGATGGGCGCGTCGGCGCCGGGTCTTCGGCCTGAGCCAGCCAGGACTTGGGGATCCGGAGCGAGAGGCCTCCTTCTTCCCGGGCGTGCAATGCGCCCGGGCCCAGCGCAAGGGTGGCGCCGAGCAGAGCGGCCCTGAACATGAAGCTCCCTACGCGCTCGCGCGCACGGGTTCTGTTCATTTCAGGTGCATGCCGCCGAACAGTCCCAGCAATCCGATGACGATGAGATAGACCGCGACGATGGTGTTCAGCAGCCGGGGCACGATCAGAATCAGCACACCGGCGATCAGCGATACCAAGGGTCCCAGGCTCAAGGTGATATTCATGGCTGCCTCCTTTGCATGTGGCAAGCAAGACCTATGCAAGGCTATACCCCTCGACGCGGGTGGCTCGGTGCGACAGCGCACGGAGCCACCTCTACGGTAGAGTTTTCGCAAACGGTTGTAAGTTTTGCCGGCTTGCGGGAGTCGACTATCGCTCCCAGGGGAACCGTGGACTCCGCGAGGCGCCTAGAGACCCCCCACGCCTTCCGAATCGCGGCGCCGTCCCTACTCCCACTCGATAGTAAACGAGGCTTGCAAGCCATTGTCGCGCATGGAACTCTCTCCAGCCAGAATCATTTTTACCGTCAGATTTACCGTCATCCGCATCTGGTGGCTGAAAAGAGCTTTCGGCATCTATCGGTATCTATCGAGGACAGTCGACAGCGCTACGCAGTCCACCTTTCGGGATCTATCGAGATCTATCGGGCCTCGGCGATGCTCCCTGGCAACATCAACGAGCCCTCCTTTGTTTGAAATGGCGCTAAAAAGTGCCGGCATCAAAAGATCTAACATATTGTCTGGAAATATTATTTCGACAATTTTTTTACCGTCAAAGCACTGCTCCACAGGTATCAGCGGTCCAGAAAACGTCAAAAATCGCCCCCTCAAACGGCTTAACTTATTGTTGCACCGAAATTTTTCGAACAATTTTTTACCGTCAGATCATATCAAAACTTGAAGCCATCAATCGCATCCAAATACGCGCTCGCGGCATCATCTAGCTTGAGCATGTAGAAGTTCATAGGCTGACGCGAATCCACTATGAGTAGGCCTCTTACTCAAACAGATAATTTGCTCTGCCATTCTTTCACCCAAGGCAGAAAAAGCCCGCCTTCCATCGGTTTAGCAACGAAATATCCTTGGGCTATCTCGCAGCCTGCTTGCTTCAAGCACAACCAATCTTCGCGAGTTTCCACGCCCTCGCCCACCGTCTTCAAACCCAGCTTTTTGGCCAGTTGCACACTCGATTCGATCACTGAACGCAGGCTTGGCTGCGTGCTGGCGCCGGTGACAAACGACTGGTCGATCTTCAATTCCGTGAACGGAATCCGTGAAAGCTGTTGCAGAGAGGAAAATCCGGTCCCGAAATCGTCGATCGACAACCCGAAGCCCTTCATCCTCAGGCGCGAGAATGTTTCCAGACACCGCGCGACATCGGTCATGGCAATCGTTTCCGTCACCTCGAACAATAGATTCGCTGCTTTGATGCCGTACTTATCGACAATATCGAGCAAGCGGTTCGAGAGCCGCGTGTCGTGCAGCGAGCTCAGTGACAGGTTCACGCTCACCGCAATATCGAGGCCATCGTTGCACCAGCGCCCGCACCACGCAGCCGATTTATCGAGAATCGTCCAAGTCAACTCGTCCATCTGGCCGCTTTCCTCGATTGGAGCGATGAACACGCTGGACGGCAGGATCCCGTGTTCGGGATGACGCCAGCGCGCCAACGCTTCCGCCCCGCACACTCGCTCAGTCTGAAGGTCTACCTTCGGCTGGAAGAACGGCTCGAACTGGCCGGCATCCAAGCCTGTACGGATCACGTCGACTGACAGCGCTGGCAGCGCGCTGCGCTCGCGCACTTTCGGGCGCGTCCAATGCTGCTCCAGCAAGGTTCGAAGCGTTCCAATCGTCGCCGGTTTGGCGAGACTCCCGAGCACCGTTAGGCGATACTCTTTCGCCATCAACTCCACGCTACGCAGAATATTCGCGTCTTTGCCGCTCAAGATGATGACCGAACACTCGAACCCTTTTTCCGCCACTCGGCGCAGAAACTCCATGCCATCCATTTCCGGCATATCGAGGTCACAAATAAGGGCATCCACGCGAATGTCCGGGGTGCCCATCATCACGAGCGCCCGTTGCGCGCTTTCGGCGGCATGGACTGTGGGGACTCCGATCGCAGACAGCATCTTGCCGATCACCAGTCGCTGATAACTGTCGTCATCGACCACGAGCACCTCAAGCGCGCCGAAATCACTCACTGTCATAAGCGAATCCCCCGGAAATCAACCGTAGCGACGCTCGATATACGTCTTGAGTTCGACAAACCCCCGCTCGAAGCGGTCTTTCAATGCGATGGCGGCCTGACGATTGCCAGCTTTGGCGACCGCCTCCAACTCCTCGCAGAGAATACCGAGATCCCCCGCAGCCGCGGTGCGCGCGGCCCCCTTCATACGATGCGCCAGCCGCGCCACCTCGGCGAGGTCACCGGCAGGGATCAACTCCGAGATCTGCCGGGCGTCCGCGTTCTTTTCCGTGATGAACCCAAGCAGGATCTCGCGCTCGAATTGCTCTTCTCCTCCGCTGATTTCCTTAAGGCGCGTCCAATCGATCGGGCTCTCGATAGCTTTTGCCTCGCAAACCACACCGGATTGATGCTCCGCATCCGACCGTGCCGCCCGGGCATGAGCGCGAGCCCCGCTCTTTAGCCAGGAACCAACCGCTTCACGCAAGGTCCGCAAATCGGCCGGTTTGGTCACCACGTCGTCCATGCCCGCTGCAAAACAGCGTTCGCGGTCTTCCTGAATCACGTTCGCCGTATAGGCGAGAATGATGGTGCGCGCTCGTTCTGAATTCTTCGCCTCGATCTCACGGATGCGCTTCGCCACGTCATAACCACTTAGTTGCGGCATCTGGCAATCGAGCAGAATGAGCGCGTAGTCACCCAATTCCCATTTGCGCATCGCCTCCAGGCCATCTTCGGCAACGTCGGTCGCATAGCCCAGCGCCGTAAGCTGGCGCACGGCGACGTTGCGATTGAGCGCGTTGTCATCGCATACGAGAAGACGGCCGGATTTCTCCGTCTGATCCCTTACCTCGACAGCAGCAACTGCTCCGCTCGCCGCAGGCAGATCCGCCACCTCCGCGACGGCGACCGGGATGCTCAACGTTACGGTCGATCCCTTGCCCAATACGCTCTCAAGCGTGAGCTCGCCCCCCATCAGGCTGGCGAGCCGGCGGCAAATCGCGAGCCCCAGCCCGCTGCCGCCAAAGCGGCGCGACGCGTCCATATCGACTTGCACGAAAGGCTGAAACAGCCTGGCTCGGTCCGCATCGCCGATGCCGATACCAGTGTCGCGCACCTCGATTCGTAGTTCTACCTTGTCCGCGTCGCGCTTCGTGGCATCGACCAGGATTCCGATTTCGCCCCTCTCCGTGAACTTAATCGCATTGCTCACCAGATTGGAAAGTATCTGTTTCACCCGCAGCGCGTCGCAGCGCACGATCGCAGGGACCCCGGCGGCCATACGGGAGTGCAGCAATAGCCCCTTGCGGCTCGCGCTGTCACGGAACATCTGCTCGATCGATTGCACAAGGTCATCGACGCGGGCCGGCTGCGGATCGATCTCCAGACGCCCTGCCTCGATTTTGGAGATGTCAAGAACGTCGTTGACAATATTCAGCAGCGAGCGGGCCGACTGCGACACCACGTCCAACATCTTGACCTGCTCCTCGTCGAGCCGGCTCAAGCCGAGCAACTCCAGCATCCCGGTAATTGCATTCATCGGGGTACGGATCTCGTGGCTCATCATCGAAAGAAACGCGCTCTTGGCCCGGTTGGCGCTCTCGGCTGTCGCTTTAGCATGCGCCAATTCCGTGTTGGTAGCGGAAAGTTCCGCAGTGCGGCTGGCAACACGCGACTCCAGCTCGGCTGTGTGCCGCTCGATCTTCTCGCGCAGGATCGCCTGCTGCAGGCCGATGGCGAGCTGGTCAGCAATGGTTCGTGCGATAACCAAGTGCTCATCGGTGAAATACCCGGTTTCGTTCGAGCCGAGGTTCAATGCTCCGAGCAGCTCGCCTTCCACCCGGAGCGGGATGCTCACATACGAGCGCAACCCTTTGTCCCGCAGTGCCGCGATGACGCTTGAAGGGCGGCTCATCGCTGCAACATCGGAAATGATGCGTGCCCGCCCCTCTTTCAGCTCCGCCAGGTCTTCGATCCCATATTGCTCCAGGGACAGACGCATGCCAGGCTTGAAGGGAAAGCCTACCGGCTGCTCTATCTCCAGCACGGTGCCCTCGTTTGCGGTTAGATCAAACGACATGACCGTCGCCCCCCAGTAGGGCATAAGGCGCCCAAGGTGCTTGAGGCCGGCAGCGACGATTTCGCGCGGCGAACGCGCTTCCAGAATTGCTTGATCCAGGTCCCTCAGCGCTTCCAGTCGCTTCGCGTAACCGCGCAAGTCCTCCTCGGCGCGCTTGCGCGCGGTAATGTCCCGCGCGATGGCAATGAACCGGGACTGCTCGCCGGAAGGAGCGACGCATTGGAGATTGATTTCCACCGGGATATCGCGTCCATCCCTATGACGGTGCACCGTTGTGAAATTAGCAACCGAGATCTCGCCGCGAAGCAGAGAGTCGGTCATCTTACGAAAGCCCGTCTCGTCATAATCGGGACTGATGTCCGAAGGTGTCATCGCCAGCAATTCTTCGCGCGAATAACCGAGCTGTTTGGTCGCGCCCTCGTTCACGTAAGTGAAGCGCAGGGTCTTCGGATCGAAGATGAACGCTGCGTCTTCGGTCGCATCTAGTGTCGCCAGCGCCTCGCGCTGAGCCGCTTCGGCGGTCGCGCGCTTTTCCGCCGCATCGTCGAGCAGACGACGAACCGAGGCAATCTCGGCGATGTCCGGGGGCGGCATGCCGGGTGCTGGCGTCGCCACCAGCGATGCCACGGACCTTCCGAGTCGGCGGCTGGCGAGCATCCCCCCGAGGGCGCTAACGAGGGTAATGGCCAGGATGGCGACCGCCAAGGCGAAGGCAGCCGCGACCATCGGTGCGCGATAGGCTTTCCGCGGAATCTCGAGCACTACCGACCAGGGCGATACCGCCGACTTAACTACGAACCGCCCGGCGGCATCGACGTCGGTTGCAGAATTCAGACCCAGCGGCGCGCGGCGTGCAATCATTTCACCATTGCCGTCCAGCAGAGCGAGGGACCAGCCCGAAGGCAGCACCACCTGCTCGATCCGATCCTGGAATTGACGGGTCTCGAAGATGGTGAGAACGAGAAAGGCGGTCTTGCCCTCGCGCAGGCCGGGAACGGCGATGGCGACCAGCGGTTCCTTGGCGATAGGCCCAGGAAAGATATCGCCGACGGCAGGCTTTCCCGTTTCCACCGCGGTTGGCGCCGCGGCGCGCCCCTTGGGCCGTGGCAGCATGGGCAGCGCAGCACCGAAGGGCACGCGCGTATTGAACAGCATGTGCATCTCCAGATCGGCCAGAATTACGTGGCTGCCAAAACTCTCGCGAAACCCTTGCGCTTCCTGGTAGAGATTCTTCCGGTGCGAAGGATCATCCGCCAGCGGCGATATCGCTAGCATTTGCATGGCACCGATGCGCGCGTTCAGGTTTTGGTCGATCGCGGTGGCGAAGTTCTTCGCAAGGTTGGCGGCCTCGAGATCGCGATCCGACTGTGTGCCGAGGACGCTTTCGATGGCGAGATAGGCCGCCAACAATACCAGCGGCGATACGGATAGCCAGATCAGCCGTGTCAGGAAGCGATGCAGCGTCATGCGCACCTCCGCTCAAGAGGGGGTTGCGATTTACCCCATGGAGTAATTCAGGGCGGATGCAGGTAAGTATCCCCCGGCAAAGCCGGGGGCTTTAGTTTGTGAGCCGCTCAAAGCGGCCTCAGGGGCCGCTGACGCGGCCCCCAGTTCTTTGGCCACCTGAAGGTGCCCCATTCAACGCCATAGCATCAGTTGGTCCAACTTCTTGTCCTCTTCCACCTGCGCTCGAATATAGGCCCGTATCACCGCCTCGTCCCGCCCCACCGTGGACACGAAGTAGCCTCGTGCCCAGAAGTTTTGCCCGACGAAACTGCGCTTCCTC
>Ga0082335_1004439_pt1 | contig 21029 bp, 16 predicted proteins | sample Subgrocontami58m_FD_72375 | JGI IMG/M metagenome (GOLD analysis project Ga0082335, IMG submission 72375) | Subsurface groundwater microbial communities from S. Glens Falls, New York, USA - GMW37 contaminated, 5.8 m (SPADES assembly) (version 2) ... | reverse complement strand
TGGCGCGCGGAGCCCGCAATGCTTGCGCATCGACATTGCCGGATGCAGCAAATGTCTTTGATCTGCGATGAACGAGCGGATCATCGATCGCGTACGGATAAAACGGCCATCCGCACGCAATCGACGATCTTGCAATAAACCAACCCCAAGCGCTATCGGTCTTCCCAATAATCGCGCAAGGCATGCTGCTTATGGCGTCGCTCAGGTAAGCGAGCGGACTGCCTTTCCTATTCGTGTTTGTCGATGCCGATGAGATGCAGCGAGTCTTCGCGGCTCTGATTGTATTTATGCAACCGCATCACGGCCAGCATGGCGAGGGACACAAACATGCCAAACAGGACGATGACGACGTTGATGCCGAGATTCGCACGGATCATGAACGCGTACAGGGCCAGCATCAGCAGGATGCTCAGGTTCTCGTTGAAATTCTGCACCGCGATGGAATGCCCGGCCGAGAGCAGCACGTGGCCGCGGTGCTGCAACAGGGCATTCATGGGCACGACGAAGAAGCCGGCCAGTGCGCCCACCATGACGAGCATGAAGTAGACCAGCGGCATCCAGGTAATGAAGATCAGGGATATGACCGCGAAGCCCATGGCCACGCCGACCGGCAGTACATGCAGAGATCTCTTCAGCGGCACCAGGCGCCCCGCCAGTACCGCTCCGAGCGCAACGCCTATGGCGACGACGCCTTGCAGGACAGCGCCCTGGCTCAGCGGCAGGTGCAGCTGGTACTCCGCCCAGCGCAGCACGACGAACTGCAGCGTAGCGCCCGCGCCCCAGAACAATGTGGTGACGGCAAGCGAGATCTGCCCCAATTTATCGCGCCACAGGGTGACGAAACATTCGGCGAAGTCCCGGACCATGATGATCGGATTGCGCGTCTGCTTCTCGTAGCGCGCTCCGGTGTCGGGAATGTGCAGGTTGAATGCCGCAGCGATGAGGTAGAGCAGCGATATCACCAGGATCGCCGCCTCGGAGGCGGTATCGATGCCTGTGTCTATGTGCGGGATGTCGATCGACAGCAGCAGTGACGAGACCCTGGGGTTGATCAGCGCGCCGCCGAGCATGGTGCCAAGAATGATGGAGGCGACCGTCAGGCCTTCGATCCAGCCGTTCGCAATTACCAGCTGCCGCGGCGGCAGCATTTCGGTGAGGATGCCGTATTTCGCCGGGGAGTAAGCTGCCGCGCCCAGCCCGACCACCGCATACGACACCAGGACCACTACGTGCGGGCTCAGTCCAATCAGCCCCAGATAGTGATAAACGTCGTAGAAGAACATGAGCGCGCAGCCGATCATCTTCACCGTATTGGTGATGAACATGACCTTGCCTTTCGGCAGGGTGTCGGCAAAAGCGCCGACGAAGGCCGCCAATATCACATACGAAACCGTAAAGAAGAATTTCAGTAGAGGCGTCATCCACGCCGGGCCATGCAGTTCCAGCAGCAACGCAATGGCGGCGATGAGCAAGGCATTGTCCGCCAGCGACGAGAAGAACTGCGCCACCATGACGGTGTAGAAACCGCGCTTCATCTAGGGAAAGTATTCAATTCGGCTTTGCCGTAATAGTGGTGAGAGTAGTGAGCGGGTGCTGTATACCACGAATCCCCCGTACTTAGGCCATTTCGGCGAAAACCGTATGACCTCGTTCTTGGTTGGCCGAAGCCTGCTCCGGTGCAGTGCGGCCTGTCATCGAATGCGATCACGCGCTTTGACGTGTCTTTCGCCGGACGATCCTCCCTAATTCGAGCCCTGCCTTCGAGCTGGTTTTTCTTATCCTCGAAGAGCACGTCGCCGATGCGGAGCATTTCGCACCCGTCGGGTACGTTCACAGGCTATTCTTTTGGCGGCTTCTATGATTCAATGAGACAGAATAGCACAGGAAAAGATTCGTCCAGTGGTTCGCGCATGGCAGGTAGAATCTGCCCGGCGCCGATCCCAGGCTGCGTGCAATTCACCGAGGACACGCGAAAGCGCGCGGACGGGCGTGAGGCCGCCTGATCCGATGTTCATCCGAGAAACAGATGCCGCGTCCCATCCGAGCCAGTTTCAAGCTCTCCGCCTTGCGCCACAATCTCGGCGTTGCGCGCCGCCACGCGCCGAGGTCCCGCATCTGGGCGGTGGTCAAGGCCAATGGGTACGGCCATGGTCTCGCGCGCGTCGTGCGGGCATTGGCGGGGGCCGATGGCTATGCGATGCTGGACCTTGACGAAGCGGTGCGCCTGCGCGAGATGGGCATCACCAAGCCGATCGTATTACTGGAGGGGGTATTCGAGCCGGCAGACATAGCGATAGCCGATCGCCTTGGCTTGACGCTGGTGATGCACGACTTCGAGCAGATATTGATGCTTGAGCGTGCACGGATCTCATCGCAGATCGCGGTCTGCCTCAAGCTCAATACGGGTATGAACCGGCTGGGTTTCACCGGCTCGAAAGCGCATGCCGCATACAACCGGCTCAGCGCAAGCGGCAAAGTCGGCGCGATTTCGCTGATGACGCATTTTGCCGATGCGGACGGCGACGCGGGCATTGCCGTGCAATTGGCGCGCTTCGCGCAATGGACCGCCGGTCTGCCGGGCGAGAAGTCTCTTGCCAATTCGGCCGCAATTCTGCGTTACCCCGAAAGCCATGCCGATTGGGTGCGGCCCGGCATCATGCTCTACGGTTGCTCGCCCTTTCCGGAGTTGAGTGCGGAGCAACTCGGTCTGCAACCGGCGATGACGCTGACGAGCGAACTCATTGCCGTTCAGGATCTCAAAGCCGGTGATCGCGTCGGTTATGGCGGCATGTTCGAGGCGGCGCGGCCGATGCGCATCGGCGTCATCGCCTGTGGCTATGCCGACGGCTACCCTCGCCATGCGCCCGGGTTCCACGATCGGAGTACACCCGTTCTGGTCGCGGGCAGGCGCACCACCACCATAGGCCGCGTTTCCATGGATATGCTTTGCGCCGATGTGAGCGAGATCGCCGAAGCCCGCGTCGGCAGCCCGGTGACCTTATGGGGCGAAGCGCTTTCGGCGGACGAAGTCGCTGCCAGTGCCGGCACCGTCAGCTACGAACTGCTGTGCGCGCTCGCGGCGCGCGTGCCGCAGGTGGAAATCGAATGATGGGCGCATCCGGCAAGTTGCGGCATGCGCGCCGGCGTAATAACGGTGCGCGCGTGCCGCAGGTGGAAATCGAATGATGGGCGCATCCGGCAAGTTGTGGCATGCGCGCCGGCGTAATAACGGTGCGCGCGTGCCGGTCGTGGAGGTCTGAAAGCGGGGTATGATTCGGCCCTGAAAGCACAACAACAGTGCTGGTGCCGTTCAATCGCAAATAGAGGTCATCATGGCAACGCACAGCTATACCGCAATCGTGGAAAAGGAAGGCGATATCTACGTGGCGCTATGCCCTGAACTCGACGTCGCCAGCCAGGGCACGAGCATCGAGCAGGCGACTGCGAATTTGAAGGAAGCCGTGGAATTGTTTGTCGAATGCGCCGACCCACAGGAAGTGGCAAAGCGACAGCACGGCGAGGTCTACGTGACTCGTTTCGAAGCGGTGCATGGCTAAACTTGCCGTTCTCTCCGGCAAGGAAGTCTGCAGGATTCTCGCGCGCCACGGTTTCGTGGAGGTGAGAAGGCGCGGTAGCCACGTGGTGATGCAACTGCGCACACCTGCCGGCAGCACTACTGTTCCTGTGCCCGATCATGACGAGTTGAAGATTGGTACTCTTCAATCGATCATCCGGCAATGCGGCCTGCCGCGCACAGAGTTCGAGTCCTAAAGGGGAGGGCGGGTGCGCAGTTTCGATTTCAGGTGTTGGACGAAGGCGCCGCGAAAACGAAAGACTGGCAAGACACTTTGCACCAGGTACTGGCCAACTACCAGGTCTGAGGCAGTGACGAACCCCGACCGTGGCTAAAATCAAATCCATCTACACCTGCACCGAGTGCGGCGGCACTGCGCCGAAATGGCAGGGCCAATGCCCGGCTTGTTCGGCATGGAACACGCTGGTTGAGACTGTCGCAGAGGCGGCATCGACGCACCGCTACAAGAGCGGGGCCGGTGCGCCCAAGCTGCAGAAACTGGCCGAGGTGAGTGCGCGCGAGGTCCCGCGCGAGCCCACCGGAGTGTCCGAATTCGATCGTGTGCTCGGCGGCGGGCTGGTGGCGGGGCAGGTGATACTGATCGGCGGTGATCCGGGCATCGGCAAGTCGACACTGCTGTTGCAGGCGCTCGCTTCCATGAGCAGGGAGCACCTGGCGGTATATGTCAGCGGCGAAGAGTCGGCCGAACAGGTGGCGCTGCGCGCAATCCGGCTCGGGCTCGACCCCGGCAGCCTGCAACTGCTCGCAGAGATCAATCTCGAAAGGATCCTGGCGTCGCTTGCTGCGGCCAAGCCGGAGATCGTGGTCATCGATTCCATCCAGACGCTCTACTCCGATGCGCTCTCCTCGGCGCCGGGGTCCGTGGCGCAGGTCAGGGAATGCGCAGCGCAATTGACGCGCCTCGCGAAACAGACCGGCACGACCATCGTGTTCATCGGTCATGTGACCAAGGAAGGTGCGCTCGCGGGGCCGCGCGTGCTCGAACACATGGTCGACACCGTGCTCTATTTCGAAGGCGATACGCACCAAAGCTTCCGCCTGATACGCGCTTTCAAAAACCGTTTCGGCGCGGTGAACGAACTGGGGGTGTTCGCCATGACGGACAAAGGCCTCAAGGGCGTGTCCAATCCGTCCGCGCTGTTTCTGTCGCAGCATGACGCGGAAGTGCCCGGTTCCTGCGTGCTCGCGACGCAGGAAGGCACGCGCCCGCTGCTCGTCGAAATCCAGGCCCTGGTGGACGAGGCGCACGCGCCCAATCCGCGCCGCCTGTGCGTCGGGCTGGAGCAGAATCGGCTGGCCATGTTGCTCGCCGTGCTGCACCGGCATGCCGGCATCGCCTGTTTCGATCAGGACGTATTCGTCAACGCAGTGGGCGGCGTCAAAATCAGCGAGCCCGCCGCCGACCTCGCCGTGCTGCTTGCGATCGTGTCCTCGCTGCGCGCCAAGGCGCTGCCGCAGAAACTGGTCGTATTCGGCGAAGTGGGACTCGCGGGCGAAATCCGCCCGGCGCCGCGCGGGCAGGAGCGGCTGCGCGAGGCGGCCAAGCTCGGTTTCACCCACGCGATCATTCCCAAAGCCAATGCGCCGAGGCAGGCGATCAGCGCTCTGGAGATCATTGCGGTCGATCGGGTCGATCAGGCAGTGACGCGCTTGCGCTAAGCGTCCGACTAGCCGGAGGATCTCTTTCCGCGAGGGTTCAAGTACAAGATTGATGAGCGTCGCTCGATGCGTCGCCGCAAGCTGATCTATGCGGGCGCACGACGATTTCGCGCTATGCAGAAGCGTAGGGCGCGGGTTTACCGCGCCGTGACGACTACGCAGAAGCGTAGGGCGCGGGTCTACCGCGCCGTGACGACAATGCAGAAGCGTAGGGCGCGGGTTTACCGCGCCGTGACAACGCCGGGGAATACGTACGGACTGGCGCGCTGACTACGCGTGGAATGGCGCGCTGAAGCCGCGCCCTACGCGCGCTATCGACGATCCGCGCGGACGGGACGCCGGCCGCGCAAATGTGTCACGCCAATTCGAGTGATGCGGCTTAGGTCTATGACGCCGCGTCTATGCGCTGCTGCACCAATCTCGCCGCCTGCGCGCCGCTACGCACGGCCGCTTCGAGCGTCGCCGGGTAGTCGCTGGCAGCAGAAGCGTAGGGCGCGGGTCTACCGCGCCGTGACGACAATGCAGAAGCGTAGGGCGCGGGTTTACCGCGCCGTGACGACTACGCAGAAGCGTAGGGCGCGGGTTTACCGCGCCGTGGCGATGCCGGGGAATACGTACGGACTGGTACGCTGACTACGCGTGAAATGGCGCGCTGAAGCCGCGCCCTACGCGCGCGATCGGCGATCCGCGCGGACGGGACGCCGGCCGCGCAAATGTGTCACGCCAATTCGAGTGATGCGGCTTAGGTCTATGACGCCGCGTCTATGCGCTGCTGCACCAATCGCGCCGCCTGCGCGCCGCTGCGCACGGCCGCTTCGAGCGTCGCCGGGTAGTCGCTGGCGGTGTAGTCGCCGGCGAGATATAGATTGTCTACAGCAGTCCGGTTGCCAGGCCGGACGACGCCCGGACGGCAGGAGAAGGTGGCGCGCTTTTCCGCGATGACGCGCGACCAGCGCGGCTCGGGCAGTCCGGGTAGCGTTGTCGAGAGCTCGCGGTGTATGGCCCTTGCGACCGCGTCCTGGGAGAAGTTCTGATGTTCGCCGCGCGCGCTGATGACCGCGGCGAGCAACCCGGCGATACCATTCAACCGGCCCCGATCGAAAATCCATTGTATGGTGCCGCCGTCGAAGCCGGTCATGGGCCGGGGCATGCGGATGTTTTGCGGATACTGCAGGTAGCAGGTGTAGATCGGCTCGTAGGCGAAGGCGGCCGCGTACCGGCGTGTGGTCGCGAGCGCGGGAAACGATCCGAGCAGGCTGTCGATTTGATGCGGCCCGACTGCGACAATCACGTGGCTGTAGCGCGCGCTATTGCCATCGAGAACAAAGCCGTCGGCCAGTCTTTCGAGCGTTCCCACCGCTGTTCGCGTTCGCACCGAGCCGCCTCTTGCGCAAACATACGCGGCGGCCGGTTCTGGAAATAGCTTGCCCAGATCGGCCCGCGGAATCAGGAAGTCGCTATTTTCGCGCCCTGCGCCCAGAGCGTCGCGCAGTACATTGAGGAATACCTGCGCCGACGCGGATGTCGCAGGTGTATTAAGTGCGGACACACACAATGGTTCCCACAGGAAGCGCGCAAGCGCGCCCCTCTGACGGTAGCGCACGAGCAATTCGCCGACCGGCATATCGGCCGCGATGCGGTAGGCGCAAGCGCGCATGGTGCGCATGAAGCGCATGGCGGCCAGCTTTTCGTCTAGCGCCAATCCCTTTGCCGTCAGCAGTGCCGTGAGCAGATGCCAGGGCGCGGGAAGGCGCGGTGTGCGCAGCTTGAATTTGCCCGGGTATTCGATGGCGAGCGGCGCGCGCAGCAGCAGCTTTTCCGGATCGGCGCCCACGGTGCGCATCAAAGCGAGCGTTTCGCGGTAGGCACCGATCAAAACGTGCTGGCCGTTATCGAGCGCGATGCCTTCGACCTCGACCGCGCGCGCGCGACCGCCCAAGTGCCGCGCGGCCTCGAACACGCTGACCGGAATTCCCGCCTCGGCAAGCTTCACCGCTGCGGCCATCCCGGCCCAGCCCGCGCCGATAATGGCGACGCTCACGCCGCCATCCAGGTCTTCCACGCGATCCAGAGCTTGCGCACCGGCGTCAACGCCGTGCGCTGCGTCAGCACCTGGCAGCCGTCGTCTTCTATTTCTTTCAGCAGCGTACGGTAGATCGCCGCCATGATCAGGCCGGGTCGCTGTGCCTTGCGGTCGACGTCGGGCAATTGTGCCAGCGCCTGCGCGTAATAGCGCTCGGCGCGCTCGATCTGAAACGCCATCAGGCGCGCGAAATTCTCGCTCTGGCGCGCGTGCAAGATGTCTTGGGCGCGCACCTCGAATTGCCGCAATTCGCTCAATGGCAGATAGATGCGTCCCTTGCGGCCGTCTTCGCCGACGTCGCGGATGATGTTCGTGAGCTGAAACGCGAGCCCGAGGGTATGGGCATAGGTCAGCGTGCGCTCATCGCTGTAGCCGAAAATGGCAGCGGCCAAGAGACCGACCACGCCGGCGACGCGATGGCAGTACTGTTCCAGCGCGGCAAAATCGAGGTAGCGGTTCTGGGTAAGGTCCATCTGCATGCCGTCGATGATTTCGGCGAGGAGCGCTTGTTTGATGCCAAAGGGCTCGAGCGCGGGCGCGAGCGCCCGTGCGACCGGATGCTGCGGGGCGCCTGAGTAAAGCCGGGCGAGTTCCTGCCGCCACCATTCGAGCTTCATTTGCGCAACGCCGACGTCGGTGCATTCGTCGACGATATCGTCCACCTCACGGCAGAAGGCGTAGAGCGCGGTGATGGCGCGGCGGCGTTCGGGCGGCAGGAACAGGAACGAGTAATAAAAGCTCGACCCGCTTTGCGCTGCCTTTTGTTGACAGTATTCGTCCGGGGTCACGGTGGAGATTTTCAAAACGCGCGTAGCAGCAGGAAGGGCCAATCGTACGCTTTGAGTATCGGCCGGTGATGGTAGACGTCGCCTTTGACCTTGTCGATTTTCTCCAGGATGCGCAGCCCGCCCTGGACGATGGTGCGTATCTCCAGGCCGATGCGACCGGGCAGGTCTCGTCCGAGGGACGCCCCGGACTTCATCAACGCGCGCGCGCGCTCGACCTGAAACTGCATGAAGTCTTTCCACTCGCCGCCAATCGCACCGGCCGCGATCTGGTCCTCGCTGACGCCGTAGCGGCGCATCTCGTCCTGCGGCAGGTAAATCCGGTTCTTGCGCCAGTCGAGGGCGATGTCCTGCCAGAAGTTGATCAATTGCAGGCTGCTGCAGATGGCGTCCGAGCGCGCGAGATTGCACTCGGTCGCGGCGCCGAACAGATGCAGCAGCAGCCGGCCGACCGGGTCGGCCGAGCGGCGGCAATAGTCCATGACTTCGGTGAAATTCGCATAGCGGTTCTTGACCACGTCCTGCGCAAAGGCGTCCAAGAGGTCGCGAAAGAGCTGCAGCGGAAGACCGAACTCGCGCACGATTTGCCCGAGTTCCACAAATAGCGGCCGCGTTGGCGCGGGGCCAGTCTCCAGTCGCCCTAATTCCTGACGATAATCATCTAGCTGCGCGAGCCGGGCGCTGGCGGGCAGGTCGCCTTCGTCGGCAAAATCGTCGGCCGAACGCGCAAAGCGGTAAATGACCGTGACCGGATGGCGCAATCGGCCCGGCAGGAGTGCGGAGGCGACCGGGAAATTCTCGTAGTGGCCTACGGACATTCGCTTGAAATTCTTGAGGAATTACTTAACGTTCGGGCTGACAGTATAGGGGGAAATCGCGTAAAATTGCAGCCGCGCGAAGGTGGCGGAATTGGTAGACGCACTGGATTTAGGTTCCAGCGCCTTACGGCATATGGGTTCGAGTCCCTTCCTTCGCACCATGCCGGGCAGTATCTGCGGCGCGCGATGCAAAGGCGATTGGGCTCTCGGATTGCCGAGCTTACTCAGAACCCGTTGCAAAATGAGTTTTGCAACGGGCCGATATAGGGGAGTTTGAGGGAAGGTATCCCCTCATGTCGAAACAGGCTCTTACGGACTTTAAGGGAATTCGATGCAAACAAGCGTGGAAAATACGGGCCCGCTCGAGCGCCGCCTGAACATGGCGGTGCCGGTGGAAGAAATCGAAAAGCAGGTGGATGAGCGGCTGAAAAAGATGTCGCGCACCTTGCGCATGGCGGGTTTTCGCCCGGGCAAAGTGCCGTTGAAGCTCGTCGCCCAGCAGTACGGACCTCAGGTGCGTTCCGAGGTTGTCGGCGACGCGGTGCAGAAGGCGTTCACCGACGCCGTGCGCGAGCAGAACCTCAGGGTGGCCGGTTATCCACGGATCGAGCCCAAGACCGGCAATGCCGATGCCAAGAGCGTCGAATTCAGTGCGACCTTCGAAGTCTATCCGGAGGTTGTGGTCGGAGACCTCAGCGCGAGCAAGATCGAACGTCCGACGCTTAGCGTCGGCGAGGCCGAGGTCGACAAGACGTTGCAGATGCTGCGCAAGCAGCGCCGCAAGTTCCACAAGGTGGAGCGGCCGGTGGCAGCGGGCGACCGCGTGACCGTGGATTTTCTGGGCAAGATCGATGGCGTCGAGTTCGAGGGCGGCAAGGCGAGCGGTTTCGCCTTCGTTCTCGGGGAAAAGCAGATGCTGCCCGAGTTCGAAGCCAATGCGATGGGGCTTGCGGCCGGTGCAAGCAAGACCTTCGATATGACTTTTCCCGCGGATTATCACGGCAAGGACGTGGCCGGGAAGAGCGCGAGCTTCGAGTTGACGGTCAAGTCGGTCGAGGAGGCGCAGCTGCCCGAGATCGACGCCGAATTTGCACGCTCGCTCGGCGTCGCCGACGGCGATCAGGCCAAAATGCGCGCCGAGGTCAAGGCCAATATCGAGCGCGAGGTGAAAAAGCGCACGCAGGCCGATATCAAGAATATGGCCATGCAGGCGCTGCTCGATACAACCAAGCTCGATCTGCCCAAGTCGCTGATCGAAATGGAAACGCAGCGCCTGGTGCAAGCCGCGCGCAACGACCTGCAGGCGCGCGGAATGAAGATCGAGAACATGCCGATCAACCCCGAGATGTTCGAGCGGCAGGCGCAACGCCGGGTATCCCTGGGCCTGATCATCGCCGAACTGACGAAGGCGCAGGGGCTGGCGGCCAAGCCCGAGCAGGTGCGGGCGATGGTGGAAGAGCAGGCGCAGAGCTACGAGAAGCCGGATGAGGTGGTAAAATGGTTTTATTCGCAGCCGCAGCGCCTGTCGGAGCTCGAAAGCCTGGCGCTCGAAGACAATGTCGTCGCCTGGGTGCTCGATCACGCCAAGGTCGAAGACAAAGCGGTGAACTTCGATGAATACATGGGGAAGGCAGCATGAGCCTAAGAGCAGGGGCCCCGCGAAGCGGGGATGCGACCAGGGCGAATGCCGCCAATCGCCGACAGTGGGATGCCGCGCATAGTGGCGAACGTAAGGAGGCGATGGCATGAGGCCGAACTGGAGACCGCAGGCCGAGTTTGAAAGCCCCCAGGGCCTGGGTTTGATCCCCATGGTCATCGAGCAGAGCGGCCGGGGAGAGCGCGCCTACGACATCTACTCGCGCTTGCTCAAGGAGCGCGTCGTGTTCCTGGTGGGGGTCGTGAACGAAATGACTGCCAACCTGATCGTCGCGCAGTTGTTGTTTCTCGAGTCGGAAAACCCCGACAAGGATGTATCGTTGTACATCAACTCGCCCGGCGGTTCGGTTTCCGCGGGGCTTGCGATCTACGACACGATGCAGTTCATCAAGCCGGATGTGAGCACGCTGTGCGTAGGCCAGGCTGCCAGCATGGGCTCGTTCCTGCTCTGTGCGGGGGCCAAGGGCAAGCGCTACTGCCTGCCCAATTCGCGCGTGATGATCCATCAACCCATGGGCGGCTTCCAGGGACAGGCCTCGGACATCGAGATCCATGCCAAGGAGATTCTGTATCTGCGCGGGCGCTTGAACGAAATGCTGGCCAAGCACACCGGGCAAAGCGTGGAAACCATAGCGCGCGATACCGATCGCGACAATTTCATGTCCGCCGATGAAGCGGTAAAGTACGGCATGGTCGATCACGTGCTGAGCAATCGCGCCGACACGAAGAACGAGGTTTAGATGACCGAAAAGAACTCGGGTGAAAAGCTTCTGCACTGTTCCTTCTGCGGCAAGAGCCAGCATGAGGTGAGGAAGCTTATCGCCGGGCCATCGGTGTTCATCTGCGACGAATGCATCGAGCTGTGCAACGATATCATTCGCGAGGAGACTTCGAGCGACAAGAGCGGCAAACCGGCCAAGTCGGACCTGCCCACGCCGAAGGAAATCTGCGACATCCTCGATGAATATGTCATCGGCCAGGAGCTGGCGAAGCGCATCCTGTCGGTTGCGGTATATAACCATTACAAACGGCTCAAGCACCTGACCAAGAACGACGAGGTCGAGCTCGCGAAATCGAACATCCTGTTGATCGGGCCGACCGGTTCGGGCAAGACTCTGCTCGCGCAGACGCTGGCGCGCTTATTGAACGTGCCGTTCGTCATCGCCGACGCCACCACGCTGACCGAGGCGGGTTATGTCGGCGAAGATGTGGAAAACATCATCCAGAAGCTGCTGCAGAACTGCGACTACGACGTGGACAAGGCCAAGCGCGGCATCGTCTATATCGATGAGATCGACAAGATCTCGAGGAAATCGGACAACCCGTCGATCACCCGCGACGTTTCGGGCGAAGGCGTGCAGCAGGCTTTGTTGAAGCTCATCGAGGGCACCATCGCCTCGGTGCCGCCGCAGGGCGGCAGAAAGCACCCGAACCAGGATTTTGTCCAGGTCGACACGACCAACATCCTCTTCGTTTGCGGCGGCGCGTTCGACGGGCTGGACAAGATCATACGCAATCGTTCGGAGAAAAGCGGCATCGGTTTCGGCGCCGAGGTGCGCAGTATCACGGACAGCAAGGACATCACCGCGGTATTGCGCGCAGTGGAGCCCGAGGATCTGATCAAGTATGGTCTGATTCCCGAGTTCGTCGGGCGCATGCCGGTAATCGCCACGCTGGAAGAGCTGGACGAAGCGGCTTTGATGCAGATCCTGACGCAACCCAAGAATGCATTGATCAAGCAATACCAGAGGCTATTCGGCATGGAAGGCGCGGAACTGGAAGTGCGCCCGCCCGCGCTTGCGGCCATTGCGCAGAAGGCTCTTGCACGCAAGACCGGGGCGCGCGGACTGCGCTCCATACTCGAACAGGTGCTGCTCGACACGATGTACGAGTTGCCGACCATGGAGAACGTCAGCAAAGTGGTTATCGATGAACCCACGGTCCAAGGCGACGGCAAGCCCTTATTGATCTACTCCGACCCGCCCAAGGTCGCAGGGTCTCACTCCTGAGCCGGGCGGCGGGCTTGAACTAAGGACTCCCGCCCCCCATCTAATTAATTAATATCCCCTCGAGGTACCGTCGCCATGCCTGCCATTGAGCTATCTTCCGATCTGATCCAGTTCCCGTTATTGCCGCTGCGCGACGTCGTGGTTTTTCCGCACATGGTGATCCCGCTGTTCGTCGGCCGACCGAAATCGATCAAAGCGATGGAAATCGCCATGGACGCGGGCAAGAGCATCATGCTCGCGGCGCAGAAGTCGGCCGCAAAAGACGAGCCCGCCGCCGACGACATGTACCAGATCGGTTGCATTGCCAACATATTGCAGATGCTGAAGTTGCCTGATGGGACAGTGAAAGTGCTGGTCGAAGGCGGCCAGCGCGCCGTGATCAAGCAAATCGAGGATCAGCGCACCCATTATGTCGCCGTGGCCCGTCCCGTTCCTGCCGATGCGAGCGACAACAACGAAGTGGAGGCCATGCGCCGGGCGCTGGTGACCCAGTTCGACCAGTATGTGAAGCTGAATAAGAAGATTCCGCCCGAGATCCTGACTTCCCTTGGCGGTATTGACGAGGCGGGGCGGCTCGCCGACACGGTCGCCGCGCACTTGCCCCTCAAACTGGAGCAGAAACAGCAGGTACTCGAGATGTTCGACGTCAAGGCGCGCCTGGAGCATTTGCTGGCGCAGCTCGAGACCGAGATCGACATCCTGCAGGTGGAAAAGCGCATCCGCGGCCGCGTCAAACGCCAGATGGAGAAAAGCCAGCGCGAGTATTACCTGAACGAACAGGTCAAGGCGATCCAGAAGGAATTGGGCGAAGGCGAGGACGGCGCCGATCTGGACGAAATCGAGAAAAAGATCAAGGCGGCGCGCATGCCCAAGGACGCGCGCACCAAAGCAGAAGCGGAACTGAAGAAGCTGCGCCTGATGTCGCCGATGTCGGCCGAAGCCACCGTGGTGCGCAACTATATCGACATACTGGTGGGGCTGCCCTGGAAGAAGCGCTGCAAGATTTCAAGAGACATCGCCGCGGCCGAGAAAGTGCTCGATGCCGATCATTACGGGCTGGAGAAGGTGAAGGAGCGCATCGTCGAGTACCTCGCCGTGCAAAGCCGCGTGGACAAGGTGAAGGCGCCGATCCTGTGCCTGGTGGGCGCGCCCGGCGTCGGCAAGACTTCTTTGGGCCAATCCATCGCGCGCGCGACCAACCGCAAGTTCGTGCGCATGTCCCTGGGCGGGGTTCGCGACGAGGCGGAGATACGCGGCCATCGGCGCACCTACATCGGTTCGATGCCGGGCAAGATCCTGCAGAACATGACGAAAATCGGCGTGCGTAATCCCCTGTTCCTGCTCGACGAAGTGGACAAGCTCGGCATGGATTTCCGCGGTGACCCGTCTTCCGCGCTGCTCGAAGTGCTGGACCCGGAACAGAACCACACTTTTGTCGACCACTACGTCGAGGTCGAGTACGACCTGTCGGAAGTCATGTTCGTCGCGACCGCGAACACGCTCAACATTCCGCCGGCGCTGCTCGATCGCATGGAAGTCATCCGCCTTTCCGGCTATACCGAGGACGAGAAAATAAACATCGCCACGCGCTACCTGTTGCCCAAGCAGCTCAAGAACAACGGGCTCAAGGCCGGCGAGGTTTCGATCACGGAATCGGCGATCCGCGACGTTATCCGCTACTACAGCCGCGAAGCGGGTGTGCGCAGTCTCGAGCGCGAAATATCCAAGATCTGCCGCAAGGTGGTGAAGACTCTGGTTACGAAGAGCCGCGAGAGCAAGATCGTGGTCACGGCGAAGAACCTGGACAAATTCCTGGGCGTGCAAAAATACACCTTCGGCATCGCCGAAAAGCAAAACCAGGTCGGACAGGTCACGGGGCTTGCATGGACCGAGGTCGGCGGCGAACTGCTGACCATCGAAGCCGTGGTCATGCCCGGCAGAGGCAAGAGTATCACCACCGGCAAGCTCGGCGAGGTGATGCAGGAGTCGATCCAGGCCGCGCTGACGGTGGTGCGCAGCCGCTCGGCCAAGCTTGGCGTCGCCGAGGATTTCTACCAGAAGATCGACTTGCACATTCACCTGCCCGAGGGCGCCACACCCAAGGACGGCCCGAGCGCCGGTATCGGCATTTGCACCGCGATGGTGTCGATACTCACCGGCATACCGGTGCGCGCCGACGTAGCCATGACGGGCGAAATCACGCTGCGCGGTGAGGTGCTGCCCATAGGCGGGCTGAAGGAAAAACTGCTTGCGGCGCACCGCGGCGGCATCAAAACGGTTCTGATTCCGGAAGAAAACGTCAAGGACCTCGCGGAAATTGCCGAGAACGTGAAAAATCGGCTGGATATCGTGCCGGTCAAATGGATCGATCAGGTGCTCGAACTCGCACTCGAGCATAAGCCGCAACCGCTGGCCAAGAAAGACGACGTCGCGCCGATTCCACCGGCAGGTGACGGTCAACCGATAAGCGGCGTCATTACGCACTGACGGCGCGCAGAGCGATCCTGAAATACACTTGACATGCGCGAACGGCGCTTGCTATAAAGATCGTATAGCACTGTCGGGTAGACGCGATAACGAGCGCCCACAGCCTGCACGCAAGCCGCATATCCATTCCGGCCTTTCGCACCCATTCAGGATTTCTGTTTTTTTTGTTCGAAAATTCAAAAAGGGGGTTCTACGTGAATAAATCCGAAATGATCGATCAAATCGCCAAGTCAGCCGATATCTCCAAAGCCGCCGCCGGCCGCGCGCTGGATGCATCCGTTACCGCAATCAAGACCGCCATGAAGAAAGGCGGCATGGTGACGCTGGTAGGATTCGGCACGTTCTACGTCGGCAAGCGCGCGGCGCGCAACGGGCGCAATCCGCGCACCGGCGCAAGCATCAAGATCAAGGCGGCGCGCGTGCCGAAATTCCGCGCTGGCAAAGCACTGAAAGATGCGTTAAACTAGCGCCCTTTTTGGAGGCGGGTGCGCGGCATGCTTGCCGTCCGCTTCCAAGAGGGTGCTTAGCTCAGTTGGTAGAGCGTCGCCCTTACAAGGCGAATGTCGGCGGTTCGACCCCGTCAGCACCCACCAAGTTGCACCGAGGAGTGGTAGTTCAGTTGGTTAGAATGCTGCCCTGTCACGGCAGAGGTCGCGGGTTCGAGTCCCGTCCACTCCGCCAACTATAGTTTCTGAAGCCCGCCGCAGTGCACCGCAGTAGCAGCAAGAGTATTCGAAATTGCAGAAGAAGCCCCTTTCGAGGGGCTTTTTCTTTACCGAGTGTTCTGCGATGTTCAAAGCGGGCGTCCTGCGCTTGCAGTCGGAGAATAAGCGCGGACGGTGGGATGATTCGAAGAGGCCTGCATTGCCCGGGCTGCATCGCCCTCGCAGGAATTCGTTTATCTTCAGGGCAGACCAGTGCAACTGACTTGAAGCGCCGCTGCAATGGTGCCAACATGCGGGCATAACGAAGCTGGTCAGGGAGATCATCGTCTTTATCGGCATTCTGCGCTGGATAGTTGCTCTGCTGTTGCTCGCGTCGGGCGGTTCGCATCTACTCGCACAGCAGCGCAATTCCGACACTGCGGCAGCGCACGAGCGGGCGCGCGCGTCCGCGCCGCAACAAAATAGCTTGCAGCGTCTCGCCGCGGGGACGGTGTTTCGCGACTGCGCCGATTGCCCCGAAATGGTGGTGATTCCGCCGGGGAACGTCACCATCGGCGCGCCCAACGGCGAGGCCGGGCAAATGGGAGGCGAAGGTCCGCAGCGTTCCGTGGCAATTGCGAATGCGATCGGCCTCGGCAAATACGAAGTGACCAAGGCGCAGTTCGCGCAGTTCGTGCAGGCAAGCGGCCGTACGACAAGCGGCAGCTGCTTTGTCTGGGGCGGCAGCAGATACTGGCAGGACGCAACGAAAGACTGGCGCAATCCCGGTTTTCCGCAAAGCGACAACGACCCGGTGGTCTGCGTCAACTGGGGCGATGCCAAGGCATACACCGATTGGTTATCGAAGAAGGCGGGGAGAACCTATCGCCTGCCCACCGAGGTCGAGTGGGAATACGCCGCGCGCGCGGGCAATCGAGCGTCGCGGCCCTGGGGCGACAATGCGATCGATGCCTGCGCTTACGCCAACGTAGCCGACGCGAGCGCAAAGCGCGATGTGCCGGGCACGGCAAGCTGGCTCTTCCACGAATGCGACGACAAGTACGCTTCCACGGCGCCCGTCGGCAGTTACCCGCCGAACGCATTCGGCCTCTACGATACGTTAGGCAACGCGTGGGAATGGACCGAGGAATGCTTTCGCGACGACCACCCAGGCGCAAACGGTCCCGACGCGACGAGCGCGGAGTGCGGCCGGCGCGTGCTGCGCGGCGGCGCGTGGGTCGATAGTCCGGCTTACGTAAGCTACGATTTCCGCTTTTTCATCGGCTCGAACGACCGCGACTTCTACATCGGTTTCCGCGTCGCCGCGACAGATTAGCGTTTCGCCGCGACAGATTAACGTTTCGCCGCGCGCTTATTACATGACATATAACGTCACGTCGCGGTAAACCCGCGACCTACGCAACACCGCACACGGCGCAGCCGTAGGGCGCGGATTCATCGCGCCATAGCCGGAGTCAATCGCATCCGTAGGGCGCGGATTCATCGCGCCATAGCCGGAGTCAATCGCAGCCGTAGGGCGCGGATTCATCGCGCCATAGCCGGAGTTAATCGCAGCCGTAGGGCGCGGATTCATCGCGCCATAGCCGAAGTCAATCGCAGCCGTGGGGCGCGGATTCATCGCGCCATAGCCGGTGTCAATCGCAGCCGTGGGGCGCGGATTCATCGCGCCATAGCCGAAGTCAATCGCAGCCGTAGGGCGCGGATTCATCGCGCCATAGCCGAAGTCAATCGCAGCCGTAGGGCGCGGATTCATCGCGCCGAAACACGTGGCGTGACATTGCGCCGATCATGTCGCGGTGAACCCGCGACCTACGCCGTTTCGCACACGCACAGGGCGCGGCGTAGGGCGCGGATTCATCGCGCCATAACCGGAGTCAATCGCAGCCGTAGGGCGCGGCGTAGGGCGCGGATTCATCGCGCCATAACCGGAGTCAATCGCATCCGTAGGGCGCGGATTCATCGCGCCATAGCCGGAGTCAATCGCAGCCGTGGGGCGCGGATTCATCGCGCCATAACCGGAGTCAAACGCAGCCGTAGGGCGCGGATTCATCGCGCCATAGCCGGAGTCAATCGCAGCCGTAGGGCGCGGATTCATCGCGCCGAAACGTAACGTGACATTGCGCCGATCATGTCGCGGTGAACCCGCGACCTACGCCGTTTCGCACACGCGTAGGGCGCGGATTCATCGCGCCGAAACGTGGCGTGACATTGCGCCGATCATGTCGCGGTGAACCCGCGACCTACGCCGTTTCCTCCACGTATTCGCCGGGCTGGGGCTCATGATTTCGGTGATAGAGCGAAATCCATGCGAACGCGAGCAGCAGCATGAACGTCAATGCATTCGCGGGGATCTGAAGATTGAAATCCACTGCGCTGTGCAGCCCCAGCGCGATGATGGCCATCATCGAACCGAAGGAAATGGCGCGCATGAGCCGATCGTGCCGGATGATCTGCGCGCGCAATGCCGCGAGAAACGACATGCCGACCAGCGCACCGAGCAGCGCGATGCCGGCGACGCCCGTTTCGCTCGCAAACTGCAGGTAATCGTTGTGCGCATGGGTGTAGAGCGCGCCGAGATCCTGCCGCGAATAGCGCGGAAACACCACGTGGAACGATCCCAGCCCCGAGCCGAACACCGGATAGTCCTTCCACATGCGCAGCGTATCGCTCGCGATTTCGTCGCGGTTTTCTGTCTGCATCGTGGTCTGCTCGATCCGGTCGAAGACGCGCTGCACGCCGAAATAGGCGCCGACGATGACAATGTCGATGACGATGAGGCTCACGAGCAGTATGACGATCGATTTGCTCGCTCGTTTCGCGAGCAGCAGGCCGATCGCGCCCGTAACCAACAGGCTCAGGAAAAAGGAAGTGTTCCCCATGCGCGAGTGCGTGAGCACCAGCGCGATCACCATCACCACCAGCGCCAGGCGCAGCAGCATCCTCGGGCTCAGGATCCAAGCGATGGTATTTCTGAAAAATTGCTTCCAGCTGCGCGCGACTTCGCCCGTCAAATTCGAAATCAACAAACCCAGCCCGACGGACAGGCACATCACGAGGTAGGCCGCGAAGTGATCGCGGTTCACGAATGACCCGTGTGCAGCCGCGCCGGGTTCGGTAAGCGAAGCGAGCCCACCGTACATGGCTTGCGCAAATCCGGAAATGACCAGCGCATAGGCCGCGACGGCGATGCGCTTAGACCGATCGAGGAGGGCGAGGGAGAGCGCGAAAAACACGACGTAAGCGGCGCTTTTCAACGCGCCGTCGCGAGTCCCGTATTGATCCAGCGTCAGCGGCGCGGCGCTCGCCTGAGCCGGCCACGCCGCGGCCGCGTGTGCGCGCGCGGCTTCAGGCGAAAGCAGTTCGAGCAGCCCAAAGGGCAGCGGCACGAGCTGCAGCCAAACGTATGCGAGCCATAGAATAGCGCAGAGCAGCGCCGGGCGGGCCGCCTTGAGCGCCTGATTGTGCCGCGTTCGTCCGCGCGCGAAATCGATCAGCCACCAGGTGGCGAGCGCAAAAACCCAGAGTTCGAGTATCGCCCATCCCCAGGGCCGATTGCTCGCAAGCGGAATCGGTGCCCACAAGACGAGCGCCAGATAGCAGGCGAAGAGACCCCGGTTTGCCGAAGGCTGCGCGTAATCGGTGCTCATCAAAAGAAACAGGCCGGGCAGCTTTCGCTACCTGGCCTGTTGGATGAGTTCTGCCGCTTTAGCAGGGACTACCGCCGCACAGCACGGGCGGCGGCGTGACCGTCGGCGTGATAGTCGGCGCGGCAATCGGCGCTACCACCGGCGCCACCACCGGCGCTACCACCGGTGCCACTGCTGTCTCCACCGGCGCTACTGGCGCGATTATCGGTGCTGTTACCGGCGCTATTACCGGCGCTACGACCGGCGCCGCTGCCGCCGCCTGGGTCGCCGAAGTCGTCGCCTGCGTTGCCGTCGTCTGCGCCGCGGTCGCTGCCGTTGCCGCCGTTGCCGCCGCCGTCGCCGCTCCCGCCTCCGTAGTTGCCGCTGCCGCCTGGGTTGCTGCCGTTGCCGCCGTTTGCGACTGTGCTGTCGCCGTCTGCGCCTGCGCAGTCGCCTGCGTCGCAGCCGCCTGTATCGTCGCTATCTGCGCGGTGGTTCCGGTTGCTTGCGCCACCGCCACCGCCGCGTCTGCCGTCGCCGCCGAAGCTCGCGCGCCCGCCGCACTGGCCGCCGCACCTGCCGAGCTGGCCGCCGCCTGCGCGCCGGCTGCCGTAGTCGCCGTTGCCGCCTGGTTTGCGGCCGTGGTCGCCACTTGGGCCTGTGCTACTGCCCCTTGCGCTTGCACCGCCGCCTGGGTCGCAGCCGTCTGCGCCGCCGCCGCCTGCGCTACCTGCCCGGTCACCGTCGCGGCCACCACTGTCGCTTGCGCCACTGCCGTCGAATTGATTGCGCTCGCCGCACTGGCCGCCGCCTGCGCCGCCGAGGCCGCCGCGGCCGCCGCCACCGGGTTCGTTGCCGCTCCCGCCTGCGTTGCCGCCGTCGTCGCCGTTTGCGACTGCACGGTCGCCGCTTGCGCTTGCGTCACCGCTTGTGTCGCCGCCGCCTGCGCGGCCTGGACGACCGCCGCGCTCTGCTGCGTCACTGCCGTCGTCGCAACTGACGCCACCGCTGCCTGCGCCGTTGTCGCCGCCGACTGGGCACCGGCCGCACTAGCGGCTGCCTGCGCTGCGCTGGCCGCTGCTTGCGCGCCCGCTGCCGTTGTCGCCGTTGCTGCCTGTGTTGCCGCCGTTGCCGCCACCTGCACCTGGACCGTCGCCGCCTGCGCTTGCGCGGTCGCCTGCGTTGCCGCCGACTGTGCCGTCGCCTGTACCGATGCTTGTGTCGTCGATGTCGCCGCCGCCGCCACCGTCACCTGCGCCGTTGCCGCCACCGCCTGCGCCGTGGCCGCACTGGCCGCGGTCTGCGCCGCTGCCGCTGCCGCTTGCGCCGCCGCCGGTGTCGTCGCCGTGGAGGCTTGAGTCGCCGCCGTGTTTGCCGCATTCGCCGCGCTCACCGCTTGCGTCGACGCTGTCTGCGCCACCGCTGCGGCCCGCGTCGCGACCTGCGTTGCCGAGGCTGCCGCCGCTTGCACCGTGGCGACCGTCGCCGGCGGTGCCGCCGCCGCCGCCGTGACCTGCGCGCTTACCGAGGCTGCCGGCGGAGCCGGCGGGGCAGGGGGGGTTGCACCCGCCTGGAAAGCCGCAGCCCCGGCAGTCTGTGCCTGGGTGTTCGCCCGCCCCTTCGCGGTGGCGGCCGTCGCCCCGGCC
>Ga0082335_1004438_pt1 | contig 21033 bp, 28 predicted proteins | sample Subgrocontami58m_FD_72375 | JGI IMG/M metagenome (GOLD analysis project Ga0082335, IMG submission 72375) | Subsurface groundwater microbial communities from S. Glens Falls, New York, USA - GMW37 contaminated, 5.8 m (SPADES assembly) (version 2) ... | reverse complement strand
GCCGCGCCCCGGCGAGCGGGTGAGCGGCGGGGGGAGGACGAGCACCTCGTCGGCCGTGCACCAGCCCGGGAAGCGGAAGAGCTCGGCGAGGTAGCCGAGCGCGCGTCGCGCCTCGCGCGAGCCGGCGGGCGCGCCGCAGATCTGCGCCGAGCCGGCGCTCGGCCGCACGAGCCCGCAGGCGATCTTGACGAGCGTGGACTTCCCCGCGCCGTTCGGCCCGAGCAGGCCGACGAGCTCGCCCTCACCGAGCTCGAGGTCGACCCCGTCGAGCGCGGCCACCGAGCCGTAGCGCTTGGCGAGGCCCTGGACTGCGAGCGCCGCGGCGGCCACGGGCCGAGTCTACTCGGGCCCCCCGAGCCGGTGCGGGTGGCCGAGGCCGGAGAGCTCGGCGATGTCGTCGGTCGGCCTCTCCCGGCGGTTCGCATTTGACAAGGACTTATACGAGTGATTAAGAATGCAAATCACCAGCAAGTCGGTAGACAAAGTCGGAAGGACGCCCCTCGATGCGCAAGCTCATCGTCGCAACCCTCGTCGCTCTAGCCGTTGCGGCCTCGTTTGCCGCCGCCGCGACGACGGACACCCGGCTGACCCTCGTCGCCTACTCGACCCCCCGCGAGGCGTACGCGAAGATCATCCCGGCCTTTCAGGCGACGCCCGCCGGCAAGGACGTCTCCTTCAGCCAGTCGTACGGCAGCTCTGGCGAGCAGGCGCGCGCCGTGCGCGCCGGCCTCAAGGCCGACGTCGTCGCGCTTTCGCTCGGGCCGGACGTCGACTACCTCGTCGACGCAGGGCTCGTCGACCCGAAGTGGGACCGCCAGTCGTACCGCGGCATCGTCACGAGCTCGGTCGTCGTCTTCGTCGTCCGCGACGGCAACCCGAAGAAGATCTTCGGCTGGAACGACCTGCTCAAGCCCGGCGTCGAGGTGATCACGCCGAACCCGTTCACCTCGGGCGGCGCGCGCTGGAACGTGATGGCCGCCTACGGCGCATGGCGCAAGCAGGGCAGGTCGGACAGGCAGGCGCAGGAGAACCTCCTGAGGCTCTTCGAGAACGTGTCCGTCCAGGACAAGAGCGCGCGCGAGTCGCTCCAGACGTTCGCCGCCGGGAAGGGAGACGTCCTGCTCGCCTACGAGAACGAGGCGCTCTTCGCGCGCTCGAAGGGCCAGAACCTCCAGTTCCTGGTCCCGCGCTCGACGATCCTGATCGAGAACCCGGTGGCTGTTCTCAGGGACAGCCCGAACAGGGGGACCGCGAACGCCTTCCTCCGCTTCCTCCGCTCGCCGGTCGCGCAGCGGATCTTCGCCGACAGCGGCTACCGCCCCGTGCTGAAATCGGTCGCGGCCGAGTACGCGTCGAGGTTCCCGGCGCGGCCCGGCCTCTTCACGATCGACCAGCTCGGGCTCGGTGGCTGGGACACCGTCCAGAAGCGCTTCTTCGACCCGAAGAGCGGGATCATGGCCAGAATCGAGCGGCAGGTCGGAGGCTCCACTGAGTAGCGTCGCAGTGCCGGCCGCGTCCCGGGCGAGGGCGGGCATCCCGCTCTCGCTCGGCGTCGTTCTCGCCTACCTCACCGCCGTCGTCGCGCTGCCGCTCGCCGCGCTCACCTGGCGGGCGACGCGCGAGGGGGCGACGGGCTTCTGGGAGTCGGTGACGACGCCCGACGGCATGGCCGCGCTGAAGCTCACACTCGCCGCCTCGTTAGGGGTCGCACTCGTCAACGCGGTCGTCGGGACGCTGATCGCCTGGGTGCTCGTGCGCGACGACTTCCGCGGCAAGGGTGTCGTGAACGCGCTCATCGACCTGCCGTTCGCGCTCCCGACGATCGTCGCCGGCCTGACGCTGCTCGCCCTGTACGGCCCGCAGTCGCCGGTCGGCGTCAACGTCGCGTACACGCGCACGTCGATCGTGCTCGCGATGCTGTTCGTGACCCTGCCGTTCGTCGTTCGCACCGTGCAGCCCGTCTTGCTCGAGCTCGACCGCGAGCTGGAGGAGGCGGCTGCGTCGCTCGGGGCCTCGGAGCTCCAGATCTTCCGCCGCGTCGTCTTCCCGAACCTCCTCCCCGGGATCCTCTCGGGCGTCGCGCTCGCGTTCGCGAAGGCGGTCGGCGAGTTCGGCTCGGTCGTGATCATCACGGGCAACCTGCCCTTCGAGACGCAGGTCAGCGCCGTCTACATCTTCGGCCAGCTCGAGAGCAACAACGTCGCCGGTGCGGCTGCCGCGTCGGTCGTCCTGCTCGCGATCTCGTTCGGGATCCTGCTTGCGATCGGCGGCGCCCGCCGCCACGTGACGAGGCACGATCATGCGTAGGCTCGGTCTGCGGATCGTCGCGCTGCTCTACCTCGCCGCGCTTCTCGTCGGGCCGCTGTCGCTCGTCTTCTGGCGCGCCTTCGAGACCGGGGTCGGGCCGGCCTGGGATGCCGTTACGAACGACGCCGCGCTGCACGCGTTCAAGCTGACGATCCTCATCGCGCTCGTCGCGGTGCCGGCGAACACGATCTTCGGCGTCGTCGCTGCACTCGCGATCGTGCGGCGCCCGTTCCGCGGGAAGGGGCTCGTGAACGCGATCGTCGACCTGCCGCTCGCCCTCTCGCCGGTCGTCGTGGGTCTCGCGCTCTTCCTGCTCTACGGCCGCGAGGGATGGTTCGCGGGGCTGCCGGTCCAGGTGCTCTTCGCGCTGCCGTCGATGATCCTGGCGACGATCTTCGTGTCGCTGCCGTTCGTCGTCCGCGAGGTCGTGCCGGTGCTGCGCGAGATCGGGACGGAGCAGGAGCAGGCAGCCGCGACCCTCGGGGCGTCCGGCCTCCAGATCTTCCGCCGCATCACGTTTCCGGCGATCCGCTGGGCCGTGGCCTACGGCGTCGTGCTCACGACCGCCCGCTCGCTCGGCGAGTACGGCGCGGTCGCGGTCGTCTCGGGGCGTCTCGTCGGCGAGACCGAGACGGCGACCCTGCACGTCGAGGAGCGCTTCCAGGCGTTCGACCTCGTGGGGGCGTACGCCTCGTCGGTCGTGCTCGCGCTGCTGGCGATCGCGGTCTTGCTTTCCATGTCGCTCCTCAAGCCGAAGGAAGGGATCTCGTAGATGGCGATCACCGTCCGCAACGTCACGAAGCGCTTCGGCGGCTTCACGGCGCTCGACTCGGTCACGCTCGAGGTCGAGAGCGGGAGCCTGACGGCGCTGCTCGGGCCGAGCGGCTCGGGCAAGTCCACCCTTCTGCGCGTGATCGCCGGCCTCGAGCGGCCCGACGCCGGCGAGATCCTGATCTCGGGCGAGGACGCGACCGAGCTGACGCCGCAGAAGCGCGGCGTCGGCTTCGTCTTCCAGCACTACGCCGCCTTCAAGCACATGACCGTGCGCGACAACGTGGCGTTTGGGCTGAAGGTCCGGCGCCGGCCGCGTGACGAGGTTCGCGCCCGCGTCGACGAGCTGCTCGCCCTCGTGCAGCTCGAGCCGTTCGCACACCGCTACCCGGCGCAACTCTCGGGCGGCCAGCGGCAGCGCATGGCGCTGGCCCGGGCGCTGGCGGTTGAGCCGAAGGTGCTGCTGCTCGACGAGCCATTCGGCGCGCTCGACGCGCGCGTGCGCGCCGAGCTGCGCGAGTGGCTGCGCCATCTCCACGACGCGGTGCACGTGACGACGGTCTTCGTCACCCACGATCAGGAGGAGGCGATGGAGGTGGCCGACCAGATAGCGCTCATGAACGCGGGGCGGATCGAGCAGGCCGGCCCGCCGCGCGACCTCTATGAGCAGCCGGCGACGGAGTTCGTGATGAGCTTCATCGGCCACGTCAACCGGCTCGGCGAGGCGTGGGTGCGACCGCACGACCTCGATCTCCTGCTCGAGCCCGAGCGCGGCGCGGCCGAGGCGATGGTCGAGCGGGTCGTTCACCTCGGCTTCGAGGTGCGCGTCGAGCTCCTGCGGTCGGACGGCGAACAGCTCTGGGCGCAGATCACGCGCGATCGCTGCGAGGAGCTGGAGCTCGAGGCCGGTCAGATCCTCTGGGTGCGCCCGAGCCGCGAGCGGGTGTTCGCCTAGCCCTGCGAGCGCTCGACGAGGTCGGCGAGCGAGGTTGTCTCGAGGACCGCGCGCATGCTCGCTCGCAGCTCGATCCAGACCTCTCGGAGCGCGGTCGCCGGCCCGGCGTACTCCGCCTGCTCCGGCGGTGCTCCCCGCACGGACGCGATCGGCCCCTCGACGGCGCGAATGACGTCGGCGAGGCTCACCTCGGCCGCAGAGCGCGCGAGGCGGTAGCCGCCCTCGGCGCCGCGCTGGCTCGCCACGATCCCGGCATGGCGGAGCTCGAGCAGGATGTTCTCGAGGAACCTCGGCGGTATCTTCTGCGCGGTCGCGAGCCGCTCTGCCGTGACGGGGCCCGGCGGCGCGGCGGCGAGCTCCGCAAGCGCGCGCAGCGCGTAGTCGACCTTCGCTGAGACCCGCATCGCATCATTCTCGCCGCTCCGGCGAGACCTCCGCCAGCCGCCGCTCGAGGAAGGCGCGGTCGGCGGCGTTCATCTCGAGCGCGAGCGCGGCGCGGTAGGCGGAGGCCGCTTCGGCGCGGCGGCCGATCCGGCGCAGGAGGTCGGCGCGGGCGGAGTGGATCAGGTGGTACCCCTCGAGGCCTTCGATCGCGTCCTGGAGCTGGTACGGCCCCGCCCGGCGGCGGGAGAGCGCCCGGTCGAGCACCCGCAGCCCCTTCTCGATCCGGCTGCGGCTCCAGAGCGAGCGGTCCTGATCCTCGAGCAGCACGAGGCCGCCGTCCCGGCCGAAGCGGGCTTCGCGCCGCGAGTCCTGGAGCAGCATGAGCGCGAGCAGCCCCAGGGCTTCCGGCTCGTCCGCTCCGGGAGGAGGTGGTCGGGCGGGACCCGGAAGGAAATCCCGCTGCTCGGATCTTCCGCTTCGCGCGAACGAGCCGCTGCGCCATCGGCGGCGAGCGTCGGGTGGCAGCAGGTGAAGACGAGCGCCAGGCGGTCGGGTTGCGGGGCGTGCCCTCGCGCGGCCAGCGCTCGACCGCCGTCGCGAAGGCGTCCTGCACCGCATCCTCGGCGAGCTCGAAGTCGCCGAGGATGCGGATGAGGATCGAGACTGCACGTCCCCACTCCTCGCGGAAGACGCGGGCGACCTCGCTCAATGCTCGACGATCGGCCTGACCTCGATCGAGCCGTACTCGGCGGCGGGGACGAGCGACGCCAGCCGGATCGCCTCGTCGAGATCCGGCGCCTCAAGGATGAAGATCCCTCCGATCAGCTCCTTCGTCTCGGCGAAGGGGCCGTCCGTGACGAGTCGCTCGCCGCCGCGGACGCGCACCGTGCGCGCTTCGGTCGCCGCCTCGAGCTCGCTCCCGTCCACCGCCGGGTCGACCTTCGCCAGCTCCTCGAAGAGGGCGATCCATTTCGGCATCGAGGCCTCGCGCGCGGCGAACGCCTCCTCCTCGGTCATACCGAGCCAGGCGGACTGGTCGCTGTAGACCATCAGTGCGTACTTCACGACCCTGCCTCCTCGTCGCCGTGGACCGCTCGAACCTCGACCGCGCCGTCGAACGACGCGCACTCGAGCAGGAGGTAGCCGCCCAGGTGCTCCTTCGCCTCTGCGTACGGCCCGTCGGTGACGAGCGTCTCGCCGTCGCGGACACGGACGGTCGTCGCGCTCGCGACGGGTGCGAGCTCGTTGCCGCCGAGATTGACGCCCGCGGCGCGCGCGCTCTGCGCGAACGCCATGTACTTCACGAAGACCTCCTGTTGCGTGATTGCAGCATGACGACGAACGGCCGCGCCCGGAATCGACAGCCCCTACGCCAAGTAACACCGTGTTACTTGGCGTCGAGGAGGCGTTGGAGGAGGATGAGTGCGCCGCCCTTGTCGAGCGGCTCGTTGAGGTTGCCGCACTTCGGGCTCTGCACGCACGACGGGCAGCCGCGCTCGCAGGGGCAGCCCTCGAGCAGCAGCGCGGTGTCGGCGGCCCAGCCCTCGAAGCGCTCGAAGCCGCGCTCGGCGATGCCGACGCCGCCGGAGTGGCCGTCGTAGACGAAGATCGTCGGCCGGCCGGTCTGGAAGTGGAGGTTGGTCGAGAGGCCGCCGATGTCCCAGCGGTCGCACATCGCCCAGAGCGGCAGCAGCGCGATCAGCGAGTGCTCCGCCGCGTGCAGCGAGCCGAGCAGCTTCGGCATCTCCTCCAGCCCCTCGAGCATCCAGTCCTCCGGGGAGAACCAGACGGCCTCGGTGTCGAACGTCGTCTCCGGCATCAGCAACGGCACCGTCTCGAGCGTCTCGCCGCTCTTGACGGACTTCCGCTGGAAGGCGACCACCTGCTCGGTGACGCTGACGCGCCCGAACGTGAGGTCGAGCCCGCAGCGGCGCTCGACGCGCAGCGGCTCCTCGATCGCCGTCTGCGTCTCCCTCTTCGCCTGCGTGTACCAGTCTGCCGCGAACGGGGTCACGACCGCCGCCCGCGCGTCGAAGTCGAGCGCCCGCACGAGGTACTGCTCGCCGAGGTGGAGGTAGACGGCGCCCTCGTGGACGGTCGAGTACGCGCGCTCGCGCTCGACGAGCCCGAGCACGTCGCCCGTCTCGCCCTGCACGATCGTGAAGGCGTCGGGGTCGCCCGAGCGGAGCGAGACGCGCGCCGCGGGGTAGTCGCGCCCCGACCAGACGTAGCCGGCCGGGGTGCGGTCGAGCTCCGGCAGCGCGGCGGCGCGAACGAGCGCCTCGGGGCCGAGAATCGCGGCGTCGTCCTCGGTCAGCGGCCCCTCGAAGGCGGCCGCGTAGACGTGCGGGTCGAGGATGCGCGGGTTCGCGTGGTCGAGGATCGCCGCCTCGACGGTGCGGGTCAGGAGCGCCTCGGGCTCGCGCATGAAGAACTGGTCGAGCGCGTCGTCGCTCGCGATCAGGGCGGCCAGCCCGTGCCCGCGGCGGCCGGCGCGCCCCCACTGCTGCCGGAGCGAGGCGACGGTGCCGGGGAAGCCGACCGAGATCGCCGCGTCGAGGAGGCCGATGTCGATTCCCAGCTCGAGCGCGTCGGTCGCGGAGACCCCCAGCAGCTCGCCCTCGACGAGCCGCCGCTCGAGCTCGCGCCGCTGCTGCGGTGTGTAGCCGGCGCGATACGGGGCGAGTCGCGCCGCCGTCTCGCGGTCGACGCGCTCGGCGGTGAAGCGGTGGACGAGCTCGGCCGCGCGCCGGCTCTTGGCGAAGCAGATCGTCCGCAGCCCGCGGGTGACGAGCCCGGCCATCAGCCGCGAGGCCTCGCCGAGCGCGCTCGCGCGCAGGCCGAGCTCGGGGTCGAGCAGCGGCGGGTTCCAGAGCGCCACCGTGCGCAGCGCCTTCGGCGCCCCGTCGTCTGCGATCACCGTCGCCGGGACGCCGAGCAGCGCCTCTGCCAGCTCGCCGGGATTCGCGATCGTCGCCGACGCGAGCAGGAACTGGGGGTCGGCGCCGTAGGCGCGGGCGAGCCGCCGCAGGCGCCGCAGGACGTTGCCGACGTGCGAGCCGAAGACGCCGCGGTAGACGTGCGCCTCGTCCACGACGACGTAGCGGAGGTTGCAGAGGACGTCGCCCCAGCGGTCGTGGTGGGGCAGGACGCCGACGTGGAGCATGTCGGGGTTGGTCAGGATCGCGTTCGACCACTTGCGGATCCGCCACCGGCGCTCCGCCTCGGTGTCGCCGTCGTAGATCGCCGGTCGCAGCGCCTTGAGCCGGAAGGCGGCGAGCGCGCGGGCCTGGTCCTGCGCGAGCGCCTTCGTCGGGTAGAGGTAGAGCACCCGGCGCTTCGGGTCGGTCGCGAGCGCGTCGAGCACGGGCAGGTTGAACGCGAGGCTCTTGCCGCTCGCCGTCCCGGTCGTGACGATCACGTGCTCGCCCCGAGCGGCGGCCTCCCAGGCCTCGGCCTGGTGGGCGTAGAGGGAGGTGATCCCCTGGGCGACGAGGGAGGAGGCGACGCGCGGGTCGAGATCGCCGGGGAACGGCTCGGAGCGCGCCGAGCGCGCCGGCTCGGTCGTCAGGTAGGCGAGCTCCTCGCCCTCGAGCAGGCCGTCCCAGGGCGCATGAACCATCTAGCGGTCGACGATGAGCTCGAGCGTGCTCGGCTCGAAGCTCTCGAGCACCTCGTGCAGCCGGGCGACGCGCTCGTGGAAGCCGGGCTCGTGCCGCCAGCGCCGGATCGCGTCGAGGCTCTCCCACGGCCCGAAGCTGACGAAGCGGGAGGGATCCTCGGTGTCGCGCAGCAGCTTGGCCGCGGCTGCGAGACCCTGCAAAGCCGACCAGTCGGCGAACTCCGTCCAGCGGCGCACGAACTCCTCCTCCTCGCCGGGCTTCACCCGCCACACCGAGTAGGTGTACGGCTGGCCCATCGCTACTCTGCCGCCCGGAAGCCGGAGCAGACGAGGCTGAGGACGGAAATCGCGCCTGCCTCGGCCTGGAGGTAGCCGGTCTGCTCGACGGTCACCCAGCCGTCGTCGGCGTCGTGACCGCGCAGGCGGTAGCGGAGTCGGATGCGGTCGGCTACCGGCTCGAGCTCCGACTGGACGAGCTCGACGTGATCGAGCCCTTCCCACCAGAAGCGGAAGCGGGCGCCGATCGCCGCGGGCCCCTCCTCCTCGCGCACGGCCGAGGGCACCATGGCCCGGAGCCGGGCCGCCGGGGCGAAGCAGGCCTCCATCGCGGCGAAGTCCTGCGCTCCGATCGCGTCGAGCAGGCGCGCTCCGGCGTCGAGCGCGGTGGTCATCGTTGCCTCCATGTCTGCAAGATACAACCGGTGGACCTCTTGCACGTACCGCGTTGCCTGACGATCGCCGGCTCCGATTCCGGCGGCGGTGCCGGTATTCAGGCCGATCTGAAGGCGTTCGCCCGCGCGGGCTGTCACGGGATGAGCGCGATCGTCGCGCTGACGGCGCAGAACACCGTCGGCGTGACGGCAGTGCACGAGGTGCCGGCGGAGTTCGTGCGCGCGCAGCTCGACGCCGTCTTCTCGGACATCGGCGTGGACGCGGCGAAGACCGGGATGCTCTTCTCGGCAGGTGTGATCGATGCGGTCGCGGAGTTCCTCGCGGCGCATCCCGTGCCACTCGTCGTCGATCCGGTGCTGCTCGCAAGCTCGGGGGCGCGCCTGCTGCGCGACGACGCCGTCTCGACGCTCGTCGGACGGCTCTTCCCCCTGGCGACGGTCGTCACGCCGAACCTGCCCGAGGCGAAGGCGCTGGCCGGGAACGGCGGGACGCGGCGCGCGCTCGCCGAGCGCCTGGTCGAGCTGGGCGCCCGCGCTGCCGTCGTCACCGGGGGCCACGGCGAGGAGCCGGTGGACCACCTCTTCGACGGCACACGGCATGTCGAGATCCCCGTTCCGCGCCACGAGCGCCGCTCCACGCACGGCGCGGGCTGCACCCACTCGGCCACGCTCGCCGCCGGCCTTGCGCGCGGGCTCGACCTCGAGGCGGCCGCTCGTGAGGCCGCCCGCGTCGCCGCCGAAGCGGTCGCGCACGGGCTCGTGGGGCTCGGCGCAGGCGACGGACCCGTCGACGTGCTCGGGCTCGATGCGGCTCGCTGACCTCGGCGAGTTCGGGCTGCTGGCCGAGCTCGAGCGGCTCGGGCTGATCGTCGGCGTCGAGCACGACGCGGCGCAACTCGCCGGCGGCGTCGTCGTGACGCAGGACGCGCTCGTCGAGGGCGTCCACTTCCGCCTCGACTGGACCTCCTGGCGCGACCTCGGCTACAAGGCTGCCGCGGTCAACCTGAGCGACCTCGCCGCCTCGGCCGCCGAGCCGGAGGCGTTGATCGTCAGCCTCGGCCTGCCGCCCGAGACCGCGGTCGAGCGCGTGCTCGAGTTGTACGAGGGGCTGGCGGAAGCGCGCGTACCGGTGCGGGGCGGCGATCTGACCACGGCCGAGCGCGTGTACCTCAGCGTCACGGCGATCGGCCGCTCGGAGCGCGTGCCCGGCCGCGCGGGCGCCCGGCCGGGCGACCGGGTCGTCGTCACCGGGCCACTCGGCGCCTCGGCGGCGGGCTACCGCTGCCTGCAGGACGGAGTCGAGAGCCCACTCGCCGCCGCGCACCTGCGCCCGCCCCTCCGTCTTGTGGAAGGCCGCCGCCTGGGAGCGGTCGCGACGGCGCTGCTGGACGTCTCCGACGGCCTCGCGGCCGATGCCGCTCGGATTGCAGAGCGCTCTGGCTGCCGGCTGGTGCTCGAGCTCGAGCACGTTCCGGTCGCCGCCGGCGTGGCGGAGGTTGCGGAGCGGGCCGGAGTGAGCGTGTGGGAGCTCGCCGCCGGCTTCGGCGAGGACTACGAGCTGCTCGCGACGGTGCCGGAGCCGGTCGAGGGCTGCATCGAGATCGGCCGCTGCGAGGTGGGCGAGGGCGCCGTGCTCCTGCTCGCGGGTCGGCCGGTCGCGCTGCGCGGCCACGAGCACTTCCGCTGACACCTCCGCCGGAGGCACCTGTGGACGGATTGTCACGCTCTCGGCACAGGTCGTGACACACCCGTGACGGTGTCAGGAACCGTCAACCTAGGGAAGCCAGGGCGCGAACGCCCGCTCGTAGCGGGCCAGGGTGTGAGCGCCTGCGACGGTCGCCCGCGGCTCGCCATCCGCGAAGAGGATCACCGTCGGCAGCGCCAGCACGCCGTACCGCGACGGCACGCCGACGTGCTCGTCGATGTTGAGGCGGACGAGGCCGACGCGCCCGTCGCTCTTGGCGGCGATCGCCTCGAGTGCCGGCTCGATCGCCTTGCACGGCCGGCACCAGGGAGCCCAGAAGTCCACGATCACGGGCCGGGCGGCCCGGAGGACGGCCTGCTCGAACGTCGCGTCCGTGACCTCAGTCACCAGGGCCGTCCCTGTAGCGGCGCTCGGCCCGGCGGCGGCGAACCGCTGCGCGTGCCAGCAGGGACAGAGGGAAGATCGCGATCAGGGCGAGCACGCCGAGCGGGACGAGCAGCCACCTCGCATCGAGCTTGCCCTTGGTGTACGGGCTCTCCGGCGCGGCCGTCTGCGTGACCGCCGGCTTCGGCGTCGTTGGCGTTCCGCCCGACGTCAGCGTCGTCTGCGGGAACCACGTGTCCACCAGCCACCGTCGTATCCTGCCCGCACCGTAGTCGGTCAGCTCGACGCCGTAGACGAGCGTCCGCTGTGCGAGCCCGGGCTTCGGCAGCACCATCACGTCGATCACCACGGTGCGGTCGAACGAGTAGCGCAGCCGCCAGTCCTCGACCCGGAACGCCTCCTGCGGGAACGGGAACACGGGAAGGTCGCCGGCGTTCCAGCGCGCGCGGGTGACGGTCCCACGCAGCTTCGGCGACGCGAGCTCCCAGGCCTCGTCGAGGTCCTCCCGCAGGACCGCGCTGTGGACGAAGCGCTCGGCCACGACGGCGATCTCGCGCCGGACCGCCGGGGTGATCTCCAGCTGTTTCGCGGGGGCCGTCTCCGTCCCGGCGCCGCCGGGGCGGAGCTCGCTCTCGGGCAGCTTCTCGCCCTCGGGCAGAAGCACGGCGAGGGTCGCGACGATCGCGACGGCGGCGAGCGCGCCGAGGCTCCAGGCGAGACGCCGGCGGCGGCGCGGCGAACCGAGCACGGTCATGCCCTCATCGTGCCTACGGCCGCAGCGGGAGACGCCGCAGCCGCATCGCCGGCACACGCCAGACCGCCTCGAGCACGATCCGCCTCGACATCTTCGAGCCGCCTGCCCTCCGGTCGGCGAAGAGGATCGGCACCTCCACGACGCGGAAGCCGGCGCCCAGTGCACGGTACGTCGTCTCGATCTGGAAGGCGTAGCCGCGGGTCGTGATCGAATCGAGCCCGATCCGCTCGAGCACGGCGCGTCGAAAGCACTTGAAGCCGCCGGTGAGATCGCGCACCGCGACGCCCAGCACCGTGCGCGCGTACCACGAGCCCCCGATGGAGACCGCGCGCCGGAGCGGGCCCCAGTTCTCGGTCCCGCCGCCCTGGACGTAGCGCGAGCCGAGCGCGAGGTCGGCCTCGGCGCACGCCGCGATGAGACGGGGCACGTCGGCCGGGTCGTGGGAGAAGTCGCAGTCGATCTCGACGACGAGCTCGGCGCCACCCGCGAGCGCCCGTCGAAAGCCCGCGAGGTACGCCTGTCCGAGCCCCTCCTTGCGCTCACGGTGGAGCACCTCGACCCACGCGAGCTCGGCGGCGAGGCGGTCGGCCAGCTCGCCGGTGCCGTCCGGCGAGTTGTCGTCGATCACGAGCACCCGGTCGCGCTGGGTGTCGATCACCTCGCCGAGCGCGCGCACCATCGGCTCGAGGTTCTCGCGCTCGTCGTACGTCGGCAGGCAGATCCAGACGGCCATCGCCGTATCATCGCGGCGTGGCCAAGCCGCTGCCGCGAAACGGGGACGTGGCCGAGCAGCTCGAGCTGCTGGCCGACCTCTCCGAGCTGCTCGGCGACGAGGGGTTCCGCGTGCTGGCGTACCGGCGCGCGGCAACGCGGGTGCGGGAGACGCCCGCCTCGATCGCCGAGCTCGCGCTTGCCGGTGGGGCCAAGGCCCTGCCCGGGATCGGCAAGACGATCGAAGGGAAGATCGTCGAGATCGTCGAGACCGGAGAGATCGTGGCGCTCACGAAGCGGAAGGGGCTCGTCCCGTCGGAGGTCGTCGCGTTCCTCCGCCTCCCGGGACTCGGCCCGAAGACGGCGGCTCGCATCTGGCGGGAGCTGGGGGTGACGACGCTCGCGGAGCTGCGGGAGGCCGCCGAGTCGGAGCGCCTGCGGACGCTCTCGGGGCTGGGCGCCCGCAGCGAGGAGAAGATCCTGAAGTTCCTGGCCGCGGGTCTCGGAGCCGAGGAGGAGAAGCGAGGCCTGCTCGGGACCGGCCTGCCGGCGGTGCTCGCGGTGGTGGCGGAGCTGCGCGCCCACCCGGCCGCGGTCGAGGTCTCGGAGGCCGGCAGCGTCCGCCGGCGCAAGGAGACCTTCCGCGACCTCGACGTGATCGCGACCGCGACCGACCCGGCCGCGCTGACGGGGGCCTTCACGCGCCTCCCGCTCGTCGCGGAGATCGTGGCCCACGGCGACACGAAGGCGACCGTGATCTCCCACGACGGCCTCCGCTTCGACCTCCGCGTCGTCCCGCCGGAGTGCTTCGGCAACCTGCTCCAGCACTTCACCGGCTCCAAAGAGCACAACGTCGCCATGCGCGAGGAGGCCCAGCGCCGCGGGCTCTCGATCTCCGAGTACGGCGTCACGACCGTCGAGACGGGCGCCGTCGTCACGGCCCGCACCGAGGAGGAGCTCTACACCCACCTCGGCTACGACTTCATCGCTCCCGAGCTGCGCGAAAACGCGGGGGAGCTCGAGGCCGCCCGCGAGCACGCCCTGCCTGAGCTCGTCGAGCTCGGCGACCTGCGCGGCGACCTGCACACGCACAGCACCTGGTCGGACGGGAGGGCGACGATCGCGGAGATGGCTGAGGCGGCGCGCGAGCGCGGCTACGCCTACCTCGCGGTCTGCGACCACTCCCAGCGCCTGCGAGAAGGACGGCTGCAGGCCCAGTGGGAGGAGATCGACGCGCTGAACGAGGGCCTGAAGCCCTTCCGTCTACTCAAGGGCGTCGAGGTGAACATCAAGGCGGACGGCTCGCTCGACCTCGCAGACGCGGAGCTCGCCGCCCTCGACTGGGTGATGGCCTCCGTCCACTCCTCCTTCGACCGCGACCCGACCGGCCGCGTGCTCGCGGCGATGGAGAGCCCGCACGTGGACTGCATCGGCCACCTGACAGGGCGCAAGATCGGCACGCGGCTGCCGGCCGACGTGGACGTCGAGCGCGTCGTCGAGAAGGCGCTGGAGACCGGGACCTGCCTCGAGCTCAACTCGCAGCCGGATCGGCTCGACCTGCGGGATGTGCACGCGCGCCTCGCCGCGGAGGCGGGGGTACCGCTTGTCGTCTCGAGCGACGGCCACCGGCCGCACGAGCTCGCCTTCGTCGAGCTGGGCATCGCCCAGGCGCGGCGCGCCTGGCTGACGAAGGCGCAGGTCGTCAACACGCGCCCCTGGCGGGAGATCGAGAGAATGCGCAAGTGACCTTCCGCGAGGACGGCGCCGAGGCGCTCGAGTGGGCCGCCCGCTACCTCGAGCGGGTCGGCGAGCTGCCCGTGCTCGCCCAGGTGCAGCCGGGTGAGATCCGGGCCAGATTGCCTGCGTCGCCTCCGGAGACGGGAGAGCCGTTCTCGGCCGTTCTGCGCGACCTCGAAGACGTGCTGCTCCCCGGGATCACCCACTGGCAGCACCCGCGCTTCTTCGGCTACTTCGGCGTCACGGCGTCGGAGCCCGGAATCCTCGCCGAGCTGCTCGCGGCGACGCTCAACAGCGTCGCGATCATGTGGCGCGCGGCGCCCGCCTCGTCGGAGCTCGAGGAGCACGTGCTCGACTGGCTCGCCCAGCTGCTCGGCCTGCCTGCGGGCCTGCACGGCCACATCGAGGACACCGCTTCGACCTCCACGACCGCCGCGCTCATGGCCGCGCGCGAGGCGACCGGCCGGCGGGTCGTCGTCTTCTCCGACCAGGCGCACTCGTCGGTGGCGAAGGCCGTGAAGCTGCTCGGGATGGTTCCGCGCGAGGTGCCGTCCGACGCGGAGTTCCGGATGCGCACCGACGCGCTCGAGCTGGACGACGCGGCGGCGGTCGTCGCCACCGTCGGCACGACCTCGTCCACCTCCGTCGATCCTGTACCCGCGATCGCAGATGCAGCCGAGCGCGCCGGGGCCTGGCTGCACGTCGACGCCGCCTACGCGGGCGCGGCCTGGGTGTGCCCCGAGCTGCGCTGGTCGCAGGCGGGTGTCGAGCGCGCCGACTCGGTGGTGGTCAACGCGCACAAGTGGCTGCTGACGCCGATGGACTGCTCCTGCCTCTGGACGCGCCGGCCGGCCGACCTGCGCAACGCGTTCTCGCTCATCCCGGAGTACCTGCGCTCGCGCGACGAGGTGGACAACCTCTCGGAGTACGGGCCCGCGCTCGGTCGCCGTTTCCGCTCGCTGAAGCTCTGGGCCGTGATCCGCTGCTACGGGCGCGAGGGGCTCCAGGCCGTGATCCGCGAGCACATGCGGCTCGCCGAGCTGTTCGAGGGCTGGGTGCGCGCCGAGCCGGGCTGGGAGCTCTGCGCGCCGCGGCCGTTCTCGGTCGTCTGCTTCCGGCGCGAGGGCTCGGACGAGGAGAACGAGGCCCTGCTCGAGCGCGTCAACGCCTCCGGCGAGGCCTTCCTCATCCACACGAAGCTGAACGGCCGCTTCGTGCTCCGGCTCGCGGTCGGCAACGCGTGGACGACCGAGGATGACGTCCGCCGGGCGTGGGACGTCCTCCGCCGCGAAGCCGCTTCGCTCCAGACCGCCTAGTCGGCGCGAGGTTGCGCCGGAGCCCCGCCTACGATACGGCGGTGCTCCGGCTCGTCCTGATCGGTCTCGTCGCGGGGCTCTTCTCCGCGCTCTTCGGCGTCGGCGGCGGGATCCTGATCGTGCCGCTCCTGATTCTCGCCGCGGGCTTCCTCGAACGGCCGGCGACTGCGACCTCGCTCGCCGCGATCGGGATCACGGCACTCGCCGGCACGATCACCTACGCCTTCCACGGGCACGTCGACGTCGGGTACGCCGCGCTCGTCGGGCTGCCGGCCGCCGCCGGGGCGGTTGCCGGCTCGACGCTCCAGCAGCGGATCCACGCCCGCGTTCTCTCCCTCGGCTTCGCAGCGCTGCTCGTCGGCGTCGCAGTCTGGCTGCTCGCCGGATGAGCCCGGGAACGATCGCTGCGGCGCTTGCGCTCGGCTTCGCAGCCGGGCTGCTCGCCGGCCTCTTCGGGGTCGGCGGCGGCATCCTCTTCGTGCCGACGCTGCTCGGGCTCGGGCTCGGCCAGCTCGACGCGGAGGCGACCTCGTTGCTCGCGATCCTTCCGACGGTGGCCGCCGGCGTCTGGCGTCAGTCCGGGTACGGGCACGTACGCTGGCGCCCGGCGCTGTGGCTCGGGCTCGCCTCGATCGCGGGCGTCCAGCTCGGCGTCGTGATCGCCACGTCGCTGCCCGAGCACGTGCTGCGCCGGCTCTTCGGCGTGCTCGTGCTCGGTGTTGCCGTCCAGCTTGCATGGCGCGCCTTGCGTCCGCGCGCTGCTCTGCCGCGCTAGGTGCGCCGCAGCGTCCCGGCGACGGTGAGTAGGGCGAAAGCCGCCGCGGCGACGAGCACGATCATGCCGCCGGGCGGAAGATCGCCGTAGTACGCGGCCGTGAGGCCGGCAAAGACGGAAACGAGGCCGATCGCCATCGCGATCACGATTGTCGAGGCCATGCTCCAGGCGACGCGCGTCGCCGCGATGACGGGCAGCACCATGAGCGCGGCGATGAGCAGGATCCCGACGACGCGCATCGAGAGCGCCACCGTCAGTGCCGCGAGTGCCGCGACGACGACGTTGAGGAAGGCGACCGGGATGCCGGCGACGCGCGCCCCCTCCTCGTCGAGCACCGTCGCCGAGAGCGCGCGGTAGAGCAGGCCGATCGTGGCGAGCCCCGCAAGACCGAGGACGACGATCACGACGACGTCCATACGCGTCACGGTCAGGATCGACCCGAACAGGAAGGCGAGCAGGTTGACGTCGAGTGCGCCGGCGAGCGAGACGAGGACGACGCCGCCGGCGATGCCGGTGTAGAAGACGAGAGCGAGCGCCTGGTCGCCGGCGGTGATCCTTCGCGCCCGGAGCCACTCGATGGTGACGGCGCCGGCGAGGGACGCGACGAGCGCGGTGGCGACGGGCGAGACGTCGAGCAGGTAGCCGGCGGCGACGCCGGCGAAGGCGACGTGGCCGATCCCGTCGCCGATCAGGCTCATCTGCCGCTGGACGAGGAAGAAGCCGACCGCGGGGGCGAGCAGCCCGACGACAGCGCCCGCGGCGAACGCGAGCCGCATGAACTCCGACTCAAACATGGACATGTGACGGGTCGTGCCAGACGCCGGGGAGCTGCGCCGGCGGCCCATCGAAGACGATGGAGCTGCGGACGAGCACGAGGCGCTGGACGAAGCGCTCGACGGCCCCGAACTCGTGCGAGACGTAGAGCACGGTGACGCCGAGCTCGCGGTGCAGCCGGTCGAGCAGCGCCGCGAGCGCGTCCTGCGCCTCGACATCGACACCGGTTGTCGGCTCGTCGAGGACGAGCAGCGACGGTTCGCCCGCGAGCGCCTTGGCGATGAAGGCTCGCTGTTGCATGCCGCCGGAGAGCGTCCGCAGCGGCGCGTCCGCCACCGCCTCGAGGCCGACGCGGCCGATCGCCTCGGCGACAATTGCCCGGTCACGCCGGCGCAGCGGGCCGAGCAGCCCGCTCGCGGCGAGGCGCCCGGCAGACACGACCTCGCGGACGGTGGCGGGCGCGTCCACGCCGAGCCGCGCGCGCTGCGCGAGGTAGCCGATTGTCGCCCGGTGCGAGGACGCGTGTGCGGGCTCCCCAAACAGGAGCGCCTCGCCCTGTGTTGGCCGTTCGAGACCGAGCGCGACGCGCAGGAGCGTGGTCTTGCCGCCGCCGTTCGGGCCGGCCACGGCGACGAACTCCCCGTGCGCGATCGCGAGGTCGACGTCGCGCAGGACCGTTTGGCCGTGCGGGTAGGCGAACGAGAGGGCGCGCAGCTCGACCGCTAGCGGCATCCCAGCCCCCGCCGCAGCGTCTCGAGATTCGCCCGCATCAGCGACAGGTAGTCATCGCCCGCGGCGAGCTCGTCCTCCGTCAGCCCCTCGATCGGGTTCAGCGTCGCCGTTGTCGTGCCCGTCTCGCGCGCGACCGTCTCCGCGACCCGTGCCGAGACGAGCGGCTCGACGAAGACCGTCGTCGCGCGGTGCTCGCGCACCTGCTGCGCGACCTGCTCGAGCCGCCGCGCGCTCGGCTCCGCCTCGGGCGAAATGCCGCTGATCGAGATCTGCTGGAGCCCGTAGCGGTCGGCGAGATATCCGAAGGCGGCGTGCGCGGTCACGAGCTCCCGCCGCTCGCACTCGACGAGCCCGCGCCGGTATTCCACGTCGAGGGCGCGCAGCCGGCCCGCGAGCCGTGCCGCCGGCTCGGGGCGGCCGAGCGCGGTACCGACACGCTCGACGATCGCGGCAAAGCGGGCGGGGTCGAGCCACACGTGCGGGTCGGCCGTCTCCTCACCGCCGTCCGCGGACCCGCGGAGGTCGAGCTCGTCGAGGAGGTCGAGAACAGTCCCGCGCGCACCCTCGGCCGCCCGCTCGAGCGCCGGCTGGAAATGCCCGCCGAGGAGAAGGACGACGTCGGCGTCGCGGATCCGGTCGACAGCGCGGGCCGAGAGCTCGACGTCGTGCGGCTCGGCACCGGGCGGCGTGAGGTTTCTCACCGTGACGCTCTCGCCTCCGACCTGCTCAGCCGCCCACGCGAGTGGATAGAACCCGGCGACGACGACGGTCCGTCCGTTGTCGGCTGCGTCCGACCCGCATGACGCGAGCAGGAAGGCCAAGGCGACAGCGAGAGCGAGTCGGGAGAGCACCGGCCCGCACGATACCAACAATGAGAATCGTTATCATTCAGGGCGCATGGAGCGGTGCGCTGAGGCGTGGGGCGAGCACGCATACGATGCGGTCAGGGCGGCGGGCTACAAGGCCGGCGGCGGGCGGCACGCCGTCATCGAGCTCCTCGCGCGCCAGGAGTGCTGCCTGACGGCGCAGGAGATCTTCGATCGGCTACGTGCCGGTGGGCGCCGGGTCGGCATCGCCACCGTCTACCGCGTGCTCGAGCTGCTCGCCGAGCTCCGTCTCGTTCAGCGTGTCGACCTGGGCGACGGCATTGCGCGCTTCGAGCCCCTCCTCCCGGACGGGGAGCACCACCATCACCTTGTCTGCGACGGCTGCGGCAAGGTCGAGGTCTTCGCCGACGACCGGCTCGAGTCGGCGCTCGAGCACGCGGCGGCGACTGCGGGCTACAGCGTCGCCGCACACGAGGTCGTCCTCCGCGGAGCCTGCGCCGACTGCCGTCCGGCGTGACGGCTCGTGGCCGTGCGCGGCGAGGGCCGTCGGACGCCTTGGCGATACTGGAAACCTCTATGACGGACAGACTCGTCCGTGTACGGCTGCTTGCCCTCACCGCGGCCGCGGCCGCGGCCGCGGCCCTCGCCGTGGGGGGGCGCGCGGTCGCACCTGCCTTCACGGTTGCTCCCGTCTCGGTTGTCTCCTTGACCCGCGACCTGCCCGCAGAGCGACCGTCGTACCCCGACGGCCCCGTGCGCCCGCTCCCCGCGGGCCTGCGGCCGGAGCTCACGCCGAGCGGCCGCGCCTTCCCCGTCCACGGCGGCGCCTCGTTCGTCGGCACGTTCGGTGCAGACCGTGCGGGTGTCGGCTGGCACCACGGCGACGACCTCTTCGCCGCGCAGGGAGCGGCGGTGCTCGCCGTGGCCGACGGCGCCGTCTTCTCGGCCGGCTGGAACGATCGCGGCGGCTATCGCCTCTGGCTTCGCGACGGCGACGGCACGGAGTACTACTACGCCCACCTGTCGGCCTTCTCCCCGCTGGCGGTGAACAGCGGCTTCGTGCGCGCGGGCGACGTCCTCGGCTTCGTCGGCAGAAGCGGCGACGCGGAGGGAACGCCCCCACACCTGCACTTCGAGATCCACCCCGCGGGCCTGCGCCCCCTCGGCTACGACGGCGTCGTGAATCCCACACCGTTCCTCTCCGCCTGGAGGCGGCGCGCCGACCTCCCGCTCCTGCAGGCGGCACCGGCGCGCTCGCTCGCCTTCAAGCGTCCCGGCTAGACGTCGTCCGCGGTCGCCGGCGGCTCGTGCTCGCCGCCCTCGATGAGGTCGAGCAGCCACTTGCGCGTGGCCGGCCCGGTCACCGGGTTGAAGAGGACGCCTGCGGCGATCCCGGCGAGCAGGAGCATGCGGTTGCGGGCGGCATGCGACTCCTTGCCCTGCAGCCGGTCGGCCGCGTGGCGCAACTCGTCGATCGCCTTGCGCAGGTTCTCCTGGATGTCCTTGTCGGAGGCGACTTTCGAAGCCGCCATGCCGACGCCGTTGCCGGCGGTGAGATCGCCGTAGATCTCGCGCGCCGCGGCGAACGCCTCGCGCAGGCTGTCGCGCAGCTCCTCGTCGTGGAGCGCGCGGTCGACGTACGGCCTCACGGTGTCCACGCCGTCGAAGAGCTTGTCTTTTCCTTTGGCCATGGGGCCCGTCCTTTCGCTCGCTGTTCACCCTGAGTTGTACCGCGCATAGAGTGCCTTCGTGCGGATCGTCAAGCGTGCCCTCAAGATCCTCGCTGCGGCGCTCGCCCTCGCCGTCTACGTGTGGTTTGCCGCCGTGCGCTGCGTGCCGGCGGTGAAGCGCCGGAAGGCCGCGCGCCGAAGCGGGTAGGCATGCACGCTCCTCCCGTGATCCGCGGCGGGCTCACCATCCGCGCGGCGAGCCTCGTGTTCGGCCTCTTCCTCTTCGCGCTCGGGATCGTGATGCTGCTCGAGTCGGAGCTCGGACTCTCGCCCTGGGACGTGCTCAGCCAGGGCCTCGCCGAGCAGACGCCGCTCACCTTCGGCACCGCCAGCATCGCGATCGGCCTCGCCGTGCTCGTGCTCGCCTGGCGCCTCGGGGCGCGGATCGGCGCCGGTACCGTCGCGAACGCCGTCCTGATCGGGCTCTTCATCGAGGGGCTCGTGCGCGTCGAGGCCGTGGCCGACCTCTCGGAGTCGCCGCTCGCGACGCGTGTCGCCATCATGCTCGGGGGGATTTCCGTCATCGGACTGGGCTCGGGCTTCTACATGGGCGCGGCGCTGGGAGCGGGTCCCCGCGATTCGCTCATGCTCGTGCTGTCGCGCCGGGCGGGCGTCCGGATCGGTGCGGCCCGCACCGTGCTCGAGATCGGCGCGACCGCCGCCGGCTGGGCGCTCGGCGGCACGGTCGGCGTCGGCACGCTCGCCTTCGCCTTCCTCGTCGGCCCCTCGGTCGAGCTCGCCTTCTTCGGGCTCGTACGCTCGCGGCTCACGGCGGCCGAAGTACCATCCCCCGCATGAGACGCCCCGCGGCAACCTCCCACGCCCGCGCGTTCCTCGGGGACCGCGCGCGGTGCCCGGGCGGGGGGGTCAGGCTGGGC
>Ga0082335_1004437_pt1 | contig 21040 bp, 20 predicted proteins | sample Subgrocontami58m_FD_72375 | JGI IMG/M metagenome (GOLD analysis project Ga0082335, IMG submission 72375) | Subsurface groundwater microbial communities from S. Glens Falls, New York, USA - GMW37 contaminated, 5.8 m (SPADES assembly) (version 2) ... | reverse complement strand
CCTTCGGCCTCCATATCAAGCAATTGGACATCGCCGCCTTCTTTTTCTCTGCGCACATCCTGGCTGTAAAGGAAACCCGTTTCCCAATTCCAGGACGTCTCAAGAACACGACCCTTCAGCCCGGCAAGGAACCGAAACGCATCCGCGTCGGTCACATCCGTGCGGGGCCCTAGCTCGAGCGTGCGGTATTGCAGATTACTGATGGGCACTCCCAGCACATTGTACGGGTTCGTGGTAGGGATAACGACGCCGTAATTGCCAAACACGATCGGCGTGGGAGCCAACTGGTTGTAGGACCAAGTATGGGTGTAACTGGTCTCGGTGAAAAACACCAGATTGTCCCCGAAGAGCTTGCGCTCGCCATTCCCGAAGATGCTATACCGCTCCGAGGGCCGGACCGCCGGGGTGTAGAACGCGTAAGGGAAGGTGTCGGTGGCGGCGTTGTAGGGCCGAAAGTCCGCCAGGCCGGTGGGAGTAGTGCCAGGTGCGCCCGCATAGACCAAACCCGCATTCGGGATGATATCCGCCGGGTCGTTGGCGGCGGTGGTACGAATCCGGCCAGGGTTGCTCGTGCCGCTCACAGTACTGGGGCTGGGAAAGGACCTCGCGCGATCCACGCTGTAAAGGGCGTCAGATTTATAGTAGCTGCCGCCGATGACCATGGATGTCTTATCGTCAGCAAAACCAGTGATGAAAGAGTAGCTCTGCTGCCCCATGTCTTTCTCGGTGGTGTTGCCGTAATAGGCATTCACTTCGGTGCCGTTGTAATCCTTCTTCAGGATCACGTTCACCACGCCCGCGATGGCGTCGGAGCCATACATGGCGGAGGCGCCATCCTTCAGCAGCTCAATGCGCTCGATCGCACCTAGTGGAATGGTGTTTAGGTCCACAGTGGAACCGGCGAAGCCGTTGGGCGCCACGCGCCGGCCATTGACCAACACGAGGGTGCCGCCGGGAATGCCGCGCAGGGAGACTTGGGCCGAGCCGTCGCCGCCGTTGCCGCGAGTTTCACTGAAGTTGCCGGAACCGACGGTGGAAGGAAGGCGTTTGAGCAACTGGGGCACAGTCTGTGCCCCGGCGCCGACCTTCTGAATCTCCGCGGCGTTGAAGACGTCCACAGGGCTGGCCGTCACAGTCTCCGCTGTGGGGATGTTGGACCCGGTCACAACCACCTTTTCCATCTTGGTGGGCTCACTCGGTGAGGCGGCGTCCTGTGCCATCGCGTGGTACAGGGACGAAATGGGAACTCCGATTGCCATGGTGCAAGCCAATGGCAAGGCTACTCTGGTTGGGTAGTGCAGTTTCTTATTCATAGGTTTCGCTGATCAGTCGTTGCTCGAACTGTTCTACTAACTATTGGCTTTACGCAAATAGAACTAATTGAATGAGACCTCAGCAAGTAAAAAATCGATGAAAATGATACTTTCGGTCACTTGGCGCCTGTTTTTCGCACAAAAACCCGGTCTGAGGGCGCCACGGAGGGCGGGAGAAGGCCATTGCCGTTGACTTACGGAGCCGAGTTTGAAAGTCGGCGCTGCACGCATGTCTGAAAACCTGTTGCGCTGCCGGGCGGCCTGCGCCGTGTCCCTAAAATGGGCAGGGTACAGCATTTTCTGGACACCACGGCAGTCGAGGGCGCCCATCGGATCCACAGTACACCGCTCCCCACTGATTTCTTGCGGAATGTCACTCAGGAACAACCTGCCTAGCTCGCCGGGGTGTGTGGCAAAAAATGCCCATCATCTCTGGATGTTAGTTCTCGCAAAATCCGTGTTATTAGATAGTTCCGAAGATGGCACGCCTGCTGCTGCTCGGTTCTGCAACGAGACTGCAACATGATCGATGCCCTGTTCAATCAGCCCGGCTATGTGGGCGCGAAAAAAATGCTGGACGCCACAGTGCTTCGGCACGAGGCAATCGCCAGCAACTTGGCGAACCTCGGGACGCCGAACTACAAGCGTCTGGATGTCGCCCCTGCCTTTGCCACGAACCTCAGCCAAGCCATGCTTTCGCAGGATGCCAGCGGGATCGCCTCTCTAAAGCCTGAGCTGGCGGTGGATGCCTCAGCCACGGGATCGTCGGGCGACGGGAACACGGTTCAGTTGGAAAGCGAGTTGATCCGGCTTAACCAGAATAGCATGGAACATACCCTCGAGACCCAACTGGTCACCTCCTCGCTGCTCCGCTTGCGTACCGCAATCACGGGTCGGTCCTGATACTCGCTCATTATTATGAATATCTTAGCCGGAGTAACCAGCACCGCCTCGGCCCTCAATGCCGAGCGCATCCGGATGGAAGTTGTGTCGCAGAATATCGCGAACGCAAACGTCTCCCGCTCCGAGGATGGAAAACCATATCAGCGCCAAGTGGTTCATTTTGAAAGTGTTATGAACGGCGCATCGTCGTCAGGAGCCGCCGGCCAGGCCCCGCAGTCCCTTCAGGTTGCCCACGTCGAGAAAGACCTCCGCCCCGCCCGCATGGTCTATAATCCCAGCGACCCCGCGCACGACGCCAATGGCTGGGTGAAGATGCCCGACATCAACATTCACGAGGAAATGGTGGACCTGATCGCCGCTTCCCGGGCTTACGAGGCGAACCTGGCGGTGGTCAAGAGTTCCAGGAACATGGCGATGCAGACCCTCACCATCGGCAAACGCTAAAAGCGAGACACCGATTAGTTTATGGATCCCTTGTCGATGGTTCGAATGCTGCAGGCCGGAGGGGGCGCCTCCGGCGGCTTCCCCTCTCTGGACCAAGTGGGGCGCGCGGCGCCCATGATCTCGGACAGGGAACTCGGCCAGCTCAAATCGATCGCCCCCCCCACGGAGACTCCGGGAGTCTCACCGGCATTCGGGCCAGGCGAGGCCGGAAGCTCCTCGTTTGCGGATACGTTGGGCACCCTCGTCCGCGACGTCAATCAAAGCCAACTCCAATCCCGCAATGCCGTCAACGGGCTGATGAGCGGTCAAAACATCCCGCTGCACCAGGCGATGATCTCCATGGAGGAAGCCAGTGTCTCTTTCCAGTTGATGGTTGAAGTGCGCAACAAGCTGCTGGACTCCTACCAGGAGCTAATGCGAATGCAGGTCTAACCTTATGTTTGCACGGCTGGTCATCTCTCAAGGATTCACGGAGAACATGGAGTGTTCGCCCAAGGTGAGCCCCGGTCAACGGCGTGGACAACGCCGCTTTGAACCGCACGCTCGTCGCGAGTCAACCCTCCACTCCGTTGAACCATGATGCGGAATCTCCAGCAGCTCGCACGTCAACTCCTCGGGGCCTGGAATCAAATCGGCCTCAACCAGCGCATCAGTATCGGCCTGGCCACCGGCGCTCTGATGGCCGGACTTCTCGCCATTGGGTTCTGGTCCCAGCGCGCTGATTACGGCGTGCTCTACAGCCGGCTGGACGACACGGAGGCGGGCAAAGTGATCTCGGCCTTGGAGGCGGACAAGATCCCGTACAAGACCAGCCAGGGCGGCGGCGTCATCTCCGTCCCCGTGGACAAGGTTTACCGGGTGCGAATGCAAATGGCGGGCAAAGGGATCGGCAAAGGGGACATCGTTGGCTTCGAGATTTTCGACAAACCCAACTTCGGCATCTCGGACTTCATGCAGCGCGCCAACTACCTCAGAGCCGTGCAGGGCGAACTCTGTCGTACCATCAATCAGTTGGATGAGGTCGAGAGCTCCCGCGTCATGGTCGTCATGCCCGAGAACCGCCTGCTGGCGGATGCGACGCGAAAACCGACGGCCTCGGTGTTCGTTAAACTTCGACGCCCGGGCCCGCTCAATTCCTCGGCGGTCAACTCGATCCGCTTCCTGGTAGCCAACGCGGTGGAAGGGCTCCAGGTCAACAACGTGTCCGTGGTGGATAATCGTGGCAACACTCTTTCGGCCAATAACGAGCCTGACTCCATGGCCGGGCTCAGCGCCTCACAACTGGAAGTGCGCAGGCAGACCGAGCAATACTTGTCCAAAAAGGCCGAGTCCATGCTCGAGGCCGTCCTGGGCCCCGGCCGGGCGCTGGTACGGGTGTCCGCCGATCTTAACTTCGACACCCTGACCAAGGTGCAGGAAGTGTTCGAGCCCGACGGGACGCTCCGGGAGAACACCACCAAGGAGGAGAAGACCGATACGAGCAGCGCCAATGGGGCCGCTGCCGCAGGGGCTTCGACCAGCACAGCCACCAACAGTGCCGTTGCCGCCACGCCGGTCTCGAACTCAAAAAACAGCAACCTTACCAAGACCACCAAGTATGAGGTGGGCAAAACCACCAGCAACCTGGTGCAGCAGCCTGGCAGTGTACGGCGCATCTCGGCGGCCGTATTCGTGGCTAAACGGTCAGAGGGAACGGGCAAGGATCGCAAAGAAATCCCCCTGACCCAGAAGGAAAAAGAGACTCTGACCAAACTGGTGAAAAGTGCCCTGGGCATCCAGGAAAACACCGAGGGAACGCGCCAGGACGAAATCACACTCGAGGAATGGTCCTTCAACGAGCAACCCGTCATAGAAATCAACCAGCAGATCGAAAAGCAGGAGCGAACGCAGTTCTGGTATGAGATGGCCAAGAACGTGAGCTACCCCGGCCTGGCCATGGCGGTGCTCATCGTCTTCTGGCGAGGAGTCAAAAAGACCCCCATGGACAGCATCCCGATCGGAATTCCGCTGGGCCACGCCAACGGAAACGGTTATGGCAGGAGCAACGGCAACGGACATCACGGCAACGGCATCGAGGACCCTCCCGGCGTGGTGACGGTGGAGGTGCTGAACCAATTGATCAAAGAGAATCCGGCGAACATGACGCAGGCGGTCCGGTCCTGGCTGACTCGCGGACCCTCGAACAACAAATAGGCAACTATGGCTGTGACCTCTGAAAACGCCACTGCGGCGGCGGACATCTCGAAGATGACCAAGATTCAAAAGCTCGCCGCGCTGCTGGTGATCCTGGGGCCGGAGGGCGCTTCCCAGATCCTGAAGAACCTGGACGAGCACGAACTCGAGGCGGTTTCCTCCGAGATGACCAAATTCAACCTGATAGACAAACAACTTCAGCGCGAGATTCTCAGGGAGTTTTCCGATGTCGCCGTGCATGCCAGCACGGCGATCCTGGGCGGATTGGAGTACACCCAAAACGTCCTCGAACGTTCCGTCGGCATGTTCAAGACATCGGACATAATCAGCCGGGTGGCGCCCACGCGCACGCCGGTAGCAGCGATGCAGCAGATCGCGGACATGGAAGCCCGGCAGATCGTCAACCTGGTCAAGCTCGAGCAACCGCAGACCATAGCGCTGATTTGCAGTTATCTCAGTCCCGAGAAGTGCGGGCAGGTGCTGTTCATGTTGCGCGCCGAGACCCGCGAGCAGGTGATCGGACGTCTGGCCACGCTGGCCCCGACGCCCATCGAAGTGGTGGAGAAGGTCGTCGAGGTCCTGTCCCAGAGGTCGGGCGCGAAGGCGACCCGGGCGCTAAACCAGACGGGCGGCGTCAAATGCGCCGCGAACGTCCTCAATGCCATGGACAAAAACCTCAGCAAGACCCTCCTCATCGCCCTCGAGGAGAAGAACCCCGAGCTGGGGCAGGCCATCCGTCAGAAAATGTTTACGTTCGAAGACCTGTGCACCCTGGATACCAGCGCCTTGCAGAAGATTCTGCGCGAGGTGGACATGCGCGACCTGGCCGTCGCCCTCAAGACCGCGAGCGACAAGCTCAAAGCCGCGTTGCTGGGCAGCATCTCCAAGCGCGCGGCGGAGACGGTGAACGAGGAAATGAGCTTCATGGGCGCCCTCAAGCTACGCGACATCGAGGCCGCGCAAATGCGTATCATCGAGGTAGTCCGCCGGCTGGAAAGCGAAGGCGAAGTGGACCTTGGCGGCGCCAAAGTGGATTCACAAAATGCAGTCATGGCCTGAACGAGTCGAGTTTCGCCAACCCTTGCGCGACGCGCGCGTCGTCGCGACCCGCGGCGTGGTGGAGGAAGCCGAGATCCGCCAGCGGGAACGTGACCACGCAGCCTACGAACGGGGTCGGCGGGAAGGGGAAGAGGCCCTGGGCGTCCAACTGGTGCGGCAGCGCGGGGAGTTGCTCGAATTACAGAACGGAGTTCTGGACAGCTTGCAGCAAATCATCCCTCGCCTGTCGGGCGAGTGCGAGCGGGAGCTGATCGGGCTGGCCATCGAGGTTGCCCAGAAACTTGTCGCGGGCCTGCCAATCTCGGCGGAGATGGTGGAGACCGTCGTTCGCGAGGCCCTTGCCCAAGTCGAGGAGTCGGCCGGTTTCACCATTCATCTCCACCCGGAGGATCTGGCGCTCTTGGAGAAAGTCAATTCACCCCTCTTGCTTCCCCGGGGCGGGATGGACCGCGTGAACTTCCAGGCTGCGGACACCGTCTCCCGCGGCGGCTGCCTGGTCCACACGAGATTCGGCACGATTGATGCCAGGCGGGAGACCAAAATCGAACTGTTGCAGAAAGCGATGTTCTCATGACCACGCTCACGGATTCCGCTCCGGCACAGGCGGACAGATTGGCGCAATGGCTGCACCGCGCGCGCACCGCGCGCGTGGTGGAAAGCCGCGGACGCGTAGTGCAGTTGATTGGGCTGGTGATTGAATCGGAAGGGCCCCTGGCCGCCGTGGGCGAAGTCTGCCGCATCGAGTCCGCGCGTCATGACGGCACTACGCTGGCGGAGGTCGTCGGCTTCCGTAATCATCACGTCCTGTTGATGCCCCTGGGCGAGATTCAAGGCATTCATCCCGGCAGCGAAGTGGTGGCGTTGGGCCGCCCTCTCCAGGCCCCGGTGGGCGAGTCGCTCAAGGGGCGCGTCATCGATGGACTGGGCAATCCCCTGGATGGTCGCGGTGCGATCCGCCCGGAGCAAGAGGTCAGCACCCACCTTGCCCCACCCCACCCCCTCAGGCGCCAGCGCATCGACAAGGTCTTCGAGACAGGAATCAAAGCCATCGACACGTTCATGCCCTGCGGACGGGGCCAGCGGATGGGCATCTTCGCGGGCAGCGGTGTGGGGAAATCGACCCTGCTGGGCATGCTGGCAAGCCAGTCGGATTCGGATGTCAATGTTATCGCTCTGATCGGTGAGCGAGGCCGCGAGGTTCGCGAGTTCATCGAGAAGGATCTGGACGACGCCGGCAGAAAGAAGTCCGTGGTGGTGGTCGCCACGTCCAATGAACCCGCCTTGGCAAGGCTCAAAGGGGCCTTCATGGCGATGGCCATCGCCGAGTTTTTCCGCGATCGCGGGCAGAACGTCCTCCTGATGATGGACTCGGTCACTCGTTTCGCCATGGCTCAACGGGAGATCGGGCTGGCCGTGGGCGAACCTCCCGCCACTCGCGGTTACACCCCATCGGTCTTCTCCCTTCTGCCTCAACTGCTTGAGCGCGCCGGCACGGGCGAAGCGGGTTCGATCACCGGCCTTTTTACCGTCCTGGTCGAAGCCGATGACATGAACGACCCCATCGCCGACTCGGTCCGCTCCATCCTGGACGGCCATATCGTCCTTACACGTGATTTGGCGACACAGAACCACTACCCGGCCATCGACGTGCTCGAGAGCGTCAGCCGGCTCACCCGCGACCTAACGTCACCGGAACAGCAGGCCCTGGCGGGCGCGGCCCGTGAGTCCATGGCCATCTATCGGAAGAATCAGGACCTGATCAACATCGGAGCGTATCCCCTGGGAAGCAATTCCCAAATCGACCGCGCGATCCGACTGCATGAGCCGCTCAACCGGTTCCTGAAACAGGACGTGATCGAAGAGGTGCGCGCCTCAGAGAGCTGGCAACGGCTCTCACAAACAACCCAGCAGGCGGAGACCTCCGGAGGGACCAAACCCACGGCGGCTCTCTCGCCTAAACCTCAAACCAGAGTATGAAACCATTCCGTTTTACATTGCAGGCGGTCAAGACGCTACGCCAGCGCCAGGAACAGAAGGCGATGGAACAATACGCCCGAGACCTGCACGCCCAACGCCTCGCGGTGGACCGGCTGAGTCAGGTCCAGGGAGAGCTGGAGACAGCTTGGTGTGACTGGAACAACGCGGTAGCCGAGGGGTGCTCCGCCGCCGTCCTGGCCCAGACCCAAGCCTATTTCCAAACGGTCGAGGTCCGCCGCCAACGTAGCCTGGACCACGTACGCGAGTGCGAGCGCCACGTCCAGGAAGCGCTCGATGGCATGCTCCGCTCCCGGCGAGACCGCGAGGCTGCGGATTCCTTCTTTGACGCCCAGAAGGCGGTGTACGACCGCGCGCTGGACCGCGACGAACGCAAAACCCTGGACGAAATGGCCCAGCGTAGAACGGTGGGCATACTCCTCTGGTCGTCCGTAAATGCCGAGTCTCATGAATAAGTTATTGCACTCCAACTGGGTCATGGTCCTCGTCGGAGGCGTCAGCTACCTGCTCACGACCGCCGCAGTCTGGAAGGTTCCCTCCCCAAGCGTCACGTTGGCTTCCGAGATGCCGGACCCGCGAATCGCAACCAAAGGCCCCTCCTGGAATTTCCAGAACCCGGAGATGGACACCCTCATCCAGGAACTCAAGGGCGAGCGCGATCAGATTGGTGTCGAGAGAAGAAAGCTGGAAGAGTGGTCGGCGCGGCTGCAAGCCGAGCGCCTCGAGCTCAACAGCGTCACTCAGCTCGTCCATCAAATGCAGGTGGACCTCGACAAGACGGTGGTTCGTGTCAAGGACGAGGAGAAGGACAACCTCAAGAAGCTGGGCAAACTCTACGCCAGCATGACGCCGGAGGGAGCCGCCAAAATCGTCCGCGAACTGGAAGACGAGCCCATTGTGAAAATCCTCTACCTCATGAAAGAGAGCGAAGCCGGGCTGATACTCGAGGAACTTGCCAAAGATCCACTCCAGGCCAAACGAGCAGCCCAGCTTTCTGAACGCCTCCGGCTGACCGTGGGAAAGCCCGTGCCAGGCGCTAACCCAAAACCAAAATGACCTCCGCCTCGATTCTTAGCCCCGACACCTCACCGGCCGGCCTTGGCAGTCCCGCCGGTGAATCGCTTTCATCCAAGCCCGCCCAAGCCGGGGGCCAGGTATTCGAGCAGATCATTCAGGGTATCGCGGATCGCGATGGCGGCATGCGCCCGAACCGGCCGCTGCAACCCTCCTTAACCGCCCCCCGCATGGCCAAGCCTTCCTCCGACGGGAATCTCCCCCTCAGCACGCGCGGTACTCCGCCAAGCGTAGCCGAGGCCGAGCCCGGCAACCCAGAGCAGACGCCGGCAGATTCCTCCGCCGCAGCACCGGAGCCGATCCCTTTCGACTACCCAGCCGTCACTCTTGAGTCGGCTCAAGCCTGCATCCGACCGGATCGTTGGTTCCACGCCCAGGGAACCGCCCCGTACGCCCCATCGGGGATGCCAGCCGAGAATCGCACTTCCACGGCGAAGGAGACATCCCATTTGACCGGCCCGGCTCTGGACGCACTGGCCGCCCAGGCGCTTGGAGAGGCGACTGAGGAACCGTCAGACCAGGTGCCGACAGATTCCTCCACAACGACACCGCGCAAGATCCCTTTCAAGAACCCAACCGTCGCTCTCGACTCGGCTCAAGCCTCCATCGGGCCAAATCCTTGGTTCCAGGCTCCGGAAGCCGTCCGGCACTTCCCATTGGGGACACTAACCGAAAATGGCGCTTCACCGAGCACCGCTAGAGGCGCGTCCGCTGCCCCCACGACCGCAGGCGAACCCATGCCCCGAGGCGACTCGGCGGCTCTTCAACCGGAAGATTTCTGTCCCTCGTCTCCCACCCCGCGCGCTGTACTCTCCCCCGGTTCTCCCGAGCGAAGCGGGACCCCAAACAAACTGAGTCTCCCGTCAAATAGGCCCATGGCGAAGGAGGCGCCCCTCTTGACTGGCCCGGCTCTGGACGCATTGGCCGCCCAAGCGCTTGGAGGGGCGATAGAGGAACCGTCAGACCCAGCGCCGACACATTCCTCCGCCACAGTACCGCGCCCGATCGCTTTCACCTACCCAACCGCCGCCTTTGAGTCGGCCCAAGCTTCGATCAGACCGAATCCTTGGTTCCAGGCCCCGGAAGCCGCCCCGCGCGCCCCATCAGGGACACCAACCGAAAATGGCGCTTCACCGAGCACCGCAAGAGGAGCGTCCTCCACCCCCACGACCGCAGGCAAACCCACGCCCCGACGCGACTCGGTGGTTCCTCAACCGGACGATTCCTGTCCCCCGTCTCCCACCACACGCGCTGAACTCCCGCCCGGTTCTCCTGAGCGAAGCGGGATCCTAAACAAACTGAGTCTCTCGTCAGATATCACCATGGCGAAGGACCCGCCCCTCTTGACAGGTCCGGCTCTGAACGCGTCCACCGCCGAAGCGCTTGGAGGGGCGATAGAGGGACCGTCAGACCCAGCGCCGACTGATTCCTCCGCCATAGCGCCGCGCCCGATCCCTGTCACCTACCCGACCGTCGCTTTTGAGTCGGCTCAGGCCTCGATCAGACCGAATTCTCGGTTCCAGGCCCCGGAAGTCGCCCCGCGCGTCCCATCGGGGACACCAACCGAAAATGGCGCTCCACCGAGCACCGCAAGAGGCGCCTCCCCCGCTCCCACGACCACAGGCGAACCCACGCCCCAACGCGACTCGGCGGCTCTGCAGCCGGAAGATTTCTGTCCCCCGTCTCCCACCCCACCCGCTGAACTCCCCCCCGGTTCTCCCGAGCGAAGCGGGACCCCAAACAAATTGAGTCTCTCGTCAGATATGCCCATGGCGAAGGAGGCATCTCTCTTGACAGGCCCGGCTCTGGACGCATTGGCCGCCCAGGCGTTTGGAGGGGCGATAGAGGGACCGTCAGACCCGGTGCTCACAGATTCCTCCGCCATAGCGCCGCGTCCGATCGCTTTCACCTACCCAACCGTCGCTTTTGAGTCGGCTCAGGCCTCGATCAGACCGAATTCTCGGTTCCAGGCCCCGGAAGTCGCCCCGCGCGCCCCATCAGGGACACCAACCGAACATGGCGCTTCACCGAGCACCGCAAGAGGCGCGTCCTCCGCCCCCACGACCGCAGGCAAACCCACGCCCCAACGCGACTCGGTGGTTCCGCAACCGGAAGATCTCTGTCCCCCGCCTCTCACCCCACGCGCTGAACTCCCGCCCGGTTCTCCTGAGCGAAGCGGGACCCCAAACAAACTGAGTCTCCCGTCAGATATCACCATGGCGAAGGAGGCATCCCTCTTGACAGGCTCGGCTCTGGACGCATTGGCCACCCAGGCGCTTGGAGGGGCGATAGAGGAACCGTCATACACAGCGCCGACAGATTCCTCCGTCATAGCGCCGCGCCCGTTCGCTTTCACATACCCAACCGTCGCTTTTGAGTCGGCTCAAGCCTCGACCGGGCCAAATCCTTGGTTCCAGATCCCGGGAGCCGCCCCGCGCGCCCCATCGGGGATACCAACTGAAAATGGCGCTTTCATGGCGAAGGAGGCGACCCCTATGGCAGGCTCAGCTATGGACGGATGGGTCGCCAAGGCGCTTGGAGAAGCGGTAGAGGAACCGTCAGACCAGGCGCCCGAAGAAACCGGCGCCCCGTCCATTCCACCTGCCGAAGGACCCCGCGCAGCCGCCAAAGAAAGTTTGGGAGGCAAAAAGTCAGCGGCTGGCATGGCCGATGCTCAGTTGGCTATCACGATGAAAGAACTGGATAATCCAAGCCAGAATTACCTCGCCACCCAGCAAAACTTGCCGGGCGCGGGAGGTTCTGCCAGGAAGCTGAGCGGAGCGAACGCCCCCCTGCCCTTCCTCGCCGTCCGACCAACGGACGATCTGTCCCGAGGTCTGGATTCCTGCCGGGCGACCGTGTCAAACCCCGGCGCCATAGCACTCCCGGGATCAGATTGTCTGGCGGCAACCCAAGTCCAGGCGACCAATTCTATAGAAACCCACACCGCCCTCCGCGCTCAGGATTCCGTCCAGGCAGTCATCCTTGACCAGGTGGTCCAGATCAAGCAGATCAGAGCGCAAGAGTTAGCGGTGGTTGTGAAGACAGATCAGGGCTCGGAGCTCTTTCTGCACCTGCGCCAGCACAACGGACAAGTGGAGATCCACGCTCGGTGCGAGCATGGCGACACCCGGTTGTTGCAGGAGCAATGGGGCGACCTGCAATCCGCTTTGGCGCGTCACGGCGTTAGCTTGGCCCCTCTCAACGAGCCGTCCGGCTCACGCCTGGCCTCGGCCAACGCCCCAACGCCGCAGCCACGGACGGGAGCCGATGACACCGAATCCCGACGCCAGCCGCGCCACCCATCCGAAACCATCGATGAGGACCTCCCGATGGTCGGTTCCGTGACCGAACCCTTAAAGCCCCGTCCGACGCGAGGGGTGCCAACCAGCCGGCGAGGCTGGGAATCATGGGCCTAAGTTTATGAGTAACTCCACAATCGATGGCGTTGGAACAGCCAGCGCTAACACCGCCTCAACCGGTGGCGGAACCGGCGCTTCCCGCATCCCCCAAACCACCCTCGGCCAGGATGACTTCCTGAAGTTGCTGGTGGCTCAGTTGGGTGCGCAGGATCCTCTCAATCCGATGAAAGATATGGATTTCGTGGCGCAGATGGCTCAGTTCAGCTCGCTCGAGCAAGCCAAAAGCACTCAAACCGAACTCGCCCACATGCAACAGTTCACCCAGGCCAACGCCATGCTGGGACGCACCGTCAGCTTCCAAACCACGGCAGCAAGCCCCGTCCGGCAGGGCACTGTCTCGGCGGGGGCCATCACCGGCGGCGGGCCGGCGATTGTTGTGGATGGCACCGCCTACAAAGTGAACGAACTCTACTCTCTCGCAACCTCCGCTGACCCCAAACCCTGATCCTGAGACTCCATGCTAAACCCACTGAGAGGTAAACAAAGTCTCCTCTCTCGCAACCTCCGCTGACCCCAAACCCTGATCCTGAAACCCTATGTTAAACTCACTAAGCACTGGCATTAGTGGCATGCAGAATGCCCAACTGCAGATAAATGTCATCGGCGACAATATTGCCAACATCAGTACGCCGGGCTTCAAAGCCAATCGTATGACCTCGGAAGACTCCTTCGTCCAAACCCTCGCGGCGCGGGGGAACTCTCAAATCCAGGCCGGCAGCGGCGTGAACGCCAGCAGCACAGGCTACGATATGGCCAACGGCTCGTACACGGTCACCGGCGTGGCCACGGACTTGTACATCGGAGGGAATGGGTTCTTCACGGTGAAAGACGCCGCTGGAGTCCAGTATGCAACCCGCGCCGGCGCTTTCGTCAGGAACGCCACGACAGGCGTGCTCGAGACCAGCGACGGACTGGCCGTGCAAGGCTTCTCAGACACGAACCTCTCGGCCGCGGGCTCCGTGACGATCGATGCGGCAACCGCCCCGGCCAGCAGTGCCACAGCGAAAATGACCGGGTTCGATATCCAGACCGACGGCAAGATCCTGGTAAAGATGAGCGACGGAACGTCTTTCGTGCGGGGCCAGATCCTGTTGACGAACTACCGCAACCCCCAAGCCCTCCAGCGTGCGGGCAGCAACCTCTTCTCCGGGTTGAGCCAGGCGGGCGCTGAGCCGGCCGGGGCACCGGGAACCCCGGGCTATGGTGAGATCAAGGCCAACGCCTTGGAGGGTTCCAACGTGGACCTGACCACCGAGCTCACCAGCCTGATCACGACACAGCGGGCCTTCCAGGCCAACGCGAGGATGATCACCACCAGCGATGAACTGCTGCAGGAGATGATCAGCCTCAAACGCTAAGAACCCCTAACAGACCATGGCTGCAAACCGAATCGAGGGCGCCGGAGCGGGGGCGGACACCGCAAAGGGGGGAGGCTCGGCGGAAGCGGCGGCGTCCGTGGCGTCGGCCGCCACCCCAGGCGGCATCAAGGCCTGGCTGCCGATGATCGCCACTCTGATCACCATGCCCGCCCTGGCCTATGCCATGACCACCTTCGTGCTCCTGCCCAAGCTTGGCACCGCGGCGACCGGAGCGGCGTCCGCCAGCACAGCCCACGCCCCCGCAACTGAAGCCAAATCTCATGGCAGCGCCGGTGGAGGTGAGGAGCGTGGAAAAACCGGCGGGTCCAAGTCCAAATACACGACTGTGCTCAACAAGGTCATCGTCAACGTGGCCGGCACCATGGGCACCCGCTTCCTGGTGGTCAGCATGACCCTGGTCAGCAAAGACCCCGAGCTGGACGCCCAGTTCAAGGAGAACGAACCGGAGCTGCGTCATGTGGCCATCACCAGCCTAAGCAGCAAGGCCATCAGCGACATTGAGAAGCCGGGCGCCAAAAACGTCATCCGCTCCGAACTCACCTCACTGTTCAACGCGGTCCTCGGGAACGGGGTCGTGCAGGAAATCTACTTCACTGACTTCGCCATCCAATAAGGCTCTCATGGACGCGGACAATTCCATCACCGACGTTCTCTCCCAGAATGAGGTCGAGCGCTTGCTGGCCCAGGTGGCGGAGCAGGAAGGAAGCGCCGTCGTCGTCAAGTCCTCCGGCGAGAAAGAGCGCCAGAACAAGGACACGTTCCAGGCCCACGATTTCAGGAACCCCTCCTTCCTGGCCGGCAACGAGCTTCGCAAGCTGCGAATGCGCCACGAGGAGTTCATCCGTTCGCTGGCCGCCCGGCTTTCGATTTATCTCCGCCTCGAGTTTGGCTTGCAGATGTCCAACCTCCAGACGATCACCTATCAGAAGTTCACCGAGAGCCTGGCCAACCCCACGCACTTGACGCTCTTCAAAGCGGAGCCCCTTCGCGGGATTTGCATCCTCGACATGAACCCGCGCCTGGGCCTGACCATCGTGGACCGGCTCATGGGCGGTCCGGCCAACGCCATCACCGCGGGCCGGGACCTGACGGAAATCGAGGTGGCGCTCTTGGACCAGGTGATCCAACTCATCCTCCAGGAGTGGTGCAATCATTGGTCGAGTCTGCAAACCCTCCGGCTGGTGATGCTGGGACACGAGAGCAGCGGCAAGTTCCTCCAAACCGCTCCGCACGACACCGTGCTCCTTGCGTTGACCATGGAGGCAAGGCTGGGGGACTGTCTTGAGCAGGTGAAGATCGCTTTCCCTTACTACACCCTGGAGCCGCTAGTGCGCCAGGTGGAGGCGGAATACCGCATGGCATCGCCTGCCGAAGGAAACAAGTCCGGCATCCCGACCAAGTGGAACCGCGGGTTCGAGAACGTCCCGATCCAGGTGACGGCCGAGTGGCCCAACCTGGAGATTACCGCCAGAGCGCTGGGCAGCCTGAAGGTGGGCGACGTCCTGCGGCTCGCCCCCGATTGCGCAAACCAGGTGTGTGTCCGCTTGGCGGACATACCCAAGTTCAACGCCAGCCTCGGCACGCGCGGCAAATGGTGGGCGGTCTCGCTCAACCACATTCTAAAAAACAGCTAACCTTTCCAATCTATGAGCCTGACTACTGAAGCCCCCGCCAACCTCAACATTCTCATGGATGTCCCGGTTCGCCTCACCGTCGAACTGGGCGCCTGCACCATGCCCATGCGGGAGGTCCTCGAACTGGCCCTCGGCTCGGTGGTGCAGTTGGACAAGGTGGCGGACGCCCCGGTGGACGTGTACGCAAACCAGAAACTTATCGCCCAGGGCGAGGTCGTGGTGGTCGAGGACCAGTTCGGCATTAAGATCACCAAAATCTTCGGCTCCCAATCGTGAGACTCTACTTCTGGCTCGGATTGCTCCTGGTGCGCGCCTCTCTCGCGGCCGACGCGCCAGCGGGGCAGAGCACGACGCCCCAGCCGATCCTCGCTCCGCCCCTGCCGGATGTTGGCTACTCGCTCCTCCGGCTCGCGGGGGCCATGGCCATTGTGCTGGCCATCTTCCTTGGGAGCGCCTGGCTCTTCCGCAACTGGCAGCGGGTGGTCGCACCACGCGACCGCGCGCCAAAGCTGGCAGTCCTTGAGGTCAAACCACTCGGGCAGCGGCACGCTCTCTATGTGGTCGGCTACGAGAGGGAACGGCTCCTCCTCTCCGCTTCCCCCACCGGGGTCACCCTCCTGAGCCACCTCCCCCCTGCGGAGACAGCCGAGCCGATCGCATCCGCCCCAAGCTCCGCGGTACCCTCCTCCTTCGCCGCCGCCCTGGACCGGCTGCGGCGTCCACGCTCATGAAGCTATACTCCTCCCGTTCACGTCCGTCCTGTTGGCGCTCCTGGACAATGCTGGCCGGACTCGTTCTCCTGTTGGGCGCCGGGCTGGGCGGCCCTCTTTCGGCTCGCCTGAACGCGCAAACCACCGCTCCACCAGGCGCGCCTGTGCGCCTGAGCCTGGGACTCGATGGCCTGACACAGCCACAGGACGCGGACGTAGCGGTGCAGGTGCTCTTCGCCTTTACGCTCCTGACTCTGGCCCCTTCGATCATCCTCCTGATGACCAGTTTCACCCGAATCGTGATCGTCCTCTCTTTCGTCCGCTCCGCCCTCTCGCTCCAGGGCGCGCCCGCCAACCAGATCATCGTCGGCCTTTCCCTCTTCATCACGTTCTTCATCATGCAGCCGGTCTGGAACAACATCGATCGGGACGCCCTCAGGCCCTATACAGCCAAGGAGATCGCCGGACCCGAAGCGCTGGAGCGGGCCACAGGCCACATCCGCACGTTCATGCTCAAGCAGGCCCGCCCCAAGGATGTCGAACTGTTCGTCGGCCTGGCGCGGATGAGCCCCACAGCGCCCGAGCAACTGCCCCTCCGGGTCGTGATCCCCGGGTTCATCATCAGCGAACTGCGCACGGCGTTTCAGATGGGCTTCCTGCTTTTCATCCCCTTCATTCTCATTGATCTGGTGGTGGCAACCGTGCTGATGAGCATGGGGATGATGATGATGCCTCCGGTCACTGTCTCGCTGCCGCTCAAGATCCTGCTTTTTGTCCTGGTGGATGGCTGGGACTTGGTGGTGCGTTCAGTCGTGCTGAGTTTTGTTCCCTGATATGACTCCTGAAGTGGCTGTCGATTTGCTCAAGAACATGATGCTCCAGGGCGTAGCCCTGGCAGCACCCATTCTGCTCACGGGCATGATGATTGGGTTGGGGATCAGCCTCTTCCAAGCCGTCACCTCGATCCACGAGCAGACCCTTTCCTTCGTTCCAAAGGCGCTGGGCGTGGTGGGGCTGCTCCTGGTCATCATGCCCTGGATGGTTCGCACCCTCACCGAGTACACCATCTCCGTCATCCAGAAGATGCCCGAGATGGTCCGTTGAGCGCATGTCCTCATCCACCCAGACCCATGGCCGGGCTTGATCTGACAACGTGGTTGATGGTCTTCCTGCGCGCAAGCGCTTTGCTCGCCATCTTCCCGCTGTTCAGCGCCCGTAATTTCCCGGTCCAGTTGAGGGTGGCACTCGGGGCGCTCCTGGCCCTCCTGGTGGCTCCCGGGATCGCACCGGTCAGTCTGGCGGGGCTTCCGCTGCCGATGATGATCCTCCGGATGGCGGGGGAGGTCATGGCCGGCCTCCTCCTCGGTTTCACCAGCCGGATGCTCTTCTACTCTCTTGATTTCGCGGGGGGGATGATCGGGAGCGAAATGGGGCTGAATCTGCCCGCGGGCCTCAACCCCTTTGGCGACACTCAATCCACAGCGCCCGGCTTGATCCTCTACTACCTCGCCGCCATCATTTTCCTCACCCTGGACTTGCACCATTGGCTGCTGGTCGCGTTCCAGCGCTCCTACGCCGCGCTGCCCGTGGGCGGAGCGCACGCGGGCGAGGCGCTCCTGGTGGATGTGATCAAACGCACCGCTCAAACCTTCCAGATCGCGCTCCGCTTGGCCGCGCCGTTCATCGGAGTCTCGTTCGTCCTCTCCACGGTGCTCTCGATCCTCGGACGCGCCGTGCCGCAGATGAACGTGTTTTCCGAGAGTTTCGCCGTGCGTTCGCTCGCCGGGTTGCTCGTGTTCGGGATGACCTGCCAATTGATGGCCGAGCAGATCACCCTCTACCTCCGCCGCCTGCCCGACGACGTCCTCCGGGTGGCTCAACTGCTGGCGGGCCACTAATGCCCAAAGCTCATCTCTCACCCTCCCCCCTGACATGAGCATGTTCGATGGTGACAAGACAGAACAACCGACGGGCAAACGTCTCGAGGAGGCCCTCAAACACGGCCAATTCGCCCGAAGCGCGGAACTCCAGACCGCCGTGGTTCTCATGGCGGCGTTCATCGCGCTCACCCACTTCAGCCACGAGATGTGGATCCAGATGGCCAATGCCATGACCGGCATCTTCCGGCACATCCACACGATCCCCCTCAAGAACGACCTGATGCAGGGGTATCTGGCCGTCGCGGCCGCGACCATGATTAAGGCGACGGGGCCCGTGATCGGCGCCACGATGGCCGCCGGGTTGCTCGCCGGCGCCCTCCAGAACCGCTTCAGGACCACCCCGGACGTGCTTGAGCTCAACTGGGACCGGCTCGACGTGGTGGCGGGCTTCAAACGTATTTTCTCGATCCGCGCCGCAGCCCCGGGCCTCCTGGGCATGGCCCGCCTGGCCATCATCACGGCCCTCTCCTATTCGGAGATCAAGAACGTGGCGAGCGACCCCATCTTCTTCACGAGCGTGGACGTGGCACGGATTGCCCAGTTCCTCGCTATTTCTGCCGGGAGGATCACCATGCGCGTTCTCTGCGCAATGCTGGTGCTGGCGGCTGCCGATTATGGCTACGCACTCTGGAGCACCCGGAAAGACCTTATGATGACCAAAGAGGAGGTCAAGGATGAGAGCAAGAGCACCGAAGGCAACCCGGAGATTAAAGCGCGCCAAAAGCGGGTGAGGTCGCGCATGAGCTTTCGCAAGACCCTGCTGGATGTGCCTAAGGCCGATATTGTTATAACAAATCCAACCCACCTTGCCGTAGCCCTTCGCTATGATCGCCTGACGATGAAAGCCCCCAAGGTGGTCGCCAAAGGCTCACGCCTCAACGCCCTTCGCATCCGGGAAATCGCCAAGCAACACCAGGTGCCGATTCTCGAAAACAAACCATTAGCACGATTACTGTTCAAATACGCCAGGGTGGATGGCGAGATTCCTGCTGAGCTGTATGTCGCCGTTGCGGAAGTGCTGGCTTGGGTCTATCGGACCAATCGCTTCCGGTATTACGCGGAACGGAACCTGGCCGGGGCCGCGCGGGGCGTCACCCCCGCGCCAGTCAACCTGGCCAACCCATCGCGTCCGGCACTTTAACGGATTAACGCAATTCGATGCAGCAAAAGACGACCATCCTGACCCTGCTGAAGAAAAACGGCGACCTGGTCCTTACCGGAGGACTGTTTGGGACGATTCTCCTGCTGATCCTGCCCGTCAGCCCGTTCCTCCTGGATGCGCTCCTGGCGGTCAGCATCGCCAGCTCCCTCCTCATCCTCCTAGTCATCCTCTACGTGAAGGAGCCGGCTGACTTCACCGGTTTCCCCACCCTGCTCCTGTTCGTCACGCTCTTCCGCCTCGCCCTTAACATCGCCTCCACCCGCCTGATCCTTCTCGATGGCTACGCGGGCCACATCATCGACGCGTTCGGCAATTTCGTCGTGCGCGGAAACTATGTGGTGGGCGTGGTCGTGTTTTTCATCCTGGTCATCATCAATTTCGTGGTCATCACCAAAGGCGCGGGGCGCATCGCCGAAGTCGCCGCCCGCTTCACGTTGGACGCCATGCCGGGCAAGCAGATGGCCATCGACGCCGAACTCAACGCCGGCATCATCAACGAGGCCGACGCCCGCACGCGCCGGCGGCGCGTCGAGCAGGAGGCGGATTTCTACGGGGCCATGGACGGCGCGAGCAAGTTCGTCCGCGGTGACGCCATCGCGGCCATTCTGATCACGCTCATCAACATCCTGGGCGGATTCGCCATTGGCATCCTTCAGAAAGGGATGACCGTAATCGACTCGCTCCAACGCTTCACGATCCTCTCCATCGGTGACGGCCTCGTCTCCCAGGTACCTGCTCTCATCATCTCCACGGCGGCGGGCATCCTCGTCACCCGCGCGGCTTCCAAGGCCGACCTGGGACACGAGTTGAGCAGCCAACTTTTCTTCAACCCCCGGGCCATGCAGGTGCTCACGGTCATGTTAGTAATCATGGCCATGGTACCTGGTCTGCCCATGACCCCGTTCGTCCTCCTGGCGATCGTCACCGGGGCTCTGGCAAACGCTCTCAAACAGAGCAATCCGGCCCTGGCCCTCCCCTTGGGGGCCGCTGCCACTCCCACCCAAGCCGCCGCCGCCGCCGGAGCCAAACCGGCCGCCGGCACCCCTGGCGGCGAAAAACTTGAGACACTCCTGGGCCTGGATGCCATGCAGATCGAGCTGGGCTATGGATTGGTCAGCTTGGCGGACACCCGCAAAGGCGGCGACCTAGTCGAGCGAGTCACCGGCGTGCGGCGCACCTTCGCCCAGGAGATGGGCGTGCTGGTCCCGCCAATCCGTCTGCGAGACAATCTCCAGATCGGCGCCAACGAATACCGCTTCCTGATCAACGGCAACCCCGTGGGCAAGGGCGACCTCATGCCGGGCTATTGGCTGGCCATGAACGCCACCAACAGCAAAGCCACCCTCAAAGGCATCCCCACCACCGAGCCGGTGTTTCAACTCCCCGCCACCTGGATCACGGACGTCGAGCGCAAAAACGCCGAAATTCACGGCTTTACCATCGTCGATGCCGCCTCCGTCCTGGTCACCCATCTTTCTGAGAGCGTCAAGCGCCACTGCCACGAAATCCTCAGCCGCCAGGACGTGCAGAACCTGCTCGACAACCTCAAGCAGACGCATCCCACAGTGGTGAACGAACTCATCCCGGCGCAGTTGAGCGTCGGCCACGTGCAACGCATCCTGCAAAACCTCCTCGCCGAGGGCATCTCCATCCGCAACCTGGCCGGCATCCTCGAGAAGGTCAGCGACTACGCCACGGTCACCAAGAACCCGGACGAACTCTCCGAGCACGCGCGCCGCGCGCTGGGTGCCCAGATCACCAAGCCATTCCAAGCCGAGAACGGCGGGCGGCGAGCCATCACCCCCCATCCCC
>Ga0082335_1004433_pt1 | contig 21061 bp, 24 predicted proteins | sample Subgrocontami58m_FD_72375 | JGI IMG/M metagenome (GOLD analysis project Ga0082335, IMG submission 72375) | Subsurface groundwater microbial communities from S. Glens Falls, New York, USA - GMW37 contaminated, 5.8 m (SPADES assembly) (version 2) ... | reverse complement strand
AATTCGTGCAGGCCATTCGCGAGAAGCTTAAAGACGAGGAGCACCAAGACGAGACCGGTCGTGGTAAAAAAGCTTTTCAGATTAATTCTCAGGCTCCCTTGAATCAGAAAAAAACCGAAAACAAACGCTAGCAGGAGGCCGAGCGTTCCCCCCACGATGTTGTACATCGGATTGGCCCCGATGGTAGCCGAAAGGGCAAAAAGGAAAAGGACCATCTCGACCCCTTCGCGGAGAACCATGATAACGGTGAAAAGGAAAAGCCCAAGAGCTGACCCTCTGGCAGTAACGGTATCCAGTTGGGCTTCCATCCGCTGCCCTAAGGTTCTACCTACCCGCCACATCCAAATTAGCAGAGAACCTACGAGGGCCGCTGCCATCAGCATGAGGGATCCCTCAACCACTCCATTTTCCGGATCCAGGCCAAGCCTCTGAACGACAATTGCAGCGGCGAGGCTTAATAGGAATGCCACCCACAGGCCATGGTAAACGTACCGACGTAGATGGCTGTGCCCGGTTTTTCTAATGTACGAGAGAACGATGCCCACAACCAGGGCCGCTTCGACCCCCTCCCGTAGGGTTACCACCATTGCCTCAAGCATCTTGGACAGGATTTCCATAGCGGTTTTGTTCCCTGAATTAGGAAAGCCCTTTACCGTAACAGCAAAAAACGGGCCAACGTTAGATCGCCCTTATTTATTATATTTTATCAGTAAAATATTTCAAATTCGTATAATCTAAGAAAATTGTTCCTAAAAATAGGAATAGAGGAGAATAAAAACGGCAAACCTGGAGATCAGGCCGATTTGAGAAACCGCTTACATCCCGTGGCGCATTCCCATGGGCTGGTTCAGCAAATAGAGATTTATAAGGGTGAAGAGAAGCGTTAGGACGATCAACGGAATCAAGGCCTTTCCCTTAGTCATTTGCCGATCCCAGAGGGTTCGAGCGAGACGGAAGCCCACTACGAGAGAAAGGATTAAGCCGCCCAGAATGAGAGCCATCTGCAACCAGTAAACAACCTCGGAGGAAACCCACGGCTGAGGTTGTAAGTTAGCAGCGCTAGCGTACCAAGTGGTGGTGCGGTTAAGAGTTTGTTGTATAGCTGGGATGACCCCTGGCCCTTCCAGGAGGAGGTGGGAGGCATTGTGCGCCAGGTGCATGGCCAAGCCCACAGGGATGAACATGTATCCCAAATGGACAAAGGTCGTCTTGAGTCCACGACCCTCTTCTGCCGCCAGCCGATCGGCCGCCCAGGAAGCCATCAGACCGAGAATGGGAAAGAGCAAGAGCGAGCTGCCGAAGAAGATCAAAGATTCCGTAAGGGTCAGATAGGTCACAGGCTTCATCAGGATTCTTATTTCGAGAGGGAGAAACCGGGCGATCAGCGAGATCCCGGGACCCCAACTGGAAAGCATTTGCGCCGTGACGATTGTCGTGATTCCTACCAAAACCAGGGCCAGATACGATTCATCCAGCCAACGTCTGCCAGAGGCCCAGAGATCTTTAGCAAAGGGACGCAGCCTTAAGGTCAAATTCCCCGGCGGGCAGCTCTTGACGCACTCGAAGCAGAAGTTGCAGTAGGTATTCCGCTCCAGGGTCATGGGAAACTCAAACATAGGGCAGCCTCTTCCCCACTCGTTCCCGCGATAGCAGTCCTGATGGCACTCCTTGAGACACCGGCTTCGATCCGCCGAACGAAGTTCCACGGGAGAGACCATGGAGTAAAGTCCCTGCAGGCCGGTGATGGGACAAAGGTAGCGGCAGAAGCTGCGCCGCTGAAAAATAATCCCGGTAGCAAAGGCGATAACGCCCAGGATAATGATTAACCACGCGGTCATCTGGGGAGAGCGAATGATGCCGAGCTGCTCGTCGGCCCAGGTCAAAATGACAAAGAAAAAAGTAGCCAGCCAGAGATTGCGCAGAAACTTGGGAAAGAGCCGGTCAGGCCGAACCAAATTCGCGGCCCATTCATTCAGGGTTCCAAAGGGGCACATGACGCACCACAGGCGACCTACGAGAATAAATGTGAAGATGATCCCCGGCCACCAGAGAATCCAGGTAAGCTTGGTGGCCAGGTTTTTCGCTCCGTCCTGAATGTCAAAAAAGCCCAGGAGAATGATCAAGAGCGTGAGCAGGAGGAAGGGGATTTGCAGGAGCGGCAGGAATCCCTTCCATCGAACCCAGCGAGAAAACCAGCCGATCTCTAGTAGGTTTATGAGCGCCTTGGAACCCATAGCGGAAACCGGGCGCAGCGCAGCCGCGGTGATTCCGACCAGGCCAATAGCCAAAGCCGCGAGCGCAACCAGGATGAAGCCAGAGGTGACTCCTGTGGTCGAAGCCACGTTGAGACGAAACTCGACAGAAGCGGGGGGGTGGTAGTGTTTTCCCTCCAATTCTAAGAGCGCAACCCGCACCAGATAAGGGCCGCGCTCGGTTAAACGACTGACAAGGGCATACTGTCCGGCCCAAACAATCTCCTGGGCCGGAAGCAAAGAGGAAGAGTCCGCGGGTTGGGCTGAAGAATGGTCTCCCGGACCCGAGTGATTAGAGGCTTGGACTGGAGAGACGCCGATCAGAACCTTGCCGCCCCGCACCGGCTCCAGAGAGTCGTTGCGGAGAATCTTGGCGATGATCTTGTTCTCCTCGCCGGCGCGCGCCGGACGGGGAGAGGTCAAGAGCTCAATCTGGTAATCCCCGAAGGTAACGAGGCTGACGCCGCCTTCAGCAGGGGCGGCATCACCATGCTCCCCATGGGCGGAAACTGAATTGGCACTGACAGCCAAAAATAGAATCAACCACAGAAGAACGGATGCAACAGACCGGTACTTCAACGTCGTCACCTGCTTCCCAGAACAATTTACTTCACTGCCTCTCACTGATGCCGCAAAGCCCATGCCAATATCTGAACGAGGGAGAATTCCCTGGAGAAAGGGAAAAAGACTCTCATCCCTAATCCAAGAAAAGACCTCATGAACCTCTACGGTTTCCCTTCGGCTAAATAAAATTTTGACTGGTAGAAGAAGCTATGTTATACTGTTCCCATGATAATTTACTGCCGAAAGGCTTTCATAATCGTTCTAGTTTCTATGTGGATTCTGTCTCCCTTCACCCTGGGCGCCGCAGAACCTGCTGCGGAAAATCCACCCCCCGGCCAGGCCGAGCCCTCGAGCGGAGAGGACTTGGGGTATGGGGTCGGCTCTGTCCTTGCCAGCATGTTTTATAGTCCTTTTAAACTCACTTATGCCGGCCTTGGACTCCTCACGGGCGGGCTTGGCTTTGTTCTAAGCGCCGGTAACGCGGACGTGGCGAACAACATCATTAGCCCGGCGGTACGGGGCAACTATATTGTGACCCCACGCCACCTCAAAGGGGAAGAGCCGCTCATTTTCGTCGGCCTGCCCCCTTCTCCCGAGCCCGCACAACCCCAGCAGGAATCTTCCGCCGCGCCTGCCCAGCGCTAAGCACCGAAGCAGACCCCCCGCTTCGAAGACTTGATGAACTCCAAGAGGGCAAGCACATCTACAGAATTGCTATCTCTGACCTCGATCTCCTTGAGCGCCAGGGAAAGATTTCTCCCCTTACGAAACAGGATGCGAAAGACCTCTTTGATCTCACGGATTCTCCGCTCGTCAAATCCGGCCCGCTTGAGCCCAACCGCGTTCACCCCGCGCACCCTGTGCTGCCAATCCACAATGGCATAAGGAGGGACATCGCGACTGGTGCCGCTAAGCCCGCGCATCAGAGAAAACTCGCCCACACGGACAAACTGATGGACGACGCAATTGCCGGAGATAAAGGCGCGATCTCCGACCTCCACATAACCTCCCAGCAGGGCCCCGTTGACAAGGACAATATGATCTCCGAGCTTACAGTTGTGGCCCACATGGGAGCCGGCCATCAAGTAATTGTGGTTCCCGATCAACGTGGACGATTCCGCTACGGTGCCTCGATGGACTTGAACGTACTCGCGAAAGACATTGTGGTCCCCGATGCGTAGGTAGCTCTTCTCCCCACGGTAAGCTTTATCCTGAGGGGCATCACCGAGAATCACCCCGGCATGGATTTCGTTGTCTTCCCCTACCTCGGTCCAGCCGGTGATGTAGGCATGGGCCATCACCCGCGTCCGGCTTTTAATCCTAACCGGCCCATCGACCACAACGTAGGGGCCGATCTCAGCGTCCGCGTCGATTTCCGCACGCGGATCAATCACAGCAGTAGGATGAATAGCCACGGAGAAAAACTGCCTTCAGGAGGATCCTTCCTCATCATCACTATCTTCTCTCTCGGGCTTCGGCTCCACCTTCTCTCCTGGAACGCGGTAACGGCCTTCACTCCAAGCGCCGAGATCGATCAGACGGCAGCGTTCGGAGCAAAAGGGCCGGTGCGGACTTTCTTCCCAAGAAACCTCGGTTCGACAGATGGGACAGCGGACGATGCGTGGCATAAAAACTCCCTTAGGTATCGTGGGTCATAGGAGCAAAAAGTTCCTCCACCGCCAGCTTTTTTTCCATTAGCCCCTGGTCCAAAGAGTATCCCATAAAGCGCTCCAGGTTGGCCCGGTTTTTCTTGACGCCGTAAGGCCACGGATCCTCACCTAGAATTTTTCTTTCCTCCTCGAAGAGATGGCGTCCCCAGGCCAAACGGGACCAGTTGGGATCATCGTAATAGTGTGTGCAAGCCTCCTTCGCCAGCTCAAATGCCGCCATCACGCTCTTCGCCAGCCACGTGTGTTGTTCAAGCAGCTCATCCTTAAAAGCCACTACATGCATGATGGGATAGAAGCCGTTTTTCCTAAAGTAGCGGATCTCCTCCTGCTTGGCATCAGCAAAGAGACGGCCGATCCTATCGGATCCCCGCACCACTGCCTGCGGCGGATGGGGCATCATCAGAGCGTCGATCTCCCCGTTTTCCAGCATGGCGCCGATTTTCTTGCCCGGCGGAACGAGTTCGATGCTCACGCCCTCCTGGGTTTTAAAAGGAAGCGTCTCCTCTTTCGACACGATCCAGTGAATCTTCCGCCAGGCGACGCCATATTCCGATTGCAAATCCCCCTTGGCGAGAACGGAGAGCGTAGTCTGAAAGGTGCTGAGTCCTACTTTCCGCCCGATCAAATCCGCGGGCGATTTTATCCCCGCGCCGATGTTGACCCACATCTGCGACAGGCTGAAAAGTCTGCGCGGAAAGACCGGAATAGCGGTGAAAGGCATCCCCCGGCTTTTCGCCATGAGGTACGAGGAGAGCGAAAGCTCGCAGATATCGAACTCCCCTTTCTGCAACATACGCTCATGCCGGTCGACGCCGTGCCTCAAAGGGTAAGACTGTCCTACCTCGAGCACGGTAAGGTCGACGTCTTTAGGTACAACGGTACCATCGAAAAACGGAATGTGCCGGTCATAATGAGAAAGCGCCATCGTCAGTTTGAGTTTTGCCATCTTGAACCCCTCGCGCCTCCTTCTAAGAGTTGGTAATCCAGGAAGCCGTTCCATTATTGATTACCCTATTTTCCTTGTCCCTGTCCACCCTTCTGCTTTCAAGGTTAAAGAGTTAAAGGGTTGAAGGGTTTAAAACCCTTGATCCCTTGATCCCTTAAACCATTTAACTTTGAGGAAAAGTTTGGAGCGGGCGACCGGGATCGAACCGGCGACGTTCGGCCGGCTCGATTTGACAGACATTCGGGCATCCTATATCATGAACTTAGTTGGACTTTCTAACTTTCCAGCAGGAGAATTCCCTATGGCCTTAGTCAAAGTCAAAGAGAAATACCAGGTCACCATTCCCACCTCGGTGCGCCAGAAGGTGGGTTTGGATGTGGGTGATGTTTTGGAGGCAGAAGTTACGGGCAAAAAGATTACCCTTACCCCGAAGAGCGTGATCGACCGCGATCTTGCGATAGCCCTAGCGGAAGTCCGACAAGGGAAAGGCTACGGCCCCTTCAAGACTGCCCAGGAGGGTATCCGCTTTTTACACCGCAAGGCGAGGGAGCTAAAGAAGAAAACCCGTTAGTGCGCTACTTCATCACCCCGCAATTTGCCAGGAGCCACGCCAACGCTCCCGCTCACATCCAGAGGGCTTTTGACCGGAAGTTGGTTCTCTTGCTCCAAAACCTTCGCCACCCTTCCCTACGAGCCAAAAAGTACGACGAGGCCAACGATGTATGGCAGGCCCGGGTCAGCGGAGCGTGGCGTTTTTATTTTCAGATAAAGGGCGACACCTACCACCTCCTCAATCTCACTGCCCATCCCAAATGAGGGATTCGCTCGGCCGGACTGCTCGACCTCGGAGGATCTCGAAAGTCCACGTTTTTTATTTCTCGACAGAGGACAATAATCCCTCTCTTAGCGCAAGCTTAGGATGGAATCAAGGGACGATAAACTTTGGATAAAAAATGGAGCGGGCGACCGGGAGCGAACCGGCGAAGTTCGGCCGGCTCGATTTGACAGACATTCGGGCATCCTATACCATGGGTTTAGTTGGACTTTCAAACTTTCCAGCAGGAGAATTCCCTATGACCTTAGTCAAAGTCAAAGAGAAATACCAGGTCACCATTCCCGCAGCGCTCCGCGAAAAGGCGGGTGTGGAGGTGGGCGACATCATGGAGGCCAAGCTGCAGGGGAAAAAGATTACCCTTATCCCCAAAAGCGTCATAGACCGAGATATTGAAATCTCGCTCGAACAAATGCGGCGAGGCCAGGTTTCCCGTCCCTACAACTCGGCGAAGGACTTCCTACGCTCACTTCACCGGGAGGTAAAGAAGCTTAAGAAAAAACCTGCCTAATGCGAGTTCGGCGAACCCCGCAGTTTGTCCAGGCCTACGGTAACGCTCCCAGCCACATCCAAAAGCTCTTTGATCGGAAACTTGCCCTTTTGCTCCAAAACCTACGCCATCCTTCCTTGCGAGCCAAAAAGTACGACGAGGCCAACGATATCTGGCAGGCCCGCGTCACTCGGGGGTGGCGCTTTTATTTCAGCATTGAAGATGACCTATACGTGCTCCACTCCATCCGACCGCACCCTAAATGACCTAGGACGGCGTGTCACCTTCCGTCTAAACCGGAAAATAGTTAAGTGGTTTATTAGTGTGGAGCGGGCGACCGGGATCGAACCGGCGACGTCCGGCTTGGGAAACTCAACCAAATTGGCCCACCCGACAGGTTTAAAGCCTTACAAAATACGGAATAGCCGAGAGCAACAAACCGACTATCACGAGAACAACCGTATTCGATACAAAATAGGGGAAGACCATCAGCCCAAGCCCGCACACCAAGGGGACAACACTCCTTTGCTTCTTCCCGTACACGAAGTAGCCAAGTCCAATTGAGCCGAAAATCAATCCCCAGATTAATGATTGACTATCCATGACACCCCTTCTCGTCGCCTAACGCTTGATTACTGGTTGGCATAGCGCAGTCGCCGAGTTTGACAGGACAGCGGCGATTCTCTTGCCACTTAAAAATGACCGCAGCGGACTGATTGTCACCTTTCGTTCAGAGCTATCGAACCGGCGGCGTCCGGCTTGGGAAACTCCACCGAGAGATCGCACTTCATACCTGCACTATCCGAAACCTTCCCATGTCGAGCACTTACACGGCCAACTGTCCACCAAACTTTCCCACTGTCGCCCGTATTTTCCGTGTCCTTGATCCCAAATTTTGCCCGCATATCTCTCCCCCAATCAGGATACAGCACGGTTGTTAGCCTTACATTTCATCGAATAATTTTGGTTGACGCAGTTTCCTTTTGTCGCCTATCACTTTTCCTTGTAACGACCTCAGATCAACAACTGCCCCATATTCAATGAACACATCGCGGAATGTATCAATGTCCTTGTTCCAATAGATCATGGCACAAGACATTGGCGCGCCCGTACCTTCGTCCTTACCCTCAACGAGAAAACGCAGTCTCGTATCGTACAGAAAGCAGACAACAGTTGCCCGTCCCCACACGTATTCTTTCCAATGGCTTGTGTTGGTCGCTACAGGCACTAAGGCAAGAACTGCTGACCCATAATTCTTGTGGGCATGGGCGCACTTATAAAGCCAGTGCTTTATTGTCGTTTTATTTTCTTTGTCAGAGCCGTAAGGTGGATTCACATAGATTGTAGGATAGTTCCATGATTCCTTGAGCCCGTCTTTTTCCGGCAGACGGTATTCTGTTTCAGCATGGACGATGGACCACTCATTCGAGCATGGGTCCAGAAATATCTTACCACCGAAGACTTTTCTGACTGCGTCAACATATTTCGGAGGAGTACACCAGTTGACGCTCTGAGAATTGACTGTCCTTCCAGCCGTCATGAGTGTATCTCCTGCCAGTTTTTTGTTTTCAAAGTGTCAAGTTCATCCTTGAGAACAGCAAGCCGTTTCCCTGCTGGGGCGATGATGTTGAACCAGCCTTCGACCACCTTCCTGTGCGACTTGAAATAGGATTGAAGAGCGGCGTCAGCCGAAAGGGCAATTTGAACCTTTGTGAACTGATTGACTCCTTTCTCGCCTGTGTAGCTCGCCAGAAATGCCTCTTTGGCTGCCGCCAGTTCTTTTGCGGGATGGAACAACAACTCGTCAATGAACTGGGCAATTCCCGCGTCGGTCAGGAAAAGAAGCCAGTCGTAGGATTGAGCGAGAACCTTAAGTTCCTTGTTATGGTTCTCGGACGTGAACCAATTGCCGTGATTGCTGACCACCCCGACCGTCAGAATAAAGTGCGAAAGAAGTTCTGGATCGCCAGATGCGATGATTTCAGCCATCAGCTTGTAGTAGTCACCATGTCGAAACGATCCATCACGTTTCTGAATCAGGCCGCCCATACTGCCATTAGTCAACCTGATCTTCTGTAACGCTGACACTGTTCGAGCAACATAGGCTCCTTGCTTTGCCTTTTCGATCGTCTGCGGTCCTTTCCGCATTCCTTCTTCGACCCCGACCCGCTTACATTCGAAAATCGCAAATGGGCGACGTTGAAGGGACACAACAGAATACCGTCCTTTGTCCTTTCCGAGTTGGTCGAGGTAGGCGTTTATGAAGGTCTTACCAAGGTCGCAGACTGTGCATGAGTTCCGCAGAATCAAGCCATTGCTCAACAAAGCGTGCGACTTCATAGAGTCCGCAGAGATTCCAAGCTCGGCAAGCTGTTGATTCTTGGCAATCTTCTTTGCTGTGATGGGAAGTGCATCCCGGCTGAACTCCGCTGTCATAAGATGGGTTGACGGATGAAGGCTGTACTCAACATTGTGGGTAATATCATCGTTGCCAAACTCCGGTAGCGGTTTCTCTATCGCAACGTTTCTTTCAAATCCCCATGATTTTAGGGCGTAGAACGTGATAATCTCGACAAGCGTGCCAAGCGCACGCCCAGCAGCCTTCTTGGAATCTTTGGCGTAATGAAACACCTTCTCTGTGAGAACCTTCTGGAGTTGGTCAACTGATGGATATGACATTCCTCGTTTTCTCTTTCTGGTCTTCATATTTTTTGAGGCTAACGCTCGCCATAACCGGCAGCAAAAAGTGGCGCGACGAAGGAGCGACGCTTTTTGATGTCCGCGTTCATGGCATTGTTAGGCGAATTGCATTCACGTTATTGAAAACCATTAGTACGGAATAGTTCTTCCGCACTGGACACAGCTCGCGGAATTTAGCTCAGTCACGGCGATGGGGTACCCGTGGATTCTGTTTGTGTCAGAATGGCACACAACTTTGACCGCCCTCATATCCCCCACGAATCTTCCCCCTTGAAGCGCAATGCCTGTAGTTTCGGAGCCTACCCAAACGATATTTATTCTGTTTTGACTGTTCACCTGAACATGGCCAGAGGCAACTGCGGTAACGATAAAGTTTTGGTAGCTCTCAGAGGCAACGCCAGTAAATTCCGTCTTATAGTCACTACTAGAAGAAGGGCGCGTGTGCTTTATGTATTTGCCAAGCTTATAGCTATTGTCCGTAAGACCTTCGCCTTTGGGAGGAGGCCTCAAAGTTCCGTTGATAACTGCACAGTCGTGACAGGAGTAGGTGCTCATCTTCCATTCGCCTAATTCAAGATTGATTATACTAATCAGCATATCCCGGTTCTGATATTTTCAACAACTGAAGCGATTCTTTGGCCTTTTCAAGGCGTTGTCAAGTTATTTTTTTAGCAACCCTCGGTGACAAACACGGACCAGCATCCCAGTATCGCCGCAGCGGACTGAATGTCGCCCTCCATTCAGAGCTCATGTCGACTAACTCCCGAAAGTCTCATTTCCTCGTGCCACCAATCTTCAGCCCTACTGCCGTCCGACCGCGCCACCTGGGGCCACCAACGCGCGTATCGTCGCCATAGCATTTCAACCGAAGTCTGGCGCATCTGCCGAGACACCCACCCGGGATTTTCAACCGCCTCCAACATAAAAACTGCAAAGGTGTGACCGAATCTAGCGATCAGCCCAAGTTATTTCGGCATAAAATAGGTCAAGTTCGGGATGGGAATCAAGGAGCGATAAAAATTTCGGAAAAGGAGTCTGCCCGTTTAATGCTCTGTCTAATGCTCGCGCTCAGCGCGCTTTCCGCCGTTGCCTGGAGCGGATCGTTAGGCGCCGCGCCGATCGTGCGGGCGCCGGTGCGCCGCGTAGCAGGCCCTCTGTGCTGAGATCTTCGTCGAGGTCTGGCCAGTGGATGCCGTAACCGGCGGCGCATACCTTCCAATTCGACCGCTGTTTCGCCGTCCCACCAAACAGTCTCGGATACCAAACCAAGGGCACGGAGATAGTCCGACCGTCCATCAAATCGACCATCAACGTGTCTTCCGAGACACGCACATCTCGTACCCGCTCGTCAGCGCTTAGCGCCAATATGCCCATACCATGCCTCCAACAGTTTTCCTCGATTCTCTTCGATCAGGGCTCTGACCCTCCGCAGTTCTCTCGGTGGAAACCCGAAATTCCGCGCCAGTGCCAAAGGCCGAAGCCAGAACTTCGCCGACAGATCATCTCGGTCCACGTGGACGTGCGGAGGTTCATTCGGTTCGTGGCTGAAGAAATACACGCGGTACGGACCGCTCGTCAAGACCGTTGGCACTGCAGTATTCTAACACATGCCTCGTGCATCGGCTAATCCTTCGCGGCCGAGCGGCGTCTCTTCGTCCCAGCCCGCTCCAGCCGGCGGGTAGGCAGTCGGCTCTGCTACTATCCGACCGAGCCACCTGCGGCCACCAACGCGCGTACCGCCGCCACAGCATTTCCGCCGAAATATGGCGCATCTGCCAAGCCACCCACCCAGGATTCTCCCCGGCCTCCAATATGGAAACTGCAAAGGTGTGAGAGGTTGTATAGCGGGCGCTAAGTTAGCCCCGAACGCCGGCCGCTCGCACCGGTCGTTATGCAGCATTCAACGGCGAAATGCGTTCGATCTTATTCTTTATGTTCCTTGCCGTTTCCCAAAGATCAACGGCGCGCTGCGCGTTCAGCCAAAATTCAGGGGTATTGCCGAACAGACGCGAGAGACGCAATGCCATCTCGGGACTCACCGCCCGCCGCTCCCGAAGCAGCTCGTTGATAGTCTGACGCGACACCCCAAGGGCTTTTGCAAAATTCGATACCGTCAGCCCGTAATCCGGCAAGAAATCCTCACGCAGCATCTCGCCTGGATGGGTGGGTCGAACCTTCCTTTCTCTTTTGTTGGGAATGCTCATATCACACCTCGCATCAGTGATAATCTGTCATCTCGACGTCATAAGCGTCGCCATCCACAAACCGAAAGCAAATCCGCCACTGATCGTTCACAGAGATGGAATACTGGCCTTCCCGGTCCCTTTCCAGCTTATGAAGTCGGTTGCTTGGGGGCACCTTCAAGTCGTCCAAGCGTGTCACCAAATCCAGGTATTCCAATCTCCGCAATGCCCTTTTCCAGATCTCTGGAGGAAATCGCTTTGATTTCCCTGTCGCGTACAACTCTGCCGTGTGCCGATCGGCAAACGTTTTGATCACGAGTAAGCGTAAGCTGTCACGTGACGGTTGTCAACACCGACGTCATGCTGATTTACAGTGCCTACAGGAGCCTCCGTTACTGCCGAATTTACTGGAGGGGTTGCGGAAAAAAAATGGAGCGGGCGACCGGGATCGAACCGGCGACGTCCAGCTTGGGAAGCTGGCATTCTACCGCTGAATTACGCCCGCTCAGTGGGCGGCAGGGAATACTTTTATATTGGATTATCCTCGTCTTGTCAATGAACAGTCCTGGCCTTCATCGGCCGCCGGCGGAAGAGCCGAGCGCCCTCAGCACTGCCAGCGATGGCGCGAAGAACGTCGCGCCCGAAACTGCCTGGGTGTAATCCATTAGATGATCATGCATGGCGTCACCGGCAATTCCCATCATCCGGCTTAGCATCTTTTCGGGGATGTCAAGATTTTTACTGTACGCGATGAAAAACAACCCGGACTCCGACACCGTACCGTAGGGAAAACTATGGCGCACGATCTCGAGCTCCTCGCCGCGCTCTTCGATCACCACGCGGCTAATATGGGCAGTAGGCGGCTTGTCCCGGTCTGAGAGTTCCTTGCTGTCCCGCTTGCGCCGGCCGATCACCTTTTCTTGATCTTTTTGGGGAACGCCGGCCCATTTCTTCAGGTTGTGAATATAGCGCTGGGTAAAGACATAACTGCCACCGGCGAAGGCGGGATCTTCGGCGCCGATCAATGCAACTTTTGCCCGCTCTTTGCCCTTGGGGTTTTCCGTGCCGTCGATGAAGCCGGTGAGATCGCGCGAGTCGAGGTAACGGAAACCGTGGACTTCATCCATCACCTCGACGGTCTCCCCGAGCCGGTTCCTGACGCGCGTCGCCAGTTCGAAATTGAGGTCTGCGCGCTTGGAAATGATGTGGAAGAGCAGGTCTCCGCCGGTACTTGGAGCGCTCCTCCCCCCGGCCTCGATCGCCCGGAACGGCCTAAGACCGAGCGGCCGTTTGCCAGGGGAGATCACATCCCAGAACTCCGGACCGAGGCTTACCGTGCAGACGAGCTTGGCCGTAGGATCGATCGTTCCCGCCCTGCCAACCAGAGCCGGAACGCCGGCGACCACCCGCGCCACTGCCGGGCCATTGATAGCGGGATCGCGGACCCGCAAGATGAGAAATAGCGCGTTCTGATGGGGTTGGGGAATGATACCGGACTGAGGCTGTGACATAAACCAATCCTCCTTAAGAACGTTCAGCGGCGAGCGAGTAGCTTCTTTAGGATCCTTGTTTTGCCCGGTTACCAGGACACCCATTAACCTAAGCCGATAGAAATGTCCATCTCAGGGTGGGAGGTAATTCCTCGGGTGAACGCCTGTTGACAACCGGAAACCTCCCAAGTAACATATTTTTTATCTCATTCAGTATCAGGCCTTCTGAAAGGGAAGCAACAAAGAGTTAAAGGCCTCAGTCTGTCTCACCTTGTGAACGGGATTAATGGTTAGAGCATCCGACCAGAGCCGAGTTCCCACCATTTAGCTCTCATGTTCTTCTCCCATCAGCGATCCGTGTCCCAAGGCAAAGACCTTTTATGTTCTCAATTTGGAGGAGAATATGAGCACTAAGTTATACGTGGGTGGATTACCCTACTCGGTAACGGACGGGCGCTTGGAGGAGATTTTCGCCGAGCACGGCTCTGTCCAATCGGCGCGGGTAATTTCGGATAAATTCACCGGACAGTCCCGGGGTTTTGGCTTTGTCGAAATGGCCTCGGCAGAGGAGGCCCAGAAGGCCATGGAGGCCCTGAACGACACCCAGCTAGACGGGCGGACCCTGGTCGTTAATGAGGCGAGGCCCCAGGAAAATCGCATGGGTGGCGGTGGCGGCGGTGACCGTGGTGGTGGGGGCGGTGGGGGCGGCGGCGGACAGAGAAGAGGCGGTGGCCGTGACCGCTGGTAATTCTTTCCTTTCTGACTAATGGGAAAAGGGAGCGACAGGTCGGGTCGCTCCCTTTTTTATTTCATCCCTCTGGCAACTATCTCCTCCGATGATCCGACGGACCGAGAATGCCCTTTTTTTCCGTCGCTTCGATGTGGCGAATGAAGCGATACTTATTTTCCAACTCATCTACTCGGATGGGAGGAAGGGCGGGCTGTCCTTGTTCGACCCTGGCTGCGATAAAGCTGACTTTGTTTCTTTTCCAAGCCTTGAGGAACTCCTCACGAAACTCCTTGGGACTCTTTACCCAGCAGGCGTGCTTGTACCCGGCCCCTTTAGCCAGGGCCACCGTATCTGTCCCCATGACGGTCGCGGTCTCGGTCGCGCCTGACGCCTCGTAGCACTGGTTGTCGAACAGGAGATGGATCAGATTGGGCGGATTCTGCCAGGCGATGGTCGGCAGCCCGCAGAGATTCATCAGGAAGGCGCCATCTCCGTCAATCACGATGACCTTGCGACGGGGAAGGCCGAGCGCTATTCCCAAAGCGATCGAGGAGGCCAGTCCCAACGTGCGCGGCCTGAAGTTTCCATCGCCGCTCCTCAATGCCTGCCACTCCCGCGCCGCCCAGCCCGCGCTGACTACGAGCGCATCTCCGACGTCGCCTGCAATCGCTTTTAGATAGTCGTATCGTTGCATCATTTCACCCCCAGGACGCTTTTCGTAAGAAGCACTGCTACCGGTTTCTTAGAATCCTCCGCCAGGATCTGAGCGCCCCGCAGAGTTTCCTCGACCTCTTCCGTTCTTCTCAAGACGTAGGTGCGAATGCCCAGCCCTTCAAGCACCGGCTCGGTCACGGAGCCTACCGTCGTAAACCCCCGGTCCCCCAGGTCGCCAGCATAGTAAACGAGGAGGAGAATCGGGATCTGAAATTGGAGGCAGGTTGTGGTCAAACCATTGCAGCTGTTGAGCAACCCGCCGTTTTGCATAAGAAGGGCCGTCTTTTTGCCGGTAAGACAAGCGCCGGCACATATGCCTACGCCCTCCTCCTCCCGGCACAGAGGCACGTGCTTGATGTCCGGATCTTTGTCCACGGCCCTAATGAGCTCGACGATTTTTAGGTCTGGAAGCGTGGCGACAAAGTTTACGCCCGCCTTTTTCAGTCCCTGTACAATGATCTGAGCGGCTTTTTTGCTATCCATAGTTTGTCCTTTGCGGAATCAGTGATCTCCTGGGCCCGATTCCTCTCCCCTTTACCACAACAAGATTCTCCGTATCTATCTCCCCCACCACAGGGTTGTCAACTATTTAAACAAGAGATCGCGGTACCAATTAAATTTGCCGTGCTAGTCTTGACAGAAAAAAACCAAGCCATATATGGTTGGCTATGGAGCGGATGCTAAAGGTCAGCCAGGAGCACGTCTGGATCGGCATTGAAGATCAGCACGTTTTTTTTGGCCTCACGAATTACGGCCAGAGCGAGCTGGGGCGGATTATCTCTGTGGACCTTCCCGAGGTGGGGGACAAAGTAGAAAGGGGGGAGCCGTTTGGAGAAGTGGAATCCACATCAACGGTGTCCGAGCTGATTGCCCCGGTGTCGGGCACGGTCCTCGCTATCAACCCTGAGTTGGAGAACCATCCCGCTGTCATCAATGAGGACCCTTACAGCGAGGGGTGGATGATCGAAGTGAGGCTGAAAGATGACTCCGAAATCAAGTCTCTGATGGACATGGATGAGTATTACCACTTTGTCTTTCCCAATCGTCAATAGAGTTTTCCCCTTGAAAATATCATGGAGGTGCTTTTTGCGCCGATGACCGGGACAATTCAGAAGGGATCTCGCTCAGGGCCTTTGCCCTGTCTATCTTCGACTCCGCGGAGGGAAACCGGTAGACAATCTCCCCCGGACGGACCAAGCCCAAATCTTCCCTGGCGATTTTTTCGAGGTAAAGGTCATCATGGCGCAGCCGGTAAATTCGCTCCCGGAGGAGTTCATTCTCCTTTTGCAGGAGAAAGTTCGTTTCGCTGAGCGCCCTCCGCTCTCCCCATAGACGCCAGAGATGGAGCAGTCCTCTTTCGCCAAAAGTGGTAAAAAGAGATAAGGTCACAATAAAAGCGCAAAAGGTATAAAGAACCCAGCGTTGAGATCTGCTCGATTGGGACATAACGATAATCTAGGAAGTCTGTACAATATAGCATATTTTATTATTCTCTGCTTAACTTGGGACCATCGCTGATACGCTCATTTTGCAATGGAAGCTCCGGTCCGGCTATGCCAACACGAGCGCGCATCACGAATATTTAAATTTGGAGGCGAACGATGAAGATTCAACGAATTCATGCCCGCGAGGTCTTGGATTCCCGCGGACAGCCCACCATCGAGGTAGACGTGGTCCTCAAGAACGGCTCTCTCGGGCGGGCTACGGTCCCGTCAGGGGCCTCCACAGGAGAGCATGAGGCGGTCGAGCTCAGAGACGGAGATAAGCGCTTCCTGGGAAAAGGGGTGGAACGGGCGGTAGGCAATGTCAATCGCATTCTCGCCCCGCGCCTTCGGGGCAGGGAGGCAAAGGATCAAGAAGGTATCGACCGATTGATGATTGAGCTGGACGGGAGCCCGAACAAAGGCAATCTCGGGGCGAATGCCATCCTGGGGGTTTCCCTCGCGGTCGCCAAGGCGCAAGCTCGGACCGAGAAACTGCCTCTCTACCGCTATCTCGGCGGCCCGCGGGCAAAGACTCTCCCGGTGCCGATGCTTAATGTCCTGAACGGCGGGGTGCACGCCGATAATAATGTCGATGTTCAGGAGTTTATGGTCATTCCCTATGGGATGGAGAGCTTTGCCGAGGCGTTGAGAGCGGCAGCGGAGATTTTTCAGACCCTCAAAAAGGTTTTGCAAAGCCGCGGCTATTCTACCAGCGTCGGCGATGAAGGCGGTTTTGCGCCTCGCCTGAAGGGCAACGAGGAGGCGATCGAGCTGATCTTAGAGGCAGTTGCCCAAGCCGGTTACCGAACCGGGGATCAGGTCGTCTTGGGGCTGGATGTGGCCGCAAGTGAGTTTTTTGAAGACGGTCGCTATTTTTTCAAAAAATCCGATGGCGTCAGAAGAGGCATCGAAGAGATGCTCCGCCTGTATGAGGATTGGGCGAAGAAATATCCGATTATCTCGCTAGAGGATCCCCTGGGCGAAGATGATTGGGATGGATGGAAGATGCTGACAGAACTTTTGGGAGATAAGATTCAGATCGTCGGCGACGATATCTTCGTGACGAATAAAGAGAGACTTCAGCGGGGAATTGAATCGGGGGTGGCCAATTCGATCCTGATCAAAGTGAACCAGATCGGCACGCTCAGCGAGACGCTGGAGACGATGCGCTTGGCAAAAAAAACCGGCTACACGACGGTGATCTCGCATCGCTCCGGGGAGACGGAAGATAGCACCATCTCCGACCTGGCGGTGGCGACCAATGCGGGACAGATCAAGACCGGGGCGCCATGCCGCGGCGAGCGAACGGCCAAATACAATCAACTATTGAGGATCGAGGAGGAGCTGGGCAGAAGGGCGGTATTCGCAGGGAAAAAAGTTTTCAAAGCCTTTTGCCAAAGATAGGCAAATTGTGATAGCAGTGCTTGGCAAGAGACAGATATGATTCCCAATGTGCCGAGAGAGAGCTTGCTGGAGCTTTGCAGAAGGATGCTTCTCATACGCCATTTCGAGGAGAGGCTCATCCACCTCCATGACGAGGAGCGCTTCAGCGGACATTACCACGTTTACATAGGCCAGGAAGCGACCGGGGTGCCGGCCCTTTCCTGCCTTGAGCGAGGGGATTTCCTTTTCACCACCCACCGCAACCACGGCCATCTTCTTGCGCGGGGCGCCGACCCGCGACGCCTCTTTGCCGAGATCCTGGGGCGAAAAGACGGTTACAACAAGGGTAAAGGCGGGACCTTTCATCTTGCGGCATCGGAGCTGGGTTTTTTTCATACCTCCGGGATCGTGGGCGGGATTATCCCCTTGGCCACGGGCACGGCTTACGCCGCCAAGGCAAAAAAAAGCGGCCAGATCACGGTTTGCCTCTTCGGCGACGGGGCGCTGGAGGAAGGCGCGGCGCCGGAGTCATTCAACCTGGCCTCTCTCTGGAAGCTCCCGGTTCTTTTTCTTTGCGAGAACAACGGAAAATACGGCGCAGGTCGGGCGGTGGGCGCGGCCCAGTCTCCCACCATGGCGGTCTATCCGCTGACGGATCTGCCGGCAACCTACAAAATCCCTGCGAAGCAGATAGATGGTACAGATGCTGGCGCCGTTCACGTTGCTGTTTCTGAGGCGGTCGCGAAAATTAGGCGCGGAGAGGGTCCGCAATTCATTGAGACGCAGACGGTGCGCTGGCCGGGAAGCGAGACCAACTGGCCGGTCGTCCCGGTGGCGACGGACGCGACCATGGCCTGGGATGTGAGCTCCGTGCCTGAAGCTGTCCGGGAATGGTACCGTTCCAGCGATCCTGTGCTGATCTTCATCCGGGAGCTCTGGGAGAAAAAACAGGCGACAAAAGAGGATATCGCCGAGCTTGATAGAGACATGCGCAAGGCCGTCGAGCAGGCTGCGAACTTCGCCCTTGCAAGCCCGTTCCCCGAGCCCGAGGAAGCGCTCAAGGATGTCTTTGCTTGAAAGGTTGTTGAAAGGTGACGCATGAGAGAGCTGGCCTATTACGAAGCGAAGCTCGAGGCGCTAAGCGAGCTCATGGCCGCGGACGAGAGCGTTCACTTGATCGGCGGATCTTTTCTAGGACTGAGCCCGCATAGAGGCCTCTTCAGCGCAATCGAAAAAAACTATCCGGACAGAGTGATCGCACCGCCCATCTCCGAGCTTGGCTACTCCGGTCTCGCCATCGGGGCCGCGATGGCCGGGCTTAGAACCGTGGTGGATCTCGGCACCGGGAGCTTCATTTACGAGGCCTGGCCCCAGGTGGTCAACGAAGCAGCTAATGCCTTTTACATGTCCGGAGGGCAGACCCGCGCGCCCGTGGTCTTTCACGTCCTCCACGGCATTCGCGGCGCGGGCGCGGCCCAGCACTCCCACAGCCCGCAGGCAATGCTTTGGAACTGCCCTGGGCTTGAGATTGTCCTGCCGTCATCGCCGGGAGATGTCAAAGGACTTCTCAAGACCGCCGTCCGTAGCCCCAACCCAACCATCTTTATCGACCACGCTCAACTCCTCGAAACGCGGGGGCCCGTGCCTGAAGGAGACGGAGCGATTCCCTTTGGCCGGGCGGAGGTCAAGCGAGCAGGCAAGGACGTCACCGTGATCGCCACCTCGATTGAAGTGCAGCGCAGCCTGGCTGTTGCCGAGCAGCTCGCAAGAGAGGGAATTCAGGTCGAGGTCGTAGACCCCCGCACTGTGGTGCCGCTCGATTTCGCGACGCTGCTTCAGTCCGTGGAAAAAACCGGGCGCGTGGTCATTGTGGATCAGTGCCACAAAAGCTGCGGGATTGCGGCGGAGATAGCGGCAAGGATCGCCGAGGAGGGCTTCGACAAGCTCAAGGCGCCCATCCGCCGGGTCACGACGCCGGATGTGCCGATCCCTTTTAGCCCTCCGCTTGAAGAGTTTGTCACTCCCTCGGAGCCGCGCATCATCGAAGCGATCCGCTCCGTGCTGCGCTGATTTCCACTAACAGCCTGCTGAAAAAGGCCCATCTGCTTCGTTGCGCTCGACCCACTCGCTCCAACGTACTCGCTAAGTACGCCTCCGCTCGCGGGTTTCTCGCGCGCCTCGCATCTGGAACCTTTTTGATCAGGCTGGATACAGGGGTTTTTCAGCATCCTGCTAGATCTCGACGTTGACTCCGATTTTTCGCTCGATCGCCTTCCGATAAACGAACTGGGCCGTGGCCACGTCTTGAATGGCGACGCCTACGCATTTATAGACGGTAACCTCGTCGGCGTTCTTTCTTCCCGCCTTTTTGCCGGCCAGGATCTCGCCAATCTCGGCATAGATGTGATCCTCTGTGATCGCTCCTTCTCTAATGGCGAGAATAATATCGCCGCACTCCGCCATGATCGCTTCGCGTGAATCGACCACTACCTTCGCCCGCTGGAAAGTCGCGGCATCGATCTCCCTGAGATCGGGACGATGGGAACCCACGGCGTTGATATGCACCCCGGGCTTGAGCCAATCGGCGCTCAGGATCGGCTCCTTGGCCGTCGTGACGGTCACAAGCAGATCCGCATTGCGAACCGCCGCCTCCGCGGTTTTCACAGGCTCGATCTTAATCCCCACCTCCGGCTCCAATTCCTGTATTAAACTCTGAACGCTTTTTTCCACTAGGTCGTAAACCTTTATCGCCCTGATTTTTCTCACCCTGCACAGGGCCCGGATATGAGCCCTGGCCTGCACCCCGGCCCCGAGAATACCAAGCACGGGAGTCTCCGGATTTGCCAGTGCCCTGGTCGCAGCGGCCGACACACATGCGGTCCGAATGGAGGTGATGTAGGTCCCATCCATCACCGCCAGAAGTTTTCCAGTCTCTGTGCTGTACAAGAAAACGGTGGCAAGAATCGTCGGCAGACCCTGCTTGGGATTTTCCGGGAAGTAGGTCACGACCTTCATGCCCAGCGCTCTATCCGCGCCGAGATAAGCGGGCATGCTGGTAATCCGCCCATTGATCTCAGGCAGCGGCACGACCAGTCTCACCGGCATAACCGCCTTGCCGGTGGAAAATTGAACGTGCGCCCGTTCCAGCGCCTGGATCAGCTCCTCTATATCGATGAGCCTTCGGACTTCTTTTTCGGATAAGACAAGCATCGCGCCTCAACTTCAGCGGGTCAGTCCAAATATCTCGTTGAAGAGTTTGATCGTTCCATCGAGATCGGTCAACCCTAGCAATGCAGTAAGCGCGAAGCAGAGAGCCATTGACGGGTTTAATCGCTTCATCGTAAACTTCCTTGATTTCGATCTACATTCAGTTGAATAATCACACATGCTTGATTTGCTTTGCAAGAGTTATGCATTTCAACTAAGAAGTAGACAGCCTCTTGAGGAGGAAGATGAGACAGTTACGCGGTCCTTCATGAGGAACGGCTGCAACTGTCCAACCACCATTCCGCAGTCCGGATCAGGAGAGAGATATGCCAAAGCTGACTTTGAGTTTTATTTCCCAGTTCAATGAACGCGTCCAGCCCTTGATGGACGGCACCATTCAGCCGGAGGGCCTGGAG
>Ga0082335_1004431_pt1 | contig 21069 bp, 16 predicted proteins | sample Subgrocontami58m_FD_72375 | JGI IMG/M metagenome (GOLD analysis project Ga0082335, IMG submission 72375) | Subsurface groundwater microbial communities from S. Glens Falls, New York, USA - GMW37 contaminated, 5.8 m (SPADES assembly) (version 2) ... | reverse complement strand
TCCGCGCCCGGCTCGGGGCCAAGGGCGGTCTGGGCATCACGGGCGTGGCGGGCCCGGGCGGCGCGACGCCCGGCAAGCCGGTCGGCCTCGTCTTCGTCGCGGTGGACAGCGACCGGCTCAGCGCCGTGAAGAAGTGCGCCTTGCCCCACGACCGAGCCGGGAACCGCCTCGCGAGCGCCGGCGCCGCGCTCGACCTGCTCGAGCGGGTGCTCGCGTGACGAAGGCCGGCGGCGTGGGCCTGCTCGGCCTCGAAAGGGTGATCGCGTGACGAAGGCCATCGGCGTCGGCCTGCTCGGCCTCGGCACCGTGGGCGCGGCGGTGGCGCGCGCGTTCGCCGAGCGCGGTCCGCGGCTCGACGCCGCCTCCGGGCACCACCTCGCGCTCGTCGCGGCGTGCGTTCGCGATGCCGGGAAGGCCCGCGACGCCGGCGGCGTCCCGCTCACGCTCGATCCCTTCGCGATCCTCGACGACCCCGCGGTGGCGATCGTCGTCGAGGTGATCGGCGGGATGGCGCCCGCCCGCGACCTCCAGCTCGCGGCGTTCGAGCGCCGGAAGCACGTCGTCACCGCGAACAAGGAGCTGGTCGCCCGCGCCTGGAACGAGCTGCACGAGACGGCGCGCCTGGCGAAGCGGCAGCTGCGCTACGAGGCGGCCGTCGCCGCGGCGGTACCGGTCGTCGCGGCGGCTCGGACGCTCGGCGCGAACCGACCGCGGGTCCTCCGCGGTCTCGTCAACGGCACGACGAACTACATCTGCTCGCGGATGGAGACGGGGCTCGCGTTCGAGGCGGCGCTCGCCGAGGCCCAGGCGAAGGGCTACGCCGAGGCGGACCCAACCAACGACGTCGACGGGCTCGACGCGGCCTACAAGCTCTCGATCCTCGTCTCAATCCTCGACGGGCGCTGGTACTCGCCCGACAACGTGCGCCGCACCTCGCTCCGCGGGCTCACCGCCGGGACGCTCGCGGAGGCCGCCGGACGCGGCAACCGGGTGCGCTACCTCGCGACCGCCGACTTCGGCGAGCGTGCGACGAAGGCCCGGGTGAGGCCCGAGGAGGTCGCCGCCGACTCGCTCGAGGGGCGCGCGAGCGGCCCGACGAACGTCGTGACGATCGGGACGGACCTCGCCGGCGAGCTCACCTTCCGCGGACCCGGCGCGGGCGGCGACGCCACCGCATCCGCGATACTCGGTGACGTGATCGAGATCGCGCGGTCCCTCCCATGAGCCCGGCCGTGCTGCGATGAGGACAATCTCCCTCGTGGGCCAGGCCGTGCCGAGATGAGGATGGTCCGCCTCATGACCCCGGCCGTGCCGGGATGAGAACGATCCTCAAGTTCGGCGGCACCTCGGTCGCGACGAGGCGCGCGCTCGACGCGCTCGTCCGCATCGTCGCGGAGGTTTCCGGCGAGCGCGCGGTCGTCGTCTCGGCGACCGCCGGCACGACCGACGCGCTCGTTCGCGCGGCGGAGGCCGCGCGTGGCGGCGACCGGTCCGAGGCGGAGCGCGTCCTCCGGGAGCTCGAGGCCAAGCACCGCACGCTCGTCGGCGAGCTCTTCGGCCGCGGCGAGCAGCCTGCGGCGGTGGCCGCGCTGCGCGACCTCGGGCCCGCGACCGAGCGGACGATCGAGCTCCTGCACAGCGTCGCGCTGCTCCGCGAGCTCACCGCGCGGACGCGCGACGCGATCCTCTCGTACGGCGAGCGCGTGTCGGCGCCGATCGTCGCCGCGCTGCTCAGCGCGCGGGGCATCGAGTCGACCGCGATCTCGGCCGAGCGGGTCATCCTGACCGACGACCGTTTTGGGAGCGCGAACCCGCTCATGGACGAGACGCGGCAGCGGGCACGGGCCGAGCTCGGCCCGTTGCTCGGCGGCGGCACGGTCCCCGTGATCACGGGCTTCATCGGCGCGACCGCCGACGGCCTCACGACCACGCTCGGCCGCGGCGCCTCCGACTTCACGGCAGGGATCCTCGCCGACGCGCTCGACGCGGACCAGTGCCTCATCTACACCGACGTGAGCGGCGTCATGAGCGCGGACCCCCGCGTCGTGGAGGACGCGCGGCCGCTCGCGACGCTCTCGTACGCCGAGATCGCCGAGCTCTCGTACTTCGGCGCGAAGGTCCTCCACCCGCGAGCGGTCCTCCCCGCGGTCGAGAAGCGGATCCCGGTGCGCATCCTCAACACGTTCGCGCCGAAGGATCACGGCACGACGATCACGGCGGCGGCTGAGCGGGACGGGAGCGTCGTCAAGGCGACGACCTCGCTCGGCGGGCTCGGGCTCGTCACGGTGCAGGGCGCGGGGATGAGCGGCGTGCCCGGCTTCGCCGCTCGCGTGTTCGACACCTGCGCCGCGGAGGACGTCTCGGTGCTCATGATCAGCCAGTCCTCGAGCGAGCAGTCGATCTGCCTGGTCGTGCCGGCGGCCGCGAGCGGGCGCCTCCGCGCCGCGCTCGAGCTGATCTTCTCCGCCGAGCTGCGGCGCCACGACGTCGAGCGGGTGACCGTCGAGGCGCCCGTCGCGATCGTGGCCGCGGTGGGGGAGGGGATGCGCGGGACGCCCGGCGTCGCCGGCCGCGTGTTCAGCGCCCTCGGCCGGAGCGGCGTGAACGTCGTGGCGATCGCGCAGGGCTCGAGCGAGCTCAACATCTCGCTCGTCGTCGCCGAGAGCGACCGGGACCGGGCGGTGCAGGTCATCCACGAGGAGTTCAACGCCGGCTAGACGCCGGCCTTCCGAGGTTGCCCTGCCGTGCGCCGCCTACGCGCTCGCTGGATAGACGCGGTCGCGAGCTGCGGCGTAGCCACGCATCGCGGCCAGTGTGCGCAGCGCGAGCCGGCTGCTCTCGAAAACGGGAATGTTCAGTCCCTCGAGCGCGTCGAGCCAGCGCTCGCGCAGCGGGCCACCGTAGAGGACGAGGAAGAGCGGCTTGTCCGGATGCCGCTCGCGCAAGCCCGCGAAAGCCTCGCGGACCCCCTCGAAGTCCGCACCCGGCACCACCAGCACGATCCCCAGGACGGCATCCACGTTCGGGTCGCTGAGCGCGGCGTCGAAGGCCTCCTCGTGCGCGCGTCGCGGCTCCACGACATCGAGCGCGACCCACAGGTCCGCGGGGTCTCCGACCGGCTGCCATGGAGGGACGAGCTGCTGCAGTCGCGTCTGAGTCTCCGGAGCCCACCGGACCAGCTCGAGCCCGCTGTCGGCCGCCTCGTCCGCGGCGACGACGCCCAGCCCGCCGGTGAAGGTGACGATACCCACCCTGGAGCCGCGGGGCGGGCGCTGGTACGAGAACGCGCGCAGGAAGGCGATGAACTCCTCGAAGTCCGCGGCCCGCACGAGGCCATACTGGCGCAGGCCGGCATCGAGGATCCGATCGTCGCTGGCGAGCGAGCCGGTGTGCGACGCCGATGCCGCCGCACCCGCCGGCGTACGCCCGGGCTTGAATACGACGACCGGCTTCTCGCGCTTGATCGCAGTCGCGAGCGCGAGAAAGGCAGCGGGGTCGGCGATCGATTCCAGATAGAGCCCGACGACACCGACGTCGTTCCGTGGGGCGACGTAGCCAAGGAAGTCGACCTCGTCGACGTCAGGCTTGTTCCCGACGTCGACGCTCATCCGGACCCCGATCCGCTGGTGGCGGGCGGACATGAGCCCGAGCATGGGCGCGCCCGCGAAGATCCCCGTCTGCGCGAAGATCGCGATGCGGCCGTCCTGCCAGTCCGGAAACGGAACGAAGCTCGCGAGGAGCTTCGACTGCATCGCCACGAGCCCGATCGTGTTCGGGCCGATGACACGCAGCCCGCTCGAGCGCGCGAGCTGCGTGATCGCCTCCTGCTCGAGCGCTCCTTCGGCACCGACTTCGCGGAAACCGGCGGTGATGACGACGGCGGAGCCCACGCCCTTGCGCGCGCACGCCTCCAGTGCCTGCCGCACCGCCGGTCGCGGGAGCACGACGAACGCCACGTCGACGGGCTCCGGGACGCTCTCGATCGACGGGTACGCGCGATGGCCGAGGATCTCCGTCGCCCGCGGGTTGATCGGATAGATTCGGCCCGCGTAGCCGCCGCGGACGATGTTCGCGAGCAGCATCCCTCCGGACTTGTCCGGATTCGTGGAGGCACCGATGACCGCCACGGACGCGGGCTCGAGCAACGCTGTCAGGTCTCGCATCGCCTCGGTTCTCCTTCCGCCATGGTTGTCCTCCTGCCGCGGCCTGAGCGTCGCCGTCGCGTCGAGCGCGACGGCGCGATCGGGGAGAGCGAGGAGTGGATTGATGTCAAGCTGGTCGATCTCGCCGGTTCGCGCGAGCTCCCCCAGCTGAAGCAGCACGTGCACGAGCGCGGCGCGGTCAACGCCACGCGAGCCGCGGTAGCCGCGCAGGATCCGCGAAGCCCGCACCTCGTCGAGCATCGCCGCGGCGTCGGCCTCGTCGAGCGGTGCGAGCCGGAAAACCACGTCGTCGAGGACCTCCACGAATACGCCGCCGAGTCCGAACATCACAGCAGGTCCGAGCACGCTGCGGCCGGCGACTCCGGCGACGCACTCGACACCGCCAACGAGCTGCTCCTCGACGAGCACGCCGCATAGCCGTGCCTCCGGCCGGGCGCGCCGGACGCTCTGGAGCACCATTGCTGCGGCGCGACCGGCGTCCTCCGCGGAGGAAACGCCGAGCACGACGCCGCCGGCGTCGCTCTTGTGCGGGAGGTCGGGGGAGATCGCCTTGACCACCAGAGGGGGCCTGAGATCCGCGGCGACCCACGCCGCGTCCTCCGGGCCGGAGATGACGGCGGCCCGGGGAACGGCGATGCCGAGGTGCGCGAGGAGCGCCTTCGCTTCGGGTTCGGTGAGGCGGAGGCGAGCGCTCCTGCGAGCTTCGTCGATGCCCGGCAGCAGCGTCCCGATCTCTCTCTCCCGCCCGTGTCTCCCGTGGTCGGTGCTGCCACGATCAGCGGACGGGGCAGACTATAGTAGGTGCTCGCACTGTCAGCAAGAAGTTTCACTGTCAGTGAACGAACGCGCAGACCTCTACGCAGCCACGGCGTCGCCGCAATCTGATAGGAGCGAGGTGGAGGGCCGAAGATGGTCAACTGGGCGGCACGGGGTCAGGTCGCGGACAGCATCCTCGACACGGCAGGCTACACGCCGCTGGTGCGGCTGCGGCGGGTGACCGCCGGCGTCAACGCGCGGATCCTCGGGAAGCTCGAGTACTTCGGGCCGTCCGGCAGCGTGAAGGACCGCATCCTCCCGTTCATCGTGGCCGAGGCCGAGCGCCGCGGGGCGCTCAAGCCGGGAATGACGATCATCGAGGGCACGACCGGCAACACCGGGATCGCCACCGCGATGGTCGCCGCCGCGAAGGGGTACCCCGCCGTCATCGTCATGCCCGAGGGCATGAGCGACGAGCGCAAGAAGACGATTGAGGCGTACGGCGCGCGCCTCGTGCTCACGCCGGGCGCGGAAAGCGACGTCGACCTCGTCGTCGACAAGGTGAACGAGCTGAAGGCCGCAGAGCCGGGCACGTACTGGGAAGTCTCGCAATTCAACAACACGAACAATCCGCTCGCTCACTACCGCACGACAGGCCCGGAGATCTGGGAACAGACGGCCGGCGATGTCGACGCGTTCGTCGCGTCGCAGGGTACCGGCGGGACATTGAGCGGCGTGACGCGATACCTGCGCGAGCGCAAGAGCGACCTCAAGGCATACGCGATCGAGCCCGCGGAGTGCGACATCCTGTCCGGCGGGAGCTGGGGTGCGCACAAGATCGAGGGCATCGGCGACGGTTTCGTCCCGAACGTGCTCGACCTCACCCAGCTCAGCGGCGTCATTGCGGTGAGCTCCGACGACGCGATCATGATGGCGCGCCGACTCTCTCGCGAGGAAGGCATCTTCTGCGGCATCTCGTCCGGCTGCAACGTCACCGCGGCGCTGAAGCTCGCTCGTGCCCACCCGGAGCTGCGCACGATCGTCACGACGATCAACGACAACGGTCTCCGCTACCTGTCGACTGAGCTGTGCGGACCGAGCAAGGAGCTCGAAGTGCCCGAGCGCAAACACGAGCTCGACGAGCTGAGCCGGGAGCGGCTCGCGGCGGTCCGTCTGGAGGTCATCCGGTAGGCGCCGAATGGCCAGGCGCGGGTCGATGAGCACACGGCCCACGATCCTCGCCTCGGAGTCGCTGATCGCTACTGGCAGCCCGCTCGCGTCCGTAGCGGGCCTGGAGGTGCTCCGTCACGGAGGCAACGCCATCGACGCGGCGATCGCGTCGGCGGCCGTACTCGCCGTGGTCCAGCCGGAGATGTGCGGCGTCGGCGGCGACGCGTTCCTGCTCATCCGCTCGTCGCGGGAGCGGAGCGTGATCGCCTTGAACGGCAGCGGCCGCGCACCCCGCGCACTCTCTACCGGCATGCCCGTGCCCCGCTCAGGTCCGCTCTCCGCGACGGTGCCGGGCGCACTCGCGGCGTGGTCCGACGCACTCGCCCGCTTCGGCTCGCACGGTTTGGACGAGCTCCTGCGCCCGGCGATCGCCCTCGCGGAGTCTGGCTTCCCGGTCAGCGCGCACGTCGCGCGGGCGCTCGCCGAGTCGCGCGCGACCCTCGGCGCGCGGGCGGATACGGCGGCCACCTACCTGCCCGGAGGCAGGTCTCCGAGATTCGGTGAACGTCTCGCTCTGCCCGCCCTCGCGCGCACGCTACGGTTCATCGCAGAGCACGGCGCGGAGGCCTTCTACCGCGGGCCGCTCGCCGAGCGCGTCGCGGCGGGCGCCCACGCAGCGGGCGGAGCCCTCTCCGCCGAGGATCTCAGCGACCATCACTCGGCGTGGCTCACACCCGCCGAAACGACCTACCGGGGCCGGCGCATCCTCGTCCAGCCGCCTGTCTCTCAGGGATGCGTCACGCTCGGCGAGCTGACCCTCGTCGAGGACGACGACCTCGCCGCTCTCGGAGTCGGATCTCCGGACCTCGTCCATCTGCTCCTCGAGACGGCGCGCCTTGCGTTCCTCGATCGCGACCGCTATCTGGGTGATCCGGAGCGCGCCTCCGTGAATGCCGGCATCTTCGTCGATCGAGCGCGAGCGCGCGAGCGCCGGCGGACCGTCGACCTGCGGCAAGCCGGGCCGGCCGGTGCCCGGACCGCCGCGAGCGCCGGAGGTACGTCCTATCTCTGCGTGGTCGACCACGATGGCAACGCTGTGTCGCTCATCCAGAGCATCTTCGGCGACTTCGGCGCGGGAGTGCTCGCTGGCGACACCGGCGTGCTGCTGAACAACCGGGTCGGGGGCTTTTCCGACGATCCGACGTCGCCGAACAGCCTCGCACCGTCGAAGCGGCCCGTGCACACGCTCAACAACTGCATGGTTCTTGCCGCCGACGGCTCCCTCGAGCATGTGCTCGGCACTCCCGGGACCGACGCGCAGGTCCAGACGCTCTTCCAGCTGCTCATCGCCCGTCTCGATCTCGGCGTGGAGCTCCAGGAGGCGATCGAGCTGCCCCGTTGGCGGCGGGAGCCCGACGGTAGCGTGCTTGCCGAGTCGCGCTTCGGACCCGCGGTCCTCGACGCGCTCGCGGGGCGCGGTCATCGGATCGTGCGCGGCGGGCCGTGGGAGCCGCGCACGGGCGGCGCGCAGGCGATCTTCGTCGATGGCGCGCGGGGTCTCCTCCATGGAGCAGCGGATCCGCGCCGAGAGGGCTACGCGCTTGGCTGGTAGCCGATTTCGCTGTGAGCGATATCCTGTCCCCGCCGGCTAGTGGCAGCCGCCCTCGTGAGACGGGCGAACCGCCCGGTAGTGCTGTTTGGAGGAGGTGCCCGTCCTGATGGCGTTGCGCGTCGCGGCGCGGCGGTGGTAGGGCGCGCGACGGCGTCGCGTGCCCACACCGACCGCGAGAACGGGGTCAAGCTGGGCGCGCGGATCCGGAACGCGCGCGAGCGCGCCGGCCTCACCATCGTCGAGGTCGCGAAACGCTCCGGCTACTCCCTCGGCTACATCAGTCAGGTCGAGCGCGACCTCGCGAACCCGACCCTCGGGACGCTGAAGCGCATCGCAGATGCTCTCCACGTGCCGTTGCCCTCGTTCTTCGCGGGTAGCCCGGCCGAGCTCCCCGAGGCAGCGACGCGGCAGGAGACAGAGGGACCGTCCGTGGCCCGCGTCGTGCGGGGCGACCGACGGAAGGGCCTGCTGTACCCGGGATCGCACATCCACCATCAGCTGCTGTCCCCGGACCTGCACGGTCGCCTGGAGGCGATCTGGGTGAGCGCACCTCGGGGGACCGGCAGCGGTGACGAGCCGTACGTGCATGAGGGCGAGGAGGTCGGCATCGTCCTGCGCGGCAGTGCCGAGTGCCGTATCGGTACGGAGGTGCTCCGACTCGGTATCGGTGACGCCGTCACCTTCCAGAGCACGACCGCGCACTCGTGGCACAACGTCGGCGAAGACGAACTCGAGATGATCTGGGTGGCGACGCCGCCAACCTTCTAGCGAGCGCCGCGTCGGCGACTGCGGTGCGCGGGAAGGACAGACCTCATCTCTACACGCCGTAGGGGTCGATGCGCGCGTCGCTGAGGTTCACAGAGACGGTCTTCACCTCCGTGTAGTGGTGCAGCGCCTCCATCCCCTGCTCGCGGCCGATGCCGCTCTTCTTGAAGCCGCCGAACGGCGCCTCCGCGAAGGCGATAGTGGTGTGGTTGACGCTCACCATCCCGGCCTTCACGGCGTGGGCGACACGTAGCGCGCGTCCGATGTCGCGCGTCCAGACCGTGCCGGCGAGGCCATACTGGGTGTCGTTCGCGATGCGGATCGCGTCTGCCTCGTCGGCAAACGGCGTGACCGAGATCACGGGGCCGAACACCTCCTCGCGCGCGAGCCGCGCACCCTCGCCGACGTCGCTGAAGACGGTCGGGAGGACGAAGCTCCCGTGCCGGAGCTCGGGATCGTCCGGCGCCTTGCCACCGCAGAGAAGCCGCGCGCCATGGTCGGTCGCATCCTTCACGTACGCGAGGATGCGATCCTTGTGCCGCGTTGACGTGATCGCACCGATATCCGACGACTCGTCGAGCGGATCACCCGTGCGCAGGCGCTGCGCCTTCTCCGCGAAGCGCGCGCTGACCTCCTCAGCGACCGACGCCTCGACCAGCAGGCGCGTCCGCGCGATACAGTTCTGCCCGGCGTTCCAGAAGGCCGCGGCGAGCGAGCCGTTGATCGCCGATTCGAGGTCGGCATCAGCGAAGACGAGGTTCGGCGACTTGCCGCCCAGCTCCAGCGTGACCCGGGTCACGTTCTTCGCGGCCGCGGCCATCACCTGGGTTCCCGTCACGGTCTCTCCGGTGAAGGAGATCTTGTCGATGCCCGGATGCCCGGCGAGGGCCATGCCGACGACCGGGCCGGGACCGGTGATGACGTTCACGACGCCATCCGGCACACCGGCTCGAAGGCAGATCTCGGCGAGGAGGAGCGCGCTGAGCGGCGTGTCGCTGGCCGGCTTGAGGACGACCGTGCAGCCGGCGGCCAGAGCCGGCGCGAGCTTCGTGCTGGCCAGGAGCAGCGGGAAGTTCCAGGGAACGATCGCGCCGACGACCCCCACCGGCTCGCGCCGCGTGTAGCAGAGGAGCTCTCCCGGCACCGGGATGGTCTCTCCCGTCACCTTCGTGGCTGCGCCGGCGAAGAACTCATAGATGTCGGCGGTGCGAGTCACGTCGTCACGCGCCGTCACGATCGTCTTGCCGTTGTCACGAGTCTCGAGCTGCGCGACCTCCTCGAGTCGGTCGCGCAGCGCCTGAGCGATCCGGAAGATGGCGCGGCCACGCTCCATCGCCGACACGCGGCGCCACGGGCCGTCCTCGAACGCTGCGCGGGCCGCCGCGACCGCGCGGTCGACATCCTCCTGACCGGCCTTCGGGACACGCGCGATCAGCTCACCGGTCGCCGGGTTCAGCGTGTCGAACCACTCGCCCGTAACGCTCTCGGCCGGCTTCCCACCGATGAGCATCGGACGACGCGGTGCGAAGGCGGCCTCGGTCGTTGTCGCCATCGTTCAGGAACGCCCTGGGCGTCGGGTCTCGACGCCCCGCGCGCCGGCGGGTATCCCGAGCCGAGGCAGCTCGACGGCCACGACGGCGGGGACGCCCCGCCGCGTCATGTCGAGCCCGCGCCGAAGGGCCGGACCCACGTCCGCCGACCTGATCACGTTCTCGCCGTAGCAGCCGACCGATTCGGCCTCTTTGGCGAAGTCGGGGCACGGCTCGAAGGTGCCGCCCTCAAACCCGCTCCGCGCCGAGTAGCCGCCCGGGTAGTACTCCTCGACCTGCGTTGTACCCGTGCTGTATGAGCCGTTCTGAAAGACCACGGCGAGGAACGGCGCGGCATAGGCCTTCGCGGTCCAGAGCGCGGCAGAGGGGACGCCGAACATGTAGTAGCCGTCGCCGACGGCGAGCACGACGTCGCGCTCAGGAGCGGCGAGCTTCGCGCCGAGCGCCGCGCCGATGCCCCAGCCCCCTGCGCTGCCCCCGCTGCGAAAGAATGCGCCCGGCCGATCGCCGCGGTAGTAGCGCTGGACGAGCCCCGACGAGGAGAGTGCGTCGTCGAGCAGGATCGCCTCCCGGTCGACGACGCGCCCGAGCTCATGGCAGAGCCAGCGCGGCTCGACGATCTCTGAGCGGCCCGCCTCGAGCGCGAGCCGCTCCGCGTCGGCCTCCTGCTCCGCGCGTCGCCGCTTGAGGCGCTCGAAGCGCTCCGCGATCCGACGGCGCCTCGGTCCGTCGAGGAGCCCGGCGACCGCGTCGTGCAGCTGGTCGAGCGCCTTCGCGCTCGCGCCCTGCAGGCGCAGGTCGGCGGTGAATTCGACGGTGGGGATGCGTGCGGCGATCGGGTCGGGTCCGACGAAGGCAACCTTCGCGCCGCGGTGCGGGCCGCCGACTCCCGGGATCCAGGGGACCTCAGCGTCTACCACCAGCACGACGTCGGCCTCCTCGAGCGGCGGGCCACTCCGGTGCAACGGGTGATCGAACGGGAAGCTCAGGCAGTCTGTCCAGGGCGGCCCGTCGTGCACCGGGATCGCGAGCAGTTCGGCGAGACGCACGAGGGCGGGGACCGCCGCCAGGCTACGCCCGGCGCGGCACGTGATGATGACCGGGCTCTCGCTCTCCACGAGCCAGCGCGCAAGCTCGCGGATCCCATCGAGGTCCGCGCACGGTGCGACCGGTAGGCCGAGCTGCGTTACCGTCGGGAACCGCGCGCCCGACGCGGGCAGCATCGCGACCTCACGCGGGACGGCGAGGTACACGGGACCCGCCGGCTCCGACAGCGCGACCTGGAGGGCACGGCTCACGATGAGACCGGGGTTGTCCTGCAACTCGAGGCGATGGTCCCACTTCACGTATTGACGAACGATGCCCCCCTGATCGGGAGTCTCCTGTAGCCAGTAGTACGGCCCGTCCTCGCGTGCTCCGCGCATCGTCCCTGGATAGGCGCGCGGCGCGGCCCCCGCGGTGATGAGCACCGGATAGCCGCCGCGGCTCGCGGTGTGGATCGCCCCTCCGTAGCTCAGCGTCCCGATATCCACGTGTGCCGCGGTCGCGGCCGGCCGGCCGCTGACCATCGTGTAGCCAATCGCCGCGTTGAGCGTGACGTTCTCGTGCAGGACGTTCACGAGGCGGGGCGACGGGCGCGCGAGCGCGCGCGCCTTCGCCGTCGCCTCCTGCCAGAACATGATTTCGGATCCTGAGGTGAAGAAGAGGTGGTCCACACCGCCGAGGGCCATGGCGGCGACGAGGACGTCGCTCACCTCCTCGGCGGAGACCTCGGCCCAGCCGGCGTCTCGTCCGGACGCCCGGCCGGTGCGGTCCACCTCTCCTCCCGCTCCACGATCCAGGCCCGTCACTTCCCGACGAAACCTGGCGCGTACACCTCGTCGACGGTCACCTTGCGCTTCAACTCGAGCGCAGGCGTGATGATGTCGATGGTCTTCTGCATGCGCGCGGGATCAATGTGGCCGAGACCCGCCGTCACGGTCTCCGGCGTGAGGGCGAGCTCCTGGACCGCGAGGGTCTCGGCCTTCGCGACGTCGGTGTCCACCTCAGGATGGGCCTTGTTCATGATCGCGGCCGCTTCGTCGGGGTGCTCGAAGGAGTACCGCATCCCCGCGATCACGGCATAGACGAACCGCTTCAGCGCATCCGGCTGAGACTGGATGAGCGAGTCGCTCGCGATGATGCCGTTGCTGTAGAAGTCCATCCCGGGTGCTTCCCCGAATGCGAAGCGAACCAGCTCACGTCCGCCCGCCGCCTTCTTGAGGAGCGCCTCACCGACGGTGAACTGCGACACGCAATCGACCTGCTTTGAAATGAGCAGCGAGGGCAGGGCGGTGGAGTCGGCGAAGACCCACGTGACCTTGCTCACATCGATGCCCGCGGCCTTCGCATAGGCGGGGAAGATCTTCGGCACGCCACTCGACGCCGCGTCCGAGAGCTTCTTCCCCTCGAGGTCCTTCGGCGTCTTCATGCCCGATTCGGCGAGACAGTAGAGCGCCTGCGGCGGCTTGCTGTAGACCATCGCGAGCTCCTTGACCGGCACGTTCTCGTTCGCGCGGATCGACACGAGCGTCGCCGCGTCGGCGAACCCAACCTGCGCGTTCCCGGCACCGACCTGCTTGATGGCGTCCTGCGAGCCTGCTCCCTTGACGATCTCGACGTCGAAGCCCATTTCCTTGAAGAAGCCCTTGTCGAGCGCCGTGAAGTACGGCGCGTGGCGGCCGTTGAAGCCGAAGTCAGTCACGAACTTCCACTTGAGTGCCGGCCCGCTCGGCACATTCGGCTTCGGCGGGAGCGGCGGCAGCTTGAGCGCCACCGAGCCTTGCGTCGCCGGCGTGGTCGTCGACGGAGCGGCGGCCGGCGCCCCGCATGCCGCCAAGAGCAGGCCAAGCGCCGCGAGTGACGCGACGATTGTGCGTGCGTGCTGCCTCATGGTCTTACCCCCTTCGCTATCGTGTGTGCCCGCGATTCGGGTGCGTGTTGCCTCATGCGCGATCTCCCTTCACTGCGACCCGCCCAGCGGCAGCAGGCGCCGCGGGTTCTCGATGACCATCTGGCGGATCTCGCCTTCGGCAACGCCGCTGTCGCGCAGCCTCGGAACGATGTTCCGGAGCACGTGCCCATAGCCCTGCCCACCAAAGGCGGCGAGCTCGTGCTTCCAGGCGAGGTCCTGGGACAGGACGATCTGACCGGCGAATCCGGCGTCAACCAGCGCGACGAGCGTCTCGATACGCTGCGCATCCGACGGATGCTGGCGCTTGCGCCAGGGCACGTAGCCATCGCGCCCGAAGGTGTCGAATCCGAGCGTGAAACCACGGCGGAGCAGCCGCGTCAGCGCCGGCACGTCGCCGCGGAGTCGCTCGTCCGCGTGCGCCAGAACCACGCGCGACGGCGGCGCGTCGCTACCTTCGAGGAGGTCCGCGATGGCGCCGATAGAGGCGGCTCCGGCTCCGGGATGAACCACGAGGAGCGCGCCGGTGGCGCGCTGCGCGAGTGCCGCGGCGAGGAGGATCGTGCGCTCCGCCGGCGCCATCGGCTCCGAGACACCGATCTCACCGATCACGCCCGCGCGGACGCCGCTCCCGTCGATGCCCTGCTGCAGGTCGCGGACCATCTCCGCGGCGAGATCCCCGACGGCGCGTCCGTCCGTGCGAGGTGGATGCGACGCCGCGACGTAGTAGCCCGTGCCGCACACGATGTGGACGCCGGTGCGCCGCGAAAGCTCAGCGAGGCCGGCCGCGTCACGGGCGAGACCGAGGCTCGATAGCTCGACGACCGCGGCGCCGCCCGCGTCCTTGAAGAGGAGGAGCTCCCGGGCGGCGAGCTCCGGGTCGAGGAGCTCGCAGTTGTCGAGGAGCAGATTCGGATTCGCCCGAACGCGCCACAAGAGCGCGAGGTCGAGCGGCCGCCGGGAAAGCGCGCGGTCGGCGGGATCCGCGGGCGCGGTCCAGTGCGAGGCCATCGACGCGAGCACGTGCTCGTGCATGAGCGTCGCGCCGAACTCGGCGGCCGGCACCGGACCGAGGACCGTCTGGATCGCTTCCGCCGACGGGGCGCCCATCGCGCCTAGGCCGCGAAGCGCATCGTGACGCGCCCCTCAAATGGCTGGACTGTCTCATACCGGCGCTCCATGCCGTCGCGGTCCGTGAGCACGGAAAGGCGGAGGGGGACGCTCGCCCTACCCTCCAGATCGACTGTCACGCGTCCGTCGGCGGCGTCGGCGCGCACGATCGCGGTCTGCGCCTTGCTCCGGGCGTAGTCGGCGATGAAGTCGTAGGGCACGGACTCGTAGGAGTGCCGCGGCATGAGGCGGTCGGCGCGGCGGAGAATCTCGCGCCATTCGCCCTCGCTGACGTGGCGGATGAAGTGCGAATGCGTGATGCTGCCGCCGAAGAACCCCGCGTCCAGCCCGAAGCGGGTGTGATCGGCGAGCCGTTGGGCCGCAGTCTCGATCTGGTTGTCGGCGTGGGCGGGGCCGCGGGTTAGACCGTTCAACATGTCCCACTTGTACCTGCCGTAGCCGCCCGCCCGGTGGTACAGGAAGTGGTCCTCGTCGATGTACGCGCGCGCGTACTCGAAGGCAGGCGGGTAGTGGTTGTAGACGGCGAAGAAGCGGTCGGCCGGCGGCGGCAGGAAGTCGAAGGCGTAGTCCATCGACCCGTACGGTGCGGGATGCCAGTCGCGGTGCACGGCTTCCCACGGCTCACCCGGCATGGTGATGTTCATCTTGTAGGTGATCCCGCGCGCGATGAGGCCGGGGATGGCGTTGGCGCTCCAGCCGTGGTCGTGATCGCTGAGGATCCGGGACGGGCGGATCTCCATCCGGCGGAGCGTCTCGTCCATCTCCTTGAACAGCTCGACGAACCGTGCCGGGCTGTACTCGCCGCTCTCGTCCCCGTAGAAGAGGCTCGTCATCGGCTTCAGCGTGTGCGGCGCGAACTCCGCTTTGCCGGACTTGAAGAGAGCCGTCATCTTCGCCGCTCCGTCGGGCGTTACCGCGCGTAGGCAGAAGCACAGACTCGGGACGTGGCCGGACTCATTCAGCACGTCAACGAAGCGCAGGTCCTGGGCGTCGCGCCAGAGGCCCTGGCAATCGTCGAAACGGAAGCGGAAGAACGGCGGCATCGCCTTCATCACGAAGGGCTTGCGGGCGGCCCAGGTCAGGGAACGCAGCCAAACGTCGTCGAGGCCGAAGGTGTGACCGAGGTACTGCCGAAGCCACAGCTTCGGCGACGCGAGCCATTGCACGATCCGGCCCTGGCCGTGTGCGCGCGCAACGAGCATCGGGGCACCCCGATCGTCCTCCAGGAGCGTCGCGGCATCAGGCGCTACCACGCGGACGAGCGACGTGGGCACGGGCACCTTCAGCGACTTCCGGTGCTCGCCGTCCTGCATCCAGGTGATCGCATGATCGTCGTTCCGGACATTGAGCTCGGACGTGCCGTCCGGGAGCACCGAGCCATCGCGACCCGCCCCCGCGAGCCCCGCCGCCTCGAGCAGCGGCACACCGTAGCCGTCGACGTCGCTGTCGAAGTTCACGAACCCCATGCCACCTGCGACCGCGCGCAGCACCGCGGCGAGGCCCTCGGAACCGAGTCGGCGACCGAGATGCTCCTGCGCCACGAGTGCCGCGCAGCAACCGGCGAGCGCGTCGTCGGCGAGCGGACCGGTCGCGAGGTCGTGGACGCGGAACGGGACGCCGAAGTGTGCCAGCGCGCTTAACGCGACCTCGAAGCGGAACGCGTGCTCGGGCTGCGTCGAGTCGACGACCGCGAGGACCGCGAGGTTCCCCGCGGACTGACGGTACGCCTCCAGCGATCGCACGAACGGCACGTCGTTCTCCCTCCCGACCCGCCTCCTAGGCCGTATGCTCCGGCAGCAGGACCACCTTGCCGAACTGGTTACGGCCGTCGACGTAGCGATGCGCCTCCACGGCCTCGGAGAGCGGGAACGTGCGATCCACGATCGGCTTCAGCTTGCCGGCGCGCAGGAGCGGCATCATCACGTCGAGCTCCCGGCGGGTCGCGCTGTTCGAGCCGATGATCGTGAGCTCCTTGTGGAAGACATGCGCGATGTTGAACTTCACTGTGTACTCGGCCGTGCCGCCACAGGTCACGAGGCGGCCACCGCGCGTCAACGATCTGATGCTTGCCTCGAAGACATCGCCGCCGACGTGCTCGAAGACGAGGTCCACGCCGCGCTTGCCGGTGATACGCATGACCTCTTCCTGGAAATTCTGCTGCTTGTAGTTGATGGTGATGTCGGCGCCGATCTGGCGCGCGCGCTCGAGCTTCTCCGTGGTGCTCGACGTAACGAAGACCCGCGCGCCGGCCAGCTTGGCGATCTGGATTCCGGCGACGCTCACGCCGGAGCCCGCGGCCTGGATGAGCACGTCCTCACCGGGTGCGATGCGGGCGCGGGTCACGAGCATGTGCCACGCCGTCCCGTAGGCCGAGGGGAACGCAGCGGCCTCCTCGAACGACATCTCGTCAGGGATCGGGATGATGTTGATCGCGGGGACCTTGACATACTGAGCGTATGCCCCGTGGAGATGGGCGCCGATGTACTTGTAATCGAGCGCACAGCGGTTCCAGTGCCCGCCGAGGCACTGCTCGCAGTACCCGCACGGGACGACCCACCATGAGGTAACGCGCTGGCCGACCTCGAGCGGACGCTGCACGCCCGGTCCGATCTCCGCGATCTCGCCGCCGAAGTCCGAGCCGAGGATGTGGGGGAAGCGCCCTTTGTTGGGGGTGTAGCGCCCCTCGCGCGCCATGAGGTCGAAGGCGTTCACCGAGACCGCGCGGACCTTGACGACGACCTCGCCGAGGCCAGCCGTTGGCCGGGCGATCTCCTCGTAACGGAGGACCTCCGGCGGTCCATAGGCGTGGCAGACGGCCGCCATCATCGACTGCGCGCTCACTTCGGACCTCCCACAACGTGCCCCAAGTTTCGCCTGGCACGCAGCCTACCATCCCCTTTACTCACGTCAACAAATCGAAGTACCTACAGTAAAATTATGGTGCCGGCGGACGGCAGCGCGCCCGGTCAGGGGTGACCTAGTCCTCGGCCCAGGGGACGAGGAGCCCCTCTAGCCACTCCAGCGCGTAGAAGAGCGCGATGCTCATGACGCTGAGCAGGATCATCGAGGAGAACGCGAGCGCGGTGTTCACCTGAGACGAGCTCGCCATGATCAGGAAGCCGAGCCCCTTGTCCGCGCCGACGAACTCGCCGATGACGGCACCGACGACGGCGAGGGTGATCGCGACCTTCAGTCCCACGAAGATCTGCGGCATCGCCCACGGAAACCGAACCTTGATGAAGATCTGCAGCTTGCTCGCCGAAAGCGCCTGCGCGAGGTCGAGCATGTCCGAGGGCGCGGAGCGCAGCCCCGCCGCGGTGCCGATGACGATCGGGAAGAAGCAAACGAGGAACGCGACGATGACCTTCGGCGCCTCCCCATAGCCGACCCAGAGCAGCAGAAGCGGGGCGATCGCGATCTTCGGCACCGACTGGAGCATGAGGAGGATCGGATAGATCGTCTTCGAAAGCAGCGGCGAGTAGGTGATGAGGGCCGCGATCGGCACTCCGACGAAGATGGAGAGGCCGAACCCTATGAGCACCTCGCGGAGTGTGACGCCGAACTGCATCGGCAGATGCGCGCGCCACTGGATGGTCATGTCCAGCACGGCGGAAGGCGATGGGAGCACGAACGCCGGAACGTCGCGGAGCCGCACGAAGAGCTCCCAGAGGACGACGAGCAGCGCCAGCGTGAGCGCCGGGGCGACCCAGGACGGAAGGTGCTCGACGCGCCTCATTTCCGTTCCGCCCCGTCCGCGGACCGGAAGACCAAGGTGCGAATGCGGTCCGAGGCTTCCTTGAATTCCGGCAAGAACTCCATCTCCCCGGTCCGCGGCCGGGGCAGATGGACGTCCACGATCTCCGCGATCCGTCCGGGCCGAGGCGTCATCACGACGACGCGATCCGCGAGGAGCACGGCCTCGGGGATGCTGTGGGTCACGAACACGACCGTCTTGCGGTGCGCCTCCCAGATGCGGAGGAGCTCGAAGGAGAGCACCTCGCGGGTCATCGCGTCGAGCGCCCCGAACGGCTCATCCATCAGCAGCACCCGCGGGTCCGTAATGAGCGCACGGCACATCGAGACTCGCTGCTGCATGCCGCCCGAGAGCTCGCGCGGCGCGGACCTCTCGAAGCCTTTCAGACCGGCGAGGGCAAGGAGGTCGACGGCCCGTTCGCCGTACTGCCGGCGATCGAGCCCGAGGATCTCCACCGGCAGCAGGACGTTGTTCAGCACGCTGCGCCATGGCATCAGGACCGCGCTCTGGAACATCAGCCCGACGTCGCGCGACGGCTTGGTAAGGAGATGCCCATCGAGCTGGATCGTCCCGCCGGAAACGGGAACGAGACCCGCGAGCATCTTCAAGAGCGTCGTCTTCCCACAGCCCGACGGACCGACGAGCGTAACGAACTCGTTGTCGCCGACGATCAGGTTGATGTCGTCCAGCGCGACGACCTTCCGTCCCTTGCGCGTGGAGTACGTCTTGTGCACGGACTCCACGCGGAAGACGGGCTCTGTCTGCTGCCGACCGGCGCGTGCCGCTCCGCCGTCCGCGGATGTGCCGTGCGTCAACGTGGTCATCAGCCTCCCGCCATCATCCGCGACGCGACGGCCGCGACGAGGTGGCCTGCGCAGTGGACACGCGGTGCTCGTCTCGCCGGCTCCCTCGCGGACGTCGCGCGCTCGGCCAAGGCGCACCTGCTCTCGTTCTCGTCGCCCTCGGACCGCCCTCGCCGAGCTTGACGCTCGAGCTCTGCCACCCGGAGCGCGTTCTGGACGCCCAGGGTAGCGCCCATCTTCGCCCCACGCACGGTGCGCGATCCAAGGCGACCGTCGGCTCGCGCCGGCATTGACCCGGGCGCGCCGCTTCCGCGCTCCGGGTGGCCTCCGGGGGCGGACCTGGTCGGGCAGAAGTGGTTGGACGCAGGGCGCCCTGGTAGCATGGCCGCGATGCGCTCGACGATCACCGTCACGATCCGCGCAACCACGACCGCCATCGGAGGCGGGGTCTCGTAGCGCGTCCGATTCGAAGGGCGACGAGCGAGGCCTCCCGGACGGGAGGCTTTTTCGTGCCCGGCAAGGAGCAGCGGAAGTGAAGAAGTACAGGGTCGCGGTCCTCGGGGCCACCGGCACGGTCGGGCAGCGGTTCGTCCAGCTGCTTCAAGGTCACCCCTGGTTCGAGATCACCGCGCTCACGACCTCCGAGCGCAATGCCGGCAAGCGCTACGGCGACGCGGTGCGCTGGCACATCGGCGAGCGGGTCCCCGAGGCGGCCGCCGGCTTGGCCCTCGAGCCGACCCGGGCCGACCTCGACGCGGACCTCTGCTTCAGCGCGCTGCCGGTGGAGGCGGCCGAGGAGTGGGAGGCCGCGCTCGCGGCGACGGGCCACCACGTCTTCTCGAACGTGAAGAACCACCGGATGGACGCGGACGTGCCGCTCATCATCGCCGAGGTCAACCCGGACCATGCCCAGGCGGTGAAGGTCCAACGCGCCGGGCGCGGCTGGTCCGGCTCGCTCGTGACGAACGGGAACTGCTCGACGATCCACTTCGCGCTCGCCGCCGCGCCGCTCCACCGCGCCTTCGGCATCCGGCGCGCGATCGTCACGACGATGCAGGCGCTCTCGGGCGCCGGCTACCCCGGCGTCGCGTCGCTCGACGCGGTGGACAACGTCGTCCCGTTCATCGGCGGCGAGGAGGAGAAGATGGAGGCCGAAACGATGAAGTTCCTCGGCGGATGGGACGGCGCGCGGTTCGTCCCGGCGGACTTCCCGTTCTCCGCGCACTGCAACCGCGTGAGCGTCCGCGACGGGCACACCGAGACCGTGAGCCTCGAGCTCGGCGGCGCGCCGTCCGCCGGCGCGGTCATCGAGTGCCTGCGCGCGTTCCGTGGCCGGCCGCAGGAGCTCGCCCTCCCGTCCGCGCCGGCCAGGCCGATCATCGTCCGCGACGAGCCCGACCGTCCGCAGCCCGTCCTCGACCGCGACGCGGAGCGGGGGATGGCCTCGGTCGTCGGCCGCGTCCGTCCCGATGCCGTGCTCGGGATGAAGTTCGTCGTGCTCGGGCACAACACGATCCGCGGCGCCGCGGGTGCCTCCATCCTCAACGCCGAGCTCTTCGCCGCCGAGGGGCTCGTGTGAGGCCCGCGGCGGATCGCGCGGGTCGAAGCGATCGGCCCGAGAAAGGACGGCACATGAGCCTCGCCACGATCGGCCTCATGGTCGCGACCATGGTCGGCCTCGCGGTCGCGGACTTCTCGATCAAGCAGTCGACCGGGCGGATCTCACCGGCGGTCGGCACGCTCCTCTACGCGGTGGCCGCGCTCGCGTTCTCCGTCGGATGGACGATCGTCACGGCGGTGCGCGGCGAGGTCCTCCTCACGCGGGACGGCGCGCTCTGGTCGGCCGTCAGCGGGCTCGCTTTCAGCGCGGTGACCGGCCTGCTCTTCCTCGTCTTCGGGACCGGCGTCAGCCTCTCGACCGCCATCCCGACGATCCGCACCGGGGGGCTCCTGCTCGCCGCCGCGCTCGGCTTCGTCGTGCTCGGCGAGCGCCTGACCTGGCAGTACGCCATCGGCTTCGTCCTCGCCCTCGCCGGGATCGGCCTCGTCGCGACGAGCCAGGCTTCCTAGCCGGCGAGGTCCTCCGGCCGGTCCACGTCGCGCATCCACTTGCCGGGTGGATCGAGCGGCCGCCACCAGGCCTCGTCGAGGCTGGTCGCCTCCAGCACCTTCAGGAGCACGCGCAGGCGCCGCTCGCCGGACGCGAGGAGCCTCTCCGCGGTGCCGAGCGCGGTCGCCACGTCGAGACGCGAAGGCATCGGCTTCACGCGGCCGTCGAACCAGAGCGCAAGGGCGCCCGCGCGCGGCTCGGCGGCGAGCGCCGCGAGGAGACCGGCGGGAACGTACGGGGGGTCGCCGGCGGGGACGACCCCGCGAGCCGCGGGCCCCCCACCCAGGCCGGGCAAGGCGGCGGCG
>Ga0082335_1004430_pt1 | contig 21070 bp, 18 predicted proteins | sample Subgrocontami58m_FD_72375 | JGI IMG/M metagenome (GOLD analysis project Ga0082335, IMG submission 72375) | Subsurface groundwater microbial communities from S. Glens Falls, New York, USA - GMW37 contaminated, 5.8 m (SPADES assembly) (version 2) ... | reverse complement strand
GCGGCCCCCCCCGCCACGATGTGGAGATCGCCGGACACGCTCTGGCCGGGGAAGGCCCGCGCGCAGACGCTCCAATCGATCGCGGACTGACGTTGGGTTGCGGTGGTCGCCATGGGCTCAACGCCGCCATTTCTTCATCGTGATGGTCGTGCCGCGCCCGACCTCCGAGGCGATGTCGAATTCGTCCATCAGCCACTTCGCGCCGGGCAATCCGACGCCAAGTCCCTTGCGGGTGGAATAGCCGTACTGCATCGCCTGCGCGACGTCCCGGATGCCCGGCCCTTCGTCGCGCGCGATGATCTGGATTCCGGTCTTGCCGCCATTCTGGGCGCTGTGCACGCCGGCCATCGTGATCTCGCCCTTCTTCGCGTGATCGACGATGTTGCGCGCCACCTCGGAGATCGCCGCGGCAATCAGCGTCACGTCGGCGCCGTTGAAACCCAGCTCGAGCGCGAGCGCGCGGCCCCGCTGGCGGGCGGTCACAATATCGGTCGCGGAGCGGATTTCCGTCTGGGTCTCAGTTTCCATGGACCGGCGTTCGCTTCGTCTTCATGGCGAGGTAGGCGAGCCCTTCTTCCAGGTCCAACGCCGTCCCCACCCCTTCCAGCGTCAGGCCCAACTGCACCATGGCGAACGCGACATCCGGCTGAATTCCCACGATCACCGTCTCGGCCCCGCGCAACCTCAACATGTGCGCGATGGCCCGCAAAGTGCGCGTCGCAAACGAATCGATGACGTCCAGCACCGTCACATCGATAATCACGCCGCGCGATCGGTAGGTGCCCACGCGCTCGCCGAGGTTGTCGCGCAGCTGCACCAGATCGGAGTCGGAAAGCACCGATTGGATGCTGGCGATGAGATAGTCGCCCTGCTTGAGAATGGGAACTTGCATGGGATGAGCGCCGTCCGACCCTAGCCCGCCTCAAACGAGGCGGAACGATTCAGAAATTGGTTCTCCTCCGGCGCGCCGGTCTTGTAGCGGCGCTCGATGAGCGCCGTCCGGCGGTCGCAGACCGCCGCTACAGTGAGCCGTCGTGTGAATATCACGGCTTCGCCTCCTTCGCCGCCATGGCCGGCTGCGATTCGTTCGCCGCCAGGATCACTTTGTAGCCCAGGAAGAGCTCGGCCTCCTCGATGCCGCCCTGCAGGTCGCCCACCGCGTTCATCTTGCTCAGATCGACGCCAATCGTGACGAGGGTCTGGGCGATTTCCGCCGAAAGGCCCGTGATGATCACGCTCGCCCCCATCAGCCGGGAGGCCTCCACCGTTTTCACAAGGTGGTTCGCCACCGTATGATCGATGGTGGGGACACCGGTGATATCGACGACCACGACCTTGGCGCGATTCGCGCGAATCCCCCGCAGCAATTGTTCGGTGAGCTGGCGGGCCCGCTGGGCGTCGATCACGCCGATGATCGGCAGAATCAGCAGCCGCTCCCGCACCTGCAGCACGGGCGTCGACAGTTCGCGAATCGCCTCCTGTTGCTGGCGGATGACGCGCTCGCGTTCCTGCACAAAACTCACCGCCACCGTATTCGCGATCCGGTTGGCCGCCGGCTCATAGGCGTCCAGCACCTTGTTGAGCAACTCGAAGTTGTCCTGGTATTTCTTGAACAGGGAACGCGCGAGCACGTCGCGGAGGAGGAGCACGATCCCCACGACCTCATGCGTCTCCACTCCACGCGGGATGATGCGCTCGGAAAGGTTGCGCGCATACGCCTGCAACGCCTCCACGCTGCCGGTTTCCAGCACCTCGACGTAATTGTCGTACACCGAAGTGGCTTCCGAAAAAATCTCCTCCTTCGTCATCGCGGTGAGCAGCTGCGCATCGGTGATGCGGCGGGCCCACTCCTCGCGGAGCTGCGTGCGGTTTTGCCGGAGGTGCGCGACCAGCTCGCGCAACAGCGGATCGTTGTAATCCGCCATCGGCTTCGCGGGATGCGTGATGTTCTGAATCTTGAATTCCGGCTTCTTCTTCATCTGCTGGATCGGGTCGGAAAAAAGTTGGAGGGACCTGGGCGCGTGGAGTGTAAACGCTTCTCCTCACGCCCGAAATGGGGCGGACAGCGACCAGCGAAGTAGGGATTCACCCCATCGGACGGTACCGGCCGGTCGGCGCCCCCGGCAGGGAAACCCGTTGCCCTGGCTGCGGCTTCGGATCTTTCGCCCGGCCGGGTCAATCGCGGCAAAACCACCGCGCCGCAAACCGACGCCAAAAGCGAAGCCGAGTCTTCCGGCCATCTCCGGCCGGTGAGGTCTTCGGTCTTATCCGGGATCACGCCTTCGGATCAGGGGGAACGCGACCTTGTAGGTCCACTGGCCAAGACGGCGCCCGGAGGTCGCCGTCCACCGTCCGGGTGTTCGCCGCTGCGAATGGAAAATGCCTTCAATTGCATCAGTCCGGCCTCGTCCTTGGCCTGTTCAGCGTTCCGACCGCAATTGCAGGAAAGCCGCCGCCACCGAGGCCCGCACCACCTGCCGGATCGCCGGTCTATTCGGGCGTCACGCGGGGGTGCGCGTCCAGCGCGCGAGCGAGTAGTGCCGAATGGGCCCCCACCTTACTTGCTTTTGGGTGTTCACCCACTGTCACCACCGGGGCCGCGACGTTACTGTGGTGTCGCAGATTTGGAGATACAAACCATCGGCTCAATCTCGACCTACGCCCCCATCCGAATCACGTCCATGCGACTACTTTTCGTCCACGAGCGATTTGGCGCCTTGGGAGGCGCCGAGGCCAATGTGCTTTTAACCGCCACCGAACTCAAACGCCGCGGCCACGCGGTGGCCATCCTGCATGGCACGAGCACCGGCCGGGAAGAAGCGGCGTGGAACGAGACGTTCGCCGATCGCTATCCCTACGCGCGGGCCCGCCACGCGGATGTGCTGCGACTCGCGGTCTCGGAATTTCGGCCCGACGCCGTCTTCCTGCACAAGCTCGGCGATCTCGAACTGCTCGGGGCGCTCGCCGACTGCCGGGTCCCGGTGGCCCGGATGGTGCACGACCACGACCTGTATTGCCTGCGGAGCTATAAATACAATCCGCTGAGCCGCGAAATCTGCACGCGGGCCGCTTCGGCCTATTGCGTGTTCCCGTGCGGCGGCACCATCGCGCGGGACGCGACTGGCAGCTTCCCGTTCAAATGGGTCAGTTACGGGGCCAAACAACGCGAGCTCGCGGTGAACCGGCGGTTCAACCGATTGATTGTGGCGACGGAGTTCATGAAGGCCGAGCTCGCCCGCAATGGGTTCACCGACTCGCAAATCGAAATCCATGCGCCGGTCCCGCGGCCCACCGAGGAAACTTTCCACTGCTCGTTCGACGACCGGAACCGGCTGGTCTACGCCGGCCAGGTCATCCGCGGCAAAGGCGTCGATGTCCTGCTCGAGTCGCTCGCGCGCGTGCGGCTGCCCTTCGAGTGCGTGATTCTCGGCGATGGCAACCATCGGGCGTACTGCGAGGCGCTGAGCCGCAAGCTCGGGCTGGCCGATCGCGTGAAGTTTGTCGGCTTCGTCTCCCAAGCCGCCGTCGCGGAGTACTACCGCGACGCCAGCCTCTCGGTGATGAGCTCGCTCTGGCCCGAGCCCTTCGGCGCGACGGGCCTCGAGGCCATGCGCTGCGGCCTGCCGGTCGTCGCGTTCAATGCCGGCGGCATTCGCGAGTGGCTGATCGACGGCTGGAACGGTTTCCTCGTGCCGTGGATGGATCGCGAGCGTTACGCCGCGAACGTCGAGGAGTTGCTGCAGGACAAGTCCCTCGCGCGCACGATGGGCGAGCATGGCCGGCAATGGGTCGGCGAGCGTTTCGGTTTTCCCAAATACATCAGCGGGCTGGAGGACCTCTTCGCCCGCATCGCCCGCCACCCGCCGACGCCCGCGCGCGCGGCGGCCAGCCCCCAGGTGGCCCAGGCTGCATGAACCCGGCCCCTCCAGTTCGTCTCATCGCGGTGGTCGGCGGCAGCGGCGCCGGCAAGAGCTGGCTCGTCGAGCGGCTGTGCCGGCTGCTGGGCGAAAAGGCCGCCCACCTGCAGCTCGATCATTTCTACCACGACTGCTCGCACCTGTCGCCGAACCGCCGCGCCCGAATCAATTTCGACGTGCCCGAGGCGATCGATTGGGACGAAGCCGGGCGGGTGTTGCGCGACTGCCGCGCCGGCCGTCCGACCCGCATTCCCTTTTACGACTTCGCCACCCATTGCCGCGTGGCCGAACGGGCATGCCCGGTCTGGTCGCCGCGACCGATCGTGCTGGTCGACGGTCTCTGGCTGCTGCGGCCGCCGGAAATCCGCGCGCTGTTCGATCTCAAGATCTACCTCGATACCCCGCCGGATCTCCGCTGCTCCCGCCGGCGATCGCGCGACTTGGTGGAGCGTGGCTATACCGCAGCGGCGATCGAACAGCAGCTGCGGACCGCGGTGCTCCCGATGCACGACCGTTATGTCGAGCCGCAGAAAAAATGGGCCGACCTCGTGCTCGCGCAGCCGTTTCAAGAATCACCCCTCGGCACACTCGCGGACCGGCTGTGGCACCTTCTCCGCGCCGCGGCGCTGGTGCCACCGTGGGAACAGATGACTTTTCGAACCGAACTGATCGATCTCCTGGCCAACCATGAGTACTGCACTTGATCCCAAGCTCTCCCGGCGGGTGCTGGATCACTTCGCGGCGTTCGAGTCGCCGTGGGGCCGGCGACGCCACCAATTTTACCTCGGCTGGAAACGCCTGGCCTGGCGCTGGCTCATCGGCGGCGCGCACGTGACCAAGCGCAGTCTCGACCTCTTCGGCAGCGCCGCGGCGCTGCTGCTGCTCAGCCCGCTTTTCGCGATGATCGCCGTGCTGATCAAACTGGAGGACCGCGGCCCGATCCTTTTCCGCCAGGTGCGCGTTGGCCGGCACGGGCGGCATTTCATGATGCTCAAGTTCCGGTCGATGCGCGTCGATGCGGAAGCGCGCCTCAAGGAACTCCTGGCGAAAAACCAGCACAGCGGCGGCGTCACGTTCAAACTCAAGGACGACCCGCGAATCACCCGCGTCGGCAAGTGGATCCGCAAATACTCCTTCGATGAACTGCCGCAGTTCTGGAACGTGCTGGTCGGCGAAATGTCGCTCGTCGGCCCGCGGCCGCCAGTGCCGCGCGAGGTCGCGTTGTACACCCTCGCCGATCGCCGGCGGCTCGCCGTCACCCCGGGCATTACCTGCATCTGGCAAATCAGCGGCCGCGCCGAAATCGATTTCCCCGGCCAGGTGCAGCTCGACGTCCGTTACATCGAGAGCCGCAGCCTCTGGCAGGACATCAAGATACTCTGCAAAACCATCCCGGCCGTCCTCACGGGCACCGGTGCCTACTGATGAAATCCCTCCTCATCTGCCCCACGGATCGGGCGGGCGTCCCGCAGCTCGCGGAGCAAGTTCCCCTGGCGGTGGCGCCCCTGCTCGGCCGCTCTGTGATCGAGTACTGGATCGAGACGCTCGCGGCCCGCGGAGTGCGGCACATCACCGTGCTCGCGGCGGACCGGCCGCACCAGGTGCGCGCGGTCGTCGGCGACGGTACCCGCTGGGGCATTGCGCTCGAGGTGGTGCCGTTGAGCCGCGAATTCACGATCGAGGAGGCCCGGGCGAAATATCGCGGCAACGCGACGGATTGGGCGCCGGCCGATGATGTCGTCCTGCTGGATTACCTGCCGGGCATGCCCGAACACCCGCTCTTCGAGAGTTACGCCGGCTGGTTTCATGCGCTCGAGGCATTCATGTCGCGCGCGGTCACGCCCGGTCGGATCGGCGTCCGCGAACTCGAGCCGGGCGTCTGGGTCGGCCTGCACGCGGTGGTTGATCCGACCGCCAAGCTCTACGCTCCATGCTGGATCGGCGAGCACGCCATGATCAGCGCGGCCGCCACCATCGGTCCGAATGCCATCGTCGAGGATCGCGCGATCGTCGAGGAGGGCGCGCGCGTCACCCACAGCGTCGTCGGGCCCGAGACCTTCGTCGGCCAGCTGATTTGCGTCCAGAATTCACTCGCCCACGGCAGCACCCTGGTGAACTGGATGACCGGCTCGACCGTTTCCGTGCCGGACGAATTCTTCCTCTGCTCACTCGACGGCCGCCGCTTCGCCGCCCCGCGCGCGAGCCTTGTCGGTCGCGGGCTGGCGCTGGCGGCGATGGCCATCACGGCGCCGATCGCCCTCGCCATCATGCTGCTTTCGCTGCTGCGCGGCGAACCGCCGCTGGTGCTGCGCCTCGGCGTCCGGCCCCAGCGCAACGTGCGCAGCGCCGCCTTGCAGACCTTCGCCTACTACGATCTGGCGTGCGGCAACAACTGGCTGCGGCGCTGGCCGCAGTTCTGGAGCGTCGTGCGCGGCGACCTCACCTGGGTCGGCAACCGGCCGTTGCGGCCCACGCAGGCGCTGGCGCTCGCGAACGATTTCGAGCGGCTCTGGCTGGCCGCACCCGTCGGCCTCGTCTCCCTGGCCGACGCCCACGACTGTCCCGCCGAGGTCAACGACGAAGCGTGCGCCCATGCGAGTTTCTACGCCGTCAACGCCAGCTCGCGCCTCGACTGGCTCGTGCTCGGCCGCGCGTTCTTCCGCGCCGCGTTCGCCTGGCCGATTCGCTGGACCCGGCGCAAGGACGCCGCGGTCTCCCTCCCCCATCTCGTGCCCAAACAAGAAATCTAACCATCAACCGCGACGCGCCCTGCGCCGCGCAGTGACCAGCTTTTAGCTCCCGCTCCCAAAGGACCCATGAAAATCGAACACGAAGGAAACCACCTGCGCGTCAGCGAGATCGCGGAACTCAACGCGATCAACGCGTCGGCGTTTCGCGATGAAGTGCGCGCAGCGATGCCGTCCGATCCCGAGTCAATCGAGATCGATCTCTCCCAGACGCGCTTTGTCGACAGCTCCGGCCTCGGCGCGCTGTTTGCGCTCTACAAGGCGGCCAACAACGGCCACGACGGCGTCACCCTCCGCCTCGTGAATCCGCGCCCCTCGATTCAACAGTTGTTCGAGCTGACGCAACTCCACCAGTTGTTCGAAATCGCGCGGCGCTAAGGCGCGAAATCACAAACTTCCAAACGTCCAAACGCCAAAAAAATCCCAATGAGCAAGGGTCTGGTCCGCCTTTGGAGTTGGCATTTATTTGGTGTCTGGGTTTTGGCGTTTGGGATTTCCCAGCGAGTGCCATGAGCGAAGGCATGCCAGCCGAACGCGGGGTTTCGAATCGCGTCACGTTCAAATGCGATCTCGCCGAATCGCGGGTGGCGACGCGGATTCTGCGGGCGTTCCTCGCCGAGCAGGGGCTCGACGAGTCCGAGCAGTTCAACTGCGAACTGTGTCTCGCCGAGGCGTGCAACAACGCGATCCAATATGCGACCGAAGAAGGAATCCGCTGGCCCGTGCTGGCCGAGGCGATTGTCCACCCCGCGAGCGTCGAGTTGCGCGTCACCGATCACACGCCCGGGTTTGAGCTGCCACCGAAACCGGAAACGCTGAGCCCCGACCGCGAAAATGGACGCGGCGTGTTCATCATCCAATCGCTGATGGACGAGGTGCAGTATTACCGCGGTACCGCCGGCAACACCCTGGTCATGCGCAAAAAGCGCACGCACCAGCAGCACCGGCCGGCCGATGAGGCCGCCAACGCCACGCTCGCGGAGGCGCGGCGGCAGCTCGAGAATTGCCAGCAGACGATCAGCGGCATGGCGCGCGAACTGTGTTTCCGTTCCGAGAGCCTCTCCGCGATCTTCCGCTGCTGCGCCGAACTCGGCCGCACGAGCGAACTCGAAGGTTTCGCGAACCGCCTCTTCCACGATCTGCTCCACCTCGCCGCCGCCGACTGGTTCGTCGTCCGGCTGCTGCCCGCCGGCGATCCGCAGCTCACGGTGCTGACCACGTCCAGCCCCGACATGCGCGCCGATCCCCTTTCGATCTCCGCGTCGTTCTGCGGCGATTCGCCGGCGGAATTGTCGGCCGCGCGCACGCGGCGCGAGCAGGAATTCGACGCGCGGCGCACCACCAGCGCCAACGATCCGCTCCGCCTGGCCGGCCTGCGCGCGACCGGCATCGTGCAACCGCTGCTCTTCGGCGACAAACTGCTCGGGACCCTCGCGGTCGGCCGGCGCGAATCCGACGCGCCCTTCTCCGCGCTGCAGGCCGAAATGATCCGGACGTTCGCCGAATTCATGTCGGTGCAGCTGATGAACGTCCGGCATCGCGAGGAGCAGGTGCAATCGCGACTCGTCGCCCACGAGCTGGAAATCGCCCATCGGATCCAGCGCGCGTTGCTGCCGCGCACGCTGCCGCAGCTCAGTGGCTTCCGGCTCGCCGGCAACTGGGAAAGCGCGCGCCAGGTCGGCGGCGATTTCTACGACGCGTTTCCGCTCGGCGCTCATTCGCTCCTGCTCGTCGTCGCCGACGTCATGGGCAAAGGCGTGCCCGCCGCCATCTTCGCCACGATTACCCGCAGCCTGCTGCGCGCGCTCGCCGTCCGCACCCATCATCCCGCGAAACTGCTCAAGCGGCTGAACGAGCTGCTCTACGAGGAACTGTCGAGCGTGGGCATGTTCATCACCGCGCAATTGGTGTTCATCGACCTGCACCGGCGCCTGCTCGTCGCCGCGAGCGCCGGACACTGCCCCGTGCTGACGCTGTCCGGGCAGACGGTGAAGACGATCGGCGTCAGCGGCACCCCGCTCGGGATCCTGCCGAATGCCACCTACCGCCAGCAAACCGCCACGCTGGCCCAGCCGGGCGGGCTGCTGCTCTACACCGACGGACTGACCGAGGCGCTCAATCCGGCCGGAGAAATGTTTGGCCAGGACCGCCTGGCCGACTGGCTCCGCGCCCGCGCACCGCTGCCGGCGACGGCCGAGCAGCTCCGCGACGAACTCGCCGCCGACCTGAGCCGTTTCCGCGGGCCCGCCGCGCTGTGCGACGACCAGGCTTTCCTGATCCTCGCCGAAGATCCCGAGCGGATCGCCGCCCAACGGCAGAACGAGATCGCGGCGGAGACCGCGCTCGCGGCCACGCCCGAGAGCCCGATCGAATTCACCGCCGCACCGCTGCGGCTCGCCGCCTCCTGAGACCACCGCCGTGCACTCCGCCCCGGTCAGCCCGAAGTCACCATGAAACCCGTCCTGCCTCTTTTCGTTTTCATCGACGCCTGCGGCTGGGAAATCATCAAGCACGACCCGTTCGTCCGCGATGTCGCGCCTCACCGCCGGTCTTTACGGTCGGTGTTCGGCTACAGTTCCGCGTGCATCCCGTCGATCCTGTCGGGTCGCTACCCGCACGAGCATCGCAACTGGTCGTACTTCGTGTACGACCCGGCGCATTCCCCGTTCCGGTCGCTCAAGTGGCTCCAGGTGCTGCCGAACGCCGTCACCGGCCGCCGGCGCGTACGCCGCTGGCTGTCGCGGTACGTCAAGCTGCGGCTGAACTTCAAGGGTTACTTCGACCTCTACAACGTCCCGTTCCGCTACATCTCGCTCTTCGACTTCACCGAGAAGAAGAGCCCGCTCCAGCCCGGCGGCATGAACCAGGGGCCGAATATCTTCGATTTACTGCAGGAGCGCGGGATCCGCTACCACGTCAGCCAGCCGGCGCGGGGCGAGGAGGGGAACCTCGCGGCGTTGCGCGAAGACCTCGCGGCGGAACAGATCGACTTCGCCTTCCTGTATTGGCCGGACCTGGACGGCCTGATGCACCGGGTCGGCAACCACGCACCGGATGTCCCGCAGAAATTGCGCGCCTACGAGGAGAAGATCGCCCGGCTGCTGGCGACGGCCCACGAACATTACGAGGACGTGCGGCTGTACATCTTCAGCGACCACGGCATGGCGAATTGCGACCGGCACCTCGACCTCCGCACAAAAATCGATGCGCTGGGCTTCACGTTCGGGGTGGATTACGCCGTGGTCTACGACTCCACCATGGCGCGCTTCTGGTTTTTCAACGATCGGGCCCAGCGCGCGATCGTCGAATGCCTGGAGGAGGTGCCGGAAGGAGAGATTCTCACCGACGCCGAACTCACCGATCTCGGCACGTTCTTCCCCGACCGCTATTTCGGCGAACTGATTTTCCTGGTCGACGAAGGCACGCTGATCGTGCCGAGCCACATGGGCGAGCGGCCGATTCGCGCGATGCACGGCTATCATCCGGACGCACCGCACAGTTATGCCTCGCTCTGCACGAACCAGCCGGACGTGCCGGCGGGCATCAACGCGATTCCCGACATGTACAAGCTGATGGCGCGCGACGCCGAGGCGGCGCACGCCGCGAACCGGCGGGTGCAGTGCGCCCCTGCGATGGCGAAGTAGGTGGGTGAGGCCCGCTGTCCCAGCGGGCCTGAGTTCCAGCTTTGCAGTTCAATCCAGGCCGGCTCGGAGAGCCGGTCCCACCAAACCTCACTTCGCCGCGATCGCGGTCGACGCCACCGGCTCCGGCGAGGTTGCCTCGCTCGCCGCCATGGTTTTCGCGAGCGCGCTGAAGGTCGTCACCGCGATGTCGTGGCGCGACGCGAGGTAATCCGCCGTCCGGTGCAGGACGCCGATGAAGGCCTCGTCCGGGGTACCGTGGCGAAAGTACTCCCACCAATGGGTGACCAGCACCGTGACCTCGCTCCGCGCCACGGCGCGCTGAATCGAATCGAGCATGCTGTCCAGCGGCCGCTGATACGACAGCAGGCAACCGGGATGGCTGAGCAGCAGCGTGCGGCCCACCCGCCAATGCGGCGCGCCCCTGATCTTTTTCAGCAGGTACCGCGGCCGCCAGGCCAGCGGCAGCCGGCGCCATTCGAACCAGCCGGTCGAAATCACGGGAAACCGCCGCGCCACCTCCTCGTACGCCACCCGTGAAAACCGGTCGTGCGGCGCGACGAAGGCGTTCACGTGGTTGAAGCCGGCTTCGCGCAGGCGCTCGCGGCCGCGATCCAGCCGCCGCACGACATCGGCCCGCTCGGTGGAGTCGAACTCGAACGTGTCGTGGTAGCAGCCATGTTGCACGATGTGAAAACCGGCGTTCGCGTGCAGGTACTCCGTGAGCGCGCGCGCCGCGGCCAGCGGCACGGTCTCGACCGCCGGGTTGGGCTGGCGCGGCAGAAATCCCTCCCGCTGGCCCGCCGGCGTGCGCGCAGCGACGCGAACCTCCGGGATCGTCGCGAGGTTCACCGGCAACCCGCGCGCGAGGAACGGGCGGTAAAGCTTCTCGAGACACGGCACCGGCGTCAGCGCGTTGGTGTCGTCGTCACGCAGAATGACATAGCGCATGGCGTTCCTCTCCCAATTGCTCGTAGAGCGACTTCAACCGGCCCGCCAGCACCCGCGTATCGTAGTCGGCGATGACGCGCGCACGAGAGTTCGTGACGACGCGCCGAACCGCCGCGGGCTGCGTCAGCACGGTGTCGACGGCCGCCTGGAATTCTTCCGGCCGGTGCAAATCGAACAGCCACCCGGTTTCGCCGGGTTCAATCAGGGCGCTGGCTCCGGACGTGCGGCTCGAAATTGCCGGCGTGCCGGTGGCCCACGCCTCGAGAATGACCAGCCCGAACGTCTCGGAAATCGACTGCAGGATCGCGACGCGCGCGAGCTGCATCAGGCCGATCAGCCGCGCGTCCGCCGGCGGCAGCTTGCCCGTCAGCAGCACGTGCCGGCGCAGTCCCAGCGCGTCGATGCGCTGTTCGAGCGCGGCCCCGTAGGCTTCGTCGGTGCAGGCGCCGGCGAGCACGAGCAACGCCCGCGGATGGCGCTGGAGCAGCGCGGGCACCTGCTCGACGAGCCACCCCTGGTTCTTGACCGGATCGATTCGGCCCACCGACAACAGGACCTCGCGGCCGGCGATCGCCGGAAACGCCGCACGGGCCGCGGCCCGGTGATCCGTTTCGTAAACATTGGCCGGCACGCCGTGCGGCTGCACGATGACGCGACGGTCCGGGTGCTTCTTTTGGATCAGTTCCGCTTCGCGGCGGTTGCAGGTGAGGATGGCGTCGGCCTCCTCGAGCACGCGACGCGCGCCGAGCAGCAGGCCGAAGGGCTTGCCCCACTCGATCCCGCGCGACTGCGGCGCATTCAGCGTCTTCTTCAGCCCGTCCGGCAAATCGTAGACGCCGCCATGCACGGTCACCACGAATGGGATTTTCCGGCGTCGCGCCACGGTCAGCCCGATGCCGCCTACCCGGCCCAGGGCATGCGCGTGAATCACGGTGAGGCGCGGGGCGGTCCACAACGACTGCAGCAGATCGAAGGACATCAAGTTGCCGCCCACCGCGATCATCTGCCGGCGCTGTTCGTCGGAGATGCCCCAGATGGGCACGCAGGCGTTGAACCGTTTCACGAGGCAGCCCGCGTCGGCGAGCGGGTCGCGCACGTTCTGGCCATTCGCCTGGCCGTTCGCGTGGCCGCGGCCGTGCCCGTTCGGGCCCTTCGTCACGAGCCGCGGACAATACACGATCGAGTCGGCCCCGTGGCGACGGAGGCCCTCGAACAGCTGGTGGATCACCGTCTCGGTGCCGCCCCATTCGGCCGGGTTGTATTTGCGAAGCAGATGGGCGATGCGCATGGCGGTCAGTCGCGGCGTGGCATCGCGGATACGTGCGCGGGAGCCCCCTCCAGCTCGAGATCGTCCGGCAACGGTTCCTCCTCCCACACCTCCACCCGGGCGTGCTTCCGCGCGTAGTGCAGGCTCGCCAGGCCGCCCATCAGCAGGTGGAACATGAGGAACAGCGTCGACTGCCGGTACACCCACTCGGTGAGGCTCTGCAGGAAGAGGCCGCCAATCGCGAAAAGCAGGCCGATGCCGAGCCGGTGAATCGGATCGGGATTGAGCCTTTGCCAGAGGAAGCCGACGCCGACCTGGAACCAGCGCAGCCAGAGCAACCCGAAGAGCATCAGCCCCGGAATCCCGAGCTCGCCGGCGGTGAGGGCGCCGAGGCTGTGCGCCGGCGCGGCGTAGCGAATCGAGGGCAGGTCCGCCTTGTCCGGATCGGCCTTGATGTCGTCGTAATCTTCGTACCAAAACCCGATTCGCGGACCGTACGTCTTGCTCACGGCGTAGGACCAGTTGTTGAGGCCGACGCCCAGCGGGTAATCATCCAGGATTGCGCTGGCCCAGCGGAAGTAGATGCCGCGGCCTTCGCCGTTGGTGTCGAGATATTCCTCCGCGAGCGACGCCTCGGCGTACCGTGCTTTGATCTGGTCCCACGATTTCAGCACGACCAGACCCACGACGCCCACGACGGAAAAACCGATGAACAGTTTGCGCCGCGTGATTTTCCAGGTGCTGCCGAAGAATGCCACGCCGAACATCACGAACGCGTAAATCGGCAGGCCGGCGCGCGAGATCGTGAGCATCACGCCGATCGAGGCCGCGCCGCAGCCCAGCCCGGCGATCCAGCGCAGCCACAACGGGAACTCGGCCATCGCCGCGGCCAGCAGCACGGGGGCGACCGTGCAAATGTACATGGAGAGGCTGTTCGCGTGATCGAGCGTGCCGGGCACGCGGTACATGCCGCCGAGATAACGCTGCTTCAGCGCGAAGACCGCCTCGACGAACATGGTGATACTCAAGCCCAGCACCAGCACGCCGAGTTCCCGCCGCGTCCGCAGGTAGGCGGCGCCCGTCAGGAGGATCAGAAAGCTCCGCGGGATGTTCACCAGCTCCCACGAGGCGAACAGCGGGTTCATCGCATTCACCGTCGCGAAAATGCAGTACAGGAAATACAGCAGCATGCAGCCGGTGCTCGCCGGCACAAACCACCTCCGCGCCGGATAGCTTGGCGCGAGCCAGATCGAGATCAGGATGGACCACGCGAGCACGTCCGTGAGCGAAAGGCCCATGCCCCGCGACGTGCCGCGATACCAGTATTCCCCGAAGAAATTGACGTCGAACTTCTCGGCGAAGATCGAAAAGGACACCATCCCGAGGAAGGCGAGGTCTCGCGCGCGTTGCGAGAAAGTCGTGGCCAAGATGCTCCCGCACGCGAAGGCGGAGAACAGGATGAGCGCAATGATGTGTTTTGTTTCCATCGTTCAGGAAAATGCGGTTTCACGTGGCGCGGTCGCGGCGGGCGAAGTCGCGGGTTTCATTTCGCGCCAAATTGCGGCACGCTCAGAATCGTCTGCCGGCTCGCCTTCGGCCAGTACTGCGTCGAGCCCGCCCGCAGGGCCCGCGAAGCGCGCGCACAGGCGACCAACATCACCACCCAGCCGGCCAGCGCCGCCGGGGCGTGGGTGATCTTGCGGTGGCCGGGCTGCTGCAGGAGTCGCTTGAACCGGAACGAGAGAATGCCGGGAAAGAGCTGCCAGAAAAACCGCTGCCGTCGCAGATGCGCCGCGATCAGCTTCTTCAACCAGTCCGGATCGCGCATTTCGTGCCGGCGCAGCGTATCGGCGAGGCTCACCTGCTCCTGCCAGGGCAGGGTCTTCAAGTACTCGATCAACACGTGCACCACCGTCTGGCCGATCATCTGCCGCTTCTGATTGTTCAGCACATCGCGCGGATGCACGTAGGCCTCGAAAATGTGCGCCGCATCCGGGGCCAGCACGACGCGATGGGGATCGGACTCGCGGGTGAGAAACTCCGTGCAGACCATCTCCTTGATGAAGCCGTCCTCGGTCGCGCCGAGATCGCGGGGAATGAAGAGGTTTCGCGCCACCGTCGCCCGCAGGCAGTACAGCTGGCCGCAAATCTTCCCGTTCTCCCCGCCGCCCATCGAAGAGGCGCCGAGCGACAGGCGTTCGCGCAGCGTCTTGCGTTCCTTGAAAATCAGATCCTTGCACTGCCGGCCGGTCGAGGCCGGCACGTGCGGCTTCCGCTCCAACACCGCCATGAGGTTGAAAATGGTGTCGCGATGATGGAAGACGATGTCCGCATCCATCGAGACGAGGTAGCGCGCCTCCACCGCGGAGAATTCGTGGATGAACCGGTTCCACGCGTTCGCCTTGCCCGGTTCGGGAATGTCGATCACCCGCGCGCTGAAGCCGTCGCTCCACGGGTGCTCCCGTTCCATCTTTTCGAAAAGCTCGCGCGTCACCGCCGCCGTGCGGTCGGTGCAGGCGTTGGCCACGACGATGATTTCACACTGCTCGTGCCGCCCACACAGCCGTTCGAACACGGTTTGACGAAACAACGATTCAAGCGTGGTGCGAATCGAGTCCTCCTCGTTCCACGCCATGAGGCCAATCGACAGGACGACCGGGTGCTTTTTCGATGAGTGCAACATGGGACCGGCGCAGCTGAAAAGTGCGCGGGAATGAGCTTAGCGCGCGGGCTCGCGGGCAGTGAGTGGGTTGGGACCTACGCCGCAGGCGGCACAGACCCCATGGGTGCACCGCCCAGCGCTCCCTAACATGGCCCCCATCATGGCAGACCCGAAGGTCACCATCATCATGCGGTCGTATAACGAAGCGTGGGCGCTCCGCGCTACGCTGCCGGCGCTGCGTGCCCAGGATTACCCGAACTGGGACCTCATTGTGTTCGACTCCGGTTCGAGCGACGGGTCGGTCGACCTCATCCGCGCCGCCCACCCCCGCCGCTTCGTGCAACTGCTGCCGCACGACTACAACCCGAGCCGCGTGATGAACCAGGGCATGGAACTCGCGGAGACCGACACGGCGATTTTTCTCAACGCCGACGCCACGCCCCAGGGCCGCGACTGGCTGCGCCCGCTCGCCGTCGCGCTGCGCAATCCACGCACGGCGGCGGTGTTCAGCCGGCAGATTCCGCGGCCCGACTGCGCCGCGGTGTTCGCGCACGACTACGCTCGTTGCTTCGGTGAAGAGCGGGAATCCGCGCGCTGGGATCATTTCTTCAGCATGGTCAGCAGCGGGCTGCGCAAGGACGTGTGGGCGCAGCGCGGATTCCTCGAATCGATGCAATATTCCGAGGACGACGAATACACGCGCTGGTGCCGTTCCGCGGGATACGACGTGGTCTACGTGCCCGAGTCAGTCGTCATGCATTCGCACAACTACACGCCGCGGCAGGCGTACAAACGCAGCTTCGGTGAAGCGTGGGCGCTCGCCGCCGTGTGGCGGGGAAATCCGTCCGAGATGACTCATCCGCCCCGTGTCTTGCTCGGCTGGCTGAACGATGCCCGCCGCGATCTGCGCTACTGCCATCGCACCCGCCGGCTGCGCGAATGGCCGCGCGCCTTGCGCATTCGCTGGGAGCAACGCCTCGCGCGCCGCGCCGGTTTCAAGGCCGGCTGGGCGATGCACAGGTTACCGCCGGCGGCGGAAACCTAGGTTCTCTCTGCGAAAACCTCTGTTATGCTCACTGCTGCCTCTGTTCCTATTCGTGCATCTTTGTGCCCGGTCGATCGGGAAACCAGGTCATTGCGCAGCAAAAACCTCACCGCCGACGGCGCTCCGGAGCTGGAACAGCATCTTGCGCTGATCTGCGCGAAAATCGCCGCCGGCATCCGGGGGCTCGTGCCGCGCCGAAAACTCGAGGCAGTCCTGCTGGGCGGCGGTTACGGTCGCGGCGAAGGCGGAGTACTCGAGACGCCGGCCGGCCCGCGCCCGTACAACGATCTCGAATTCTACGTCTGCCTTCGCGGCCACCGCCACCTCAACGAACTTCGTTTCGGCCGCGCCTTGCATGTGCTCGGCGAGATTCTCACGCCGCAAGCCGGCGTCGAGGTGGAGTTCAAGATCACGTCGCTGCGCGAGCTCGCCGCGGCCCCGGTCAGCATGTTTTCCTATGACCTGGTCGTCGGCCACCGCTGGCTCATCGGCCGCGAGGAGCAACTCGCCGCCTGCGCGCACCACCGCGATCCCGCGCAAATCCCGTTGAACGAGGCGACCCGGCTCCTGATGAATCGCTGTTCCGGTCTGTTGTTCGCGCAGGAGCGGCTGGAGAAACGCGAGTTCACGGCGGGCGACGCCGATTTTGTCCGCCGCAATATCGCGAAGGCGGATCTCGCCCTGGGCGACGCCGTGTTGGTCGCGTTTGGCCATTACCATTGGAGCGTCCGCGAGCGGCATCGGCAGATGGAGCGGCTGGCCCGCGGCGAACCGTTGCCGTGGCTGCCGGCGGTCCGGCTTCGTCACGCCGCCGGAGTCGAATTCAAGCTGCACCCCGAGCGCAGCACGGCCTCGCGGGAAACCTTGCACGCGCAGCACCACGCGGTCGCGCAGCTGGCAAAGGAAGTGTGGCTGTGGGTCGAGTCGCGCCGGCTGGGCCGGCCGATTCAGTCAATTCGGGATTATGTCGAACTGGATCAGTCCAAATACGACGGCGCCTCCGCGCTCCGGAACCTGGCCATCAATCTCCGCGCGCTGGGCCCGCGGGGCGTGTTCAGTCGGCGTGGCCTCCGCCACCCCCGGGAGCGGATCCTCAACGCGATGCCGCTCCTGCTATGGCAGCCGGAGGCGCTGCGCTCGGCTGACGGCCTGCCATTCCTGCAAGGCGAACTGCAAACCACCGCCACGACCTTCGCCGAACTGATGCAGGCCTACCGCGCGCTCTGGTCCCTCGTGAACTAGGCCCGAACATTTCGCAGCGCAGACGAAGCCGCAACCAAATCAAAGATGCCTCAAGCCGCCTCACACCAAGGTCGCAAAGGTCGCCAAGGTTTGAATCCTTTGCGCCCGTTGCGGACTTGGCGTGAGAAGTTTGCACGCTTCCTCTGCGAGCTCTCAACCAACATCGATCCGTCAAGCCCCCAACAGAAGAGCGCGAAGCACACGAAGCAATCGAGCGGATTGGATGCCGGCAGCCCTCTTTGTGGCCTTTGCGTCCTTCTGTTCAGAGGTTTGGTGCTACGCCAACGCAAACCATATTGCTACGGCACGTTTGTTCATCGACAGCGCCCGCCATCCGTGGGTTTTCGGCTCCGGTAAAATTCAGTGGTTTGGAAATCATCGCCGCCGGTTCCCCCAGGTACCGACGGGACCAAGCGCAAATATTTCGCACCCGACGCGATTGGCGTACAAGCAGACTTGCGACACCGTCGCGCGCGTGTGTAGCTGCGGGCGGACATGTTTACGCTCGGACTAGATTTCGGCACGAACTCCGTTCGTGCGCTTGTTGTGCGCTGTGCCGACGGCGCGGAACTCGGCTCCGCCGTCGTGAACTACCCCAGCGGCCAGCAAGGGGTTTTGCTCGACCCGAAGGATCATCAGTTGGCGCGACAACACCCCGGCGACTACCTCGCCGTCCTCGGGAAAAGCGTCAAGGTCGCGCTCGCCGCCGCGAAGAAAACCCGCGGCTTCTCGGCGGACAAGATCATCGGCATCGGCGTCGACACAACCGGCTCGAGCCCAATCCCGGTCGACGCGCAGAATCGCCCGCTCGCCCTGGCGCCCAAGTGGAAGAAGAATCTCAACGCGCAGTGCTGGCTGTGGAAAGATCACACGAGCGTGCGCGAGGCGGCGCAAATCACCGAACTGGCGGCGCACCACCGCCCGCACTACATCGCGAAATGCGGCAACACATATTCGTCGGAATGGTTCTGGTCGAAACTCTGGCACTGCCTCAACGTCGCGCCGGAGGTTTTCGCCGCGGCGCATTCGTGGGTTGAATTGGCGGACTGGATACCCTCGGTGCTCGGGGGCGCGGACTCGCCCGCCCGCGTGGTGCGCGGTGTCTGTTGCGCCGGGCACAAGGCGCTGTACAGCGAGGAATGGGGCGGGCTCCCGGACCAGGAATTCCTCCGGCTGCTTGACCCCCGGCTGGCCGACCTGCGCGACCGGCTGTATGAGAAGGCGTACGACGCCACCACGGCCGCGGGCAAACTCAGCTACGAGTGGGCGGAAGCACTTGGACTGCGGCCGAACATCCGCATCGCGATTGGCGAGATGGACGTGCATTACGGCGCAATCGGTTGCGGCGTGGCCGAGGGCGTCCTGGTGAAGGTGATCGGCACCTCGACCTGTGACTGCGCGGTCGTGTCGGCGGATAAAACCGTGCCGGACATCCCCGGCATCTGCGGCATCGTCCAGGGCGCCATCCTGCCCGGCTTCTATGGAATCGAGGCCGGCCAGTCGGCGGTTGGGGACATTTTCAAATGGTGGGTCGAGGTGGTGTGCGGCGGCGATTCCTCCCTGCACGAAAAGTTCACCCGCAGCGCGGCAAAGTTGAAACCAGGGCAATCAGGCCTGCTCGCGCTCGACTGGAACAATGGCAATCGTTCGCTGCTCGTCGATCCGCTGCTCACGGGGGCCCTGTTGGGCCAGACCCTGTACACGACCCCGGCCGAAATCTACCGTGCGTTGATCGAGGCGACCGCCTTCGGCGCCCGCGCCATTCTCGACCGGATTCGCGAGTATGGCGTGCCGGTGAACCGGATTGTCTGCGCCGGCGGCATCGCGGAAAAGAACCCGATGCTCATGCAGGTCTATGCGGACATCACGGGCTGCACCATGCAGGTTTCGGGTTCGTCGCAGGCCTGTGCGCTCGGCGCGGCGATCAGCGCCGCGGTGCTCGCGGGCGCCCATCCGGATTTCGCGACCGCCCAGCAGGCGATGACGAGCGTGCAGCCGAAGAGCTACCGGCCCATCGCCGCTCACCAGAAAGTCTACGACGACGTGTACCGGCTGTATCGGCAGGTCCACGACGCATTCGGCGGGCTGGAGAAGGCGGCGGACCTCTCGCGGGTGATGAAGGACCTGCTCGCGCTGAAGCACGCCGCGCGTGGATGAGGCGGCCAACAAAGCGGGCCATCCCTGCGCGCGGACCGTGTCGAAATTCCAAACGCCAAACGTCCAAATCCCAAACAACTCCCAGTAACCAAACTTCAAGAGCGCAAAAGGATCTTGGGGCGGATTTGAAGGTCTGGCGCTTGGATATTCTTTGGCGTTTGGAGTTTTGGCGTTTGTGATTTCCAAAAACCGCCACTCATGAAAGCCCTCCTGCTGACCGCGCCTGCGAAGCTCGAATACGTCGATTTCCCCGACCCGCAGCCGGCCGATGATGAAGTCGTCGTGGGCATCCGGGCGTGCGGGATTTGCGGCAGCGATATCCACGGCTGGGATGGCTCGACCGGCCGGCGCCATCCGCCGTTGATCATGGGCCATGAGGCGTCGGGTGAGATCGTCGCCGCGGGCCCGCGGGTGAAGAAATGGCGGGCGGGCGATCGCGTCACGTTCGACTCCACGATTTACTGCGGCCAGTGCCACTTCTGCCGCGAGGGCCACGTGAACCTGTGCGAGCATCGCCGCGTGGTCGGCGTCTCGCCCGCCGACTACAAGCAACACGGTGCTTTCGCCGAGCGGCTGGCGATCCCCGAGCGCATTCTGTACCGCCTGCCGGAGAACCTGCCGTACGAGCAGGCGGCCATGGTCGAACCCGTCTCGATCGCGGTTCACGCCGTGCAGCGCACCAAGCTTCCGCCGCAGGCGACGGCCGTCGTGATTGGCAGTGGCATGATTGGGCTGCTGGTCATCCAGGCGCTCCGCTGGGCCGGCGCGAAGCACGTCGTGGCGGTCGATCTCGCCGACAACCGGCTCGCCCTCGCGCGTGAACTCGGTGCGACCCATACGATCAATTCTGGCCGCACCGATGCCGCGGCTGAAGTCGCGCGCCTCACGGACAACCTCGGTGCCGACGTTTCCTTCGAAGTCGTGGGTTTCACGCCGACGCTGAACCTCGCCCTGGCCACGTTGAAACGCGGCGGCGTTTGTGTGCTGGTGGGCAACCTCTCGCCAAAAACCAACGATTTTCCGCTGCAAGCCGTCGTGACCAAGGAGCTCACCCTCCTGGGTTCCTGCGCCAGCGCCGGCGAGTATCCACTCTGCCTGGACCTAATCGCCCGCGGTGCGATCAACGTCCAACCGATGATCGAAGCAGTCGCGCCGCTGGCCGAAGGCGCCGGGTGGTTTCAAAAGCTCAGCGCGAAGGATGGCGGGAAGTACATGAAGGTGATCCTGACTCCGCCGGCGAAGACCACGGCGTAGAACGGAGCTTTCATCGGGCGCGGCGCAGCTGCGTAGCGGCAGGCCTCCGCGCCTGCCGCCGACATCAATCCGCGCAGTTGTAGGCGGGGTGCCCTCCCGTCTTCGCCCTGCGGGCTTCGACGCGGCAAGATGCCAGTGGCGCGCCGAAGGCTGGGCGGAGGCGGCACCCCGCGAGTTGGCATTCTCA
>Ga0082335_1004429_pt1 | contig 21071 bp, 17 predicted proteins | sample Subgrocontami58m_FD_72375 | JGI IMG/M metagenome (GOLD analysis project Ga0082335, IMG submission 72375) | Subsurface groundwater microbial communities from S. Glens Falls, New York, USA - GMW37 contaminated, 5.8 m (SPADES assembly) (version 2) ... | reverse complement strand
GGCGGTAATCACCGCGTAGCCCTTGCCGGAAAGAACCCGGTCGAAACTCTTGCCGACCACCGGGTCATCGTCAACTACCAGAACTTTGCGTAAGGCACTCATGACATTCTCCTTGTTTCAATAAGCGAAACTGCTGGTTTTCAAACCGGAAGCGGTACTCGAGCCGATTCCTTCATCTTGTCCCGTTCGATCTTTATGCAGGGCCCACCTTTTCTGCGTCATGGCGCCGTTCGCCACGTTGATGACCTCATCCGGACCAACCGGCTTGGCCAGGTAGTCGTATGCCCCCAGCCGGACCGCCTCCTTGGCGGTTTCTACGGTCGGGTAGCCGGTGATGATGACCACTTCGGTTTCCGGCCATCTGTGCTTGATCGTCTTGAGAACCGACATGCCGTCCATCCCCGGCATGCGAAGGTCGAGCAGCACTACATCCACCGGACGCCGCTCCATCACCTGCAGCGCTTCCTTCCCGTCCCGGACCACTTCCACGTCGCAGTGGATGGTCGCCAGGGTCCTGATATGGCTGAGACGCACTACCTCTTCATCATCCACGACCAGAATCTTGGTTTTATTGTCCATTTTTCTCACCTCGCACGTGTCCTTTTACCCTTGGCAACGCAACCTCTGTGCCAGGCAGGCTGGATGCGGTTTTTTACGTCTGATTATCAATTGGTTAATCTGACAAATCGGCGCCACGGGCGCGAGCTTGGTAGTCCATCTGTTCTCGCTGAAGTACATTTTCCATGTACATGCTTAGGCAAGAAAAATATATTGCCGAGAACTTTCAATTAGATATAGGAATTCGCGGCAGGTATTTTGTTTATGCACTCCCGCCGGGGCGGAGCATCGTCGACGGGAATGGACAACTCGGGGCCCAGTGTACCGGGTGGCGCTAGCGCCCGAGGGAGAACGGCCGGCGTTAGCGTTGCAACGGCAGGCGGGGCATCAGGCCGACGGCATTCGGATGTTCGTCACGGCGCGCCAGTCTTGGGATAGCCGGCGGTCTCCAGCGCGCTGCTCCAGCTCTGTTCTTCGTCGCCTTTTTGCATGCTGACACCGACGACCATCACCCGCGCTCAGGCGCTAATCATGCCGCTGTGCCGCAGCAGCGCATCGACCGTGGGCTCGCGGCCGCGAAACGCCTTGAACGACTCGAGCGCGGGCCGGCTGCCGCCCACCGCCAGGATCTCGTCGCGGAAGCGCCTGCCGCTGCGATCATCGAGCACGCCGTTCTCCTCGAACAGACCATAGGCGTCGGCCGAAAGCACCTCGGCCCACTTGTAGCTGTAGTAGCCCGCGCCGTAGCCGCCGGCGAAGATGTGCGAGAAATTGTTCGGGAAACGGTTGTACGCCGGCGGCATCGCCACCGCCACCCGGCTGCGGATTTCATCCAACAACTGCTGCGGTGTCTTGCCGCCGTTGACGTCGAAATCGTAATGCAGATGCATGTCGAACAGCGCGAATTCCAGTTGCCGCACTGTCTGCATGCCGCTCTGGAAATTCTTCGCCGCGAGCATCTTGTCGTACAGTGCGCGCGGCATCGGCTCGCCGTTATCGACATGCGCAGTCATGTGCGCGAGCACTTCCCATTCCCAGCAGAAATTCTCCATGAACTGGCTCGGCAGTTCGACCGCGTCCCACTCCACACCGTGCAAGCCCGACACGCCGACATAATCGACGCGGGTGAGCAGGTGGTGCAGGCCGTGGCCGAATTCGTGGAATAGCGTCAGCACCTCGTCGTGGGTAAACAATGCGGGCTTGCCGCCGACTGGAGCCGAAAAATTGCAGGTGAGGTAGGCCACCGGGGTCTGCACGCGTTCGCCCAGCCTGCGGCGGCTGATGGCCTCGTCCATCCAGGCGCCGCCGCGCTTGGTGTCGCGCGCGTACGGATCAAGATAAAACTGGCCGACCAGGTTTCCGCGCAAGTCGCTGATGCGGAAAAAACGCACCGCCGGATCCCAGGCCTCGGCCCGGTCGGGCTGGATGCGCACGCCGAAAATCGTCTCTACCACCCGGAACATCCCTTGCATCACCTTGGTCTCCGGAAAATACTGCTTCACTTCCTGGTCGGAAAAAGCGTGGCGCGCAGCGCGCAATTTTTCCGAGGCATAAGCGAGGTCCCAGGCCTCGAGTTTGTCCAGACCCAGCTCGGCCGCGGCAAATGCGCCCAGTTCGGCATAGTCCGTTCTTGCGAACGGCAATGCTTTGCCGGCGAGGTCGTTCAAGAAATCGAGCACCTGCCGCGGTGTCTGCGCCATCTTCGGCAGCAGCGACACTTCGGCGTGGTTGGCGTAGCCGAGCAGTTGCGCCGCTTCATGGTGCAGCCTGAGTATTTGCGTGATCAGCGGCGTATTGTCGAGTTCCGGCTTGCCGAACTCGCTCGCCCGCGTGACGTAGGCCCGGTACATTTGTTCGCGCAATTCGCGCTCGGCGGCGTATTGCATGAAGGGCACGTAGGAAGGCGCCTGCAAGCTGAATTTCCAGCCGGGCTTGCCGTCTTTGTCTGCGGCGGCTCGAGCGGTCTCGAGGACGTCCGCGGGAATCCCGGCGAGCTTCGCCCGGTCCTCGACGTGGAGCGCAAACGCGTTGGTGGCGTCGAGCAGGTTTTCGGAGAATTTGGTGGCGAGGCGCGCCAATTCCTCCGAGATCGCGGCAAAGCGCTGTTTCTTGTCCAGCGCCAGCTCCGCGCCGGAGAGGCGGAAATCGCGGATCTCGTTGTCGACGATTTTGCGCTGCGCCGGCGTAAGCGCGGCGTATTCCGGTGAGGCCTTTAGCGCCTTGTATTTTTCGAACAGGACCAGGTTCTGGCCCAGTTCGGTGTAGTACTGCACGATCTTGGGTTGGTTGGCGTTGTAGGCCGAGCGCAGCTCGGGGGAGTCGAGCACGCCGTGCAAATGGCCGACCACGCCCCACGCGCGCGCCAGTCGCTCGTTCGCGTCCTCCAGAGGCGCGACGAAATCGGTCCAAGTTGCCGCGGTCCCGGGCCGCGCCAGGCCATCGATCCGCGCGCGGTTTTCCGCGAGCAGCAACTCGACCGCGGGTGTGATGTGCTCGGTCTTGATCGACGCAAATCGGGGCAAGCCGGTGAAATCCAGCAAAGGGTTAAGTTCAGTCGTGGCCATCTTTTCCTTGTGCTCGCGCTTGTTCATCTGTTCCGGACTCGCTTGCAGAAACCGCACCAACTCGGCCGGCAACGCAGTTTCGGTCAGCGCGCCGTCCCGCCGACCGACGCGCGCTTCCCTCCCTGTATAATATCAGGCCGGAATCATGTAACCCGCGATGAACGCGGCTTGTGCGGGGCGTGCAGCCGATGTTTCCCCGCGACCTGAGCGCTGGCACGCGCCATCGCCGCCGAGCAAGCAAGGAGCCGCCATGTCAGCCGTTCCCGATACTCCCGCCGCCAACGATCCTGATTCCCTGGAGACGCAGGAATGGCTGGATGCGCTCGAAGCGGTATTGGAGCGTGAGGGCGCGAAACGCGCCCACTACCTGCTGGAAAAACTGATCGACAAGGCGCGCCGATCCGGCGCCTACCTGCCATACAAGGCGCAAACGGCCTATCTCAACACCATCCCGCCGCACATGGAGGAGCGCTCGCCGGGCGATGCCGCGCTGGAGGACCGCATCCGCGCCTATTGCCGCTGGAACGCGATGATCATGGTTGCCAAGGCGAACAAGGTCGAAGGCGATCTCGGCGGCCACATCGCCAGCTTCGCCTCGGTGGGCACGCTGTTCGGCATCGGCCAAAACCATTTCTGGCATGCGCCCAGCGCCGGGCACGGCGGCGATCTGATCTACTTCCAGGGCCATTCCGCTCCGGGCGTCTACGCGCGCGCCTTGCTCGAAGGGCGCCTTACCCAGGAGCAGCTGGTCAATTTCCGCCGCGACGTGGACGGCAAGGGCGTCACCTCCTATCCGCATCCCTGGATCATGCCGGACTTCTGGCAGTTCCCCACCGTGTCAATGGGCCTCGGTCCGATCCAGGCGATCTACCAGGCGCGCTACCTCAAGTACCTGCATGCGCGCGGCCTGGCCGACACCGAGAAGCGCAAGGTGTGGGCCTTCCTCGGCGACGGCGAGACCGACGAGCCCGAATCGCTGGGCGCTATCTCCATGGCGGCGCGCGAAAAGCTCGACAACCTGGTGTTTGTCGTCAACTGCAACCTGCAGCGCCTGGATGGCCCGGTGCGCGGCAACGGCAAGATCATCCAGGAGCTCGAGGGCGATTTCCGCGGCGCCGACTGGAACGTGATCAAGCTGATCTGGGGCTCATACTGGGACCCGCTGCTCGCGCACGACAAGGAAGGCACCCTGCTGCGCATCATGGAAGAGACCGTCGACGGCGAATATCAGAACTTCAAGGCCAACGACGGCGCCTTCGTGCGCAAGTACTTCTTCGGCAAGCATCCGAAGTTGCTCGAATTGGTGTCGAAAATGAGCGACGACGACATCTGGCGCCTCAACCGGGGCGGCCACGATCCGCACAAGATCTATGCCGCCTACGCCGCCGCCATGAAACACAAAGGCCAGCCGACGGTGATTCTCGCCAAGACGGTCAAGGGTTTCGGCATGGGCAAGATCGGCGAGGGCAAGATGACCACCCACCAACAGAAAAAAATGGACACGGGGTCCATCCGCCAGTTTCGCGACCGATTCAACATCCCCATCCCGGACGACAAGCTGGAGGAGTTGCCGTTCTACGTTCCGCCGCCCGATTCGCCGGAGATGAAATACCTGCATGAGCGGCGCCAGGCCTTGGGCGGCTACTTGCCGAGCCGCCGGCGCAGGGCCGACACCGTGCCCGAGGTGCCGCCGCTGTCGGCGCTGGACGCGGTGCTGAAAGCCACGGAGCGCGAGACATCCACCACCATGGTCTTCGTGCGCATTCTCACGGCGCTCCTGCGCGACAAGAGCCTGGGCAAGCACATCGTGCCCATCGTTCCGGACGAAGCGCGCACTTTCGGCATGGAAGGCATGTTCCGCCAGCTCGGCATCTATTCCTCGGAGGGCCAGAAATACGTGCCCGTCGACCGCGACCAGGTGACCTACTACCGCGAGGACAAGGCCGGCCAGATCCTGGAGGAGGGTATCAACGAGGCGGGCGCGTTCTGCTCCTGGATCGCCGCCGCGACCTCTTACAGCACGACCAACGTCGTCAGCGTGCCCTTTTATATTTTCTACTCGATGTTCGGCTTGCAGCGCATCGGCGATCTGGCCTGGGCCGCGGGCGACCAGCGCTGCCGCGGCTTCCTCCTCGGCGGCACCGCCGGGCGTACCACCCTGAACGGCGAGGGCCTGCAGCACGAGGACGGACACTCGCACGTCCTCTCCTCGGTGATCCCGAACTGCATCTCCTACGACCCGACCTTCGGCTACGAGCTGGCGCTGATCATCCATGACGGCTTGACGCGCATGGTGACGAACCAGGAAGACGTGTTCTATTACATCACTGTGATGAACGAGAACTACCCGCACCCGGGTCTGCCCGAAGGTGCCGCGGATGGGATCATCAAGGGGATGTATCTGTTCAAGTCTGGCGCGAAGCACAAGGCCAAGACGGGTGCGGACAAGCCGCTCAGGGTGCAGTTGCTCGGTTCGGGCACCATCCTGCGCGAAGTCATCGCCGCGGGCGAGCTGCTCGCGCAGGACTGGGACGTGAGCGCGGATATCTGGAGCTGCACCAGTTTCACCGAACTGCGCCGCGAGGGCCTCGCCTGCGAGCGCTGGAACCTGCTGCATCCCACCGAAGCGCCGCGCGAGTCCTGGGTCGAGAAAAATCTCAAGGGCAGCTCCGGTCCGATCGTGGCTTCGAGCGACTATATCAAGACCTTCGCCGAACAGATCCGCCCCTTCGTCCCCAGGGGACGGCAGTATCGCGTGCTCGGCACGGACGGTTTCGGCCGCTCCGATACGCGCGAGCGATTGCGCGATTTCTTCGAGGTCGACCGGCATTGGGTCGCGCTGGCCGCGCTGAAGGCGCTCGCGGATCAGGGCGACATCAAGGCGACAGTGGTGGCGGCGGCGATCAAGAAATACGGCATCGATCCGAATAAGCCCAATCCGGTAACGGTGTAAAAGGAACAAGCATGTCCAGCATCACGGAAGTCAAGGTTCCCGACATCGGCGATTTCAAGGAGGTCGAGGTCATCGAGATCCTGGTCAAGCCGGGCGATGCGGTGGCCAAGGAAGCCTCGCTGATCACGCTCGAGTCGGACAAGGCGACCATGGAAATTCCCTCGCCCGCCGCAGGCGTGGTGAAAGCGCTGAGAGTCAAGCTGGGCGACAAGGTTGCCGAAGGCAGCATCATCCTGCTGCTGGACGCCAGCGAGGGCGAAGCTCCCGCGGCGCAGCCGCCCAAGTCAGCGGAGATTTCTGCGCCATCCGCACCGGCGCCCAAGCCTGCCACGGCGAGCGCGCCCGCGGCTGAGCCGGCCGCCGCGCCGATACCGAGGCCCGCGCCGGTGCCGTTCGAGCCCGTCGCCGAGGTGTGCGCGTTCAAGCCGCATGCCAGTCCTTCGGTGCGCAAATTCGCGCGCGAACTCGGCGCCGATTTGACCAAGGTGCGGGGATCCGGCCCCAAGGGCCGCATCACCCAGAACGACGTGCAGGCTTTCGTCAAGGGCGTGATGACCGAGGCGCCGGCGCGAGCGAGCGCCGCGGCCGCGCCAGGCGGCGTCCCTTTCAATCTGCCGGAATGGCCGCAGGTGGATTTCGCCAAGTTCGGCCCGGTCGAATCAATGCCGCTGTCGCGCATCAAGAGGCTCTCCGGCGCGAACCTGCACCGCAACTGGATTTCCATACCGCATGTGACCCAGTTCGACGAGGCCGACATTACCGAGCTCGAGGCTTTCCGCAAGGAAAGCGGCGCAGCGAGCGAAAAACAAGGGTTCAAGCTGACCATGCTCGCCTTCCTGATCAAGGCCTGCGTCACCGCCTTGCGCCAGTACCCGGAGTTCAATGCCTCGCTCGAGCGCGGCGGCGAGAACCTGGTGCTGAAAAAATATTTCCACATCGGCGTAGCGGTGGACACGCCCGACGGCCTGGTGGTGCCGGTGATACGCGATGCCGACAGAAAGGGCGTGTACGAGCTCGCGCGCGAGCTGGCAGAAGTGTCCAAACTCGCGCGCGCGAGGAAGCTCAAGCCGGGCGACATGCAGGGCGGAACCTTCAGCATCTCCAGCCTGGGCGGCATCGGCGGCACGGCCTTCACGCCTATCGTCAACGCCCCCGAAGTAGCCATTCTCGGCGTGTCCAGAGCGGCGATGCGCCCGGTGTGGGTTGGTGGAAAAGGCGAGGCCGGCCAGTTCGTGCCGCGGCTGATGCTGCCGCTTTCGCTAGCCTACGATCACCGCGTCATCGACGGCGCCGCCGCCGCGCGCTTCACTTCCTATCTCGCGTCGGTGCTGTCCGACATCCGCCGCTCATTGCTCTGATGCGCCGGCCGCAAATCGAGTTCGACCGGAGTTCGGCCGTGCCCTACGAAGCGCACACCATCAAACTGAAACGGGGAATTGAATGAACGACACGGTCGAGATCAAAGTCCCGGACATCGGCGACTTCAAGGATATCGATGTCATCGAGGTGCTGGTCAAGCCGGGCGATGCGGTGGAGAAGGAGACTTCGCTCATCACGGTGGAATCGGACAAGGCCACGATGGAAATCCCATCGCCTGCCGCCGGCGTGGTGAAGGAGCTGAAGCTCAAAATCGGCGACAAGGTGTCCGAGGGCTCGCTGATCATGCTGCTCGATGCGGGCGCGGGCGCGCCCGCGCCAGAGGCGGCGGCAATCCCCTCCGACCCACCTTTGTCAAAAGACGCTGCCGCGGCCGCGGGGATGGCGCCAACGCCCGTTGCGGCAGCAGCCGGTGCCGACCTGCACGCCGAAGTAGTGGTGCTGGGCGCCGGCCCCGGTGGCTATACCGCAGCCTTTCGCGCTGCCGACCTGGGCAAGAAAATCGTGTTGATCGAGCGCTATGCGACGCTGGGCGGCGTCTGTCTCAACGCCGGCTGCATTCCGTCCAAGGCGCTGCTGCATGCGGCCAAGGTGGTGACGGAGGCTGAGGAAATGTCCCGCTCCGGCATCGAATTCGGCAAGCCGAAGATCGATGTCGACAAGCTGCGCAGTTGGAAGGACGCGCTCGTAGGCCGGCTGACCAAGGGTCTGGCCGCGCTGGCCAAGCAGCGCAAAGTGACCGTGCTCCAAGGCGTGGGAAAATTCGAATCGCCCAAGCAGATCGCGGTCGATACGCCCGCGGGAGTAAAGCGCGTTTCGTTCGACGTCTGCATCATTGCGGTGGGCGCATGCGTGGCCAGGATTCCGGGGTTTCCCTATGAGGACGCGCGGCTGATGGACTCGACCGCGGCGCTCGCGCTGGCCGACATCCCGCGGCGCCTGCTGGTGATCGGGGGCGGCATCATCGGCCTGGAAATGGCCTGCGTCTACGACGCGCTCGGCGCCAAGGTCACGGTGGTGGAAATGGCCGACGGGCTCATTCCAGGCGCTGACCGCGACCTGATTCGCCCGCTCGCCAAGCGCATCGAAAAACGCTACGAGGCGATCTATCTCAATGCGAAGGTGGCGAAACTTGAACCCAAGCCCGAGGGGCTGCTGGCTACGTTCGAGGGCGAGGTGAAGCCGCAGCAACAGATGTTCAACCGCGTGCTGATGGCCGTGGGGCGACGCCCCAACGGCGCCGAGCTCGGCGCCGAGCGCGCCGGTGTCGCCGTCGACGCGCGCGGTTTTATTGCCGTAGACAAACAGCAGCGCACCAACGTGCCCAACATCTTCGCCATCGGCGACGTTTGCGGCGAGCCGATGCTTGCGCACAAGGCCACGCACGAAGCCAAGGTGGCGGCCGAGACCATCGCCGGGCACAAGGCGGCGTTTGACGCCCTGACCATCCCTTCGGTCGCGTACACCGACCCCGAAGTCGCGTGGATGGGATTGACCGAAACCGAGGCGAAGCAACAAGGCATCGATTACGACAAGGCGAGTTTCCCCTGGGCCGCGAGCGGCAGGGCGCTTTCGATCGGCCGTGAAGAGGGTCTAACCAAGCTGCTCTATGACAAGGCGAGCAAGCGCATACTCGGTGCCGGTATCGTCGGCGTCAATGCGGGCGAGCTGATCGCCGAGCTGGTGCTGGCGCTGGAGCTGGGTGCGGACATGGAGGATATCGGCCTCAGCATCCATCCGCATCCGACGCTGTCTGAAACACCTTTCTTCGCCGCCGAGATGGCGCTAGGCAGCATCACCGATCTGTACCTTCCTAAGAAACCGTGAACCGAATCCGGATACGCTGATGACTCAAGACGAACTGAAACAGGCAGTTGCCCGAGAGGCGATCAAGTACGTGGTCGAAGACAGCATCGTCGGCGTTGGCAGCGGCTCGACCGCAGATCGATTCATCGATGAGCTGGCCAAGATGAAGAACAGGATCGATGGCGCGGTGGCGAGTTCGCAGAAGACCGCGGATCGACTCAAAGCCCACGGCATTCGCGTGGTCGATCTGAACAGCGTGAGCGAGTTGCCGGTCTATATCGACGGCGCGGATGAGATCACCGAGCATCTCGCCATGATCAAGGGCGGCGGCGGGGCGCTTACGCGCGAGAAAATCGTCGCTGCGGTGGCGCAGACATTCATCTGCATCGCCGACGAATCGAAGCTCGTGGGGGTGCTGGGGAAATTCCCGCTGCCGGTGGAAGTGATCCCCATGGCGCGTTCGCATGTCGGGCGCGAACTGGTCAAGCTCGGCGGACAGCCGGCGCTGCGCCAGGGCTTTACCACCGATAACGGCAACCTCATTCTCGACGTATACGGCCTCAGCATTCTCAACCCGGTCGAATTGGAAGTCGCGCTCAACAATATCGCGGGCGTGGTCACCAACGGCTTGTTTGCACAACGCGGCGCGGATGTATTGCTGCTGGGTACGGCCGCCGGAGTGAGGAAGCTCACGAGGAAATAGCTTTACACCGGGAAGGCGGTGCGGCCGGCGCCGCAGACCCGGATCCGGGCGCTTGAAATCTACTGCCGCGGCGGCACGTAGCCCGATGCGACATCGGCGCCGCCGCCGAAGAAATGCTTCTCCATTTGTTCCGCCAGATATTTCCTCGCGGCGCTATCGGCCAGGTTGAGGCGGTTTTCGTTGATCAGCATCGTCTGCTGCTTGATCCACTGCTGCCAGGCTTCCTTGGACACGCCCTCCCAGAGGCGCTTGCCCAATTCTCCGGGGTAAGGCGGAAAGTCCAGGCCCTCGGCTTCGCGGCCCAGCTTGATGCATTTCACCATCCTTGCCATTGCTGCCACTCCTGTAGCTACGAGGGCGCATTTTATCCCATTCGGACCGGGCGGGCGGGGGCGGAGTTCCGTTGGGCGCGATGGCGGCGTGGCATTGGGTTCGTATTCCGAAGTGGCGGGATGGGGTGTTTTGCGCCGGGTTTGCGCTTTGGGCTTTCGATTCTCGACCTGAGGTTCTGCGCGCGATGTGGAGGTCGGAGATCGTGCTGGGTATCGTACTTCGCTGCCCGCGCTATCGCGCCAGCGTCACTTCGGGGACGAGACCGAGACGGCGTGCGCGGCGCACGAAGCTGCGGTCGTCGAAACGGACCAGGCGCTCGCAGGCTGCGCTGCAGGCCCAGTGCAAGGCGTCGGCGAAATCGAATCCTCGGCGGTGCAGCTCGAGTGCGTCCTGCACCGCTTCCCAGCGCTCAACGGTGACGTGCGGCATGCCCAGCAGATGCGCCACGGCCTCGCAGAACGATTCCGGCTCGGCCCCATAGAAGCCGCGCATCACCCACTCGAACTCGAGGATCACCGTCAGCGGCACAAAAATGGCTGCAGATTCGATCATCACGCGGCGTGCCGCCGGCCGCTGGCGCTTGGACTCGGGATCGTCCGGATCGTCGCAGTAGAAGCGCGCAAGAATATTGGTATCAACTGCGATCATGTCCTGCTCCGAGGTCGCTTCAGCGTCGCCGCAGGATCGAACTCCGCCAGCCGTCGCGGCCCGCTGCGGCTCGGTTTGGCCTTGATCAGACCGTAGCCTTTCGCCGGGTCGGACTGCGCAATCCGGCGCCGCACCAGCAAACGGAGCGTGCCACCCTCATCGACGAATTCCACCTGCGTGCCGGGCGTCAATTCATAACGCGCGCGGATTTCGGCGGGGATGACGATCTGGCCTTTTTCGGTAAGCGTGGCGACGGGCATGGGGGCCTCCGACAATCAGATGACCAGGCCAGTGTAGCACATCGCTTACCAGGTAAGCCCATTACTCCGAATCCGCTAGTGATCTGGATTGCGACGCCTGCGCGGGCGTCGCAATGCGGCCATGAAAAGGCACTCACAAGGTGAGGAAGTCGTCTTCCGGGATGCCAGGTAAACACCTGTCAGCCAACGTTCGTCAACGATTGCGCTATGACTCCTGGTCGGCAAGAGCAGCCAATGAAACGGCAGTCTGATTTAGTCAGTTCCTAGCCTATAGCCGTCTTTGGGTTCGCTCCGAAGCAGTCGTTCAACGATAAGCTCAGTAGCGTACATCAGCGCACCCGCTGTAGTGAAATCTTACGCGCCATATTTTTTAACTCGATTTCATATGCCTCATGCTCGCCCAGATGGGCACGCATCAGGCTTTTCCAAAGTTTTCCGTGGTTGGGCACAGTAAAGTGGAGCAGCTCATGGACGATCACGTAGTCCCACAGCGCGGGTTTCAGGGCAGGCAGTTCGTCGCTGAAATTCAAGTGGCCCGAGGTGGAGCACGATGCCCATTTGTTGCGCATCGGACGGACACCCAGCCAGACGATCTTTACGTCCAGCTTGTCGGCCCATAGCCGGACGCGCTGCTTGAACTTTGCTTTGTGATCGGTTGCCTTCATTGCTCTAAATCCGATCCGCCTTCTCCAGCAGCGTGAACAGCTCATCCACCATGGCGGTTACCTGGTCCAGGTTGTCAGTTTCCGCGAAGATGGCGAAGGTGACTTTCTTCCGGAGTTCGCGCAGCGCGTTTTCGCTGCGCTTCCAGTTCGGAAACTCGGTGAAGGCCTGGCGAATCTTCCGGCTGACGGCCTCTGCGTTCTGGATCTTCGCGTCGATCAGGCTACGATAGACAAAGTAGGTAAGTCCATCGAAGGACTTCTCGGCCTGCTCCTTCTTCCGGCTCTCGTTCTTGCCGACTTCTTTCAGCAATTCCTCGAGAGCTTCGGCCGTGCTGGTCTGGCGCTGTTCAAAACTCTCCTGCACTGCCCGCGCACGCTCCGCCATGGCGATGAGGTACGGGTCATCGCTTTTTTCGGCGGCCAGTTTTTCAATGCTTTTGATCAGGTTGATGACTTTGGTGCCATCCCCGCCGCTCTTGCTTTTGATCAGCTCGATGGTGTTGCCATCGATCGCGACAATCTCACCCAGACCGCCCACGCCGTAACTGCCAACCTGTTGCTGCACGAGATGGTTAGTCTTGGCCTGAAACTCGCGGTCGACCATCACGGTCTTGGTGTAGGCCTTTCGGACGACCTGATAGATCGCCGATAGCGTTCCATAGTCGGCAATGAAGGGGCGCAGGAAAGCATCGGGTGAGATGATCTCGTAGAGCATCTCGACCTCCTTGTACTCCTTGAAGAATTCCTTGCGTCGCTCCGGGTCGCGGAAGTGCTCGATGAGGGTATCGACATCCTTGTCGTTGAATTGCCGCTCGATCAGCCCGAGGTAGTCCGGGGCCTTGGACTCCATTTTGTTTTTGAACAGCACCTTCAGGAGTTTGAGGTCCTTGACGATGGCGTTGATCTCGTCGCTGTCGAAGGCCAGCGCCTTTTCGAGCTTGTCGAAGATGCCGACGAAATCCAGAACGAAGCCGTGCGGCTTCACCATCTCCTGCACCTCGTTCTCGTAGGGGCGGTTCACCCGGGCGATGGCCTGCAGCAGCGTGTGGTCGCGCATCGGCTTGTCGAGATACATGGCATAGAGCACGGGCGCGTCAAAGCCGGTCAGCAGCTTCTCGGTAACGATCAGGATCTTCGGCTGCTGGTCGAGCTTGCCGAAGCTCTTCCGGACCTGCCGCTCCTTCTTTGGGTCGAGGTGGAATTCCTTCAGCAGCTTGGAGTCGTTGTTGCTGCCGGTGTAAACCACCTCGGAATACTCCGGCGGCAAAAACTGGTCGAGCGCGTGCTTGTAATGGGCGCAGGCCTCGCGGTCCACGCCGACGAGGAAGGCCTTGTAACCGAGCGGCTCGACGTTCCCGCGGTAATGCTCCGCGACGAATTGCGCCACCTTCTGGATACGCTCCTTGCTTTTGAGGAAGTTTTTCAGGTTCACCGCCCGCTCGAGGATCTGGTTCAGCTCCTCGATGTCGGCCACGCCTTCCGCTTCAGCGAGCGAGAGGAACTCCTGGTCCAGCGTCTCGTGCGGGACGAGCATTTCGTTAGGCGCGAGCTGGTAGTACAGCGGCAGGGTGGTGCCGTCCTCGATGCTGTCGGCGATGGAATATTTGTGCAGATAGCCCTGGTCATCCTCGCAGCCGAAGGTCTTGAAGGTGCCCTTGCCATACACCGTCTTGTCCACCGGCGTGCCGGTGAAGCCGATGAAGGTCGCGTTCGGCAGGCCGGCCATCAGGAAGTTGCCGAGGTCGCCGCCGGTGGTGCGGTGGGCTTCGTCAATCAGCACGTAGATGTTCGACCGCGTGTTGAGATCCGCCGGCATGTCGCGGAACTTGTGGATCATCGTCACGATGATGCCCCGGTAGTCGTCGCGCAGCAGCTGGTTGAGCCGGGCGATGCTGCCGGCGTGCTCAAGGTTGCCCAGGCCGAGCGCGGCGAGGTTCTTGAGCATCTGGTCTTCCAGCTCGTTGCGGTCGATCATCAGTAGGACGGTCGGCTTGTCCGCCCCGGGCGCGCGGAACAGCCGCTCTGCCGCCTTGATCATGGTGAAGGTCTTGCCGCTGCCCTGGGTGTGCCAGACGAGGCCGCGTGTGCGCTTGGGATCGAGGGCGCGACTTACGGCCACCTCTACTGCGCCGGTCTGGTGCTGGCGCAGGATGTATTTGTTCAGCTCCTCATCCTTCTCGGCAAAGACGATGTAGTCCTTCAGGAAGGCGAGCACCTGCGGGATGGCGCAGAAGCTCTTCACTTTGGTTTCTAATTTACCGACCTCCTCGTCCTTCCAGTTGAAAATGTTCCGCCGCACCGTGTTCCAACTCACCCCGTAGGAAAAGCCGATGGCGTCGGTGGCGGTGAACAACTGCTGCGACACGAACAGCTCGGGCGTCTCGCGGTGGTAACGGCGGATCTGGTCCACCCCCAGGGCAATGGCCTCGTCCTTGTTGGCGTTTTTGCACTCGATCACCAGCACCGGGATGCCGTTGATGAGAAAAACGACATCCTCGCGCGTGCCGTAATGGCCGTTGTGAAAGGCCCATTCCTCGGTGACCTCAAAAATGTTGCGCGCCGGATCGTCGTAATCGATCAGGATCAGATCGCGTTCGCGCTTCTCCTCGTGGTCGAAGAACTTGCCCCGGTTGCGCAGGTGCTCGACGAATTCCCGGTTGCCGTAGATGTCTGTGTGGAGATGGCGAAACTGCCCGAGCAATGCGCCCTCGGCATCAAGGTAGCGCGGGTTGAATTCCCGCACCCTCGCGTCGAGCAGGTCGTCGAAGAAGAGCGAGCGGTTCCTGGCTCGGTCGGCGGGCGGCACACTGGGATCAAACCCGCGCCGCCGCTCGGCTTCCTCGCGGGGCACAAATGTCCAGCCGACGGCCTCGGCGTATTCGAGGATCCGCGCCTGGACGGTTTTGTGCTCGCCTGGCTTCATGAATAGGGTTTCAGATTTAACGCGCGCTGAATTTTTTCGCGCACGCCATCAGGCACGCCGGCCTTTTCTGCAAACGATCTCCATTTCGATACCGCCGCCTGCACCTCGGCAACGATTTTCGCGGCGCGCCCCCGTTTCATCGAAGCAGTCTTTGCGCAGGCGTTGAAGTCCTCCATCGTGAAATTGTCGCGTTTTCCGTTCATCGTCATCTGATGGTTTGCCGTCCACGCACCCGCAGGATTAAAGCTGTAGGTCATATCAAAGGCCGGCGAAAGCGACCACTCACCGGATTTATTCATCAGGAAGGCGATGTTTTTCACGTGGTCATCCTGATTGCGGGCCACGATGTTGAATACCATGCGCCGAAACAGTTGCTCGATGGCCTGCATGGGCAGCTGCAGTTGCCGCATCACCAGCAGCGCCTGCTCGTAGCTATAAGCGCCTGCCATATTGAAATCGTAGTGCGCCAGCGCGCCGAGTGACTGCATGTGAAGTTTTTCACCGGCAGCAAGGCGATCAAAGCGGCGCGTCATGAAATGCGACCGGCCATTCTCTTTAAACAGCCGGCATTCGCTGATAGCTATGCCGCATTCAAGCGCCATCAGGAAATACGCATACTCGATCACCCCGTAGCCTTTCGGGTCATCCAGTTCCTTGTCTTTGTTGCCACTGACGCCGTCAAATTTCAGCAGCCAGTATTCAAATCCCTTGCCGGCCTTGACCTGGCCAGACCGCACTTCATTGGTTTTCGGGTTCCATGCGATGACCGCCTTCGCCCTCGCGCCACCGGCGGATGTGCCCACGCGCAGAATATCCCTCAGCGCATCTTTTTTGCCTTTGGCCGCAAAAGACGCCTGCAGGTTATTCCGATGGGTCAATACCTCCGATGCAAGCTCCACCAGCTTGCTGACCTCGATGTGTGTGGTCTGCCTTGCCCTGGGGCCGATGGCGGGGGCAAATTCCAGCGCACCCATGCCACGTTCACCGGTATAGCAAAGCCGCTCAACAGCGTTGAAGGAATCCGGTTGCCGCCCCTGCGATGCCAGCCAGGCATCAATCAGCGCGTTGCCAAATTTGTCGGGCAGCGAGTCGGCCAGCAGGCCGGGCAGCCCGAGAAAAGTCGGGCGGGCAAGCTCGGGGAAGCGGTACACGCGCCGGGAAAGCGGCATCACAATCGGCGCGACCTGAATGCCGCTTTGCGCGAATGCTGCATCGTATTCGAAGCTGGCGAATTCCTCGCCATCCTGCAGTGAGACAGCGCCGATGGTTTTACCCCACAGCCTGACTTCGGCAAGCGTGCTCATGGCTGCTCATCCCAGCGCCATGGTTTGGCCGTCTTTGCGGCACGCCGGCCCGAAGCCCGTTGCCGGACCTTGCCCTTGCGCTTCAACAAATCCATCGGTCTGGGCCCGGACTCCGGAATCAGGCTATCCAGCCCGGAGGCAGCGTCCAGCACCCGCAGCACACGAACCAGCGTGGCCAACTGTGACGTTAATCCTGCCTCCATGCGCTCGAGGGTGCGCTTGGCGATGCCCGCCTGTTCGGCCACAGCCGCCTGGGTCAGCTGCAATTCAACCCGGCGGCTGGCAATACGTGCGCCCAATTCGGCCAGCACGGCATCGTCTGTGAGCAAACCAGTGATTTTCATAGTCGTTATAGATTGCGAATATGCCGGTTAAATTTCGATATATCGTCAGTTATTGCGATATATAGCTTAATAATTAGCTTTAGTCAAGTCGCAATAAATAGCGAGATAATGATTTTAATCATACTTAGTCGCAATATCTTGCGATATATACGTCTTACTTGATGAGATCGGCCCGGTTGCCGTAGATGTCGATGTGGAGATGGCGGAACTTCCCGAGCAAGGCGCCCTCGGCCTCGGCGTAGCGCGGGTTGAATTCCCGCAGCTTGGTGTCGAGCACCCTAATTTTCAGTTGATGGCGACGTCATGAACGCGGGTCTTCGCGGTCATCAGTTCGTGAAGGAGGGCGTGGAAGAGGTCTCGGAGCGCACCGAGCTTTCCCTGATGGACAGCATGCTTTTGATCAACGGTCTCTAGTGCCCTGACGATTTCGGCTTGCTCGTCCGGCGACGGAACAGGGACGAGCAGCGGCTTGAGTTTGATTTCTGGAAGATGCGCGATCGTGGTTCGAGTGCCGGTCACGCCGTAGGTGTTCGTCAAAAGGAACGCGAACATCATCCAGTGAACCATGAACTCGTTGGTGATTTGGTCAGTCTTCGGGCGCAGTCGGTGAAGAGCCTTCTGGTAATAGCAATCTGCGATGCTGCCGTCCCAAAGAGCCGCCCGCCCGACCTCGCCGCCTTCGCAGACAAGCAGATCACCTTTCCGCAACTGGAACTTCTCCGCCTCCCGATCGTTGAAGTCCATTCGCAGCAGATCGTCAGTATCGATTCGACCCCACTGGACGTTCTTGTTTCGCAAGTAGGCCTTCGGCGCATCTCCAACCTTTGCTTTCTGAGAAAGCATCTTCCCGAGCTGTGTTTCGAAAAGATAACCGATGGAAAGAAGCTCCCAGCTTTCGGGGACGGGGCCGATTTCGGTTTGTTTTTGGGGTTCGTTGCGGAGCCCTTCGGTGAAGAGCTTATGCATGAGGGCCTTTTTCAGCTCGGTGGTGGTCTGAATGATCCGCTCCTGCGCTTCGATCGCCCGCTGCACCGTCGAAAGGATGTGCGCGATCTTCTTCTGCTCGGGGAGTGGGGGGAGCACCATTGGCAACTCCGCCAGTTTCGACTGAGAGAGATTCGGGATCGTCGTTACGTTGCCGCGTCCGAAATAGAGTTTCGCTACATCGAAGGCATACCAAAGCCAGTACACACCGAATTGTGGATGCGCCTTTTCACCTTTCGCTCGAAGGCGATGCAGATGATTTTGGTAAAGACATCCTTCGACCTCGTTGTTCCAAAGAGCGGTTCGACCAATAGAGCCACCTTCACAGACCAGCAGATCATTCGCACGAAGTTCGAGGCGTGATTGCTCGGCCTCGCTGAAATGCATTTCGTCGAGGTCGGTCAGTTCGAGTCGATTCCAGAAGACATTCTTGGTGCGGAGAAACGGGCGTTGGTATTCACCATCACGATTTCTCTTCGAGACCTGTTTGCCCCGCTGAATTTCGAACGCGGAATCAACGCGGTCGACTTGCCAAGCAGATGGGAACTTGCCGATTTCTGTTTGCTGGAGTTCCGCGCTCATACCCTGGTCTTCTCCGGATCTAAGTCTGCGTACCGTTCCACTCTCACCGCGCCCCGCCTTCCAACCGCTTCGCCGTCCTTGCGGTAAGCGTCTGCATCTGGCGAATCGCAATCGCGTTGAGGCGCTTGAGCCGGTCGCCTTGCGGCAGTGCCATGTGGATGAACTCCGCGTTCATGTTCTCGAGGTTGGCCAGGACGAGGAGTTGTTCCAGCGTGGCGTGGTCGCGCATGTTGCCGTCCTTGCCGGGGTTGGCGTCGCGCCATTCACGGGCGGTCTGGCCGAAGAGGGCGACGTTGAGGAGGTCGGCTTCGTTGGCATAGGTCACTGCGGCCTGCTTCGGGGTGACCTCCGCCGGGATCAGGTGATTCTGGATGGCGTCGGTGTGGATGCGGTAGTTGATCTTGGCGAGGGTGCGGTTGAGGTTCCAGGCGAGGGAGAGGCGGCGGTTTTCATCTTCCTTCAGCCGCTGGAACTCTTTGATCAGGTAGACCTTGAACTCGGGGCTGATCCACATCCCGAACTCGAAGGCAATGTCGTGATGCGCGAATGTGCCGCCATACCGTCCGGCCGTGGCCCGCAGGCCGATGGCGTTGGTCTTCTCCACCCATTCCTTGACGCTGAGCTTGTAGCTGTTCAGCCCAGCCTGACTTTTAATTATGGCGAATTCGCCGGAATTAAAATCCCGGTTGTGAACGGTCTCCCAGATGCCGAGGAATTCGACGGTGTTACGGTTGCGCAGCCAGTCGGAAATGAAGAAATCGCCATCTTTGGCTTTGAGCATGTCGGTCAGGGAGATGTAGTCCTGCCCCTCCCGCTGGATCACGGCGACTTCGGTGCCCCGGACGTTGATCGTCGCGCTGGTAGCCTTCTTTTTCATGCGCCGACTCCGAGTTGTTTGAGAATCTTCCGCAGGGCCGCGTCGGTTTCCCTGGCCTCCGCCGCAATCGCGTTCAGTTCCTCGACGATCTCCGCAATCGGCCGGTAGGTTTCGGCATCTGAGGTGTGGATGTAGCGGCTGGGGGAGATGTTGTAGTCGTTTTTCTTCAGCTCGGCGTGATCGACGATGCGGCTGAGTTTTTCCTCTTCCTTCCACCCGATGAGGGCGTCGGCGATGCGCTGGATGCCTTCGTCCGGGATGAAGTTCTTGGGGTCGCCTTTTTCGAAGACCTGGCTGGCGTTGACGAGGAAGATCTTGCCCTTGCGATCCTTCGGCTTGGCCTTGTTCAGGAACAGCACGATGCCCGGGGCGGGGGTGTTGTAGAACAGGTTTTCGGGCAGGTAGAGCACGCTCTCGATGAGGTCGTGGTCGACGAACCACTGGCGGACGGTTTTTTCCTTGTTGGTGCCGGCATTGCCCGATCCGCGGGAGGTGGCGCCGGTGTCGAGGACGACGGCGGCGCGGCCTTTGTCATTGAGGCTGGCGTGCATGTGCTGGACCCAGCCCCAATCGGCGGAGGATTTGCCGGGAAAGCCCGCCCCGGCGGGGAAGCGGTCGAGTTCGTCGTTGTCGTAATCGGCCTCAGTGAACCAGTCCTGGTTCCACATGGGATTGGCGACGACGCGGTCGAAGGTGCGGAGTTTGCCTTTGCTCCGGAATTTGGGGTTCTTGAAGGTGTCGCCGATCTCGATCTGGCCCTCCATGTCGTGGATGATCATGTTCATGTTGGCCATGGCCCAGGTCTCGGGGGTGAATTCCTGGCCGAAGAGTTTCAGGGGGGCGACGGTGCGCTTCTTGCCCTTGGCGCTTTCCTCCATGGCGATTTCGCATTTCACCAGCAAGCCGCCGGAACCGCAGGTGGGATCGTAGATTTCCATGCCGGGCTCGGGCTGGAGCACGCGGGACATGATGGTGCCGACCTCGGGCGGGGTGTAGAACTCGCCGGCGCTCGATCCGCTGCCCTCGGCGAACTTGCGGATCAGGTATTCGTAACTCTTGCCGATGATGTCGGCCTCGACGTCATCGAGCCCGAGGCGCTTGGTGCTGATGGCCTCGATGAGGTTGGAGAGGCGGTCGTCGTCGAGGTCGCGCTGGCCGTGGGTGGTGGCGTTGAAGTCGACGCGGTCGATGATGCCCTGCAGGAGCGGGTTTTCCCGGGCGATGGCGCGCATGTGGGTGGTGACGCCTTCGCCGATCTTGTCGGAGAGCTTGCGGATGACGGACCAGACGGGCTGCTCGGGATCGCCCGGCACGAGGGGGAGGTAGAAGCGGACCAGCTTGTGGTCGGCCTTGGCGAGCTGGAAGGCCTTCCTGCGCGAGCCGACTTCCGTCGCAATGCGGTTTAGCTCGTCATCGAATACGTCGCAGAGACGCTTGGTGAAGATGAGGGGAAGGATGTAATCCTTGTATTTCGGCGCGTCCTTGGCCCCGCGGATGGAGCAGGCGGCGTCCCAGATCCAGGACTCGAGGGATTTGCCATTACCGTTATTGCTTGCCATCAACGTCAAGTCCTGTTGTGCTTACTTTTTATTGGGACAGAGTGAGAATTTGAATCATCCTGCCATGATGGATATTGGAAGGAAACCCTGAAGGATGGTTTTGTGCCGATTGCAGACTATAACAAAGAGGGCATCATTAGGCTGCTTCGGCCGATTATGTAGATGCCTCGATTATGTTGAGCTTCCAGAGAGACAGTTCGGAGAAGCTCGTGTCTACGGGCTTCGCGGGCGGCTGAGGGAGTTCTGAGCTCGACATAATTTCAGCGTTCTCCTGATATGGAGTTTCCACTCCAGGAGACGCTCATGAATCGAACCACACCGCCCCGGAGCGCGAAGCTTTCGCGCTCTTCTGCACAAACCACCGACCCCATCGCCCACGAACTGCGTTGCAATGAAAGAACGGGCACTGGCCCGGCTTCACGAGCCAGAGGCCAAGCTCCGGCGTTATAGGGCGCCCGACTCGCTGATCGACTTCCTGAGGACGCTCTAATTATGTGGACCTCGAAATCGACGCCTGCCGCTCCAGACGGACGGTTGGCGCACGACACCGGCCGTGGCTACACATAATCGGAATCTCTACATAATCGGCCTTATGTGGAGCTCCACATAAGGCCGAAGAGCAGCAGTTCGG
>Ga0082335_1004428_pt1 | contig 21072 bp, 16 predicted proteins | sample Subgrocontami58m_FD_72375 | JGI IMG/M metagenome (GOLD analysis project Ga0082335, IMG submission 72375) | Subsurface groundwater microbial communities from S. Glens Falls, New York, USA - GMW37 contaminated, 5.8 m (SPADES assembly) (version 2) ... | reverse complement strand
GGCCCGGCCCGGCGAGCACCTGGAGCTCCGTGGCCGGGCCGATCACGAGCGCTACCCGGATCGTCCGGGCCGTGGCGGGCTCGACCGGCGCCGGCGTCGCGCCGGGCGTCGCGGGGCTCTGGCTCCCACCGCCGCAGCCCGTGACCGCTGCGAGCACGAGCGTCGCAAGCGCGGTCCTGCCGGTCATTGTGCTCCTGCCGCCACGTCGCGCCATTCAAGCAGGGAGCGCCGCCGGGGGCGGGCCGAACGGCCCGCCCCCTCGGCGTAAGCGGGTGTTACTTGACGACGCGCGGGATCTTGCCGAGCGAGCCGGCCTTGATCTTCACGACCGTCGCGTCGAGCAGGGCCTTCAGCGACTTGGGAGCCTTTGCGCTGATCTTGCCGTAGCCGACGCCACCGTTCTGGATGTTGAAGAGCGAGTCCGTGCCGCCCTTGAACTTGCCCTCCTTCACCATCTTGGCGGTCAAGAGGACGGACACGTTCACCTTCTTCAGACCGCTCGTGAGGACGTGCGGGCCGATGTAGCCCTGGTCGGCGTCCACGCCGATCCCCCACGCGCCCTTCTCCTTCGCCGCGGACAGGACGCCCAGACCGCACTGGCCGGCGACCTGGAAGAGCACGTCGGCACCGGAGGTGATCTGGTTCAGCGCCTTCTCCTTGCACTTCGCCTGGTCGACGAAGTCCTGGGAGTAGTCGTTGAGCGTCGTGATGGCGGGATTGACCTTCTTCGCGCAGTACTGATAGCCGGCGATCCAGTCATCCACCGACGGGATCTTGAGCCCGCCGACCGAGCCGATCGTGCCCGTCTTGGACACGGTGGCCGCGGCGGTGCCGGCAAGGCAGCCGGCCTGTTCCGAGGCGAACATCAGGCCCCGGACGTTCTTCGGCTTGCCCTTGAGGGCCACCCACGGGTAGTCGATGATCGCGAACTTCGTGGCCGGGAAGCTCTTCGCGGCCACCGCGACGGCGTCAGCCATGAGGAACCCGACCGCGACGACCAGGTCGTACTTCTGCCGCGCCGCCGTCGAGAGGTTCGGCACGTAGTCGGCGTTCGACTTCGAGATGAACACGCGACCCTGGACGCCGAGATCCTTGATGGCCTGCTTCAGGCCCAGGTTGGCCAGCATGTTGAACGACTTGTCGTCGAGGCCGCCGATGTCGGTGATGAGCGCGACCTTGATCGTCGCCTGCTTCTTCGCAGGCGCGGCCGAGCCGATGCTCGTAGCCGCGAGCGCCAGCAGAGCCACGAGTGAGACTCCGAGCAGCGCGATGAGCGTGCGTTTCTTCACTTGCCCTCCTTCGATGTCTATCCCCGTCCTACGACGTTGGATCTTGTCGCAAGTTGGCGCCCATTTCCACCGCCAACCGACGCGATCGGCGGACGCGGGCGCCGGAACGGCTCAGGGGGCCAGCACGCGGTCGAGCTCGTGCGCCTCGATCAGGACGCGCCGCGGCTTCGAGCCTTCGTAGCCGGAGATGATCCCGCGGCGCTCGAGCATGTCGATCAGCCGTCCGGCGCGCGTGTAGCCGACGCGGAGGCGCCGCTGGATGAGCGAGACGGAGGCCGTCTGTGTCTGCAAGACGATCTCGATCGCCCTCTCGAGCAGGGGGTCTTCGTCGGGGTCGAACTCCCCGTCGCCGTCCTCGTCCTCGCCAGGCGGGGCCTCGGGTGCCTCCAGGAGGCTCTCATCGAGCTCCTGCGGCCGCTGGGCACGGCACTGCTCCACGACGAGGGACAGCTCCTCCTCGCTCACGTAGGCGCCCTGGAGGCGCTGGAGGCGCGAGGTGCCGAGCGGCTTGAAGAGCATGTCGCCCTGCCCGAGCAGGCTCTCGGCGCCGGCCTGGTCGAGAATCACGCGCGAGTCGGTCTGGCTCGAGACCGCGAACGCGATCCGCGAGGGCACGTTCGCCTTGATCATGCCGGTGATCACGTCGACCGACGGCCGCTGCGTCGCAAGCACGAGATGGATGCCGACGGCGCGCGACTTCTGCGCCAGCCGGATCACGCAGTCCTCGACCGCCTGCGGGCTGACCATCATCAGGTCGGCGAGCTCGTCGATCACCACGAGCAGGTACGGCAGAGGCTTCTCGCCCCGGGCACGGAAGGCCCGGTTCGCCTCGGCGAGGTTGCGGGCGCGGACGAGCGAGAGGCGCACGTAGCGGCGCTCCATCTCGGCGGCCACGTTGGCGAGCACGGCGCTCGCCTCCTTGGGGCTCGAGACGACCGGTGTGAGCAGGTGCGGGATCGACTCGTAGTACCCGAGCTCGATCCGCTTGGGGTCGATCAGGATCATGCGCACCTCGTCCGGCGTCGCGCGCAGCAGGATCGAGGTCAGCATCGTGTTGATGCAGCCGGACTTGCCCGAGCCGGTCGTGCCGGCGATCAGCAGGTGCGGCATGCGCGCCAGGTCGGTCCAGACCGCGTTGCCCGAGATGTCCTTGCCCAGCCAGACCGCGAGCGGGCTCGCCGTGCCCGGGAGGTCGTCGTAGACGTCGCCGAGCGTGACGAGCCTCGGCGAGAGGTTCGGCACCTCGACGCCGACCGCCTGCTTGCCGGGAATCGGCGCGAGGATGCGGATCTCGGTCGTCGCGAGGGCGTACGAGAGGTCGTCCTTGAGCGCGGCGACCTTCGACACCTTCGTGCCGGGCGCGAGCTGGAGCTCGTAGCGGGTGACGCGCGGGCCGGAGATCTGACCGAGAATCGTCGCCTCAACCCCGAAGTGCGCGAGGGTCTCGACGAGCAGCCGGGCAACCGCCTCGCCCGACTCCTTGCCGGCCGGCGTCGCCGGCGGAGCGGAGCGGAGCAGGCTGCGGTCCGGCAGCCGGTAGGCGGCGTGCTCGCTCTCCAGCTCGAACAGCCGGCCCGACTCGAGCGTCGTCTCGTCTTCGTCGGGCGGGAGCAGCGAGGGCCGCTCGGCGCTCTCGCCGACGACGTCGGGGAAGTCGTGCACGGCGTCCACGGGCGGCGGGTGATGGATGACGGGGAACGAGGCGGGCTCGAAGACGGGCTCGAAGGCGGGCTCTGCGACTCGCCGGTCGCGCGAGCGGCGGGCCGCGGCGCGCGCGCGCCCGACGGCGTGCCCCGAGCGGCGGAGAACCGCGCCCACCGAGGCGCCCGAGAGGAGCAGCGTCCCCATCGCGAGAGCCGTCATGCCCGCAAGCAGCGAGCCCGTACCCCCGACCAGCCGCGCGAGCCCACCTCCGAGCCCTTCCCCGAGGTAGCCCCCGTGACCGGAGCCGAGGGTGGTCATGAGTCCCGTGAAGGTGAGGACGAGACCGACGCGGAAGGGCCGCACGTCGAGCAGGGCGCTGCGGAAGAGCATCAGGCCGCCGACGCCGGCCAGAGCGAGCGGCACGACGTAAGCCGCATCGCCGGCCACGGCGCGCAGGCCGTCGGCGATCTTCGCGCCGACGAGGCCGCCGTCCCAGCCGACCCACAGCAGCGAGGCAAGGAAGATCCCGAGCGCGGCGAGCCCGAGCCCGATCAGCTCGGGATGGTGATGCCCGCGCGGCCGCTTCGCCTTCTGCTTCTTCACCCGAGCGGGAGTGCGCGGCCGGACGAGCCGCCGCTTCTTCCTCGCAGCCATGGCCGGAGCTTCGACGCGCGTCCCCGGCTCCCTTTGTGCGCGCGCGCCGCCGGCTACGCCGCCGCCGTCTTGCGACCCACCTGGCGCGCGAGCAGCATCACGAGAGCCGCCGTCGCAGAGGCTGCTCCAAGCACGAAGGGCGCGGCCGGGCCGACGCTCGCCCACAGGACCCCGGCGACGACGCTCGCGACGAGCAGCGAGGCGCCGGTCGCGGCTGCGAAGACGCCGTACGCCGTCCCGCTCGCCCCGGCAGGGGCGTGATCCGCCACCCACGCCCGGGCGACGCCCTCCGTCGCTGCGATGTACACGCCGTACACGAGAAAGAGCGGCCAGATCGCCCAGGAGGCCGGCGCGACCGCGAAGCCGAGGTAGACGAGCACGAAGACGGCGAGACCGCCGGCGAGGAGGGTCTCGCGGGGAACGCGGTCGGAGAGCGCACCGAGCGGCCAGGAGAGCGTCGAGTAGACGAGGTTGTAGAGCGCATAGGCCAGGATCACGAGCGTCGCCCCCAGGCCGAGGTCGCGGGAGCGAAGGAGCAGGAACACGTCGCTCGAGTTCCCGAGCGAGAACACGATCCACACCGCCAGCACGAACCAGAAGCCGCTCGGGAGATCGCGGACCGCGCCGCGCGGCGCGGACGGCGCCGGAGCGAGCGCCGGCGCTTCCCGCACCCGCCGCAGGAGCGCGAGCGTCGCGAGCGCGGGCACGACCGCGAGCCAGAGAGCGTCGCGGAGCGACACCCCGAGCGCGAGCACGAGCACCGCCACGAGCGGTCCTACGACGGCTCCGGCGGTGTCGAGCGCCCGGTGGTAGCCGAAGCTGGCGCCCACGAGGGCAGGCGGGCTCGAGTCGCGGATGAGCGCGTCCCGGGGTGCGGTGCGGCCCGCCTTGCCGAGCCGGTCCACGAGCCTGCCCGCGAGCACCCAGCCCCAGGCGGGCGCCGCGGCGACGATCGGTCGGGCGACCGCCGACAGCGAGTAGCCGGCGACGATCCACGGAACGCGGCGCCGGGTCCGATCCGAGAGCACCCCGGCAACGCCCCTCAGTCCAACCGCGACCCCTTCGGCAACGCCTTCGATCAGCCCGATGACGGCGACGGGAGCCCCGAGCGTGACGGTCAGGAAGAGAGGCGTCACCGGGTAGGCGAGCTCGCTCGCGAAGTCGTTCGCGAACGAGACCCACCCGAGCGCGCGAACGTTCGCGCTCAGCCGCGCGCGCGCTCGGGCGATCCGTCCGAGCCGGGCGGTTCCGTCCGGCTCCACCGGGCTACCTCACGACCATCACGGGGCAGCCGGCGTGCTCGACGACGCGATCGGCGGTCGAGCCGAGCAGATGGTCACGGAGGAAGTGCCCGCGGTGACCCAGCACGATCAGATCGGCGTGCCGCTCGCCGGCGACGCGGACGATCAGCTCGGCGGCGTGGCCCGGGCGGAGCTCGACGTCGAGCGCGACACCCGCCCGCCCGGCCTGCTCGCGTGCCTCCGAGACGAGCGCCTGGAAGAAGGCGTCCTTCTCCCGCCTCACCTCCTCCACCTCGCCGACCGTCGCGGCGTAGGCCGGCAGCGGGCCTTCGACGGCGAGCGCCGTCAGGCGGCCGCTCGTGATCGCGGCGAGCTCGAGCGCCTTGGCGAACGCGTGGTCGGAGCCCTCCGAGCCGTCGATCGCCACGAGGATGTTGTCGAACGGCATCAGCGTCCCTCGCTTTCGATTGCTGGCAGGGCGACCTGGAGACCGGCATCGCGGCTCGCCTCGTCGGCGGCGCTCGGCTGGAAGAAGCGCTGCGCGATCACGGTCGGGACGATTGCAGAAAGCACGACGACGCTCACGAGGAGCGAGAACTGCGTCCGGTCGATGATGCCCGCGTTGAGCCCGTAGAGCGAGCTGATCGTGCCGAAGGTCAGCCCCGTCGACATGAGCAGCGTCGTGAAGCCGGCGTTCGGAGCGCAGTAGCGGCGGGCGAGCGGATAGACACCGACGAGCTTGGGCCCCATCTTCGCCGCGAAGAGGAGGCCGAGCACGCCGAGGTTGGCGAGCAGCGCACCCAGCGACACGCTCATGCCGCCCTTGAAGAAGAAGAGCGGCGTCAGGAAGGCGAAGGCGACGACACGCAGCCGCTCCTGCTCGGTGCGGTGGCGCGCGTAGTGGCTCGACAGCGCGAGCCCGAGCACGAACGCCGGCAGCACGGCGTGGGAGTGCGACTTCTCTCCGAGCCACATCAGCAGGAAGAGGCTCGCGAAGATGAGCTTGATCTCAGGCTCGATCACCCGGTTCCCGTAGCGGCCGAAGAACCACGGGGCGAGCTTCGGGAGGCCGAACACGAGCAGCGCGGAGACGGCGACGAACGGCACGATCCAGAGGTTCGGCTTGATGAACAGAATCGACAGCGCGGCAGCCGTTCCGAAGTCGGTCACGAACGTCGCGGACATGATCCGCTTCCCGATCAGCGTCTGGTTGAGCCCCGTCTCGACGAGGACGGCGTAGACGACGGCGAGGCTCGTCGTCGAGAGCGCGATGCCCGCGATCTGCGCAGCGTCCGCCGACCAGCCGAGCGCCCAGTAGGCGACCGCGAGCGCGCCGAGGAAGGGTGCCGCGAACGAGACGATCCCGATCGCGAGCGACGCGCGCCACTCCCGCCGGAACTGCGGCACGTCCACCTCGGCCCCGGCGAGCAGCGTGAGCACGATGCCTGCGAAGCTGCCGAGGAAGGCGAGCCAGTCGGGAGTCGCGAGGTCGAACGCATTGCCGACGACCACGCCGAGCGTCAGCTCGACCAGCGCGACGGAGATGCCGATCTCGACGGAGATCGTCGAGGCGGCGAGAATCGCCGCCCCCAAGATCGCTGCCGTAGCCAGTCCGCTCATCCTCTAGCCGAGCGACGCCACCCGCTCGCAGAGGAGCTCGAAGAAGCGCTCCGCGTCGATGCCGACGGCAACGTGCGCGTTCGGCGCGCGGTCGGTGCGGCTCCAGAGGTCCACGACCGTCCGGCCGCGGCAGAGCGACGACTCGCAGTCGATCTCGACGTTGCGGTGCAGCGTCTCGACGAGGTCCGGCCACAGGACGTGTGCGACGGCGACGGCGTCGTGGACCGGCGAGTCCTCCGTCCCGTAGGTCGTCCGGTGGTAGATCGAGAAGAAGTCGTAGAGCTCGGCCACGGCGCGCCCGACGCGGCCCGACCCGCGGAGCCGGTCGGCGTGCGCGCGCGTCAGCAGCGCCTTGTGCGTGACGTCGAGCCCGATCATCGTCACGTCGAGACCGCTGCCGAAGACACGGGCCGCCGCCTCGGGATCCGCCCAGACGTTGAACTCCGCGGCCGGTGTGACGTTTCCCTCGGCGATCGCGCCGCCCATCAGCACGATCCGGGAGATGCGCTCGGCGACGCCCGGGTGGCGGGCGAGCAGCAGGGCGACGTTCGTGAGCGGCCCGACCGCTACGAGCACGGTTCCCGGGCGGATCCGGTCGGCCATGAAGTCCACGGCGTGCTGGGACTCGGGGGCGCGGCTCGGCGGCGGCAGGTCGGGGCCGTCGAGGCCGCTCTCGCCGTGCACGTACGCGGCGACGAACCGCTCGCGCACGAGCGGACGGTCGGCGCCGGCCGCCACCGGGATATCGTCGCGGCCGGCGAGGTCGAGCACGCGGATCGCATTCGCGGTCGTCTTCTCGAGCGTCTGGTTCCCGGACACCGTGGTGACACCGAGCAGCTCGAGCTCGGGGCTTGCGAGGGCGAGCAGGAGCGCGATCGCGTCGTCGTGCCCCGGGTCGCAGTCGATCAGTACCGCTGTGCTCACGCGCGCAGTATCTCGTCCACCTCGGCCGCGGTGGGCAGGCTCGGCTGAGCGCCGAAGCGGGAGGCGGCGAGCGCGCCCGCGGCGCAGGCGCGGCGCAGCGCTTCGTCGGGCTCCCGGCCCTGGAGCAGCGAGACGGCGAGGCAGGCGGTGAACGCATCGCCGGCACCGGTTCCGTCCACGGCCGTCACGGGCGGCGGTGTCGCGCGGGCCACCTCGCGCCCGTCCTCGAGCAGCACCGCTCCCGCGGCGCCGAGCGTGACGGCGACGAGACCGTCGCGGCGCCCGAGCTCCTCCAGCTCGTAGCCGTTCACGACCGTGACGTCCGAGTCGACGGTCACCGGTCGTGCGGGAGCCGCGTTCAGGCAGAACAGCCCGCCCGCCTGCTCCCACGCGCTGACGACCGCCTCGTCGGGAATCTCGAGCTGGCAGAGGACTCCGTCGCTCGGCGCCAGCTCGAAGGCGCCCACTTCGGCGTTGGCTCCCGGAGCGACGACGATCTCGTTCTCCCCCGCCGCGTCCACGAGGATCAGCGCGACGCCGGTCGCCGCGTCCACCTCGCGGACGTCGAGCTCGACCCCGGCCGCGCGGAGGCCCGCCAGCGCCTCGGCCGCGAACGGGTCCCGGCCCACGCAGCCGACGAAGCGCACCCGCGCGCCGAGCCGGGCGGCGGCGACGGCCTGGTTCGCGCCCTTGCCGCCGGGAACGCGCTCGAAGGCTGCTCCCGTCACCGTCTCCCCCGGGCGCGGCAGGCGCTCGCAGCGCGCGACGAGGTCGAGGTTGACCGAGCCGACGACTGTCAGAGTCACGGTCACAGCGCCAACAATAGAGGCGATCCCTCGCGTTCCCGGCGCGAGCGGCCCCGGAGGCCGGCCTCGCCGGCCGGGAGGGGTCGCGGCCAGGGACGCGAGGGGCTAGGCGGCAAGCGCGCGGAGGTCGTCCACGGTCGAGCCGAGCAGCGTGTCCTGGAGGTCGAAGAGCCCGGCCCACAGCGACGACACGTCGGGGGCGGCGTCGAGCCGGGCGGCGTCGTCGAGCCCCTGGAGCGCCCGCACGAGCACCGCCAGCTCGAGGTACGCGGCGGCGACACGGTTCGGGCAGACACGGACGCCCGCGCGGTCGAGCACCTTCTCCCACGCGACGAGCTCGCCGGCGCCGGGGCCGCCGTACCAGGAGCGACCTTCGGCCCGCTCGGGTTGCAGCTCGACGAGGTACCGCTTGAGCGGCTGCTCCAGACCCGCGAGCGCCGTCTCGGCCCGGTCGGCGGCCCGCCGCAGCGCGGCCTGCCTGGCCCCGGGCGTGGACGGGTCGGCGTCGCCCTTGCTCCAGCGCTCGAGCAGCCGGCAGAACGCGAGCGCGGCTGCCTCGCAGGCGCGCAGCTGCCGGATCAGGCGGTCGCCCGCCGGTTGGGAATGCGCGTTCTGGGCGAGAACTTCCGCCCAGCCGTTCAAATTTCGATCACCACGGGGAGAATCATCGGCCGCCGGCGCGTCTTGTCGTAGATCAGCTGCCCGACGGCGTCATGCAGGTGCTCCTGGATCAGCTTGATCTCGACGATGTCGCTGCCGACGAGATCGGCGAGCACGTTCACGGCCTCCTCGCGCAGCTCGTCCAGCAGCTCCTCATCGTCTCCGAACCCGCGCGCGATCAGCTCCGGCGGGGCGGTCACGCCCCCACTCGTGCCCGACAGGGTCGCGACGATGATCAGCACGCCGTCCTCCGACAGCCGCCGCCGGTCGCGGAGCGCGACGTCCTGCACGTCGCCGACTCCGAGCCCATCCACGAACGTGACGCCGGCCTCGACGCGATCCACGATCCGCGCGCCTCTCTGCGACAGCTCGACGACCGAGCCGTTCTCGGCGATCACGATCGCGTCCGCCGGCACGCCGGACTCGCGCGCGAGCTCCGCGTGCGCGGCCAGCATCCGGTACTCGCCGTGCACCGGCATCACGGCCTTCGGCCGCAGCAGCGAGAGCATCGTGCGCAGCTCCTCCGCGCAGCCGTGCCCTGAGACATGCACGGGCGCGATCTCCTGGTGGAGCACCTCCGCGCCGTTCTTCGCGAGCCGGTTGATCGTGTCGTGGACCCGCAGCTCGTTCCCCGGAACGGGCTTGGCGGAGATGATCACCGTGTCCCCACGCTCGACGGAGACCGTCTGGTGGTCGTTGTACGCGATCCGGGTCAGCGCGGACATCGGCTCGCCCTGGCTTCCCGTGCAGAGGATCAGCACCTCGTGCGGCCGCATCTGAGCCGCCTCCTTTGGGCTGACGAGCGCGCTCTCGGGGATGTCGAGATAGCCGAGGCTGCGGGCGATGCCGAGGTTCTTGCGCATCGAGCGCCCGACGATCGCGACCTTGCGTCCGCACTCAGCCGCCACGTCGGCAGCCTGCTGCATGCGGTGGATGTTCGAGGCGAACGACGCGACGACCACCTTGCCCTGCCGGAGTGGGATCAGCGTGCGGAAGGCCTCGCCGACCAGCCGCTCCGACCCGGTCATGCCCGGCCGCTCGGCGTTCGTGGAATCGCCGAGCATGAGGTCCACGCCCCGGGTGCCGAGCTCCGCGAGCTTGCCGACGTCGGTCTTCAGCCCGTCCACCGGCGTGTGATCCAGCTTCCAGTCGCCCGTGTGCACGACGCGCCCCGCCGGGGTCTCGATCGCGATCGCGACGCAGTCGGGAACCGAGTGCGCGACACGAATGAACTCCAGCCGGAAGGCGCCGAGCTCGAGCGGTGGCCCGTCGGGGTCGGCTTCGACCAGCTCGGCGGCACGCGAGAGGCCGTGCTCGTCGAGCTTCGACTGGATCATCCCGAGAGTCAGCCTCGTCGCGATCACCTGGTCGACGTCGATCTCGCGCAGGACGTACGGCAGGGCGCCGACGTGATCCTCGTGCCCGTGGGTGAGGACGACCGCGCGCACGCGCCTGCCACGCAGGTAGCCGAAGTCGGGCAGCAGGATGTCCACGCCGAGGTGCTCGTCGCGTGGGAATGCGAGCCCGGCGTCGACGACGATCGTGTCCTCGCCGCACTCGTAGACCGTCATGTTCTTGCCGATCTCGCCCAGGCCGCCGAGAGGGATGATGCGGAGGATCGGGTCGGCCATCGGTCGGCAGTCTAGTCCGCGCCGCCGCCGGGCCGCCCCGAAGCTAAACCCTCGTTCGAGGGGTTGACCGGACGGCAGGCTCGAATCACGGTTCGACTCCCGATTATTCGGCGGCTACTCGAAGAGAGGGAGACGACGATGCGGCACAAGATGTGGGTCTACCGGCTGGCGATTCTCGCTTCGCTGCTGCTGGCAGCCGGCGCCGGCTCGAAGTGGAACGGCTGAGGCGGCGACTAGCCGCAACCGGCACATCGCGTAGACGGCACGAGGGCATGTTCGCCTCCGTCAGGGCACGGGTATTCGTGCTCGCCACGATCGCGGGCGGACTGGCTCTCACAGTCCTCGCGGCCGTTCGGGTCGCGGACACGTCGAGGGCCACGCTCGCCCTGCTCGTGCTCGCGGCGATCGCGACGGAGCTCTTCCAGGTCGAGGCCGACAGCGCGTCGCCCGACCCGGTCGGCTCGTGGTCGTTCAGCTTCTCGTCGGGAGTCCACCTCGCCGCCGTACTCATCCTCGGCCCGTGGGCCGGCGGGCTCGTCGCCGCCTCGGGCGTCGTCGTCGTCGACGGGCTACGCCGGGCTCCGGCCCGCGGTGTCGCCTTCAACGCGAGCGTCTTCGCTCTCGCGGCCGTCGCCGGCGGCTATGTCTTCCAAAACCTCGGCGGCACTCCGGGCGCTCTCCACCTCCCGTCCGGCTTTCTGCCCGTCGCCGCGCTCTGGCTCACGTACGCAACCGTCAATACGGTGTTCGTCAGCCTCGTCGTCTCCCTCCATTCACGGCTTGCCTTGCGGCCGCTCTTGCGTGACAAGATCTCCGCCGAGATGCCGTCTGCGGCAGCGGAGGCCGGGCTCGGTGTCGCGCTGGCCTTCTTCGCGCTGACGGAGCCGTGGGCGATCGTTGCGCTCGCGCCGCTCGTCGTCGCGGTGTACCAGGCGCTCGCCGGCCACGCGCTGCAGCAGCGCGAGACGGCGAGGGCGCTCGAGACCTTCGCCAACGTCATCGACGAGCGGGATGCCTACACCGCGAACCATTCCGAACGCGTCGCCGAGTACGTGCGCGAGCTGGCCGAGGCGCTCGGCCTCTCCGGGTCGGACGTCGCGCGGCTGCGCTGGGCGGGCCGGCTGCACGACCTCGGCAAGATCGCCGTGGACGCGGCCGTCCTGCGCAAGTCGAGCAGGCTGTCGGAGGGCGAGTGGGCCTCGATGCGCCGGCATCCCCGCCTGTCGGCCCGTCTCCTCCGTCGCTTCCGTGTTGCGGGGGACGCGGCGCGGGCCGTCGAGTACCACCACGAGCGCTTCGACGGGAACGGCTACTACCGGATCGCGGCCGAGGCAATCCCGCTCGCCGCTCACTTCCTGACCGTCGCCGACAGCTACGACGCGATGACGACCGACCGGCCCTACCGCCGGGCGCTGACCGCGGAGGTCGCGCTGGCCGAGATCGAGCGGGGCGCCGGCACCCAGTACCACCCTGCGGTCGCGAGAGCGTTCGTCGCAGTCAGGCGCGGCGTCGATCCTGCGGACGTGCTGACGGTGGACGAGCTCGCCGAGCTGCGGCAGGTCTGGCAGCGCTCGCGCCTCCCCGCCGTACGCGTCGCCGCCCTCTCGCGCCACGCGCCGGAGGCGCTCGCGCTCGCGGGCCTCGCCGGTGCGCTCGGCGGGGTAGGCGCCAGCGTCGCGGCGCTCACACTCGGCGGCCTCGCGCTCGGCGCAGGTGGCCTCGGCTGGCGGCTCGTCGACTCGCGCAGGCTGAGGCGGCTCGCGCGCTCGCTCGTCGTCACGCTCCGCGCCGACCTCCCGCGCGACTACCTCTTCCATGCCGTCGTCAACCGCATCGAAGCCGACGCCGACGTCAGCTGGGCTGGCCTCATCGCCTGGAACGACGGCGAGCTCGCGGGCACCGTCGAGATCGCACGCGGCGCGGGGGTCTCCGCCGGCCTCGGCGAGACCGGACTGACGAGCTGGCTGCTGCGGGAGCTGGACGTCGTTCCCGGCGAGCTCATCCAGACGGACGGTCGCGAGCTGGGCAGCAACGGGGTCTTCGTCGCCGCGCCGCTCGTCGCCGACGGCGCGGTTCGGGGCTTCCTCGCCCTTGGCTTCGGGCGCACGGTGCCGCGGCACGTCGAGCTCGCGCTGCGCGGCTGCCTCGCGGAGCTGAGCGAGAGCCTTCTCTCCAACGCCCAGGCGGAGAGGCCCCCGCTGCGGGTGGCGGCGGCCGGGTAGCAGCGGGTGTTCCTCCTTCCCTGCATCGCGCTCGGGCTCGTGTTCGCGCTGGTTCTCGGCGGCAAGCCGGCGCGGCTCGCGCACGTCGAGTTCCGGCTCGCGCCGCTCGTGCTGATCGCCCTCGCCGTTCAGGTCGTGCTCTTCAGCCACCTCGGCGAGGCGCTGCCCAACGGCGCCGTCGCGCCCGCGCATGTCGGCACCTACGGCCTGCTGCTCGTCTTCGCCGTGGCGAACTTCCGCCTCCGGGCGCTGAGGCTCGTCTTCGGGGGCCTTCTCCTCAACGCGATCGCGATCGCCGCCAACGGCGGCGCCATGCCCGCCTCGCGGACGGCCCTGGCAGCGCTCGGCCTCAACGGCGACTCCGCGAACATCACCAGCCGAACCCACAGGCTCGGCTTTCTGGGCGACATCTTCGTCGTCCCGACGCAACTCCCCCTCGCGAACGTCTTCTCCGTCGGCGACATCCTCATCGGGCTCGGAGCGGTCGCGTTCGTCGTCCTCGTCTCGACCCAGGACGCAGGTGAGCCTTCACTCAGCCCGCGCCGCCTGCTGAAGCCGTTCCGGGTGCGCCCGTACAGGCTCCTCGCCGGCGGCAAGCTCGTCTCCCACGCTGGCGACTGGTTGACTCTGGCGGCCCTCATCGGCTGGGTGTTCCAGGAGACGGGCTCGACAGCGAAGACCTCCCTCCTCCTGCTCGTCCGCCTCGTGCCGCCGATCGTCGGCGGCAGCCTTGCGGCACTCGTGGTCGACCGGCTGCCCAAGGACAGGCTCCTCGCCGGCGTCGAGCTCACGCGCGGTCTCGCCCTCGGCGGCGCCCTGCTCGCGGTACAGAGCGGCAGCATCACCGGCGTGCTCGCGGCGCTTGCAGTCTCCGGCGTCCTGGCGGCGCTGTCGAACGCGTGCGTGCCAGCCCTGCTGCCCGCGCTCCTGCCCTCCGAGGACCTCCCGGCCGCGAACGCAGGCGTCGGCATCGCCAAGGACCTCGCGATGGCCGCCGGGGCCGCGGGGGCCGGCATCGCGCTCTCGACCGTCGGCGTGACCTTCGCCCTCGTCGTCGATCTCGGCACGTTCGCGCTCGCGTTCCTCCTCTTCTCCTTGTTGCGTGTGCAAGCGCCGCCGCCCCGGGCCCGCGAGGCCTCAGAGCCGGGCGGAATCCGGTACCTCCTGGCGAGGCCGCCGTTGCTGCTGCTCGTGTTCTCCTTTGCCGCGGCGACGCTCGCGACGGGACTCGCCAACGCCACGTTCCCGAGCTTCTTCGCCGGCCTCGGCTTCGGCCCCGCCGGCTACGGCTTCGCGATCGCCGCGCTTGCGGTCGGCCTCGCCGCAGGCCAGGCGGTCGTCGGTCTCGCCCAGGTGGGTGAGAAGGCCGGCCGCTGGATCGCCGCCGGGCTGCTGGCCATGACGGTGCTCTTCGCCGCGCTCGCGCTCGGCAACCACGCCCCGACCGCCCTCGTCATCCTCGTCGCGATCGGGATCGTGGACGGCACGACGGACGTCCTCTACGACACCGTCGTGCAGCGCCGGGCCGACCCCGATCGCCTCGGAGCGGTATTCGGCTCCTCGACGGCGATCATCACGACGACGATGCTCGCCGGTGTCGCCGTTGCGCCACTCGCGGGCAACCTCGCCTCCCCCGCCGGCGCCATCGGGGCGTCGGCGGTCATCCTCGTGCTGGCGGCCGCGCTCGCTCTCGTGGCCATACCGGATCGCGCTCGTCTGACGCTCGAGGCCGCCCGGCGCGTGGAAGCTCCAGCCCCGCCGACGGTCGCGTAGGGGGCCGAGCCTAGGCCGCGGCCGGCGTGAGCAGGCCGAGCCGCTCGAGGCAGCCGCGCACGCGCTCGCGCTCGTCGTCTGTGGCCTCGACGAGCGGCAGCCGGAGGCCCCCCACGTCGTGGCCGAGCAGGTTGAGCGCCGCCTTGATCGCAATCGGGTTGACGGCGACCCTGATCAGATCGATCGCCGGCCGCAGCTCGCGGTCAAGCGCGAGCGCCGCCTCCACCTCGCCTGCCTTGTGGAGCTGCACCAGCCGCTTCACCTGCGGCCCGACGACGTGCGAGTGCACGCAGACGCCGCCGGCGCCTCCGAGCTCGAGGAACGGGAAGAGCAGGTCGTCGTCGCCCGCGTAGAGCGCGAGCCCGGCCTCGACGATGCCGCGCGCCTGCTCGAGATCGGCGTGAGCCTGCTTGACGGCGACGACGTTGGGGATTTCGCCCAGCCGGACGATCGTCGCCAGCTCGAGGTTGAGGACGACCCGCGCCGGGATGTTGTAGACGACGAGCGGCCGGTCCGTGACCGCCGCGATCGTCTCGAAGTGCCGGACGATCCCCCGCGGCGGCGGCTTGTTGTAGTAGGGCGTGACGACGAGGAAGCCATGCACGCCGAGCTCGTGGGCCTTCGCCGTCAGGTGGACGGAGTGCGCGGTCGAATAGGTGCCCGTGCCCGCGATCACCGTCGCGCGGTCACCCACCTCGTCCACGGCCGCCGCGTACAGCTCGAAACGCTCGTCGTCGGTCAGCGTCGGCGACTCGCCCGTTGTGCCTGTCACGACGAGCCCGTCGGAGCCGTTCGCGACGAGGTGGCGTGCGAGCGCGCGGAAGCGGTCGAGATCCACGCTGCCGTCGGCCCCGAAGGGCGTGACGATCGCCGTCAGCACCTCGCCCAGCACGGCCCCGATTCTATCCGTCCGACCCGACGAGTATCCCTGACGCCGATGGGACGCGAGTTCAAGCAGTTCCTGCTGCGCGGCAACGTCGTCGATCTGGCGGTCGGCGTCGTGATGGGCGCGGCCTTCGGCGCGATCGTCAACTCGCTCGTAGGGGACATGATCACGCCGCTGATCGCGGCCATCGTCGGCAAGCACGACTTCGGCCAGCTGCACTTCACGATCAACGGCTCGCGCTTCGCGTACGGCACGTTCATCAACGCCCTGATCTCGTTCCTCACCATCGGCACCGCGATCTTCTTCTTCGTCGTCAAGCCCGTGAACGCCCTGCTCGAGCGCTCGCGCGAGGAGCCCCCCGCCGACCCGACGACGAAGAAGTGCCCCGAGTGCCTGAGCGAGATCCCGCTCCACGCGCGCCGCTGCGCGCACTGCACGTCGGAGCTCGCGGCCTAGAAGAGATCGACGCTTCGGGCGGCACGACCCCGCGCGCGCCGTGGCGGACCCGGGTACTCGTAGTTCGAGCGCAAGGTCACTATCATTGCCGGATTCCTCAGCCCGCGCGGCGCGGGCTGGGTTCCAACAACCCATCGAGAGGGGATCGTCGATGTTCAACGGAGCCAACACCGGGTTCATGCTTCTGGCGGCGAGCCTCGTGATGCTGATGACGCCCGGCCTTGCCTTCTTCTACGGCGGCCTCGTCGGCAGGTCGAGCACGCTGACGATCATGATCCAGAGCTTCGCGTCGATGGGGATCACCACCGTGCTCTGGTGGCTGGTCGGCTACTCGCTGTGCTTCAGCGGCGGTGCGGGTGGGATCTACGGCAACTTCGATCTGGCCTTTCTGCGGGGTGTCGGTCCGCAGGACATGTACGCCCCGTCTGGGATCCCGCTCGTCGTTCTGATCGCGTATCAGATGATGTTCGCGATCATCACGCCGGCGCTGATCACCGGCGCTTTCACCAACCGCGTTTCCTTCAAGGCCTACCTGATCTTCCTGGTCGTCTGGCAGCTGTTCGTCTACTTCCCGTTCGTGCACATGCTCTGGGGTGGGGGCATGCTGGCCGACTGGGGCGTCCGTGACTTCGCCGGCGGCCTCGTCGTCCACATCTCGGCGGGCTTCGCGGCGCTCGCGTCGGTGCTGTACGTCGGGCGCCGGAAGGTCAGGGACACGCCGCACAACATCCCGTTCATCGCGCTCGGCGTCGGCCTGCTGTGGTTCGGCTGGTACGGATTCAACGCCGGGAGCGAGCTGAAGGTCGACACCATCACGTCGCTTGCCTTCCTGAACACCGACATCGCCGCCTCGTTCGCGGCTGTCACGTGGATGTTCATCGAGTGGGGACATGCAAAGAAGCCGCACTTCGTCGGACTGCTGACCGGGGCCGTCGCCGGGCTCGCGACGATCACGCCGGCGGCCGGCTACATCCCGATCTGGGCTGCGGTGGTGATCGGGATCGTGTCCGGCGCCGTCTGCTACCTCGCGGTCCAGTTGAAGAACGCGCTCAACTGGGACGACGCGCTCGACGTGTGGGGGGTGCACGGCGTCGGCGGCCTGCTCGGCATCGTGATGCTCGGCCTCTTCGCGAGCACTGCGATCAACCCGTCCGGCGGGGTCGGCCTGATCCACGGCTCCGGCGCCTTCTTCGGCAAGCAGGTGGCCGCCGGGCTGGGCGCTGCTGCCTATGCCTTCGGTTTCACGTACCTGATGTTGATCGCGATCAACGTGATCACGCCGGTTCGTGTCAGCGAGGCGGACGAGATCGGGCTCGACGAGGCGATGCACGGCGAGAGCGCCTACATCCTCGGCGTGGACAGCGCACCGGCGGCCCCGGCGTGACGATCAGGCGGGCACGAGCAAGGGCGGACTAGCCACCGTCACGCCCGACGAGCTACCGGGCAACGTCTCCGAGCAGCGTGCCGAGGCCCACGGTGAGCCCCGCAGGCAGGGTGCGCAACTGCTCGAGCGCGAGCAGCACGCCGGGGACGAATGCCTCCCGCGAGGTCGTGTCGTGACGGATCGTCAGGTACTGCCCCGGGCCGCCGAGGATCACCTCCTGGTGTGCGACGAGGCCCGGCAGGCGGATCGAGTGGATGACCGGATCGGTGCCCATGGCGGCGGCGGTCGCCTTCGCGGTGCCGGAGGGCGCGTCGAGCTTGCGCTCGTCGTGTGCCTCGACGATCTCGGCCCGCGGCAGATGCTTTGCCGCCTCGGCGGCGAAGCGCATCATCAGCACCGCGCCGAGCGCGAAGTTCGGAGCGAAGAAGCACGGCAGCCCGGCCTCCCGCGCGGCCGCGTCCACGGCCGCCTCGTCGAAGCCGGTCGTGCCGATCACGCATGGGACGCCCTGAGCGAGGCAGGCGCGGACGCTCGCCTCGACCGCGTCCGGGCGCGTGAAGTCGACGGCGGCGGCGCACCCCGCCGCGTCCACGCGATCGCCACGATGGAGCGGGCGTACCTCGTGCCCCGCCGCCTCGAGCGCCGGTGCGAGCACGACTCCCACCTTCCCCCCCGCGCCGAGCAGGCAGACCTTCACGCCGCGTCCGCGTAGAGCGCGGGATTCACGCGCTCCACGGCCTCCCGGAACCGGTCTTCGTCAGGGCCGATCCCCGCCGCGGAGAGCCGTTCGGGCGCGAGCAGCTCGGCGGCGAGCTCGGCAACCTCGGCGGCGTCAACCCGGTCGACCCGCTCGACGAGAGCCTCCGCAGAGAGCAGCTCGGTGCCGGTGATCAGCGACTTGCCGAGCCGGCTCATCCGGTTCGACGTGGACTCGAGCGAGAGCAGCATCCGCCCCTTGAGGTTCTCCTTGGCCCGCGAGAGCTCGCTTGGGCGCACATTGCCTGCGGCCACGTCCGCGAGCTGCTCGGCCGCGATCTCGAGGCAGGCGGCGAGGTTCTCCTCGCGCGTGCCGACGTAGATCCCCAGCTGGCCGGAGTCGGTGTACTGCGAGCCGAAGCTGTAGACCGCATACGCCATCCCCCGCTTCTCCCGGATCTCCTGGAAGAGGCGTGAGGACGCCGACCCGCCGAGGATGGCGTCGAGCAGCGAGGCGGCGAAGCGACGCTCGTCAGTGCGAGGAATGCCAGGGGCGCCGAGGCAGACGTGGTACTGCTCGGTGTCCTTGCTCTGAAAGCGCCGGCCGGCCGGCGGCGGGGTGCCGAGCGGCAGCCGCGGAACGCGGTGCGGCTCGGGGTCGCCGTCGCGGGAGCTCGCCAGGAGCTCCAGCAGCCGCTCGTGGGCGAGGTTCCCCGCGGCGGCCACGACGACGTTCTCGGTGACGTAGGCGGCGCGGTGGTAGCCGGCGATCTCTTCGGGCGTCACGCTCGCGATCACCTCCGCGGTGCCGATCACGGGCCGGCCGAGCGGATGCCCGCCGAACACCGCGGCGGCGACGTAGTCGTGGACGAGGTCCTGCGGGTTGTCCTCGACCATCGCGATCTCCTCGAGCACGACCTCGCGCTCGGCGTCCACCTCCGCGAACGCGGGCCGGAAGACCATGTCGGCCATCACGTCGAATGCGAGCTCCAGCTTGTCGTCGGGAACGCGCGCGTAGACGACCGTCGTCTCCCGCGAGGTCGCCGCGTTGAGCTCGCCCCCGAGGCCGTCGAAGATCTCGGCGATCTCCTGTGCGCTGTACGTGCTCGACCCCTTGAACAGCAGGTGCTCGATGAAGTGCGAGACACCCGCCTGCGAGGCCTCCTCGTCGCGGGAGCCGGCGCCGATCCAGAAGCCGAGCGCGACCGAGCGCACGCTCGGGACGTGCTCCGTGATGACCCGCTCACCGGTCGGGAGAGTTGAGAGCTCGTACTGCTGCACGGCGGGGATCCTACTTCCGGAACGGCCGGGGGCGGCTCGCGCCGCCCCCGGCCTCGTTCCTAGCGGCGGTCGCGCCCGCCCCGGCCGCGATCGCCGTCACGGCGCGGCGGCCGCTCCTCCCGCTCGCGCGGGGGCGCATCCTTCGCGCGCTCGATCAGCACCTCCGGCAGGACGAGGCCGCCGTCCTCGTGCTTGGCGACGAGCTTGAGGCCGATCCGGCCCCGCGCCTTGTCCACCTCCTGCACGAGCACGTCGAGCACGTCACCGCGGGAGATCACGTCCTCGATGTGAGCGACGCGCCCCGGGCCGACGTTCGAGACGTGCAGCAGCCCGTCCGTGCCCTTCTTGAGCTCGACGAACGCACCGAACTCGGTCGTCTTGACGACCTTGCCGGTGAACGTGTCCCCCACCTCGGGCTCCTTGGTCAGCCCGGTGATGGCCGCGATCGCGGCGTCGGACTTCGTGCCCTCGGTCGCGTAGACGAGGATCGTGCCGTCCTCCTCGATGTCGATCTGGACGTCGTAGTCGGCCTCGAGCGAGCGGATCGTCTCGCCGCCCTTGCCGATGATCAGCCCGATGTACTGCGGGTCGATCTTGACCGTCGAGATGCGCGGGGCGTGGGCGGCCAGCTCCGTGCGGGCCTCCGGGATCGCCTCGAGCATCCGGCCGAGAATGAAGACACGCGCCCGCTTCGCCTGCTCGAGCGCGTTCCGCATGATCTCCTGCGTGACACCGGTGATCTTGATGTCCATCTGGAGGGCGGTGATGCCCTCCTCGCTTCCGGCGACCTTGAAGTCCATGTCACCGAGGTGGTCCTCGGCGCCCTGGATGTCGGTCAGGATGACGTAGTCGTCGCCCTCCTTGATGAGGCCCATGGCGATGCCGGCCACCGGCGCCTTGATCGGCACCCCGGCGTCCATCAGCGCCATCGTCGAGCCGCAGACCGAGCCCATGGACGACGAGCCGTTCGACTCGAGCGTCTCCGAGACGAGCCGGATCGTGTACGGGAAGTCCTCGGGCGACGGGATCATCGGGTCGAGCGCCCGCTGCGCGAGCGCGCCGTGGCCGATGTCGCGCCGCTTCGGGCCGCGCATGAAGCCCGTCTCCCCGACCGAGAACGGCGGGAAGTTGTAGTGGTGCATGTAGCGGCGCTCGGACTCGAGCGAGAGGTCGTCGATTCGCTGCCCCTCCTTGGCCGTGCCGAGCGTCAGCAGCGTCATGATCTGCGTCTGCCCGCGGGTGAAGAGGGCCGAGCCGTGCGTGCGCGGCGAGACGGAGACCTCGCAGGCGATCGCCCGGATCTCCTCCGTGCCGCGCCCGTCGGGGCGGCGCTTGTCGACCGCGATCTTGTGGCGGACGAGGTGCTTGTAGGCGGCCTCGGCGGCCTTCTTGACGTACTGCTTCGTCATCGAGTCCTTCGCGGCGACCTCGCCCTCGGCGGACGCGGGCCCGACCGGGAACGGCAGCTCGACGCCGTCGACGATGCGCTCGAAGAGGAGCGCCCGCTTCGCGGACTTCAGTTCCTTCGAGTCCTGCTCGGCCTCGGTGAGCGCCTGCAGATCGTTCTCGAACTGTGCCGTGACCGGCCCCTGGACGGCGGCCAGCCGCTCACGCTCGAGGAGCGCCTGGAGGCTCGCGTGCACCTGCGTGCGGCGGACCATGTCCTCTTCGCTCGAGTCCATGGTGATCTCCGGGCAGAGCTCGGCGACGAGCTCGGCGACGACTGCGCCGGCCTCTTTTAGTCCTTCGGCCTGGATCCGCGAGCGGATCGCCGAGCCGTGCCCGGCCTCGATCTCGGCCGTCACGTCAGCGTCGAGCCACTTCGGCTTGCCCGCCTGGCGGGCCCGGGCCTCCTGCGCCTCCCAGAGCCTGACGATCTCGCGGTGGGGGAGCTCCACGCCGCCG